>WNFF01001601.1_pt1 | contig 25127 bp, 30 predicted proteins | sample 5400441 | NCBI WGS metagenome assembly WNFF01 (sample SAMN13153345, study PRJNA577476) | soil metagenome | isolation source: 120 cm saprolite under Douglas fir tree site 2 hole 3 replicate 1 | place: USA:California | collected 2015-04-18
GGTCTGGACGGCTTGATCCGTACGGCTGGTACTGCATCGCCGCGGGGGCGGTCAGCCTGGTTTTGCTAGCGTTTCGAGTGTGAGGGACAGGCTCGCCGTCGTTCTTGTGATTCTGGCCGTCGCATTCGTCGTCATCGCGAGGCTGTACTACGAAGGCATGCTGCAGATCGCGGTCTCCGACCCGCATGCAGCCCATCACACCACCCACGCGATCCTGTTCGCGGTCCTGGCGGTGGCCAGCCTGATCGCGGCCAACTTCGCGCGCGAGAAAACGGTCTAGAGCGAAGCCCCGGCCAGGCGTTCGGGCACCTGGCGTCCTGACAGGTCTTTCTCGCCCACGCGCACTTCTTCGTGGTACACCGCGTCGGCATTGACCTTCCACGGATCGAAACCGCCGCGGGTCGCGATGTTCCTCGCCACCAGGAGTGCGGTCATCATCGAGTGGTCCTGGTTGTTGTACTTGTGCATGCCGTTGCGCCCGGCCAGGTGCAGGTTCGTCAGGTGCTCGCGGATGTATTCGCGGATGACATCGACCCTGGCCTGATAAACGTCGTCGTAGACGGGATAAGCCTTGGCCTGCCTGACCACGACGCCGTCGAAGACCTCCTCCGGTTTGCAGATTCCCAGTTGGGCCAGCTCCTTGCGCGCGCGCTCGACTAGCGCTTCGTCGGTGGCGGTCCACAGCCCGTCGCCCTCGAAGCAGAAATACTCGAGCCCGAGGCAGGTCTTGCTCCGGTCGGGGACCATGTCGGGGCTCCAGTTCTTGAAGTTCTGGATGCGCCCGACCTTGACGGTCGGATCGTGGATGTAGATCCAGTTGTCCGGGAACACGTCGGCCCGATCGACCATGACCGCGACGCTGATGAAGTCGCGATACGAGAGGCTGTCGGCGGCGCGGCGCACGCTGTCAGGCGGCGCTGGATCCAGGCGCGAGACCAGCTCACGGATCGGCATGCTCGAGATGAAGTCGCTGCCTTTGTGCTCCTCGATCGCTCCCGATGCCGTTCTCGTCGTCACCGATCGCACCCGCCCCCCTTCGTGCTCGATGCGATCGACCGTGCGCCCGTGCAGAACCGGCCGACCCTTCTGGCGGTGGATCTCCGCCACCCGCTCCCACATCTGGCCGGGACCGAACCGGGGATATCTGAACCTGTCGATCAGGGTGGTCACCACATCGCTTCGATTGCTCGGGGAATGTCGCGGCATCAGCGCACTCTTCACGACGAGCCACAGGTCAAGGCTCTTGATGCGTTGCGCCGCCCAGTCCGCGGAGAGCTCCTTGGTGCTGATTCCCCACACCTTCTCGGTGTAGGTCTTGAAGAAGATGCTGAATAAGCGCCACCCGAACTGGTTCCGCACCCAATCCTCGAGGCTCCGCGGATTGCGGATCGGCCTCATGCGCGCGTAGGCGTAGCTGGCCATGCATCGGACAGCCTCGATCGGCCCCAGGTTCCAGAGCGCGTTGGCCGCCTTGATCGGATACGCGAAGTAGCGGCCGCGGTAGTAGATCCGCGACAGGCGGTTGCGGGTGAGCATTTCCGAGCCCAGGATCTCGGTCCACAGGTCCTCGACCTCCTGGTTCTTGGAAAAGAACCTATGGCCGCCGATGTCGAATCGATAACCCTTGTGCTCGACCGTGCGGGCGAGCCCGCCCACGTACTTCGAGTCCTTCTCGAGGACGGTGGTCGGGATGTCGTGCTTCAGCAGCTCGTATGCGGCCGTGAGGCCGGCCGGGCCGGCGCCGATGATCACCACGTGCTGATGGCCGTTCTTGGCTCCCAAGTCGCGCACAGTATCAACCGTCCCGACGGGGGTTCGGTGCGGAAATTGCGCGGGGGTTTGGAGCCGTCCCTAGTTCAAGGGGCCTTTGCCGCGCACCTCTTCGACCTTGACCAGGGCCTCCCGCAGCCCCTTGATCCAGTCCGACTGGTGCATCCCGACGAGCCGGACACACCACGCAAGGGCGTCGCTCCGGCTCCGGGCCACTCCCGCCGCCACCAGGGTGTCGAGGACCGCCCGCTCCGGCATCCTCAGGCGCGTCATCACGGGGAGGCTCATGGTGGTGAAGATCCGCGTCTCGTCGCCGCAGCTGGCACCCCACGCGACCTTGCGCCGGAAGCGGCGCTCGGCCTCCCGGGCGATCTTCACCCGCTCGTCGCGAGTCTCCTCGCGAAAGCGGTCGATCCTGGCCAGGCGCGCCGCCTCGCGCGCCTCCGGGGCGGTGCCGGCCGCGAGCTCCACATCAGGTAGGACCCCCAGCACCAGGATCTCCTCGCCGTCTGAGGTGACCTCGGCCGGGCCGACAAACCACGTAGTCGGCAGCCGGCTCGCAAACCAGACGCCGATGTCCTCAGGCATCGATTACATCATTACGCCTCGATACCTCGCGACGCAAGCCGCCGATGATACTCAGGCCATGAACGGGCCGGCATTGGCAGCCTTCGTACTGGCAGCCGCGGCTTCCGCGGGCGACCTGACGGCGATCCTGCGCCACGACAAGCGGCTCGAGTCTGCGACCAAGCCCGCGGTCATGGCCTTCTTGATCGCTGGGGCGCTCCTCATCCACCCGACCAGCCAGGGCGAGCGAGCATTGTTCGTGGTCGCCCTGGTGCTCGGTCTGGTGGGCGACTTGTTCCTGATGCTGCCCGACGACTTTCTCCTGCCCGGCATCGGTGCCTTTCTGGCCGGCCACCTCGCTTACGCGATCGGCTTTCGACTCGCCGGTTTCAGCGCCACCGCCAGCGGCAATCTCGTCGCCGCCGCGGGCGGCCTGCTGTTCTTCTTCTCGGACGTGATCTTCGCGTGGTATCGCTTCGTCAAGCCGGTGCGGTGGGGCCAGCCCGTGAACATCGTTATGTACCAGGCCGGCCAGGCACTGCTTGTGCTGTCTCTCGCCGTAAGCGCCTAGGCGGCTACCACCTCCTGGGGCTTGGAGCCCAGCATCTGCATGGTTTCGACGATCACCTCGGTGCGGTACTTCTTCACACCCGAGGTGGCGTCGTCCCACGAGCTCGTTTGGAGCCGCCCCTCCACGTAAAGCTGGCGGCCCTTGCGGAGGAATTCACCTGCCACCTCCGCCTGCCGGCCGAACAGCACCAGACGGTGGAACTCTGTCGCTTGCTTGACGGTGCCCGATTCGTCCTTGCCTATGTACGTGTTCGTCGCCAGGCGCAGGTTGGCGACATACACGCCCTTGGGCGTCGCGCGAACCTCTGGGTCCGCCGTCAGGTTGCCGACGAGTATCACTTTGTTGATCATTTCGAAACCTCCGTTGAATTTCGCAGTGAGCGTAGGCCCGCGCCGCTTAGCCGCCAACTGCGCCTGTTAAGCCAGCCAGTTGACTGGATCGATTGCCCAACCATTCACCTGAACCTCGAAATGCAAGTGGGCGCCGGTCGCGAGACCGGTCGCGCCAACCTCGCCGATCACCTGGCCGGGCGTGACCGACTCGCCCGCGACCACCTGCACGCTGGAGAGGTGGCAGTAGAGCACGCGCACGTTTTGGTCGACCGCGACGGCGACATATACGCCTGCACCGCCTGGATCAAACCCTAAGTGCGCGATTCCACCCGAGGCCGCATGCACCGGGGTGCCCTCCGGCGCCGCCAGGTCGACGCCGGTGTGGATGTGGAACCCCGGGCACTGGGGATCGAACGGCTCCAGGGTGAAAGACGTGCAGCCGAAGGGAAGCGTCTCGACTGCGCCCGGAACGATAGACGCGAGCGGCAGCCGCTGCTCGCCGGCAACTCTTCCGGCAGCGAGTGTCCACACGAGCAGAGCGGCGACGCCGATCGCTGCGATCCGGAGCCATCCCATCACACGTGGGCGACGGCGTGCTCGACGGCCTTGAAGCCCATCTTGAACGCCGACTCCAGCTTGTGCGCCACTTTTTCGGCGCCGCCCATCGCACCCGGCACCTTGAACACCACCAGCAGCGCCGCCAGCGCAAAGAGGTGGTGAACCGGTGTGTATCCGTCCCTCTCGAGCGCGAAGCCGATCGCGAGGACGAACAGCTGCATCGGCTGCATCAGAAGGTTGGTCAGGAACATTGAGCTCCACTGCTTGGCAACGTGGTGGGTTTCAGGGAGCGTGAACAGGAGGCCGGCAAGCGGCGCGGTGATCGCGAGGATGATGAGGATCGTGTAGCGGATCAGGTACGCGATCCCGAGCACGTCGTAGCCGAGGAGGAGGCCGGTGGTCGTGACTATTTGGAGGACACCTGCCGACGGATCGAGCCGGAGATTGTGCAGCCAGTTCGACCAGTCAGGAAGCGTGCCAAAGGTCTGGATCGCGTCGCAGACCGTGTTGCTTGCCAGCACCACCGCCTGCAGCAGGGGGAGCGCGAAATTTATGAGCACGACGGACATGAGGAGCCGCGGGAGCAGGATGCGTGCCGTGTACAGGCTGCGCAGGCCGTGGCCCCACATGATCCTGTACGAAGCCCAGATCGCCACCACGGCGAGGGCGCCGTTGGCGACCAACTGGACCTTGGGCTCGAAGGCCTGGATGGTCGGGTTGGAGATGAAATCGCCGCCCGTCTCGAAATCGGTGGTATGCAGGATGAACCCGAACCACACCTTGAGCAGCAGCCCCAGGCTGTCGTCGAGCAGGGTCTTGACGATGAGCGTGGGATGGGCGAACGGAAACAGGAAATTGGCGATCTGGGTGAGCTGGATGACCAGGTTCTGCAGCTGGCCGAGCTGCCCAAAGTTCATCAGTGGCTGGCCGGCACCGACTTGGTGAGGATGTCGACGAGCGAGCCGGCGACCTCGACCCCGATGGTCCCGACAACGATCCGCTGGATCCACTGCTTGGCCGCCAGCGCCGACTTGGACTCCGCCGCGGTGATCTTCCAGAGAAACGCGAAAATGAACGCCAGCGCGCCGACGGAGCCCACGAGCGCTTGGCCGATGTGAATCCAGGTCGTGATCAGGTTTGTGATCGGCGTGATGTCAGGGTCTGCGGCGAGAAAAATCATGCGAGCCTCCTGCGGTTTTAGTCGGAGGCTAGGAGCAGCGATCGATGAGGAGAACCCTGGCTGTTAAGGCGGGCTCAGACTGGCAGTAACGCCGTCCAGGCGCGGTACGTTGCAACGGCATGAGGATGGCCGGCCTCGCATTGATGGCGGTGGTGGCTGCTTGCAGCGGGCCCGGCGGCCCTCAAGCGCATAGGCCATCGCCTGCCGTCATCTCGACTGAGCCGATCCCGTCGATGCGCTCGGCACCGATCCTCGTCCAACCGCTTGCCTTCTCCTGCCGGCTCCCGATTTTCGTCGATATCGGGCCGGGACAGCCCGGCGGCTTCATCGACTTTCCCTCGGGGGCCTTCACACCTGACCCAACGGCGGTGGCCAACATCAATCGCCCCGGCCGTGAGCTCGTCGACTACTTCTATGGTCGCTACTACGATCGCGCGTACTCGCGCTGGCTTCCCGCGAACCGAAACCGCGTTTCGCCGGATGGGTCCCATTACGCATTTGCCGACCGGCCGGTTTCCGATCAACAAAACCCGCCGGCAAGAGCCACCATGCATGTGGTTGCCGTCAAGACTGGAGTTGAACTGGCTTTCGACGATGGGCCCTGGTCTAATCCGTACGTCGTCCTTGATTACGCGGCCGAAGGCATCTACCTGATCACGACCTTTGGGGCGTACTTCGGCCTATGGCTCATGAACCCAGCAACGGGCGCGATCACACGGGTTGCCAACCTGTCAAACGTCCAGGGCAGCGCCGGCAGCGACGTCTTTTGGGTCGGCGCCATCAATCCGAGCGACCCGCACCCCACTGGCGGTGTCGCGCCCGACCAGCTCGACAGGCTCAGCCTGGTCGACGGAAGTCGGTTTACGTGGTTCTACCGGCCGGGAAGCTCGGTGTACTTTATCGGCGAGGACCTTGGCGGGCACCCAATCACCTACGTTGCCAACGCAGACGGCTCGACCGAGGTGCTGCTAGTGCTCGCTCCCGGAATCAATCGCCCAATCCTGCCGGCCTGGGATGTGCTGGATACGATCAGCGGTCCGATCGCAGACAGCCATGGCATCTGGTTCGGCAGCCCCAACGGTATCTACTTCTACTCCGACGCCATCGGGCTCCTTCAGAGGGTATCGGACCAACCCGGATATCCGGCCAATGGCTGTTTCTGAGCTCTGTTTAGCGACGAGAGTTGATGCGGCTCTCCACTCCGTCGAGCAAGATCTCGAGCGCGGACACTGGCTCTCCAATCGCCTCCACAGGAACGTCGGCGGCGATCGGATCGACCGCCTTTGTCTTGGAGTCCAGCGTGACCTGGACGGCGCCACTGTTGACGCGCAGCTGATATCGATCGGGCGCCTCGGAAGCCCCTTGAACGCTCTCCCAGTGCGAATCGGCCACCGTGGCATTAACCGCGTAGTCGTCCAGCTTCACGCGCAAGGCGCCGGGGCTGATGTCAGCGGCCACAGCCACCCCGCGCGGCCGGTGGAGGCTAAGGCCGACCACGCCTCCCGAGACCTCGATCGGCACCACTCCGCGCGGCCGAGGCAGGTAGCAATCCACCTTCGCCGCTCCGCTGTCTAGCTTGATCGCGCGGACGTCGAGACCTCCGATCTCCAGCACGGTGTTCCAGGTCGCGCCCTGGATCTGGAAACGCCATGGGTGGCGCGGGTTCAGCTCGATCTCGCCATAGCCAACGCCGCGGAGCCTTCGGACCACGACTCGCTCCCCACGCACTATGGCCGGCGCGGCCGAGGCTCCGTCCGGGGCCGTTCTGATGAGCTCTTGCATGTCGCTTCCCGGTCGTAAGAGGACGCCCCGCGATCCTGAGTCGATCGCGATCGAGGCGACCGCGCCTCTATCCACCGCAGGCTCTTTGGCCGGCACCTGCGACGCGATGACGTGGACCATAGCCATCAGCGCGACCTCTGAAGCCTCGGCCGACAACAGACCAGCAGCCTCGAGCTGCCTTCTCAGCGTCGCGTAGGTGGCGCTGCGCGTCAGGGAGTCCGGGACATCGAGCAGGACGCGGTTCGCATCCTTCTGAGCTGCCACCCGCTCGGCCAGGGCCGCGACCGCGTCAAGCACGGAAGACCGCCAATCGGGACGGCTCCGCGCCGGTCGGACCGTCTCCAGGATCGACTCGGCCAGCAGCTCGAGCAGCTCGCTCCGGTCACGGACATGCCAGTACAGGGACGCCGCCTTGACGTGCAGCCGGTCGGCCAGGCCGCGCATCGACAGCGCATCCAGCCCGTCTTCCTGGACCAGCCTCAGCGCCTCTGACACCAGCCTCGAACGGCTCAAGCCGGCCTCTTTTTCGTTCACCTTGCAATCCTAACGCTGTTAGGGGTAACATGGCGACCTTCAGGCCCTAACGTCGTTAGGGTCATTCAGGAGAGAGAGATGCAAGCGAGAGCAGTAGCGCGGTGGCGGATCAAGGGCCCGGAGATGGAAGGCGTCGTGGCGCGCTGGTACGCCAGGCTGCGCCGCTCGGGCAACCAAATCGAGGAATACCGGAAGCAGGCCGCCCAGCTGACGGAAGGCCTCCCGGCAGGCGCCAAGGTGCTCGAGGTGGCGCCCGGCCCCGGGTACCTGGCGGTCGAGATCGCACGTCTCGGACGGTTTCAAGTCACGGGCCTGGACATCAGCCACACGTTCGTCCAGATCGGAACCGAAAACGCCAGCCAGGCCGGAGTCAGCATCGACTTCCGCCAGGGTGACGCCGCTGTCATGCCTTTCGAGGCCGATTCATTCGACCTCATCGTCTGCCAGGCCGCCTTCAAGAACTTTGTGCATCCAGCCAGCGCCCTGGACGAGATGTATCGGGTCCTGCGCAACGGCGGGACGGCGGTGATCCAGGACATGAGCAGCCAGGCGTCCCACGCCGACATCGAGCAGGAGGTGCAGAAGATGCACCTGGGCTGGTGGAGCACTTTCTCAACCACTGCGACGCTGGAGATGCTCAAGCGCCGGGCCTACTCGCCGGCTCGCTTCAAGCAGCTCGCCGCCGAGAGCCGATTCCACGGATGCGAGATCACGACTGACGGGATCGGCCTGGAGGTGCGACTGAAGAAGGCAATAGGCGCCGTGGCCTAACCTTGGAGCTGTGGCCAAGAAGCTCGCCGAATACGAGGCCAAACGCGATTTCAAAAAGACACCCGAACCAGGCGTCAAGGTCCCGCGCAAGGAGACCAAGGCGCCTCGGTTCGTCGTGCAGGAGCATCACGCGCGCCGGCTGCATTGGGACTTCCGACTCGAGAAGGATGGCGTCCTCGTTTCCTGGGCGGTGCCTAAAGGCGTCCCGGCCGACCCCAAGAAGAACCACCTCGCCGTCCACGTCGAGGATCACCCGCTTGACTACATCGACTTCCACGGCGACATCCCCGCCGGCAACTACGGCGCCGGCAAGGTCCTGATCTGGGACAAAGGAACATACGACACCGAGAAGTTCTCCGACCGCGAGGTCATGGTCGTCCTGCACGGAAAGAAGCTAAAGGGTCGCTACGTCTTGTTTCGGACCAACGGCGAGAACTGGATGATCCACCGCATGGATCCGCCCCAGGATCCCGAGCGCCAGCCGATGCCGGAGCGCATCGAGACGATGCTCGCCAAGGTCGTCAAGAAACCACCCACGCCCGACGATGCTTGGGGCTTCGAGTTCAAGTGGGACGGCATCCGCGCCGAGGCGTACGTCGAAGGCGGCGTCGTGAAGCTCCTGAGCCGCAGCGGCGAGAACGTCACTGCGCGCTACCCGGAGATCCACGGCGTGGGCAGGGCGCTGGGATCCAGTGAGGTCGTCCTCGACGGGGAGATCGTGGCGCTGGACGAAAAGGGCCGCCCCAGCTTCGAGGAGATCCAGCAGCGCATGGGCCTCACGTCAGAGTCGGAGATCCGACGGAAGATGAAAGAGGTTCCCGTCACCTACATGGTGTTCGACCTCATCTGGCAGGACGGGCATTCGCTGCTCAAGGAGCCGTACAGCGGCCGGCGGAAAAAACTCGAGGCGTTGAAGCTGAAAGGCGCGTCATGGCAGACCCCGCCCTATGGGGAGGGAGGCGGGCCGACCATGCTCGAGGCCAGCCGCAAGGCCGGGCTCGAAGGCATCATGGGCAAGAAGCTGGACTCGCCCTACGAGCCGGGCCGGCGCAGCGGCGTTTGGATCAAGCTCAAGAACCGCCAGGGCCAGGAGTTGGTCATCGGCGGCTGGCTCGAGGGCGAGGGCAAGCGCCGCGGATATCCCGGTGCACTGCTGGTGGGCTATTACGACAAGGGGGAGTTCGTGTACGCGGGCAAAGTCGGCACAGGCTTCGCTGACGAGATGCTAGAGAAGCTCAGCAAGCTGATGAAGCCGCTCGAGCGCAAGACCAGCCCGTTCGACCGCGGCACGCCGCCCAAGGCCGCCCATTTCGTGAAGCCCGAGCTGGTGGGCGAGTTCGAGTTCGTCGAGTGGACAAAGTCGGGCCAGCTTCGCGCGCCGGCATTCAAGGGACTGCGGACCGACAAGGCGGCGAGCGAGGTGGTGCGCGAAGGTGGCTAAGAGCACCGAGGTCGAGGTCCAGATCGAGAGCCGCACGCTCAAGCTGACCAACCTCGACAAGGTCCTGTATCCCGGGGTGGGATTCACCAAGGGCCAGGTGATCGATTACTACACGCGCATCGCGCCGGCGATCCTCCCCCACACGCGCGACCACCCGCTGACGCTCAAGCGCTATCCCAACGGAGTCGACGCCGAGTTCTTCTACGAGAAGAACTGCCCGAAGCACCGCCCGCCGTGGGTGCAGACGGCGACCGTGTGGAGCGGCGGGAACAACCGCGACATGTACTACTGCCTGTGCCAGGACGTGCCGACATTGGTGTGGCTCGCCCAGATTGCAACGCTCGAGTTCCACACCTCGCTATCGCTCGCCTCGAACCTGCCCGAACCGCGGACGCTGGTGTTCGACCTCGACCCAGGGCCGCCCGCGACCATCGTGGAGTGCTGCCGGATCGGGTTGATGCTGCGCGACGTCTTCGCTGAGCACGGCCTCGAGTGTTACGCCAAGACGTCCGGGTCGAAAGGCCTGCAGCTCTACGTTCCGCTCAACACCAAAGTCACATACGTGGAGACGAAGGTCGTATCGAAAGGACTTGCGCAGCTGTTCGAAGAGCAGCACCCAGAACTTGTCGTTCACAAGCAGTTGAAGGAGCTCCGCACCGGTCGCGTCCTGATCGACTGGAGCCAGAACGATGAGTACAAGACAACGGTCAACGTGTACTCGCTGCGCGCACGCGCGCGGCCGACGGTGTCCACTCCGGTGACGTGGGACGAAGTCGAGAAGTGCTTGAAGGCGAAGGATCCGACCATGCTCGTTTTCGACTCCGAGCAGGTCCTCAAGCGGGTCGCCAAGCTGGGCGACCTGTTCGAACCGGTGGCTAAGAAGAAGCAGAAGTTGCCCAAATCGCTGGTCGAGGCCACGGGTGGCGGCGTCGCCCTGGAGAAGATGGCCAACCGGCGGCGGGGCGGCCCAGGACGGATCCGCAAGCCTCCAGAGAAATGACACGGCCGCGGGTCGTGATCGCGGGTGCCGGCTTCGGCGGCCTGACCTGCGCACGAGCCTTGAAGAGGGCGCCGGTCGACGTGCTGCTCGTCGATCGCACCAACTACCACCTCTTCACGCCGCTGCTCTACCAGGTCGCGTCGGCGGTGCTCGACCCGGGTGAGATCGCGCGCCCCGTGCGGCAGCTGATCCGGCCCCTGCGCAACGCGGACTTCCTGCGCGCCAACGTCACGGGCGCCGACCTCGAGCAGCGCCGGCTGCTGACCGACCATGGCCCCCTGGCCTACGACTATCTCGTCGTCGCCTCAGGCAGCCAGAGCGATTACTTCGGCAACGCCTCATTGGCGAAACACGCATTCGGCTTGAAGGAGCTCGATGAAGGCCTGGCGGTGAGAAACCGCGTCTTGATGCGCTTTGAAGAAGCCCGATGGACCGACGATCGCGAGCAGCGGCGAATGCTGCTCACCTTCGCTGTGGTTGGCGGCGGACCAACGGGTGTGGAGATGGCAGGGGCCCTTGCCGAGCTGACCCGCCTCGTCTTGAGCAAGGACTATCGCGACCTCGACCTCGGCCTCGTGCGTGTGGTGCTTCTAGAGGCTGCGGGTTTTCTGCTCGGAACGTTCGCCGAGCCTCTGCGCGAAGCTGCGCGCCGGTCACTCGAGAAGAAGGGAGTCGAGGTCCTGTTGAAAGCCAAGGTCGCGAACGTGGCGGCGGGCTCGATCCGTCTCGTCGACGGGCACGAGGTCCCCGCTTCCACGGTCATCTGGACAGCGGGGGTCCGTGCTTCCGAAGTGGGAAGCGCCCTCGGCTTCTCGCTGGGCAAGCAGGGGCGGGTTCAGGTCCTGCCGACGCTGCAGGTGACGGGGCATCCCGAGGTGTTCGTGATCGGCGACCTCGCGGGCCCGACCGATGGTGGCGTTCCTCTGCCCATGCTCATCCCGGTCGCGATGCAAGAGGGCCGGCACGTTGGCGCCACGATCAAGGACGGCCTGCGCGGCTACGGCGCGACCAACTTCCGGTACACGGACCCGGGCATCATGGCCACCATTGGTCGGAACTCCGCTGTGGCGCAGCTCGGGCCGGTTCGTCTGACCGGGTTCCTCGGCTGGCTGATGTGGCTCTTCGTCCACCTCATCAACGTGATCAGCTTCCGCAGCCGAATCGTCGTGCTCGTCAACTGGGCCTGGGACTATTTCTTCTACGACCGTCCCATCCGCCTGATCGTGCGCGCGGCCGACGACCGCCCTGATTGACGCCGACCCGTCACAAACGGGCCAGATGCGGGGCTGATACTTGTGAGGTGAGGACCAGGCTCGCGTCGTTCTCCGCCGCTGGGCTGGTGCTGATCATCCTGGCCGCGTGTGGCAATTCGCCGCCAGAAGATGCGGCCGGGGCCCTCCGCGGCGGCGGCGCTGCGATGGCGTTGCTGAAAACGGTCCACGCCAACCTGAAGTTCACCAAAGGCACCGTCACCTTTCGCGGTTTTGCCTTGGTCTCGGCCAAGGCTGCCGTGCGCCTGCCGGGCGACAGCGATGCGACTTACACGGTTCGCCAGCAGGATGTTCAGATCGCTCTGGAGGTGATCATCGCCGGGGGTCACGTCTACCTCCACCTGCCGTTCTCCGGCTACAACGAGCTGACCGGAGCGGACGCCGCCGACATTCCGGATCTGGCCAAGCTCTTTGACTCCAAGACCGGCCTGCCGGCCGTCATCCCCGCCGGCCGCAACCCCAAGAACGTGGGCGCTGAGAAGGTCGACGGGGTGGACTCGAACAAGGTGGAGGCGACCTACGACGCCGGCCAGATCCGCAGCATGCTGCCACAGCTCAACTCATCGGGCGACGTCGACGCCGTGTTCTGGATCGGCGGCTCGGATCATCTGATCCGCAAGGCGGTGCTGTCGGGTCTCTTCGGTGACAACGGCACCCCGAGCTCGGTCGAGGTCGACCTGAGTGGTTTCAACGGCACCGTCACGATCCCCACGCCGCCGGTGTCTTGACCACGGCGCCCGCGATTTCCGATTCCGCGCCGTCCACCAGGCTCCCGCTCCTCCTTCTGATCGCCGGGGCCGGGCTCTTCGTCACGGCCCTCGACGCTTACGTCGTTGTCACCATCCTGCCCTCGATGGTCGCCGACATCGGCCTGACCATCGACCGCTTCGAGCAGGCCACCCCGATCGTCACCGGCTTTCTCGGCGGCTACGTCGTGGCGATGCCTCTGCTCGGGGCCTATTCCGACGTCCGCGGGAGGGCGCCGGTATACGCGGTCTGCATGCTGATCTTCGCGGCCGGCTCCGCGATCACCGCGACCGCCGGCTTGTGGAGCTTCCCGGGTCCAGCGCTCGCCTGGCTCGTCGCGGGCCGGTTCCTCCAGGGCCTTGGCGGAGGTGGATTGGTCCCGCTCTCACTGGCCCTGGCCGCCGACCTGTATCGCGACGAGCGCCGGTCGCTGGCATTGGGCTCTGTGGCTGCCATGCAGGAGGCGGGCAGCGTGTTCGGACCGTTGTACGGCGCCACGCTGGCCGCGGCCGCCGCCGGCATCGGCGGCTGGCGCTTTGTCTTCTGGCTGAACCTCCCGCTGGCCGCGCTCTGCGCCACGGGACTCCTGGTTGGCAGCCGCAGGCAGAGCAGACTCGACGCGTCGGCAGCGACTTCGCTCGACTGGCTCGGCGCGGCCTTGCTTGGATCAGGCCTGGCGCTGCTCGTGCTCGCGTTGTATCCGGATGACCCCAACACCCGCGCCACGAGCGGATTGCTGATCCCGGTCGGCGCTCTGAGCCTGGTCGTGCTCGGCCTCTACGCGAGGCGCCAGGCGACCAGCCTCGAGCCGCTGATTCCGCAACGACTTCTGCACAGCCGCGCCTTCATCGGCGCGACGCTGGCCAACCTGCTGATCGGCGTGGCCCTGATGGTCGCGCTCGTCGACGTCCCTCTCCTCGGCCGGCTCGTGTTCAAGCTCGACCAGCTCGGGTCGGGCCTGCTGCTTTCGCGGTTCCTGATCGGAGTTCCGATCGGCGCCTTGATCGGAGGCCTGCTCGCGCGGCGTATCGGCGCGCGAGCCACTGCGGTGGCGGGGATGGTCCTGGCCGCAGCCGCCTTCACGCAGATGGCGGGCTGGCAGGCCAACGAGCTGGATGTGCGACTTGGCCCACTGCCCGTGGCGACCACCGCCCTGGCCGCGTGCGGGCTCAGTTTTGGGATCGTCATCGCTCCGCTGGCGGCGAGGGTCCTGGAGCTCACGCGCGCCGAGCACCACGGCCTGGCCTCGAGCCTGGTCGTCCTTGCGAGGACGGTCGGGATGCTGATCGGACTCGCCGCCTTGACCGCTTATGGACTGTTTCGCTTTCGCCAGATACTCGGCACTCCGCAGCTCACCGGGGACGTCCGCGCCCAGGTCGACGAGCTCGAACGGCTGGTGGGGGCCGCTTTTCTTCAGGAGTATCGCGAGATATTCGCGGTGGCGGCCGCGCTTTGCCTCCTGGCGGCGCTGGTGGCGGGACTGACCATCGGTCGCGCCCAAACGCCGGCTCGGGAGACCGGCTGACCGCAACGCCTCAGCGCTTGGTGGCCACCGCCATCAGATATGAGTGGTGGTAGCGAAAAGCGTCGTCAGGGTCGCCGAGGCTGTCCATCGCCGCCTCGACCTCGGCCTCGAGCTCCATCCGGTAACGCGGACCGAGGGCCTTGATCAGGGTGTATGGAAGGGGCCCCGCGCCGGCCATCAGGTCCGTCCACTCTCGAGCGTTCTGGGTGCGGCCGCCCATGACCATCTCGGTCATCGTGTCGACCTTGAAGCCCGCCGAATCCAGCAGCTGGGGCAGGACACCAGGCTCGCCAAAGCGGCTGCGATCCGAGCTGTAGCGCGGAAGGCTCAAGTAGTGCCTGCGCGCCATGGGGGCGAGCCCCTGGAAAAAAAGGTCCTGGGCGCGGGTGGAGAGGCTGCGCCTCTGGCACGAGACGGCCAGCCGGCCGCCCGTCCTGAGCACGCGGTGTGCCTCGCTCAGCCCATCGCCTGGGTCGGAGAGGTAGGCGAGCGTGTCGCCCATGGTCACCAGGTCGAACGTCTCTGGTCTGAATACAAGACGTTCCGCGGCCATGCCAAGGAACTGTGTGTTCTTGGTCTGCCTCGAACGCGCAATCGAGAGCATGCGATCCGACAGGTCAATGCCGATCACCGAACCGGGCCTGACCTTGGCCGCGACCAGATGTGCGACCAGGCCGGTGCCGGTCCCGACGTCGAGGGCCTGCTGTCCCTTCTTGGGTTGGACCAGCTCGACCAGCCTCGTGGCGATCCGGCCGTGCTGGCCCCCCGCCCAGGTGTCGTAGACCGGAGCGATCTGATCGAAGAAATCGACCAGGTGGTCGATCATCTCGTCGGACGCGTCTGGATCCATCAGCGCCATCGCTCTACGCCCAGGGCTTCCACGTACGCCGGGATCGCGGTTGCCTCCCTTGCCTGAAGTCCGCCGACCACTTTGCTACGATGCTAGCTCCTCTAATTCCAAACTCTTCCGAGATACGCGCCCAAGCGCAAGTCAAGTTGACCGTCAGAGTTGAGCAGAACTAGGGAAAGGCTCATCAACGCAGTGGAGGACGCCCAAATGGCCCAGGCTGAAAAATCCGCACCCGCGACCACCCCGAACGGTGGCAACAATGTCGTCAATCTCGGCCCTCGCGACAGCCTTCACGGGCGCCTGGACATCCAGGGGGACCTCAAGGTCCAGGGCAACGTCGAAGGCGAGCTCAAGGTCAGCGGGGACGTATCGGTGGACAGCACGGCCAACGTCCAGGCCACCATCGAGGGCGCGAACGTCAGCATTCGAGGCCAGGTCAATGGCAACGTGACGGCGCGGCGCCGCCTCACCCTCGGCGGCTCCGGGCGCCTCAACGGCGACGTCAAGGTGGGGCGTCTGACGGTCGAGGACGGAGCCACCCTGAACGGCAACGTAACCATGGCCCCGGAGCAGAAGTAGTCTCAGGCCGCGTTCAGTCTCGCACCGCTTCGGCGCGCCTGACGGCCGGGAGCACGACCGTCTCCAGGTAGTCGCGCGCCGCGTCCATGACGGTGCGGGTGATCTTCCATTCCAGCGCCTCGAACTCCGCCTGGTCGTGGTTGAGGGTTCCGAGCCGCAGGCGCCAGAAATCGACCGCCAGGTTCAACCCGGGGAGCGGGCCGCGTGAGCCGGCGTAGGCGACGGGCGCCCCGGCAGCCGGGAGGGCGCTGTGGGCTGGAGAAGCTGCTGCCGGCGGGAAGGTGAATGGAGAAGGCGGCCCGGACGCTGACGCGCCCGCGATCGCATGCCACGCGACCAGAATCAGCGCGCCCACGACGAGGCCCTCGACCAGGACCATCCACAGCAATGGTGCTCGAATCAGCCTGCCCATGTGGCCAAGTTAGACCTGGCCGCCAGTGGTGAGAACCCTGGCTGTTAACGCGTCGGCTTGAATGAGCGCAGCGCCTCGAGGCCTCGCTCGATCGTCTCCAGCCGCTTGGGAAAGCTGAAGCGCAGGTAGCCGCGACCTGGCGCTGGATCGTGATAGAAGCTGGAAGCAGGCACTGTCGCCACCGCCACCTGCTCGATCAGGTGGCGCGCCATCGCGATGTCGTCGTCGAAGCCAAACCCACCGATCCCCGCCATCACGTAGTAGGCGCCGTCCGGCATCGTCGCCTCGAAACCACACTCCTGCAGGCCGGTGACGATGGCATCGCGGCGCTCGCGGTAGTCGCCGACCAACTCCACATAAAAGGATGCGGGAAGCTCGAGGGCGGAGGCGACCGCTATCTGCAGAGGGTGGGCGGCGCCGACGGTGAGGAAGTCGTGAACCTTGCGGATACCGCCCGTGAGGTCCGGTGGCGCGATGATCCAGCCCACGCGCCATCCGGTGACCGAGAACGTCTTGCTCGCGCCGCTGATGGTGATCGTCCGGTCCGCCATGCCGTCGAGCGTGGCCATGCTCACGTGGCTCCCGCCATACACGAGGTGCTCGTAGATCTCGTCGGTGATCGCAATGGCGTCGTGCTCGATGCACAGCTGCGCGATCAACTCGAGATCAGACTGCGAGTACACCTTGCCGGTCGGGTTGTGGGGGGTGTTGACAACGATCGCTCGCGTCTTGCTCGTGAAGGCAGAGCGGAGCTCGTCGGGATCGAACGACCAGTCGGGCGGGCGCAGGGTCACATAGCGCGGCGTAGCGCCGCTGAGAATGCAGTCCGGGCCGTAGTTCTCATAGAAGGGCTCGAAGATGACGACCTCGTCACCCGGATCGACGGCCGCGAGCATGGCCGCGATCATGGCTTCGGTGGCCCCGCACGACACCGTCACCTGGGTGTCGGGGTCGACGTCACGGCCCCAAGCGGCCGACTGCTTTCTGGCCACCGCCGACCGCAGCTGTGGCGCACCCCAGGTGGTCGCGTACTGGTTATGACCGTCGCGCAACGCTGCCGCGGCCGCCTCGAGGATCCGCGGATCGGTCTGGAAGTCGGGAAAGCCCTGCGCGAAGTTGATGGCGCGTTCCGGACCGTTGAGGGCGAGGTTCAAGCGCGTCATCTCGCGAATCACGGACTCCGTGAAGCTCTGGGCCTTCAGCGACAGACGGCCGGTTCGTCTAGTGTCCAGGGTCCGCGCGCTCCAGGTGGATGTCGGTGCTCGAGCAGGAGTGACAGCGCTCCGGCATCTCCAGCCCGCGCTCCCAACGCCCGCAGACGTTGCATGTCCAGCGCGTGCTCGCGAAGAAGTCGAGCACGTCCGAACGGCTCAGCAGGCCGACCATCTTTCCGTGCTTGATCACCGGTACCCGCCGGATACGCTCGCCGATGAGGAGCCGCGCCGCCTCGTCGATACCGGTGTCCTCGCTGACGGTGATGACATGCGAGCTCATGATGTCGCGCGCGACCTTTCCCTTCTTCGAGAAGACATCGATCTCGGAGACGATGCCGGTCACGTGCCCGTCACTCCCGATCACGGGCGCACCGGTGATGCGCTTGGACGCAAGCGTCGTCGCGATCTCCTCGAGCGGCGTGTCCTCGCGGAAGGTGATCACGTTTCGCGTCATTACGTCTTTGACCGGAATCATGGTCGGGTGAGCAGTGTAGCCACCGTTTCGAGGTTGGCGTTGCCGCCGGTGAAGACCAGGCCGGTGCGGCCCTCTCCCAGCTTTCCCGAGGTGTAGGCGGCCAGTGGCAGGGCGCCTGTCGGCTCCAGGGCAAGGTGCAGACGGGTCCACGCCAGCGCCACCGCGGAGGCAATCTCCTCTTCGCTGACGGTGACGATCTCGTCGACAAGCCCTTGACCAAACATGACCTCGAAGTTGCGCACGCCGATGGCGGTCGTCCGAACGCCGTCCGCCAGGGTTGAAGGGGAGTGATCGAGCTTCTGGATGCTGCCTGCCTTCCAGCTGCGGTAGGCGTCGTCGGCCGCTTGCGGCTCGACGCCGACAATCCTGACCGAAGCGCCAGAGCTCTTGGCGGCGAGCGCGGTGCCCGAAAGTAGGCCGCCCCCGCCGACAGGGGTCGCGATCACCTCGAGCGCAGGCTCGTCTTCGAGCAGCTCGAGCGCCGCAGTTCCCTGCCCGTGGATGACGTCCCAGTCGTCGAACGGGTGCACGAGCGTCAGCTGCCGCTCAGCCATGACCTCGTGGAGACGCTGCTCCCGATTCGCGAATGTGATCCCGGCTTGCATGACCTCCGCGCCCAGCGCCCGCGTCGCCGCGACCTTGGCCGGGTTGGCATCCTCGGGGATGAGGATGAGCGCGGGCAGGCCTCGGTCGAGGACCACGCTCCAGCAGCGAGAGCACCGCGTTGAACGCCCCTCGGGGCTTGAAGGAACCCGTGACCTGAAAACATTCCGCCTTGAAACGAAGGTCTGGATCCAGGTCGGTGCGTAGGGCCGGCGTACGGCGGATGTGAGGCCGGATTCGCGTCGCCGCCGCACGCACCTGGGCGGCGTGCTCGTCGAGGAATTCGCTCACGCGGCGGCTGGTTCTTTCGCTGACGCTTGACCGCGCTTGCTCCGGCGCAGGTTCGTCAGCACGATGCCGACCAGGATGACCAGCATGCCGACGATGATCGGCAGCGTCAGCACTTCGTGCAGCAGCACCACGCCCCAGAACACAGCGGTGATCGGCACGACAAATGTGACGCCAGTCGCGCGCACGGGCCCGAGCGTGTTCATCGTGTAGTAGTAGAGCAAGTAAGCGACCCCCGAACCGGCCGCGCCCAACGCAAGCACCGCGGCCATCGAGAGCAGCGCGAGGTGGACGTGCGGCAGGGCGGGGGCGGCAATCGGAAGGGCGAGGATCGAGGTCACAAAAAGCTGCCCAAAGCTCTGCTCGTACACATTCATGCTCCTCATCTTGGTCCGCTGGAAGAGAGCGCTGACCGCATAGGAGATCGACGCCACCAAAACGGCGAGCACGCCGACCACGTTTCCTGACAATCCGTGGGTTGCAAGGTCCGGGAACACGAGGATGCCCACGCCCGAGATGCCAACCAGGACTCCAACGTAATTGAGAAGGCTTGGACGCTCCGTTGGAATGACCCAGTAGATGAAGATCGCAGCCCAAAGCGTGGTGGTCGCGTTGAGGACGCTGGCCAGGCCGCTCGAGATGTGCTGCTCGCCCCAGGCGATCGCAACCCAGGGCAGAAGGGCGTTGGCGACCGCCATGAATGTGAATGGAGCGAGCCTGCTCCTCCATCTGTCACCAAGGAGCGGCCGGCCCATCGCCCGCATGATCACCGCCAGCGTGATCGCGCCGGAACCGGATCGGATGAGCACCAGCACCGTCGGGCTCATGTCCTGCACGCCCAGCTTGATGAAGAGAAAGGAGGCTCCCCAAATCAGGCCTAGCGCCGTAAATGCCAGGTACGGCAGCAGCCGGCCGCGGCCCTCAGACACGGGTCGGCCAATCGTCGGACGAGAGCACGAGCGTGACAGGACCGTCGTTTTCGATGCTCACGCGCATGACTGCTCCAAAGCTCCCGGTTTTTGTCTCTATTCCGCGTTCTCGAAATCGCTGTACGAAAGCGAGATAGAGCTCTTCAGCGCGCTTTGGATCCCCCGCTTTCAGCAGGCTCGGCCTGCGGCCTCGGCTCATGTCCGCGAACAGCGTGAACTGGGACACGATCAGCGCCGACCCCTTTACGTTCTCGAGGCTCAGGTTCATCCGGCCGGCATCGTCCGCGAACACTCGCATGTCCACGACCTTGTCCGCAAGCCGGCGCACTGTGGCTTCATCGTCATCTGACCCCGCACCCACCAACAACACGAAGCCGTGCCCGATGGTTGCAGCCTGCTGCGCACCCGACTCCTCCCAGGTCACCGACCCGGAAGCGGCGCGCTGAACGACGATCCTCAAGCTTGGTGGTCTGTTCGGGGATAAGCTCGCCTAGGCGCGGCCTCGGCGGCCGGAGCCAAGGAGCCGACGAGCACGTGAGGGAGCGCATCGCGTAGATGCGCGACCGAGCGCGCGCAGAAGGCGACGCCGGCTTCAGCGCAGCCCGGCCGACTAGGCCGATGCATCGGCGAGCGGCTTCCCGGACTGACCACCTTTAGTCGATCTTGGGGCCGAAGTGCGGTTCCGCGTGGACGAGCGAGTCGATGTAGCGGAACCGTTCGTAACGGTGCTGTAGCAGCTCAGCGGCGGGCTGCGCCAGGAGCGGTTGCATGTGGCGATGCAGAGCGCGGTCGAGCGCCTGCGCAGCGGCGTCGTAGTCGAGGTGGGCCCCGCCCTCGGGTTCGGGCACGACCTCCTCGACCACGCCCATGGCCAGCAGGTCGCGCGAGGTGAGCTGCAGCTGCTCCGCGGCCTCGACCTTGCGAGAGTTGTCGCGCCAGACGATCGATGCCGCAGCTTCGGGCGACGCCACCGAGTAGATCGAGTTCTCGAGCATGATCACGCGGTCGGCGACGCCCATTCCGAGCGCGCCTCCGCTGCCGCCTTCGCCGATCACCGCAGCCACGATCGGCACCCCCACGCGGAACCACTCCATGATCGCTTTCGCGATCGCGGCCGCGATGCCACGTTCCTCCGCGGCGGCGCCCGGGTAAGCCCCCGGCGTATCGATCAGGGAGATGATCGGGAAGCCGAACTTGGCCGCGTGGTGCGCGAGGCGCAGCGCCTTGCGGTAGCCCTCGGGGTGCATCATCCCCCAGTTCCTGGCCACCCTTTCTTTCAGGCTCCGTCCCTTTTGATGGCCGAGGAACATGGTCGTGCGGCCGTGCCAGGTGCCCACACCCGCGACCAGCGCGGGGTCGTCCGCGGAAAGGCGGTCGCCGTGCAGCTCGACGAAGTCCGGCGCGAGCCGCCGGATGTAGTCGAGCGAGTAGGGCCGGCTTGCATGGCGGGCGAGCTCGACGACCTGCCAGACCGTGAGCGTCGTCTCTTCCGGCTGCCGGCCGTGCCTCGTCACGGGTATATCTCCAGGAGGTGGGCCAGAAGGCGTCGCAGCTCCGTGCGGGACACCACCATGTCGACCTGGCCACGAGCCAGCTGGAACTCGGCGCTCTGAAATCCGGGCGGCAGGTCCGCATAGGTCGCCTGCTTGATGACGCGAGGCCCCGTGAAACCGATGGCCGCGCCAGGTTCCGCGATGTTGATATCCGCGAGCAGCGCGAGCGACGCGGCCGTGCCCCCGAAGGTGGGATCGGTGAGCACCGAGAAAAATGGCACCCCGGCCGCGTCGAGGCGGCCGACGGCGGCGTTGACCTTCGCCATCTGCATGAGCGCCAGCACGCCTTCCTGCATGCGAGCTCCACCGGACGCCGAGACAAGGACGTAGGGCAAGCCCGAGGCCGCGGCCTGCTCCATACCTCGAGCCAGGCGCTCGCCGGCGACGATCGAAAGCGTGCCGCCGACGAACCGGAAGTCGAAGGCGGCCAGCCAGATGGCGCGGCCGCCGAGCGAGCACGTGCCCGTGCGCACGGCCTCGTTCAGGCCCTCATCCGCGAGCTGGTCGATGGTGGCCTGGTATGGCTTCGGCACCTTCCAGTTCAAGAGGTCGTGGGAGCGCACGTCGCCCCAGCGTTCCTTCCAGGAGCCGCGGTCGGCGACCAGCGCGATCCAGGCGTCGGCGCCGAGGCGGAAGTGGTGACCGCATTCGCACACAAAGGTGTGCTTGCGCAGCACCTCTGCGTCCAGTCCTACCCCGCACCCCGGACAGTTCGTCGGGAGCGGGATGGGCGGCAGCTTGCCACCCGCCATCCGGACCTCGGCGTGCGTCTTCGCAAGCTCCATCAGAGGGAGAGACCTCCATCGACGGCCAGCACCTGGCCCGTGACGAACCCGGCCCGCTCCGAGCACAGGAACGCGACCGCGGCGGCGACGTCCTCGGCGGTGCCCTCGCGCTTGATGGGGGTCATTTTGACCAGGTCTCCGACCATCTCGTCGGTGAGGGAGCCGGCGGTCAGCTCGGTCCGGACATAGCCGGGCGCAACAGCGTTGCACGTGATGTTCCGGGACCCGTACTCGCGAGCGATCGATTTAGTGAACCCGATCAGGCCGGCCTTCGCGGCAGCGTAGTTGGACTGGCCGGCGTTGCCGGTCAGGCCGACGATGGAGGAGATGTTGACGATGCGGCCCCACCTCGCGCGCATCATGCCGCTCATGATGGCTGCTTTGGTGGTGGCGAAGGCTGAGAGCAGGTCGGTGCGAATCAGTTCCTCCCAGTCCGGCGGGGACATCTGGATCAGCAGCTTGTCGCGCACCGCGCCCGCATTGTTGACGAGCACATCCACACGCCCGATCGCTTTCACCATCGCCTCGACCTGAGCCGGATCGCCGACGTCGGCCTGGTGCACCGTCGCGCCGGGCAGAGCTGCCGCAGTCTCTTCCGCAGCGCCCTTGTCCGAGCGGTAGTTGACGACCACCTTCGCGCCCATCCCCGCCAGCGCCTGGCTGATAGCGCGGCCGATGCCCTTGCCACCGCCCGTGACCAGAGCGGTTTTGCCTTCCAGGTCGCCGCTCATGCCGTCGCGGGCGTGTCCGCGAATTCTATGAACAGCTCTTCTGCGTTCCAGGTGTCCACACCCGGGATGTGCTTGGCCGCGAGGCTCGCCAGCACTCGACCAGGACCGAGCTCGACGACGGTCTTCACCTTCATCGCCCGCATCGCGACCATGGTCCGGGCCCAGTCGACCTGCCGGAGCATCTGCTGGCGAAGCTCGTCACGCAACGCGGCCACCGTGCGCATGGCCTCGCCCGAGGCGTTCGCCAGGACTGGGATCGAGGGCGCCGTGAACTGGAGTCGATCGACCACCTTGCGGAATGCCGCCGCGGCGCCCGCCATCAGCGGCGTGTGCGCGGGCAGCGGGATGGTCAGGATGAGCGCGCGACGCGCGCCGGCCGCAAGCGCCAGACGCTCGGCCTCTTCGACGGCGACCGTTTCGCCGGAGAGAACGAACTGAACGTCGGCGTTGCGATTGGCGATCCACAGGCGGCCGTGGGTCGACGCTTGCTCACGGATGGTTTCCACTTGCGCCTCGTCGAGGCCGACGATCGCGATCATCCCTCCGGGCTGCTCGTCGGCGGCCTGGGCCATGATGCGGCCGCGCTCCTTGACCAGGAGCAAAGCCGTCTCCCAGGGAATCGCGCCTGCGGCAGCGAGCGATGCGATCTCGCCCAGGCTGTGGCCGGCAGTGACGCTCACGTTCTCGAAGCCGTAGCTTTCGCGCCACACCTCGTAAGCCGCCCAGCACACCGTCATCACACATGGCTGGATGACCTCGGTGCGGTTCAGCTCCTCGAGCGGGCCCTCGAAGCAGAGCCTGCGCACGGGCATCTGCAGGACCTCTTCGGCGCGTTCGAACACCCGGCGGGCGGCCGGGTAGCGGTCGTGGAGGTTGCGGCCCATGCCGGGCTTCTGCACGCCCTGGCCGGGGAACAGCAACGCGATCGGGCCTGTGAGCTTTACGCCCATGTCATACCCAGGTCATCAAACACGCCCCCCAGGTCAGCCCCGAGCCGAAGCCGGCCAGCAGGACATGGTCTCCACTCTTGACGCGTCCCTTTCGGATCGCTTCCTCCAATGCCAGCGGAATCGAAGCGCTGGACGTGTTGCCAAATTCGTCGATGTTGATCGCCACTCGGTCCAGCGGCAGGCCGATGCGCCGGGCCGCGGCGTCAATGATGCGGAAGTTCGCCTGGTGTGGCACCCACAGGTCGATGTCCTCGAGCGCTACGCCCGCGGTGCTGCAGACCTCGTTCGCCTGGCGGATGAAGATGTCGACCGCGAACTTGAAGACGTCCGGGCCGACCATGTCGATGTACGGGGTTGCATCCTTGGCCGCATACGCTCCCTTGTCGATGTTGCCGCACGTGACCTGCGCGTAACCGCGGCCGTCGGACCCGAGGCACCAGCTCTTGAAGCCGCCACCGGTCGGAGCCGGGCGGACCACCGCCGCCCCCGCTCCGTCGCCGAAGATGACCGCAGTGCCGCGATTGGAGTAGTTGAGCATGCGCGACAGCACCTCGGCGCCGATGACCAGCACCGTGTCGGCGCGCTCGGTGGCGATGTACGCGTCCGCGATCGATAGGCCGTAGACGAAGCTGGTGCACGCCGCCAGCGTGTCCCAGGCCACAGCACCCGGGGCGCCGAGCTCGTTCTGGACTCGGCAGGCCACGGACGGAAATGGACCGTCGGGCGACGAGGTGCCGACGAGGATCATGTCGAGGTCTGCCGCCGCGATGCCCGCGGCGTCAAGCGCGCCGCGCGCCGCTTTCGTCGCGATCTCAAATGTCGTGGTACCCGGCTCCGCGATGTGCCGCTTGTGGATGCCAGTGCGCTCGGTGATCCACTTGTCGGAGGTATCCATCATCTTTTCGAGGTCGAAGTTCGTGATGATCTTCTCCGGCGCGTAGACGCCCACCCCGGCGATGGCGCTGGGGCGGCCCTTGGCTCTGAACGAGCGCAAAGGGACGGCGTCGGAACGCGTCCGGTACTCGTTGGTGATCGCCATTTCCTCTACGCCTCCAGTCGCTCCGCGGTTTTCTGCTCCAGGAACTTCCACAGGTCGCTGATGACTTTCATCTTTTCGAGCTCTTCCTCCGACAGCTCGACGTCGTACTTGTCTTCGATCGCCGCGATGAGCTCGACGAGGTCGAGCGAGTCGGCGGCCAGGTCGCGCTGAAAACTCTTGTCCATCTGCACGTCGGCTGGTTCGATACCAAGGATCTCTGCGGCGAGCTCCTGAAACTCCTTGAAGTCGAGCTGGGTTGCCATGCGCCTTCTCTCCTAGTGGCCTTCTGGGCCTTTGATGACGAGGGTCGCGTTGTGGCCGCCGAAACCGAACGAGTTCGAAACGGCGACCTTGATGTCGGCCTTGCGGGCCTTGTTGGGGACGTAGTCCAGGTCACAATCGGGGTCTGGGGTGTCCAGGTTGATGGTCGGCGGCAGCATGCCGCGGTCCAGCGCGAGGATGCACGCGGCCGCCTCGATCGCGCCGGCGGCGCCCAGCAGGTGCCCGTGCACCGACTTGGTGGAGCTGACCGCCAGCTTGTAAGCGTGCTCGCCGAACACTGACTTGATGGCCTTGGTCTCGGCGACGTCGCCAAGCTTCGTGGACGTTCCGTGCGCGTTGATGGAGCCGACATCCGTCAGCTCGACCCCGCTCTTGTCCAGGGCCCTAC
>WNFF01000790.1_pt1 | contig 25120 bp, 21 predicted proteins | sample 5400441 | NCBI WGS metagenome assembly WNFF01 (sample SAMN13153345, study PRJNA577476) | soil metagenome | isolation source: 120 cm saprolite under Douglas fir tree site 2 hole 3 replicate 1 | place: USA:California | collected 2015-04-18
TGCTGGCATTCCCGTCGGCAACGCTCCCAGCATTTTGGACAGGAACTACACCATCACGGCTGAGGTGACGATTCCCAAAGGCGGGGCGGAGGGAATGATCGTAACTCTGGGCGGCCGCTTCGGCGGCTATGGCCTCTACCTGCTCAAAGGCAAGCCAGTCTTCGATTACAACCTTCTGGACCTGACGCACTACCGCTGGGAGGGCGGCCCGTTGGGCCACGGCCTGTTGAGCAGTGTGCTGAAGCCCGGCGCGCATACGATCGTGTTCGACTTCAAATACGACGGACCCGGCCCCGGCAAGGGTGGCACCGGCGTGCTTACGGTTGATGGCAAGGAGGTGGCCCGCAAAACGATCCCGCACACGATTCCGTTGCTCATGTCTATAGACGAGACGTTCGACGTTGGTAGTGATACCCGCACTGCAGTGAACAACGACTATAAGCTGCCGTTCCGGTTCACCGGGACAATCGACAAGCTGACCTACGACCTCGGACCCGAGCAGTTGACGGACTCAGACCGAAAGGTCATTGCGGAACGACTAGCCAGGGCAAGGGATTAGACGGGCAGGCAAGTAGCGGTTATGAAAAAGCGCGGGTCTCCGCCGTTGGCGGGTGCTCGCGGATTGGCGATCGCTCACGGCTTGACCCTCGAAACCAGAGCATCGGACCAAGGTCGCGACATAAAGAAAATGAAATCTGAACCGGAACCAACGAAAAGAACGAAGAAAATATTCTCCGTCGCTTCTGATTAGCCAAATGTTCAACAGTTCCTCGCCTGCGAGCACTCTGCTCACCGTAACCGCGGTGATTGAACTGGGCGCCGGCTTGGCGCTGCTGTGTTTTCCCTCGGTGACGGTGGCGCTCCTCGTCGGCATACCGCTGGAGGCACCGGCCGCCTTGACCTTGGCGTGCGTCGCCGGCGCCGCGTTGCTCACGCTGGGTGTGGCCTGCTGGCTTGCACGGGGTGACACGCAAAGCCGCGCCGCGAGAGGATTGGTCGCCGCGATGGTGCTGTATAATTTTGGCTTAGCATTTATCCTTGCGGCTGCCGGCATCGGGTCGCACCTGGTTGGCGTCGCCTTGTGGCCGGCCGTTGTGCTGCACGCGGCCATGACCCTCTGGTGCATTATGATCCTTCTCAGTGGGAAGCTGGGAGGACAAAACCAGCCCCTCAGCAGAGTTTTCCCTGATCTTTTGTACCGGTTGAGAAAGCCTGCCGCTGAGCGTCAAGATTTAACCCGATAACGAGATTCGTGCCGGAGCCTCGAGCTCAATTCGATGTGGCAGGATATTGATCTGCGAATCCGCGAGCCCAACAAGCTCCAAGGCGAGGTCTAATCAATGCGAGTGAATACAGTCGTCCGAGTCGTCATGATAGTCACGGTTCTTCTGGCAATAGGCGGTGGTGCCGCCAGCGCTCAAGAGAAAGCGGCTAAGTCAAATCTTCCCAACATTCTGGTGATCATGGGCGATGACATTGGCTACTGGAATTTGAGCACCTACAACCAGGGCATGATGGGATTTCGAACGCCCATCTGCCCGGCGACCCGGAATTGATCGAGGGAAGGGTAAATGAAACGTAAGGTCACGTCAGCGTCAAGAAACGCAAACGCTTGGTTCTCCATCCTGATTGTCTTGGCGGTCGCGTGCACGGCGCCGGATGTCCGAGCGCAGCAGACGCCTGATCGTACAGTGTTGCCGCTTGCCGAGCCGAGCTATCCACCGATCACAGAACTCGATGTCCGCAAGGCTACGCCGCCCCCGCGGTTCGAGGTCAAGGCACCGGATGGAGCGCCCAATGTGCTGGTGATCCTGCTCGACAACCTCGGATACGGCGCTACCAAGCCGTTCGGCGGCGTGATCGAGATGCCCACACTGGAACGCCTCGCCAAAGATGGACTCATCTACAACAATTTTCATACCGCGCCGCTGTGTTCTCCGAGTCGCGTGGCTCTGCTCACCGGCCGCAACCCGCACAGCGCCAACATGGGATCCGTCGCGGAGGTAGCGACAGCGTTTCCGGGTCAGACCGCGGAACGTCCCAATAGCGTCGCTACGATCGCCGAGATCCTGAAGCTGAACGGCTACAGCACTGCGATGTTCGGCAAAACTCACGAATTCACACCCTGGGAATTGGGGCCGTCCGGTCCGTTTGAATCATGGCCAACTGGTTCGGGATTTGAAAGGTTCTACGGCACCCTGAGCGGTGAGGCGGACCTCTTCGCGCCACCACTGATGGACAACTCAACGCTGGTCGACCTCCCTAACGATCCGAACTACTTCTACCAGACCGATTTGGCCGATCACGCGATCTCGTGGATCCGGGGGCAGAAGACCATGACTCCCGACAAACCGTTCTTCATCTACTATGCGTCGCCGGGCACGCACGCGCCGAGTCAGGTGCCGGCCGCGTGGCGAGATAAGTATAAAGGCAAATTCGACATGGGCTGGGACAAATACCGCGACCAAATTCTGGCGCGGCAAAAGTCGTTGGGCATCGTGCCGCCCAATACGCAGCTTACTCCTAAGCCAACGGAGAAGGAGATGCCGGATTGGGACAAGTTGAGCGAAAAAAAAAGATAGTCTTCACGCGGCAACAGGAGATCTTCGCCGCCTACGCCGAGGAAACCGACCATGAGATCGGGCGCGTGGTGCAGGCCATCGATGACCTTGCCGCGATGGACAATACACTGATCATCTACATAACCGGTGACAACGGATCGAGCGGTAACGGCGGGCCGACGGGGCGCTTCAACAGCGTCACGTCCTATAACGCCCTGCCGGAAACGATAGACGAGCAGTTCCAGCACCTCGCTGACTTCGGCGGACCGCACTCAGACATGACACCCCCTCTGGGCTGGGCGATCGCCGACAACGCACCTTTCGCCTATTGTCAGTTTGCGGCCGCCTACGGCGGCACTACCAATGGCGCGGTCGTCCATTGGCCGAAGGTGATCAAAGCGAAGGGTGAAATCCGGTCCCAATATCATCACCTTATCGACATCGCGCCAACGGTTCTTCAATCGGCGGAGCTGCCGCAACCCAAGGTTGTCAACGGAACGCCCCAGAAGCCGATCGAAGGTGTGAGCATGGTCTACAGCTTTACTGACGCTCAGGCGAAGTCGCCTCACACCGTTCAGTACACGGAGTTTGCAGGGAACCGTGGCATCTACAAGGACGGCTGGTATGCGACCACCTTGCACAGGGCACCCTGGGAAGCCCAACCTCGATCCACTTTTGACCAGGACAAGTGGGAACTCTACAACACTGCCGAAGACTTCAGTTGCGCGAACGACCTGGCCGCGAAGAATCCGGACAAGCTCAAAGAAATGCAGGGCACCTTTCTTACCGAGGCGGTCAAGTACAACGTGCTGCCGCTCGATGATCGCGTTTACGAGCGGTTCAATCCTGCTGTTGCCGGGCGGCCCGACCTGCTCGCGGGGCGCACGTCGCTGACGGTCTACTCGGGCATGATCGGGATGAAGGAGAATGCCTTCATCAACACAAAGAACCGTTCTTATTCGGTGACTGCCGAGCTCGATCTACCCAAAACGGGAGTCTCGGGCGTGATCCTCGCGCAGGGCGGGGTACACGCCGGCTGGAGCCTCTACGTCAAGGACGGCAAGCCCAAGCTCGCATACATCAACGGGAGAAAAGTTGCCACTAGCCGAATTGAGCGAACCATTCCCTTCGTCTTCGGCGTTGAAACGGCTGATGTGGGCGAAGACCTCTATACCCCCGTGACTTCTGACTACGCGAAAGGCAACAACAAGTTCACCGGGAAAATCGACAAGGTGACGATCGATCTGAAGAAAATGAATTCTGCCGATGAGGACGCTGCTAGGAAAGCTGCGGCGATAAGCGACGAAGATGATGCAGATACCGACTGAGGAGCATCAATCTGCATGCCAGTGAGACCACTACATATATTTTTAATACTCGCGTTGTTCGTTATTTGCGGCACCTCCCGCGCAATCGCGCAGACCGCCGCGAATCGGCCTGCGCCACCGTCGCCGCAAGGAGCGACGCCAAGTAACGCTCCTGTGCAGAGTCTCGAGCAGGAAATAAACTCCGAAGTTGCAGAAGCGGGCAATGGCAAGGCTTCGCTGACGGAGGTCAACAAGGAGCTGTCCAACCCGATTTCGACTATCTGGGCCTTGTCGTTTCAGCAGAACACTTTCTGGTTGAACAAGCCTGAACGCAACGTAGTGAACCTGCTGTTTCAGCCGGTCCTTCCAGTATCTCTCACTAGCAACTGGAACCTTATTACCCGGCCGGTGATTCCGGTCTTCAACTCAACTCCCTACGTAAACAAGAGCGGCAATCTCCATCGCGTAACAGGTTTCGGCGATACCGTATTAGTCGAACTGCTGTCGCCCAGCTCGAAGTTAGCCGGCCCGTGGCTGCTCGGAGCGGGTCCGACTTTCATTTTCCCGACTGCCAGCAATTCGCGGCTTGGTCAAAACAAGTGGCAAATTGGACCAACGGCATTGCTTGGATACCTCGGCGAAAAGTGGATCGCGGGCGTGTTTCCCCAGCAGTGGTGGTCGGTCGGCGGCCCCGGCTCGAACACAACCAGTCAGATGAATCTTCAATACTTCTTCTCCTATTTTCCGGCTGCGGGTTGGTCAGTCGGCACGTCGCCCAACATGCTGGTGAACTGGTACGCAAAGAAGAGCAGTAACATGGTGACATTTCCGATCGGACTAAGCATCAGCAAAGTCGTGAAGATCGGCCCATTGCCGGTGAAATTCGGTGTGCAAGGCCAGTACATGCCAGTCCATCCGGATGTCTTCGGGCAGAAGTGGGATTTGCAGTTCTCGGTTACGCCAGTGATTCCGAAGCTGATCAAGGGAAGTGTTCTCGATGACTGGTGAGTGCGCGTGTTGACCAGACAACTTGTTGACGACTTATTGACAAGGTAGCGCCTGACTCACGCACGGCAGCGGTTTGGTGAAACCTCGGTCAGCCACACATAGGAGGTTCGCGATGAAGTCTTTTAGCCGTATCGTAATGGGTCTGTTCGCCCTGGTCGTGTTCGCCGGATGCGCTTCGACCAACGTCACCCAGCAAACACCGATGAGCAGCCCTAGGCTCGCGCGGCCCAACCAGATTTGGGTGTACAGCTTCGTCGCCGCGCCCGCCGACATGCCGGCCGATTCCTCGATCAGCGGCCAGATGAGTGCGCCCAGCACCCCGCCCACCGCCGAGCAGATTGAAACCGGGCGCAAGTACGGCGCACAAATCGCGCAGCAGCTGGTGGTGGATATCCAGGCGATGGGACTGCCGGCGGTGCAGGCCGGCGCCGGATCAATGCCGCAGGTCGGCGACGGCGTGATCCGTGGTTACATCGTCTCGGCGCAGGGTGGGGGTGTGGTCAAGCGTTTCGTCATCGGTTTCGGCGCGGGAACCACTGAGATGGATACGGTGGTCGAAGGCTATGCGGTGACGCCGCAAGGCTGGCGCCAACTCGGCTCGGGGACGCTGACCTCCTCCGGAGGAAAAACGCCGGGGATGGTAGTGCCGGCCGCAGTCGCGATCGCCACCGCCAATCCGATCGGGCTGATCGTGGTCGGCGGGTATAAAATCTATGGCGAAGCGAGCGGCAAGAACACGCTAAAGGGCCTCGCCAAGGCGACCGCCGACGAAATTGCGGTGCAGCTGAGGATCAGATTCCAGGATCGGGGCTGGATAAGCTGAGCGCTGCGGTCGCGCGACCAAAAACGCGGCTCGTGGATGAAGACAACTCACTCACGCTGGCTGTAGTTCGGGGAGAGAGATGAGACGTAAACTAGTTTTTTCAATAGCTCTAGTCCTTGCAAACCTGCTGGCGTGCCGAACCCCATCGGTACAGGCTCAGGCGAAACCCAACATCTTAGTTATTATGGGTGACGACATTGGCTACTGGAACTTGAGCACCTACAACCAGGGCATGATGGGATTTCGAACGCCCAACATCGACAGCATCGCCAACGATGGCATGAAATTTACCGATGCCTACGCGGAAAACAGTTGCACCGCGGGGCGCTCCGCGTTTATCACCGGTCAGAGTCCGTTTCGCACCGGGCTCCTCAAGGTCGGGTTGCCGGGCGCGAAGGAAGGCTTAAGCGACAAAGATCCTACGCTCGCCGAATTGCTGAAACCGCTCGGCTACACGACCGGACAGTTCGGGAAAAACCACCTTGGTGATCGCAATGAGTTCCTTCCGACGGTGCATGGTTTCGATGAGTTTTTCGGCAACCTCTATCACCTAAATGCCGAAGAGGAACCAGAGCAAGAGTTCTACCCGAAGGATCCTGCGTTTTGGCAGAAGTTCGGGCCGCGTGGAGTATTGCACTGCTATGCGACAGACTCGGCTGATTCCACGAACGATCCGCGTTTCGGCCCAGTGGGCAAGCAAAAGTGCGAGGATACTGGCCAGCTCACGCGCAAGCGGATGGAAACCGTCGATGAGGAATTCCTCAAGTCCGGAATCGATTTTATCGAGCGTGCCAACAAGGCAGGCAAGCCGTTCTTCGTTTGGTTCGCCTCGACGCGCATGCACATCTTCACGCATCTCAAGCCGGAATCGAAGGGCAAGACTGGCCTCGGGGTCTATGCCGATGGGATGGTCGAGCACGATGGCCAGGTTGGGCAGTTGCTAGGCGCACTGAAGAAGCTCGGAGTCGAAAATAATACGTTAGTGATCTACACCACCGATAACGGCGCTGAGCTGCTGCTATGGCCCGACGGCGGGATGATCCCATTCCACGGAGAGAAGAACACCACCTGGGAAGGCGGCTTCCGCGTGCCAATGATGGTGAAGTGGCCAGGACACGTGAAGCCCGGCGGCACCTCCAACGAGATCATCTCGCTGCTGGATTGGGTGCCGACGCTGATGGCGACAGCCGGTCAAGCAGACATCAAGGACAAACTGCGGCAGGGCTATTCGATTGGAGACAGTACCTACAAAGTCCATCTCGACGGGTACAACCAGTTGCCGATGCTGCTGGGAGAAAGTCCCGGCGCGCGCAAGGAGTTCTTCTACTTCACCGACGACGGCTCACTTTCCGCTGTGCGTTACAACAACTGGAAGATGATGTTCTCTGTGCAGCGCGCACATGGGTTGGACGTGTGGCAGGAGCCCTACGTGACGTTGCGGCTCCCGATGTTGTTAAATCTACGGATGGATCCCTTCGAGCGCGCCGAGGAGTCAGAGGACTATCCTCGATGGCGTATCGACAACGCATGGGCATTTGTGCCAGCGCAGGCAATTGTGGCGCAATTCTTACAGAGCTTCCGAGACTTTCCGCCGCGTGCAAAACCGGGCAGCTTCAGCCTCGATCAGGCTTTGCAGAAGATGCAGCAACCGTCCAACAACTGATGAATTAAGGGCATCGTCGAAGCACAAGGAAAATTCGCACATCTCGGCGTAATTCTTATCCTTGGGCTGCCGGGATCTGGTCGCAGCCGGTTGGCGTCGCCTTGTGGCCGGCCGTTGTGCTGCACGCAGCCATAGTGGTCTGGTGCATCGCGAGTCTTCTGAGCTAAAATCGGCAACGCCCATCTTCGGCGCGTTCTGATTGAAGCCGCCTCGAGTTACCGTCATCGCCCGTCAGTTGGCGCTATTCTGCGCAAACGTCAGGCTGGACTTGAAGAAGACGTCAAAGCAATCGCGTGGAAAGCGCAACATCGACTTCGTCGTCGCTATTTTCACCTACTGGCATGAGGGAACCTGCGCAACAGGTGCTGACCGCTGTCGCAAGCGAACTACTCGGCTTTGTCTGGTCATCGGCATTTGAGGTTGAGCGATCGAGCGCTGCTGCCGGCACTTCAACTCGTCTTGACCGTGTTGGGCTCGACCGATATCAATCGGGATTACTGTGCTGCCGGACTTGGGTAGCAACCAGCCCTTGAAGGATTTTCCCGCCGCGTAGTTAACGGAGAACAACGCATTCAGCGGCACAGTGCAAGTCGTAGTGATCCAGACGGACATCAAAGAAGATGGTAGAGCATCTCATCTCACCCGAAGGTCTGCTGAACATCTTGATGGCCCGGCAGTAGTGCATGGTTGAGATGTTCGCCGGGCAGCCGGAGCGGTGAGCCAAGCGAGCAGCCAGGTTCCAAACGCAGACGGAGATGACGCTGGGCCGCGGATCATCAGTGGGCGATCGCACTTATCTCGCGGGCCACGCCGTCGTTGCGAGATGTTACCTCCGCGGCTTTGCTCCAATCGATACGTTGGCCGAGATTGTTGGCGGCGGCCAAGTCACGGATAAATTGCAGAGAGTCATCGCTCTTCTTTCTGTACGGATCGCGATGCGCTTCGAGAAAGATCTCGCCGTCCTGGAGTTGAGCCAACAACACGGGCTCATAAATGATCTCGCCGCGCTGACCAACTTTTACCTGCCGAAACAACGAACCGGCGTCTTCAGGGTGCATCCGAATGCAACCGCGGCTCTGAAAGTCATAGATCGAAAGTGGAGCATTCGTACCGTGGATCCCGTAGGAGGGAAAGCTCAGTCCGATCCAATAACCGCCCAATGGATTATTGGGGCCAGGTGGCACCGTCTTCTTGACCGCCTTGCCGGCTCGCGCCCATTCGTCCTGGATCGATTTAGGTACGTACCAGGTCGGGTTCTCACGCATTTGAATGACCGAGAAGCTACCGATTGGCGTTGCGAAGGCTGCCTTACCGGGCCCGATCGGATAATTCCCTTCAACCCTTCCCTCATTCAGGAAGAAAAGTTTTCGCTGCGGCAGATTAATCAGAATGCCATCGGGCAGATCGGCCGGGACGATGTGACGGTTATCAATGTCGAGCACCTGTCCCGGCTTCAACGGTCTCTTTGGCTTGAGTCCGTTCATCGCTGCCAGGGTCCCGCTTTCGATTCCATTGCGGGCGCCGATGCTGACCAGGCTGTCGCCGGCCTTGACGGTGTACTTAAACGCGCTGCCAACGGTCAGATGCGCCAACGGCGGCAAGCCTTGCGCATTGGCGTAAGAACTCACGGTGGCGAGGAGCGTGATCACGAGGAGGCTTGCTCTAAACTGGGTCACCCGAGACCTCATTGCTCCGATCTAGTTGCCTGAATCCCGATGGCCGACTTGCCCAAATACGAAACGACCACCCGTCGTGCGCACGTGCGCGAGTCAACGACGCAGCTTGTATCGCGAGCGACGATCCTCGTCTCAAATCAAAATAGGACGCCCTACCTTTCGATCTAGGACACTCGCGGGCAGATTATGACAGCACCAAACGCCGAAGGAAAAACGAGAACGAGTTGCCTTCTGGTATTCGCGGCTTCCACTTACCGATCTTATTCTCCGTATCGAAAATCAGAAATAACTCTATCATATCGATTAAGGGTGAAAGCTGAAGGCGCAGCTGGCGCGTCGCTTCGATACTCATGCCCCGGATTTCGGCGAGAGGATCGATATCGCTTATGGCACTAGCCGTCTCAGAATCTCTCTAACGGGCGCGTTCGGCCTGTTCGCTGGGAAGCGCAGTCTCCGCAACGCGCACCGCAATCAGAGGCTCAGAAGCTACAACCACTTTATACAACATCGATGCGATTGCGGCGCCGATGAGTAGGGCTACGATGAACAGCCAAAGCTGGCTCAAGGCCCACCTGCCGACGAACACCGCGGGTCCGATACTGCGGGCCGGGTTGACCGAAGTATTGGTCACCGGAATTCCTACCAGATGGATCAGAACGAGCACTATTCCAATCGGGATACCGGCGAAACCGACCGGCGCCTTGATATCGGTCGTGCCCAACACGGTAAAGACAAGGAAAAACGTCAGCACCACTTCAGCAACGAACGCCGCCGTCAGATTGTAGCCGCCGGGAGAATGCGCCCCATAGCCATTAGCCGCGAATCCCGAAGTGGAAGGATCGTAGCCGGCACTGGTTCCCCCGGCTATGATCAGGAGGACGCCCCCTGCGATGATCGCGGCCAGCAATCTGCGCTATGACGTACCCGGGAACATGCTTCGCTTCAAATTTGCCGCTGAGCAGCAAACCGAAGGTCACCGCTGGATTGATATGGCATCCGGAGGTCGGTCCGATTGCGTAGGCCATCGCGAGGAGTGAAAAGCCGAAGGCAAACGCCACGCCCGCGAAGCCGATGTGGTTGCCGGCGAGGACAGCGGCGCCGCAGCCGCCGAAGACGAGTACGAAAGTGCCTATCAGCCCCGCCGCATGTTTCTTCATATACCCGGCTTCTCCTTCGAAGCCAGAGGGCGCTCGCTCGACGATTCGCTTTCCCGCACAGCGCTATCACCTTTCGATGCCAGATGATCGCAACCAATCGAACGAACGGTCCCGTGTGAGCTTCGAAATACAGGCCAATATTTTCTCTCCAGTTCTGTTTCTTATCTGAGGGGGCTTAATACCGCGGAAGCCCTGGCGTTATTCTCGAACGTAAGCGTGAAGAGTCTCGAGGGTTCAAATCCACCCTTCTCCACCACCGAGCCTCAGTTCTCTGGATTCTCCGGTCGAATCGCCGAATAGCGTCCAGCTCAAGGCATTTTAGGAATCGAAGGAAAACTACCCGCCCCTGGGAGTTTCGGGGTCAAGCCACCGGTGGCGTTGCTAGTCGCGCACGACGCGAGAATGTCGGTGGCATGCTGCGCCACATAGCCTTTCAGCAGGTCGGTTGCGCCGGGCAGCGGAAGATGCGCGCTGCCTGCGAATGACGAAGCCGCGGTGGACATCACGCCCGGGTCACTCAATGCGGACGGACCGACAGACGCGGCGTTCGGGAAATGACTTCCAATCGCCGAGCATAACGCGCTGTTCGCTGCCGACTGCTGATCGTTGGTTAGTGCCGCCGACGCTTGCTGCGGTACTCCCGGAATGGAGCTGCCCGTGTCTTGTGCGCGCAATTTAGTCGCGCACGCCACGAGTAACGCCAACGTCACAAGGATAGCCGATTGCTTCGACCAGCGAGTTCCCATCGGTTGCTCCTCTCTGCTCTCTATGAATCGTGTTTGCGTCGATTCGCAGGAAATCGAGTCCGCGGCCGCATGCTCCGACTGCTTCGGGGATTCAACATTGGAGGTCGGGCCGTCGATTTCTTCCACAACTCAGAATACCTGCTCGCGAAACAACGTCTGTCGAGCATGCGCATCGTTGACCGATACCATATTTTGCCGCGTGCCGTCGGGGTTAGGCTATTGTACCAAGGTACAATAGCGCCCTCCTTGGAAACGGACGAACCTACAGAAATGCGAAGACGACCTTCAAGCGTCAGCGCGGAGTAAGATCACACGAACACTCTTGGAGACGAGAGCCGGTAGCCCGAAACCGTGGTGCACAGCAATGCGCTTCTGTGGCAACGCCAGCAGACTATAGGCATTGAGGAATGAGATGCACCCTCTTTTGGCGCGTGTAGCCCGTTCTGGAAGTTACGTGATACAGACGTCGTGAGAGACAAGCTATTAGTCTCGTCCCCAGGTAACTCCGATGCTCTGCGCGAACTGTGGCTCAGAGAATCAAGTCGGGAAGACGCTTATCGATTGGGGGAGAGGCGGGGATCAGTAAGCCACACCCAACGCATGAATTTCCACCTGACTGCGCAAATCGTGAAAAACACGAAATCCAAATGCCGGTGGTTGATTCTGACGTTTTTAGCGATGTGGTGGCTCGCGTCCACTCCGGTCCGAGCGGAAGAAGACCAGACCTACGGTCGAGCCGCGCTGATCGAGATCGCACCGACGCCTGATTTTTTACCCACGGTCGCCCTTCTGGATGACGGCGAGCTTGAGTGCCGGTCCGCAGACGCATTCACCATCATTCAATCGTACGCTCCGGGGATGAGTGGCATCGTCAGCACGGATAAAATAATGACGGCCGAACGAATGCGTATCGAAGCCGCACTGGACTGTCGCACTACTGACCGGGAACAGATCGTCCTCGTACTTATGATCTATAACTTGTTACTTTCAGGCCACCCGGTCGATAAACGCACGATCGCAAAGGTTCGGCTGACAAGCGGCGCTGAGCATTATGTCGAGGCCGGCGCTTTACAGTTCTAGCGCAAAGAACGAGCGATTCGGGTCATCTCTTCAGATTCCAACCTTCTAGTAGTGAATTTTTATACGCGTGGTCGCCGCCCATTTTCTCGACATCCAGCCTTTTATGATGGATCGATGAGATTTCTAACCGAAACGGAGAAATGGTCCGCACGAACATGAATGACGTCGCGACTAGGTACGACGCCTGGGTGCTGGCAACGACCCTGGCTCTGGCGATGACCGTCGCGTGGTTCTGCGGAAGATGGTTCGGTAGCAGATTCGGCACCGATCATTCCGAGCCTTCAGACTCCAACCCCGAATTCGTTTCATCCAAGTTAGGCGCTTATCTTGCTCTGCTCAGCCTGTTGCTGGGCTTCACTTTCTCAATGTCACTGAGCAGGCATGAGCGTCGGATATTAATGGTCGTGGCTGACAGCAACTCGATCGGCGACTTCTTCACTTGCGCCAGTCTGCTCAAGGATCCCGTTCGAACCAAGCTGCAAGCCATCGTCCGCGAATATGCTGAGCTTCATGTCAATATGGCGCGCTCGCGAATGGATCGGGTTGCGTGGGGCAACGCGCTCCAGCGCAATAAACTCCTCCAATCGGAAATGACGAACCTGGTGTCAGACGCCCTCAACAACGGCACCCCAATCGCCGTCTCGCTCACGAATACACTGAACGTGCTGACCAGCGCATCGTCCGAGAGGCTCAATGCCGTCGAGGATCGGGTGCCGGGAACCGTAGTCCTGCTGCTATTCTCTTTTGCAATCGTCACGACGATGCTGGACGGTTTCGAGGAGGGCAACCGTGGAACCGCTGCGCTCGTGGAAGTCGTCGGAATTTTGAGTTTTATCGCTCTCGTGGCGTTGGTGGTTTTCGTCACGCTTGATCTGGACCAACCGGATCGTGGTCTCATCACCGTCTCTCAAGCGTCAATCGACCGCCTGGTTTCATCTTTGCCGAGATGATGCTAACTCACAGTAGCGGGCTTCATCCATTGTTCACTGTCGCACCGGAGTCACCGGAACGGCGGCTTTCGCATATTTGACATGGGGTAGGTTATGAAACGTCAATCCGGAACTGAATCTTTCTCGCGTTTAAATCGCATCAGCTTCCGTCTGGTCATGCTTAACTTCGCGCTCCTCGTGCTGACCGGAACAGCAAATGCTCAGAGCGGTGACCTTTATATCTATCCCGCAAAGGGGCAGAGTCAGGCGCTGCAGGACAAGGATCGCTATGAGTGCCATTCCTGGGCGGTCAAGCAAACCGGATTCGATCCCAGCAGACCGTCGACCACTGTCGCGAGTTCCGACCAACCCAAACCATACCAGCCTTCGCAACCCCACGTCCTCAAAGGTGCGGCTCGTGGTGCGGCGCTTGGCTCCGTTGGTGGCGCGATCACGGGCAACGCGGGTAAGGGCGCCGCGGCTGGCGCTGCCATGGGTGGCCTCGCGGGTGGATTCCGTCGCGCCGACGAAAGACGACAGCAGGCGGGCCAGCAGCAAGCCCAGGCTCAGGGCGTGAATGATAACGCTCGAAATTCATATAACCGCGCGATGGCTGCTTGCCTTCAGGGACGCGGCTACACCGTCAATTAGACTTATTGCAATCTGCTTCTTGCAATCTTTCAGCCTGCCGGTAGGCGGATTAGGACGTTGGAGGAACCGCCAAGATTCTGTTGGAGGAAAAACTTTCCAGGTGCTTGTGCCCGTGCGTGCTATTGCCGGAGGAAAATCATCACGACCAACGCCAGGATACCGAGAACCGATCAGAGCCGCGAACAAGGCCAGTGAACGCATACTGCCGCGGTTTTCGAATTGAAAGAATTTCAAGACGATGAATCCGAAAGTATCAGCGAGGTCGCTGTCCTGATCCACCACATCATCATGCTCTCGTATGTTGCGCGTGTATGCGAGGCCCAGATGTCGAGCGCTGGTGTGCCGGGCGTGGTCTACTCCGCCCCATATGAGGCATCGCTCGCTAAGATCAGGTCACCGAATTACATAAACCCGGCGACTCATCATCACATTTCTCCGCCGTGTGCCCGATGCCGTGCGATCCTGTTCACGGGACCCCTGAACAGCAGATACGGCAGCAGCGCGAGACAAGTTGCGACGATCAGCGCTTCCTCAGGATGAAACCACCGAAGCTCCATGACCTGGTAGATGAAGTCGATGATCAGTGCAGCGAGAAAAACCTTGGCGATGTCTGCCCAACTCTCGCGGAGTAGTTCTTTCCGCTTGGTCGAATCCGTTAGTATAACCAAGCCGTGAGGTGCGCGCCCCTCTCGAGCGTCACTTATCCCTCCGCGAATCGCATAGAAAATCGCCACGCTCGGCTGGACAATCAGCCGAAACGTCATCGGTCCGCCGATTCGGCCGATCAGATTGGCGCACATACGAGCAAACATATTCCATCGCACATCAACCGCTCTTGATCTGCGAGCGGTCGTCCGTCCAAGTCTTCCGCCAGCAAGCCCGCCGCCGTACGTTGTCGAAATTCCTCAGGCTACGTGCATCTACAGAGAAGGTTAGAGGGATCGCCGACGCCTCCTAAGATGTCGGCGATGCCTCGCAATGTCTATTGGCCTTTAGTCCAATATCGTGCCCGCTCGAGTGGCTGTAATATTTCACTCAGCGAGCATCGGATCGTGGCGCAAAATTTTGAGTCAGCTACTGAGTCATCTGCGCATCGCCCTTGCGCTGAACAAGGCCTGATTGTGAAACGGGTAAATTGCTTCCGCGCCGAGCGCGGTGAGACGACACTCAACGCTGACGCGGGCGCTGATCGTAGATCGAAAAATCTCACCCTGCTCACGAACTTGACACTGCGACCGATAGGCTGGGCTCGCAAAGTGTCGCTTCGCAGGTGGATTGAGCCATAATGATATTACTGAAGATACTCAGGGGCAGAGCGTTCCCGCGCGCACTTGTCATCGCAATCCTGATTGCGACTTCCTCGATGCTCGGCGGATGCTCGCGCGGGGATAGCGAGTCATCGCCGGCACCGTCGGCGCAGGTGCAGCCGAGCACCAGCGCCACAATGGCGCCAACGGTGTCGCCACCCGCCGGCGCGGCGGAGCCACCCGGGCCACCTCCGGGTGCGGCTACCGCGCAGGAGTTGCAGGAGTTGGTGTCACCGATCGCGCTCTATCCGGACGTGCTGGTCGCACAGATTCTGGCTGCCTCGACCTACCCGCCGCAGGTCGAGGAAGCCAACCAGTGGCTCAAGGAGCATCCCAACCTCAGCGGCAATCAGCTCGCCGCCGGGGTCAATCCTCAGCCGTGGGATCCGAGCGTCAAGTCTTTAACGCAATTTCCTCCGGTGTTGCAGACGATGAGCGATAGTCTCGCCTGGACCTCTGCGCTGGGCGAGGCCTATTACAACCAGCCCGCCGACGTGCTGAATGCCATCCAGACCCTGCGCAAGTTGGCCTTGGATGCAGGGACCCTGAAATCCACTGAACAGCAGCAGGTTGAAGTTCAGGCGGCGCCTTCGACGGAAAACCAAGGCGCGGGCCAACCCGGACAGAATCAAACTATAATCATTCAGCCAGCTCAACCGAACGTGGTCTATGTACCCAGCTACAATCCTGCCACGGTGTATGGCGCGCCGGTCCAGTCGCCCCCCGGATATACCGGTGGCCAAATCGCGGCCGCGAGCTTGCTCTCCTTCGGCGTCGGCATGCTGCTGGGCGCGGCCATCAACAACAACAATAACGATTGGAACACCAACTGGCACGGTGGCTCCGTCGTCTACAATCGCAACGTCTATGTATCGAGTTCGACTGTCGTGGCGCGCCCCCCATATGGATATCGTCCGCCGGGTGGCTACCCACCGGGTGCCTACCCGCCGCGACCCGGATATCCGCCGGCCGGGTATCCGCGGCCGATGCCTTACGCTGCCCGTCCGCCCTACAGTGCCGCCGGCCAACGTCCAGCGTTTAACAGCGCCGTTCCAGCTACACGACCCTATAACGCCGCGAACGCGAAGAACTATGCGTCCAATAATTCGAACCAGACAAAACCGAACTTTCCAAAGCCAAGTACGCTTCCCAACAATCCGACAGCTGCTGCTAACTTGAAAGGGAAAAGTGGTGGAGCAAATGGACCGAAGCAGCCCCGCCAGCAGCCCGCAGGAACGGGGTCGGCTGCCAACCGGCTTGCGGCGGCGAACCAGCCGGCGGCAACGAACCGCCCCGCAGTTAATAATCGTGCCCCGGATTCACAGCGCGGCTACGCTGGCGGGGGCAACGCGAAAGGAGGCCGCACCGGCGGCCTCGGTGGTTATCAAGATGGCGGACTTGCCCAGGCCTCCAGTGTCCGAGGTCAAGCGAGCCTGTCCGGAAAAAACCGGCAAACCGGTGGCAGCGGCGGAGCCGCAAGTCCGGCTAACGCTGCTAAGGGTGTGCGTCCCGCTGGCAGCGGCGGTCGCCCCGCAGGCGGAGGCGGGCGTCGGCGCCAATGAAGCAAGCGGAATCGTCCATCGATTCCGTGCGACGCCTCAACATTGGCTCCAACGATGCTGCGATCGCGCGAGGAAAATCACTATGTCGAACATGCTCGCCAACGTCGGGGTAAAAATCAGGAAGTCTCACCGGCCTGTGTTCATCACGACATTACTTTTGCTCTGCCTGTTGGTTTGCTCGAGCGCCCGGGCCGACGGTTCATCCGGGCAGAAGACTTTCGACTCACCCGAAGCCGCGATTGATGCTTTGGTTACCGCCGCCGAAGCTGGCGATATGAACACGCTTCGTTCGATTCTGGGCGGCCGCGCTGAACCGCTTCTCTCATCCGGAGATCTGGTCGCTGATAAGAATGCACGCGATAACTTCGCGGTCAAATACCGAGAGATGCATCGCATTGCCTATGACACTCAGGGTCGCGTCATTCTCTACCTCGGAGCTGACAACTGGCCATTGCCAATTCCGCTAATGAAGAAGGATGGCGCTTGGGAATTCGATACGGCCTCCGGGGAACAGGAGTTGCTATACCGGCGGATCGGCCAAAACGAACTCTATACGATCGGCGTCCTCGAGGAATTGGCCCGCGCGCAGGAAGAATATGCAAACGAGGCGCGAGATGGCGCTAGCGTAACGCAGTTCGCGCGGAAGATACTGAGTGATCCGGGGAAACATGACGGGCTGTATTGGGCAGTCGCCAATGGCGAGCCGGAAAGCCCTATCGGACCTCTCATCGCAAACGCCACAGCCGAGGGATACAAAAGGGACGGCGGTGGTAATCCGGTCCCGTTCCACGGCTATTACTATAGGATTCTGACTCAGCAGGGCGTCCATGCCCCAGGTGGCGCAAGGAATTACCTGGTGAACGGCAAAATGACGCGCGGTTTCGCCTTCTTGGCTTTTCCCGCCGATTATCGTTCTTCGGGAGTGATGACGTTCATGATAAACCAGGATGGCGTCGTTGTTCAGAAAGACCTCGGAGCGAATACCGGCCAAGTCGCTTCTGAGACGACCGAGTTCAATCCCAATAAAACTTGGGACCAGGTGATCGAGTAATCGTCATCGCCCCGCATAACTCTTCTCGTGCCGTGACGGCTCCTGCAGTCACTTGCGCGGGGTTGTGGCTGCCGGGAAGTTCTCGCGAATGCGGAGGAAAAGATCGCTCATTGCGTCTCTACGATTGCCGGGAGGAGTGAATGGCGAAGATGAGGAAGTTATTTCTGGTTCTTGGAGCCACACTGTGCGTGGGGATCGCCACGAAGATCGTTCCCGCGTCCGCACAACAAATCGATCGTACTCAATTGCCGATACCAGACACGAAGTACAAATATCCGGGCAAGGTTCCGCTGGACGCTCGCGATGCGAAGTTTCCGCCGATCAAGCTGCTCCGGCCGCCCGAGGGTGCGCCCAACGTAGTTGTAATTCTGCTCGATGATATCGGCTTCGGGGCGCCCAGTACCTTCGGTGGCGGCGTCAACATGCCCACGCTGGATGCGCTCGCGAAGGATGGGTTGCGTTACACCCAGTTCCATACGGCGGCGCTCTGCTCCCCGACGCGTCAGGCGCTCCTTACCGGCCACAATCATCATTCGGTCGGGATGGGATCGATCACAGAACTGGCAACCAGCGCTCCGGGAAACAACGGTATCCGGCCGAACCAGGCGGCGACGATCGCCGAAATCCTCAAGTTGAACGGGTACAGCACCGCAGCCTTCGGCAAGATGCATCAGACACCGGTTTGGGAAACTAGCGTGTCAGGACCCTTCACACGCTGGCCGGTTGGCGATGGTTTCGAAAAGTTCTACGGCTTTCTGGGAGGCGAAACCAATCAGTGGGCGCCGCTAGTGTTCGACGGCGTAACGCACGTCGAGCCTCCGCACACCCCGGGCTACAACTTCATGACCGATATGACCGATCAGGCGATCGCATGGATGCGTTTCCAGCATACGATGACTCCGGACAAACCATTCTTCATCTACTTCGCGCCGGGTGCCCTGCACGCACCACACCATACCCCGAAAGAGTGGCGGGAAAAGTACGCGGGCAAATTTGACGAGGGCTGGGACAAGTATCGTGAAGATACGCTGGCGCGGCAGAAGCAATTCGGAGTGGTGCCGCAAACGACACGACTCGCGCCGTGGCCGGCGGGCGTCAAGCACTGGGACGAGCTCAGTGCCGACGATAAGAAGGTTGCCGAACGGCTGATGGAGAACTACGCCGGCTTCGGCGAATATGCCGACCATGAGATTGGAACTTTACTCGACAGCCTTAAAGGGCTTGGCGTTTATGACAACACCCTTGTGATTTATATCGCGGGCGACAACGGCATGAGCGCCGAGGGCGGCCTTCTCGGGACTCTCAATGAGATAGCGGCGTTTAACGGAGCTCCCGACACAACCGAAAATATTCTCGCCCATCTCGACGAAATCGGCGGCCCCAACAGTTTCGCCCACATTCCGGTGGGATGGGCGCTCGCGGGCGATACACCCTTCCAGTGGACCAAGCAGGTGGCCTCGCATTACGGCGGGACGCGAAATGGCATGGTGATCTCGTGGCCCGCAGGTATCAAGGACGCCGGCGGCATCCGCACGCAGTGGCATCACGTCGTCGATATCACGCCTACCATCCTGAAAGCCGTGAACCTCCCGCAGCCGAAGACCGTCGACGGCATCAAGCAAAAGCCTATGGAAGGGATAAGCATGGTCTACTCCTTCGCCAATGCCAAGGCGCCTACAACTCATAGAACTCAATACTTCGAGATGTTTGGCAATCGCGGGATTTATCACGACGGCTGGACCGCAGTGACCAGGCACAGTACTCCCTGGGATGTTGTCTCTACACCGCCAAAGTTCACCGCGGACAAGTGGGAGCTCTACAACACAATCGACGATTTTAGTCAGTCGCAGGATCTCGGCGCGAAATATCCAGACAAACTCAAGGAGCTTCAGCGCCTTTTCCTTGCGGAGGCTGAAAAGTACAACGTGTTGCCGCTCGATGATCGTCGTGTCGAGCGGTTTGTGCCGACACTGGCGGGCAGGCCTTCACTCATGTGGGGGCGGACTTCGGTGACGCTTTATCCGGGCATGACCGCGATGCTGGAAAATGCGACCCTCGACATCAAAAATCGCTCGCACACCATCACCGCCGAAATCGAGATACCGCAAGAGACGGCCCAAGGCGTGATCATCGCACAGGGCGGGCGCTTCGCCGGTTGGAGCCTTTACGTGAAGGATGGCAAGCTCAAGTATTGTTACAACTGGCTCAATCGGGAGCGCTACACGCTCGAGTCAAAAGACGCGCTTCCAGCTAGCAAAGTCACAGTCAAATTCGAGTTCAACTATGACGGCGGCGGAGTAGGCAAGGCCGGCACCGGGCAACTCTTTGTCAACGGCCAAAAGGTCGCCGAAGGCCGAATCGATCGCACTGTGCCGTTCATCTTCTCAGGGGATGAAACCGAGGACGTCGGCGAGGACCTCGGCACGCCGGTGAGCGAAGACTACAAAGAAGGCGACAACAAATTCACCGGCACGATCGATAAGGTGACGATCGCGGTGACGCCGCCGCCCGCACCGGTGCAAAAAGAAGAGGAAAGTCAGGATGCTGTGATCGATGAGGGTATCAACTGAACATGAACCTGGCTGATCAGCCGTGCGTATAGAATTCCGCCCGACTACCTGCCTTGGAGGTTGGTGATGAAGTCTTGTAGCCGTATCTTAGTGTATCTGTTCGCCTTGGTCGTTGTGGCCGGGTGCGCTTCGACCAACGTCACCCAGCAAACACCGATGAGCAGCCCTGGGCTCGCGCGGCCCAACCAGATTTGGGTGTACAGCTTCGTCGCCGCGCCCGCCGACATGCCGGCCGATTCCTCGATCAGCGGCCAGATGAGTGCGCCCAGCACCCCGCCCACCGCCGAGCAAATTGAAACCGGGCGCAAGTACGGCGCACAAATCGCGCAGCAGCTGGTGGTGAATATCCAGGCGATGGGGCTGCCGGCGGTGCTGGCCGGCCCGGGATCAATGCCGCAGGTCGGTGACGGCGTGATCCGCGGTTACATCGTCTCGGCGCAGGGTGGGGGTGCGGTCAAGCGTTTCGTCATCGGTTTCGGCGCGGGAACCACCGAGATGGATACGGTGGTCGAAGGCTACGCGGTGACGCCGCAAGGCTGGCGCAAACTCGGCTCGGGGACGCTGACCTCCTCCGGAGGAAAAACGCCGGGGATGGTAGTACCGGCCGCCGTGGTGATCGCTACCGGCAATCCGATAGGCCTGATTGTCGTCGGCGGGATGAAAATTTATGGGGAGGCAAGCGGCAGGAACAAACTCGAGGGGAGAGCCAAGGCGACCGCCGACGAAATTGCGGAGCAGCTCAGAATCCGATTCCAGGATCGGGGCTGGATCCAGTGAACGAAAGAGATGGGACGAAAAACTCGGCGGCCCATCCCCTTTATCATTCCGATAGCCCATCTAAGGTCAGAGTTACCCCTAAAACTACAGAAGGATGTCCAACACAGTGACTATGGCCACAAACCGCGAAGCGTGGAATGATTCTATCGTCGCATTGCCAGTGATCCTGGCCGGTCTCATCTTGATAGGTCTAGTGTCCGGTTGTTCCAGCGCCAATTCCGCTCCGCCTGACGCGTCGCAGAGCGGCGGGGGCACCGCGCTTTCGGCTCAGGCCTCCGCGCCATCAAACCCAGCACCCGCTGCAAATTCCAGCCCCAGTGGATCTGCTCAAGCGAACAGCGCTTCGCCTTCGCCTGCCGCTGCTGCATCACCTGCTCAGGAACATCTCGTCGGCATCGGTTCAGAAACAGTTGTCACGATTCACGGAAAAATCGTTTCGGTAAATCGCTCGAAAAACCTTGTCACGCTCGAAGGCCCGAACGGCAAGCAGGTCACGCTACAGGTGTACAACCCCTACAACCTCGCGGCGGCGAAGCCTGGCGAGCCTTTCGTTGCCAAGTTCTACGAAATCGTGACTATTCGAAAGCTGCTGGCTGGCGAGTCGCTACCCCCTGCCTCGCTTGCCGCAGGCATTATCAGCGCGACGCCGGGACAAATTCCTAGCGCCGTCGTTGGCACTCGGGTGCAACTGATTGTAACCGTCGACGCGATCGACAAAAACAAGAAGACAATCACGGTACAGGGTCCGGACGGCGCTGCGGAAACAGTCAGCGTCGCCAATCCGGCGAATCTCAAGTACGTGAAGGTGGGGGAGAAGATCGTAATCACGCTGTCGAAGGTGGTCGCAATCGCGCTCGAAACGGAGTTCGGGGGATGACGGTTCTTCCGGGACCGTAGGCTGGTCGCCGGGCAGCCACCGACTAGTTTGCGAGTTGCTGGCATCAGATGAGTAGCGTCGGCGCCGGCCTCGCTAGAGTTGGCGGAAAGGCAGTCGAGGGGCCCGACCTTTGAACGCTTGATGAGACTATTCCAGTATAAGGCCAATGCGCACGGCGAAGCGGATTCCTTCATTCAATGCGGTTGAAGGTCCAATTAGGACGAACCGGATTTGACGCGAAATAGCGACGGGGCAAGCGAATGAATGTCGACGAAGGTTCGCCGCAAGGGAAAGTGTCTCTCGATCGTGCCTCCGATGGCACCTTGGTGGTTCGCGTCGCGGGTCCCTGGCATATTGGCAGAGATATTCCATCGGCGGCGCTTCTCACCCGGGAGCTGGACGCGCATCCAGGCGCGCCAAAGCAACTTTCATTCGATACGGCTGAACTAACCCACTGGGATAGCGGGCTGCTCGCGTTCCTCACGCAGACGAGCGAGACCTGCCGCGCACGCGGCATTGTCGAAGACCGCGCGGGCTTGCCCGCCGGCCTCAGACGACTGCTCGAACTTGCCGAGGCCGTTCCTGAAAAGAAGGGCGCGCGAAGCAGCGCTACCAAGGTCTCGTTCTTCGAAGGCGTCGGTAACGTGACCATCGGCTACGGACTTTCGATAAGTGAGTTCATGGCCTTTCTCGGGGAACTCTCGATCGCTTTCGCGAGATTTTTCCGCGGCAAGGCCCGCTACCGAACGGTCGACCTCCTTGAAGTTATTCAGGACTGCGGCGTCAATGCGGTTGGTATCGTGTCTCTGATTGCGTTTCTCGTCGGGGTCATCCTCGCCTTCATGGGAGCGGTACAGCTCTCGCAGTTTGGAGCTTCGATCTACGTCGCCGACTTAGTCGGCATCGGGATGGTCCGCGACATGGGCGCGATGATGACAGCCATAATCATGTCAGGCCGCACCGGCGCCGCATTCGCGGCCAAACTGGGCACTATGAAAGTGACGCAGGAGATTGACGCGCTCACCACGATGGGCATCTCGCCGCTGGAGTTTCTGGTGCTCCCGCGCACACTCGCACTAGTGCTGATGATGCCGCTGCTCTGTCTATTCGCGGACTTCGTCGGAATACTCGGCGGCATGTTCGTCGGCGTCGGTATGCTTGGCCTCTCGGTCGGCAGTTACATGCGGGAAACGATATCAACACTAACTTTGCTCAATCTGTTCGGCGGGCTTTTCAAGGGAACCTTTTACGGCGCGCTGATCGCTATCGCGGGATGCCTGCGCGGATTTCAGTGCGGCAACAGCTCCTCCGCGGTCGGCGATGCGGCAACGCAAGCGGTCGTGATGTCCATCGTAATGGTGGTCGCCGCCTGCGGATTGTTCGCGGTGGTCTTTAATTTCCTAGGAATCTGATCGGTGGGTGTCTCCATTGGCCAACGAAGCAGACACTAATGCCAAGCCGTCGAGCCGTGAACCGCACGTCATCGTGAGAAATCTGACGATGGCGTATGGCAGCTTCGTGCTGATGCGGGATCTGAATTTCGTCGTCCGTCGCGGCGATATCTTTATCGTCATGGGGGGCAGCGGATGCGGCAAGAGCACCGTTATGCGCCACTTGATCGGGCTTAAGGAACCGGCGGCGGGGGAAATATTCTACGGTAACGTCAACTTTACGAAAGCGGGAACGGAAGAGCGTGAAAAGCTGCTCCGGCGCTTTGGAATCCTATATCAGAGTGGCGCACTATGGAGTTCGATGACGCTGGCCGAGAACGTCGGCCTCCCGCTCGGCGAGTTCACCGATATGACGGCCATTCAGATCCGCGAGCTTGCAGCGCTCAAGCTGGCACTGGTCGGGCTGAAGGGTTTTGAAGATTTCTATCCGAACGAGATAAGCGGCGGCATGCAGAAGCGCGCCGGCATCGCGCGCGCGATGGCCTTGGACCCGGACATCCTCTTTTTCGACGAGCCGTCGGCGGGGTTGGATCCTATCAGCTCGCGGCTGCTGGACAATCTGATCATGGAACTGCGCAACAGCCTCGGCGCCACGATCGTGGTCGTAACCCATGAACTCGCGAGCATTTTCACGATCGCAAATAACAGCGTCTTTCTGGATGCCGAATCGCGAACCCAGATCGCGACCGGCGATCCCAAGGAATTGCTGGCGAATTCGAAGGATCCGCGGGTGCGGACGTTTCTCACTCGCGGAGCAGAAGGAGGCGACTCAGTTAATAATCATGGCTAAGCGTGTCAGTCCAACAGCCATCGGCGTATTCGTAGTCGCCAGCTTCACACTGGTGATTGCCGCTCTCATCGTGGTTGGTGCAGGGAACGTGTTCCGCAAACCGCTGCGGTTCATCTGCGTCTTTCAGGGAGACCTCAACGGGTTGAAGGTGGGCGCGCCGGTCAAGTTCAAGGGTGTGCAAATCGGGTCAGTTTCGGAAATCCGGCTGCGGCTGTCTCCTTCAGAGGGGCGGCTTCGTCAGCAGTTCGCGGATGTAGGGCTGCCAGTTATCATTGACCTCGATGAGTCTCTACTGATCGCGAAGGGAGGAACCGGGCATGCGGTTACACAGCCGGGTTCCGAAGACATTATTCGCCGCGGCTTGCGCGCACAGCTTAAAACAGAAAGCTTCCTGACCGGGCTCCTGTATGTCGATTTCGCTCTTCACCCCGATGCGCCTCTCAATCTCGCGGTGGAACCAGACAGCAGTCCGTACAGGGAGATCCCTACCATCCCGACCAAGCTCGAAGCGGTCCAGGAAGAGCTCGCCAACGCATTAGCACAATTCCAGGAGATCAATTTTCAGGCTCTGGCCGTATCGATTACCAACGCCGCCGACTCGATTAAGAATCTCACCAGTTCACCGCAACTTAAGGCCACGTTGGCCTCGCTGAAGGACACGACCGCGAATCTCAACAAGGCCGTCACCTCGGTGCGCGCGGCAGTCGATCATGCTAACGAGAAGCTTGATCCGCTCGTAGCGAACCTGCAGAAGAATTCCGACGAGGTTATCAATTCCAACTCTCCGCTGGCAGTCCGCTTGAATGGCGCGCTCGAGCAGTTGACCTACACGACGCGCTCCATCGGAGAGCTGACCGATTATCTGCAGCAGAATCCGTCCTCTCTGGTGCGCGGCAAGTACGTGCCGGAAAAAGACCGATAACAGCCCATGAATCTCCAGGACAAGTTTATCGCGTTCGCGATGTGCATCGCTGCGGCGGCATGCTCACCGCTTGCGCCGCGGCCGAATTACTCAAAGTTTTTTATCCTCACGCCGCTCGCGGACGGCACGAGTCCGCCAACCGCGGCATCAACAGCGCGCCGGCAGCTCGCGATCGGAATTGGGCCCATCGACTTTCCCGACTATCTTCGCCG
>WNFF01002439.1_pt1 | contig 25093 bp, 23 predicted proteins | sample 5400441 | NCBI WGS metagenome assembly WNFF01 (sample SAMN13153345, study PRJNA577476) | soil metagenome | isolation source: 120 cm saprolite under Douglas fir tree site 2 hole 3 replicate 1 | place: USA:California | collected 2015-04-18
GGAGGCCACATACTGAATGGCCCGGTATACATTGAAGACGCGGAGCCTGGGGATACGCTGGAGATTCGCATTCAGAAGATCGATCTGGCCATTCCTTACGCTTACAACGGGTTTCGCTTTGGCGCCGGCTTCCTGACGAACGACTTTCCCTACTCGCGCATCAAGATCATTCCTCTCGACCGCGAGCGCATGGTCGCGAAGTTTGGCCCGGGGATTGAGATTCCGCTGCATCCGTTTTTTGGCAGCATGGGCGTTGCGCCTCCTGAAGCCTATGGAAAGATCAACAGCGCGCCGCCCGGGATACATGCCGGCAACATGGACAACAAAGAGCTAGTCGCGGGCGCCACGCTCTATCTTCCCGTCCACGTTAAGGGAGCGCTGTTTGAGATCGGCGACGGCCATGCCGGACAGGGCAACGGCGAAGTGGACATCACCGCAATGGAAACTTCTCTTGTTGGCAAATTGCAGTTTATTGTCCGCAAAGATTTGAAGGTGAAATATCCGCGCGCTGAGACGCCGACCCACTACATCAGCATGGGATTTGACGACGACCTGAGTGAAGCCACTCGGCTGGCTGTCCGCGAGATGATTTCATTCCTGGTCAGCGAAAAGCACATGAGCCGCGACGACGCTTACATGCTTACCAGCGTGGCCGGCGACGTGGATATCACGGAGCTGGTCGACGGCAATAAGGGCGTCCATGTGATGATGCCGAAGGCCATCTTCAAGTAGCTTTCGATCAGTACCTTTTGTGACACGGGAAATTACCTTGGTAATCTCTTGTCCGCCTCAGATGTTGACTAGACTGGCAGAATCCCCGGGGAGATTGAACGTTGCACGGAAGAGGAATTGCATGCTCCTCCCAATTGGACACGAGAATATGTCAGCGCGGCGCTGGCCGGTCGTCACGCTGGCGCTGATCGTCATTAACGTTGTCGCTTTTGTCATTACCAATGGCCCGCTGGAAGACGCAGCGGCAACGCGCGGGCAGGTCGCCACCGTCCGCGAACACATCTTGATTCTGGCCGCGCTTCGGCCTGACCTGAGTCTGCATGCCGAGGCACAGCAGGTCGTGGACCAATTTCGCGAAGCCAATCCCAAGCGCTGGCAGTGGGCGCTCGACCAGAGCTACAACCGTCCGGTGGAAGATGCCTGGGATGCACGCATCCGCATGATGAACGACCCGCGGGTGCTGCAGTCGCAGATGGACGATCTGGCGAAGGAGCTCGCCGATACCGGACAAACGACCACGCTGCTGGATGAGTATGCTTTTGTGCCCGCGCATCCCAAGCCGCTTTCTTATCTCACGGCAAATTTTCTGCATGGCGGATGGATTCACCTCATCGGCAACATGTGGTTCCTGTGGCTTGCCGGATTTGTTCTGGAAGATACCTGGGGACGCGCCATCTACGGCATCTTTTATCTGGTGGCCGGGGCGGCAGCGCTTCAGATTTATGCATGGGCCACTCCGGGAAGCACCGCGCCCACGCTCGGCGCTTCCGGCGCGGTCGCCGCGCTGATGGGCGCCTTTCTCGTGCGCTTCCCCACCATGCAGATCAAAATGGTGCTTTGGCGGTTGTTCCGGCTGTATCGTTTTGAAGCCCAGGCTTACTGGCTGCTTCCTTTGTGGTTACTGGGAGAGATTTTCTACGGCGCTCTGTCCGGCTCCAGCGGTGGTGTTGCCCACTGGGCGCACGTTGGCGGATTTGTCTTTGGCGCGCTGGTAGCGCTCATGATGCGCTTTACCAAATTGGAACACATAGCCAACCGCGCCATCGAGGCCAGGATAAACAAAAGCGCATTGAGCAACGACAAAGCGATCGTCGAAGCGTCAGACCTCATGGAGAAAGGCGAGCTTGACGCTGCGCTTCCTATACTGGAAACCTACATTGCCGCCAATCCCAGCTCCACCGATGCGTGGAGGCTCAAGCAGCAGATTCATTGGCGCAAGGGCGACATGCCGGCCTTTCATCAAGCCGCACTCAAGCTAATGTCGCTGCACTTGCGCTCCAGGGAGCCGGAACTGGCGTTGCAGGAATATCAGGACTTTGTAAATTCCGGCGGTGAAAAACTGCCTGCTGCCTTATGGCTGGACCTGTGTCGAGCGCTGGAGAACCTGGATCCTCAGCGCGCCCGGGCTGAATATGAAAAATTCATTGCCGCGAACGCGACTGAGCGGCAGTCGCTCATGGCCCAGATCGCGTGTGGCCGGCTCTGCGTGAAAAAATTGAACCGTCCCGACGAAGGACTTGCGTTCTATCAAGCGGCTGCGGCCTCCGCGGTCCCGCATCTCGATCTGGACGTGAACATAGAAGCAGGAATTCGTGAAGCAAAAGCTGCCATGGCTTTCCCGGCAGCCGGTGTTCCCGTGAATTGAGCGGCAACCAGATGGTACAACCTCAATTGCGCAGCCCGCAACAGGACTACTAGGATGGAACGCTGGAGGTGACCTGTGCGGCTCATAGTGCGCTGGCTGGTAAACGCGATATCGCTGCTGATCGTGGCCCGCTTCGTAAGCGGTTTTGAAGTGCGGGGCTTTGTGGCCGCGCTGATTGCCGCCATTGTCATTGGCTTTGTCAACTCTACGCTGGGACTGCTGCTTAAGGTCCTGACTTTCCCTTTGACGATTCTCACGCTGGGATTGTTCCTGATCGTGATCAACGCGCTCATGCTGAAGCTTGCCGCGGCGATTACGCCTGGATTCTACGTCCGCGATTGGACTGCCGCGCTGCTCGGCGCAATCCTGTTGACGATTATCTCCAGCTTGTTGCACTGGCTGGTCAGCGATACGGAGAGGGAAAGGTCCTGAGAGTGGCTGCTGCCGAAGACGGAATTCTGCGAAGAGTTTCCACGATTCGCGCAACGTCGTGCTGCTGGAAGAGCCGGATAGCGGCGATCCCGGCAGCTCCGGCGCTCAAGCACTGCGCGGCATTGTCGAGAGTTATGCCACCAAGCGCCAGCACAGGAATGGGAGTCGCAGCCATATCGGGTCGCTGGCAGGCTTGCCACAAGAGATCCAGTCCGGCGCTGCTTCTCTGGCCATCTTTTTCGAACACCGGCGCAAATACGGCAAAGTCTGCTCCATGCGCTTCGGCCATCGCCACTTCCTGGATGGTGTGGCAGGAGACGCCGACCACCGGACTTGCTTTCGACACTTGTACGAAGAGCGCGCGAGCTTCACCGGCCCGGACATCGTTCGCCGGCAGATGCACGCCGTGAGCGCCGCATGCCAGCGCTACATCGATACGTGAGTTGATGAGCAGTTTGGTCCGCGCATTAGCGGGCAGCGCCGCAAGAGCGCGACGCGCGAGTTCTTGCAGTTCGCGGATGCTGAGGTCTTTTTCGCGGAGCTGAATATAGTCGACGCCGGCCGCCGCGCACTCCGCGATCTTTTCCAGCAGCCGCAGTTGCTGCTCTTTGCCGTCTCCGGGAAACTGCCTGCGATCGGTAATGTAGCAGAGTAACGGCATCTGGAGAGGAATTGTAACGCCTGGTCCGGAAGCAACGCGCGTGACCGTCGTTTTCCTTTGGCTCACGCACTACAAGCTGCTGTTGGACGACTGGCGCGGTTACTTGATCGCCGGCTTTTCCCTGGTCTGGATTGCGAACCAGTATATGGGCCTCTACGTGAGACTGCGGCTCGACATTCGCAAAGAGCGCGTGGAGATACAGCACGTGGAGCAGAAAGTCGAAGAGATGAAGGAGCCCAAAGCGGCGTAAACCGGATTATGGCAGTGTCTTGGCGATCTCCGGACCTTCTTCAGGGACAGGCCGCGCAGCCCGAGGGTCAAGATGGAAGCGGATCAGCCCTTCCTGCAAGACCTGAAACGCCTCTTCCGGTGTGTCCACCATGGTAAAACCTTTGAGATCGTCAGGCGCGATGGCTCCGGCATCTACCAGCGCGGGAAAGTTCATCACACGCTCCCAGTATTCTCTTCCGTAGATGATGACGAGTATCTTTTTCGCCAGCTTCTGCGTTTGGGCAAGGGTAAGGATTTCAAAAAGTTCGTCGAGCGTGCCGAATCCACCGGGAAAAACTACCAGGGCTTTGGCCAGATAGGCGAACCAGTACTTACGCATGAAGAAGTAGTGAAACTCAAAATTCAATTCCGGCGTGATGTAGGGATTGGGAAACTGCTCGAAGGGCAAACGGATGTTCAGCCCAATCGTCTTGCCTCCGGCTTCCCGTGCGCCGCGGTTTGCGGCTTCCATGATTCCGGGTCCGCCGCCCGAGGTCACGACAAAGCGGTGACGTTTTCCGGGCAGCGTAATGGTCCACTCGGTCAGTTTGCGGGCGAGCGTGCGGGCTTCTTCGTAGTAGCGCGCCATCTCCACAGCCGCATGGGCGCGCTTGAGTGCTGCCTGAAGAACATCTGGATCGTCGCTGCCGGGAAGGTCTCGCGGAGCGGCAGGCTTGGCCGATCCCGGTTTTTCCAGCATGGTAAGCGCCTGTTGCGCGTGAGAGAGGCTGGCCCATCGCGCCGATCCGAAGAACACTACGGTATCCTGAATTCTCTCGCGGCGAAAGCGCGAGAGCGGCTCCGCATATTCGGAAAGAATACGCAGAATGCGCCCGTCAGGGCTGTTCAGGAAATCCGGATTCAGATATGCGAGTGGAGCTGGGTTGAGAAGGGTTTCAGGCGCGGGCGGGATCTTGTTGTCGTCGGGCATGATTTTCCAAAAAGACAGGATACCTTATCGGCGGTCACGATATCGCATGGCTTCGAGCACTCCCAGCCAAATGTCCACCAGGCCCAAACCGGAGATCGCGCCTTTCACAAAACCATGCTGCAGCAAATAACGCAGTTCGGGCCAGCGCGCGAACACACTGTTGTTGGACCAGATAGGCGTCCATGGAATCACCACCAGCAGGAGTCCCAGTTCGATGCAGAACAGGACATAGATGACCAGGAAGCTCCGCTGCAGCCAAACCGGCAGCTCAGCGGCTTTCTCTTCCGGTTGAGATCCGGGGGAATTCTCGAGATTGTCGGAAGTAGCTTTCAAAGGGTCGGAAATATGCAAAATCCAATGATAGAGGATTTACGATCTCAGCGCTTTGATGCGGCTGGCTACGTCGCGGAAATCGATGTTGGAACTGTAGACTTCCATGAAGTTATCCAACGCCGACTTCTTGTCGCCGAAGGCTTCATAAGCCGCCGCCAGATCATAATAAATGGAACAACGGCTGCGATCATCGAGCCCGGGCAGACGCAGCGCCCCTTGATACCAGCGCACCGCGGCTTCGGGAACGCCTTTGTCCACCAGGCATTGGGCGAGCCAGGTGTACGCCTGGATGGGTTGCGAGAAACTGCTGCCACGGTCCACTGCGTGACAAACTTTCTGCAGTTCGCCGATGGCCTCATCCAGCAGTCCCATCTCCTTGAAGGCGATGCCGAGGTTATAGTGCGTTTCCGGATCTTCGTCAGTGGACGAGACTGCATCTTCGTCGTCTTGCAACTCGGAAAGAATATCGCTGAGTACAGACGCGGATTCCGCGTCCTGCATCTCGCCGTTGGTCGGCGCCTTGCTCGCAGCGGGCGTGGGTTCGGGCGCGGCAGCGCGCGTGGTAGGCTTGGCGGGCGCCGCCGGAGGTTCCGGAAAATCAGGAAGGACGTTTTCCAGGTCCAGGACAAAGTCGCCCAGGATATCTTCAGTTGATTTTTCCGCCGGCTTGGCTGCCGGTTTCTCGTGAACAACGGGCACTGCGGGTTTTGCAGCTCGTTGAACTGGAGGAGGTGGAGCAGGCTCTTCCAGAGGCAGTTCAATCGTACTTTCAGCCACAGGTTCCGGCTCTGCCGTCTGCCCCAGATCAAGAACAAAGTCAGGTTCCGTTTCGACCGGCGCTGGCACTGCCTTGGCTTGAGATGGCAATGGCGCAACTTCCGCAATAGGCTCAGCGGCGATGGCCTGAATCGGCATCTCTGGTTCCGGCTCCGGTGCTTTACGTTCTGGTTCCCGCGCCGCCGGCTCAGGCGCGCGCTTCTCCGGCTCTTTTTTCTTTTCCGGTTTGGCCACGCTGCGTGCCTGCCCCGCGGACACTTCTCTAAGGAGCACGCTGATCTCGTCAGCGTTCGGCGCCATCTCGGTGAGATCAAGAACGGCGTTTTTGGCTGAATCCCACAGTCCTTGCGCGATATAGAAGCGCGCTTCCTGGATCTTGTCCGCGATGGCCTGTGCTTCCGCGACTGCGGGCGCGGCGTCCGGCAAAATCTCAGAGTAGACGTTCGACGGAGGTTTAGCTTCCAGCGGGTCGGGTTTGGTCACGACGGGATCGGGCTCGTCCGTGATCATGCTTTCCCACTCGCCGGAGAGATCAATCTCATGCGCGCCGGCCTGTGATGGCGGCTCGGGAATGGGTTCATCGGTTTTCGGCAGCGCCGGAATGGGAACGGGCGTCGCGGCAAGCTGGTCAGGTACCTCAAAGGTGAAGTCCTGGACCGATGACGCTGTGGAAGCAACCGGTGTTTCCACTGCCTCTATGTGGGCCGACTGCCGCGCCGACCCTGGTGGCGGAGGCTGGCGGTCCGGCTCTCTCGGCGGAGGCTGCTGGGCCGCAGGCGTGCCAGCCGCACGCTCCTTGTAGTCTTTGGCTGCGGCCGCGTACTTCGCGCTCTCCTCGGCATGTCCAGCTTCCTGGTAGACCTCCGCCAGGACCTGGCAGACCCTGCCTGCGTCTGCATACCGTTCAGCCTTGATGTAAAGCGTGGCCAGTTGCTGATTCAACCGGGCATCGCGTGGGGCCAACGGCAACGCGTCTTCAAGCGGTGCGATCGCTTTTGAGGCTACGTTGTAAGAAACGAACAACTCGGCGTCGGTTAGAGCCGCTTCAATGGACTTCTCCACCGCCGGATCGTAGGTCTGGTGGATCGCCGGAGCATCATGCTCCAGTTCTTCCACCATTACGGCCTGGGCGCCCTGATCGCTCGCCAGCGGACGCGCCAGCGAATCTTCACCCAGACGCGACAACATCTGCCGGTAGTTCTGGTTGTGCAGTGGATTTTCCGGCTCCAGCTCCGCCAGTTCTTTGTACAGATCGCGGGCTTCCAGGAATTTCTCGCTCTGCACGTAAGAGTGGGCCAGCAGCTCCATGACTTCTGAGATGTGCGAATTATCGCCCGCCTTCTGCATGATCCTCATCATCAAGGTGAGAGCGGGAACGTTGTCGCGAATGTGGTTGATGGCCGGATACAAAGTCTCATTCAAGACGGCGCCGCCGGCGGAAAAGAAGCGGTCGGCGTACTTATCGTAGAGCTTGAGGCCGCTCTCCAGATAATTGTTGGCCAGATACCATTGGGCCAGCGTACTCAGGCCGCTGATGTCGTTATGCACGCTCAGTAGTTTGTTGGCGATCGCCTCCACGCCCTCCAGCTCGGTGGTCTGGAGCTTCGCCTTCAGCAGCACACGCAGCGCGTCCGGGCGCGAATCCAGGTCAGGGACTTTCTCCAGGAACCCGATGGAGACTTTGGCCTCGCCGGAATCGGACGCGATCATGCCGCGCAGCAGGAATGCCGCGGCATTGTTCGGGTCGAGCGAGAGCACCTTGTCCAGCGACTCGGCCGCGGCACTCAGGGCCTTGCGTGCGTAGAGCGATTCCGCCGCGCTGAAGTAGATACTGCGCGCTTCCTCTTTTTTCCCCAGCTTGAGGTAGAGATCGGCCAGCTTGGATTGTGTCGCGGTGTTCTCGGGATCCAGCTCCAAAATTTTTTGGAAGATCCGGGCGGCATGGGCGTTGTCACTGGACTTGAGCAGATGGTCCGCCACCTGCATGTACTGGGAGCGCGCGTCATTGAAGAGGCCCTGTTGGGTATAAAGTTCGGCCAGCTTGATGCGCGAATCGATGGCGCTGGGATTCAGATTGGTGAGCTTCTTGTAGATGGCAATGGCTTTTACTGTGAAGCCGTTCTGCGCATACTGGTCGCCGACTTTCTTGAAATATACGCAAGCCTGGTCGTTCTGACCCAAACGGGCATGGAGGTCGCCAATCGTGTTGAGGACAGTCAGGTCCTTGGGGTCCTCTTTGACCACCTTTTCGTACTCGGCAATGGCATTGGGAAGCTTGCCCTGCTGGACATGCTTCTCAGCCGCGCTGACGACGCTTAACTGCCCAATGGGGAACGGGAACGCAGGGCAATTTTCGCTAAAGTATCACACAAAAATGGGTTATCCCAAGTTACCGGCGCTCCACATTAGTGCATGTCCGGTGTTTACCCTAATGGTTCGGATTTCTGACACACACGCCAATTTGGAAGACCATCTGCTTTCATCTTACCTGTACTGTGCGCGGTTTCGAAATTCCTTGACCAGCAGTTCCAAAAAGTTTTCGTTGTCCTGCGGACGCGCGTCCTGCCGGATTCCCAGCCGGGTGGCGATCATATAAGCGATTCTAGCGGCATTTTGCTGGCGCACTTCCGACGGAATGTCCAGGCGCCGGGCCAGAAATGTCTCCATCAACTCGACTTCCTGAAGCGTAAGTCCCGCCGCCTGATGGAAGGTGAACGTCGAAGTAGCGGGGGTGTTGAAGAACAGATCAGACTCGCGGGACGAGGTCTCATGCACTACCAGAGTGCCGGCAACGTAGTCTCCAAGACGGCGGCTCTTGGCATTCAAAAGCATGGTAATCACTCCGACGCCACCGAAGCCGGGAAAATCATCCACAATCCGCACCAGATTGCGTGCAATCGCCTCAAATGCGTTGATCGGACGTCCCGAGTCTTTGATGACCCGGATGCCGGCCCAGCGTTTTCCCGGCGTCTGCCCCTTCCAGAGGACCTCAAAGGTCGCGTAGTAGCCCCAATAAATGCAGAAGGAAATGAAAATATAAAATGCGGTTACCCAGGCGGAATATCCCTTGAATACAGCTATTGGCTTGAAGTCAAAGGCCACTCCCACCGCCAGAAGCAGAACGAGAAAGAGCAGCGTTTGGATCAAGGTATCCAGCAGCACCGCCATAAAACGGCTGCCGACGCCCGCCAGTACAAATTCAAGATGGACCTGCTCGGGAGTTTCAATGATAAGCTTGTCGCTCGCGACCATGATTTCTACCCATTGGCTGGAAAAGCGCAAAAGTCACTGGACCCGCCTGGAACAATTGCTGGAACAACGCAAGAACCAGGGCCTGAATTCCCTCACGCGCTCCGAGTTACAGGAACTGGGACTCCTCTACCGCCAGGCCGCCGCCGACCTCTCAGCCTTGCGCGAGGACCCCAGCGGAAAGTCCTATGCCCGCTTCCTCAACCTGCTGCTCGCCCGCGCTCACAATACCATCTATGCCGGACAAAAATCGAGGGGCTCAGGGATCATCCAATTCTATCTGTATGAATATCCACGGGTCTTTCGCGGCAACCTGCGTTTGATCAGCATCGCCTTTCTCCTGTTTGTTGCCGGCGCCCTGGGAGGCATGCTGCTGACCATGACCCATCCCGAGTTCATGCACCAGTTTCTCGGCCCGCGGATGATCGAGACCATTGAGCACCACAAGATGTGGACCGACTCCATCGTGGGCGTTGAGCCGACGGCATCGAGCGCCATCATGACCAACAACATTGGCGTGTGCTTTTTCGCTTTTGCCGGTGGCATCACCGCAGGCCTCCTCACCATCTATCTGCAAGTTTTTAACGGCGTGATGCTCGGCGTAATAGGCACAGCATGCTGGCTGCACGGCATGAGCATTCCCCTGTGGAGCTTCGTGGCTCCGCATGGAGTCCTGGAGCTGCCGGCCATCTTCATCTCGGGAGGAGCAGGACTAAGGATCGCGCAAGGCATGTTGTTTCCTGGCTTGCTCTCACGGCGCGATTCCATTGCCAAGTCGGGGCGGGAGGCAGTCCGCCTGGTCCTTGGCATTATTCCTATGTTGATTGTGGCAGGGATCATTGAAGGCTTCATATCGCCGTCTGGACTCAATTGGAAATATAAGTTTGCTCTGGCGGCAGCGATCAGCGTGATCTTTTGGGGATATCTGTTGATCTCGTTTCGCCGGACGGCGGAGCCTTCCACCTAAAGCCACTTACTGTGCTCGACGCGTAAAGTTTTTACGCGCGAACAAGTTCGTGCCGTTTTAGCCTTGGGAGAGCCTGAATTGACTTCCCTGCCTTCTTCTGAGCAATTCGAAGATCGTAGAGACTCCGGAGATTGAGCCAAAACTGAGCATTCGTACCAAAGAAATGAGCGAGACGAAGAGCCGTATCCCCCGTGATAGACCGCGTGCCGTTCATGATTCGTGTAACCCGGTTGGTGGGTAGAGCGATCTTTCGCGCGAGCTCGGCCGCACTCATCTTGAGTTCCTGCAGCTCTTCGGCCAGATGTTCACCGGGATGAATAGCGATCAGTGCCATAGCGATACTCTAGATCAAATTCCGCTCTTTCACTTGCAAATACTGGTTGACCAGCGAGACGCTGAGCTTGTCTGGCGCTACTTCCAGGGCCAGCGCGCCGCGGTTGCGTACTCGCGTTATCAGGGTTTCGCGACGGTGCACCAGTTCCTGCGCGGCCACCATGTGGTACATCTGCTCGGCGTCTTGCGGATAGCCTGCCGCCAGAGCCTCGAGGTCCGGTTGCGCGATCACCATGAACAAGAGCAGGTGCTTGGAAAGTATCTGCGACGCGCTCTCGATCACTTCCGGCGTCATGGAGGTGTCGGCCAGGTCGGTGATCCAGATAATCAATGACCGCTGCCTTTGCAAATGCATGAGTGAAGCGGCGGCGCGAAGATGGTCGGCTTCCGCGGCTTCTTCGCGGGCGTTGGCCAGCGCTTCCAGCAGGACCCGCATGTGCGAGAGTCCGCGTCCCAGCCCGACTCGCTGCTGTATCTGGCGGCCGTAGACCAGCAAGCCGACGCGGTCGCCGGAGTAGAGCGCAATCTGTGCCAGCGAGAGCGCCGCGTTCACCGAAAGGTCCAGCTTGTTCAGCTCGCCTACGCGCGCGCGCAACAGGCGGCCGGCGTCCAGAACCAGCCACACGGCCTGGCTGCGTTCCACCTGATAAAGCTTGGTGACCTGTTTTCCCCGGCGGGCAGTCGCAGTCCAGCAGATGTTGCGGAACTCGTCGCCTTGCTGATATTCGCGCAGGCTCTCGAATTCCCTGCCTGTGCCGCGCTGGCGCAGCAGGCGTTTTTCCAATTCGATCTGGCGGGCGCGCGTCAGATAGATATTGTTGCGCTTGGCTTCTTCAAGGTCGGGAAAGACGCGAATGGTCTGCTCGCAATCTGCCCTGGTCCAGCGCTCCGCGAAGCGCGCGCCGCTCTGATAACGCAGATAGGCCGCTCCCAAACGAACGTCACCGCGCGCCAGCGGACGCACCATATACGTCGCCGTTCCCCAGGATTGCCCCATGGCCCTGATGGCAAGCTCGGGCGGCTCGCTGCGCAAGGACTCAGGAACATCGTCGAGAATGCGGCACTCCACACCGATGCGGCTGTGATTGTTGAGTTCAATTACGACTTCCACGTTGTTACTCAACGATGGCGGGCCTGACCACGATCTTTGGACGGTCAGTTGTTCAGCTTTAGGCAGACGCCAAAAATCAACGGCCCAGGCAATGAGGGCAAAAAGGTCCCACGCCGCCATCACCAGCAAGAAGCGCGGCTGCCAGAACGCCGGGACCGCCCACAGGACTCCCAGCACCAGCATAAGAACGAAGCGACGGCCAAAGCCGAACGCCAGACGCTTTGTCCGGCGCGCTGGCGCGCTGACCGGGGCCGGTATCAGCTGCGCTCGGGGCATTTACTTTGGGACCTCGACGGAGCCTACGATTTCTTTCAAGACCTGATCGCTCGCCAGACCTTCCAGTTCCGCTTCGGGCTTCATCATCACGCGATGGCGCAGCACCGGCAACGCGGCGGCCTTCACGTCGTCGGGAATCATGTAGTCACGAGCTTCCAGGCCAGCAAAGGCCTTTGCCACCATCATCAGGCTGACAGCGGCGCGCGGGCTTGCGCCCATGGAAAATGCGGGCCAGTCGCGCGTCCGCCGGACAATCTCCACAATGTACTGAAACAACGCGGGCTCGACGCGGACTTGTCTGATCTCAGCTCTTGCCTGCGCCAGCACCTCGCGGCCCATCGCTGAAATATTGGCGGCCTCAAGATTGTGTACATTGAAACCTTCATGATGGTTTTGCAGTATGCGGACCTCATCGCCGGCTTCCGGATAAGGGACTTTGATCTTCAGCAGAAAACGGTCGAGCTGGGCTTCCGGCAAAGGATACGTGCCCTCAAACTCAACCGGGTTCTGGGTGGCAAACACGGTGAAGAATTCAGTCAGCGGATGAGTAACGCCATCAATGCTGATCTGGCGCTCCTCCATGGACTCCAGCAGCGCTGCCTGTGTACGCGGAGGCATGCGATTGACTTCGTCCGCCAGCAGAAGATCGGTAAAGAGCGGCCCGCGATGCAACGAGAACGTGCTGGTTGAAAGGTTGAGCACGTTGCTGCCGATAATGTCCGCCGGCATCAGGTCAGAGGTGCACTGCACGCGCCGGAAGTCCAGTTCGAACAGCCGGGCGAAGCATTTGACGGCCAGCGTTTTCGCGATGCCAGGCACGCCCTCCACCAACGCATGGCCCTGGCAGAGAATCGTGACCAGGCATTGCGTGATCAATTCTTCCTGCCCGACGATTACTTTGGCCAGCTCAGTCCGGCCGTGCTCGAGAACCCGGGACACTGTCTGCATGGGGCGCGATCTCCTGTTCCTGCTTCGAAATGAATTTCAAATTGTACGCGTGCCGGCTCAGCTGCTGCACCAGTTCCAAAGCCTGCGCTTCCGATAGCTCCGGCCCATATCGGGTGGCTTCAATCGCCTGCAACGTCTCTTCCAGTCCCGGATCTTTGTACAGCAGCCGATTACGGATGGCGCGGGCCAGATCGGGGGCCGGAATGTCGGACTTCAGTCCCAACTGCTTTGTCGTCAAGTATCGGAAGCGTGCGTACGGGACGTCCAGCGCCGCCTGTACCCCGTTCGCCTGACGATAGAGATTTCCCAGCGTCTCGACAAATTCCAACGGCGAAAGCCTGCTGGGTTCGTGCCACGCGCGAATGGGCCCATTGCGCCGCGAATAGGTGAACAGCAACGCAAGACAGACGAGCCCACCCTGAGCAAGACCTAACAGCACAGGCGCTTCACCCATGTACGACCCAATGGAGCGGCGGTATCCGTGGAAGTATTCATCCCAATACACGTGCACTTCTTTGGGGTCGCCCACCGAGTTCAGCAGCAGCGCGAGATTGCCCGACTTCTCAATCCCTGCATTGCTCAGCGGAATATTTGAACCCCACCAGATGACTTGGCCCTGTCCGACTTTGTACGAAACCACAATGGGACGATCGCCATCCTCGTAGTGGACCAGATACTTGAGTGATGGAGACTCCCAGTAGCCGTCGGGCGCCATTTCGATGCTTCCCCCGCGCGTCAGTGCCGTGAGATTGCGCGGCTGAAAATCTTTCCATTCCGGACTGACGAATGCCTCGCCCCCTACCTTGGCCTCGGGCAGGAAGAATGATGTAAACGAGCCCGTCGCCACGATCTTGCCACCATGGTCGAGAAATCTCTCCAGCGCTTCCCTCTCTTCGCGGCTGGGATAGTCAGTGGGACCGGCCAGGACCAAGACCGTTGGACCGGAATCAATCGGCAGATCAGCAGGAGAGCGCTCCCAGCGTTGCGCGTCATATCCCGCTTCCTGAAGGAGCACGAACGCCGCTTTTGCGCCCCTGGTCTTCGCGGAATAGGTGCTGGGCACGCCAGAGTCCTCGTCTGGTTGCGAAGCAATCGCCAGGGCAATCACCACCGGGGCCAGTATCGCCGCGGCCCACAGGAGCAGACGGCGGTCGCTTTTTGCCAGCTTCATCGGCATCCTAGTTTCTCGAGTTGTCCGAGTGTTTCCTGGAAGTCGCGCTCACCGGCGTCTCTGTGGCCGTACCACACTACTTCAAACTTGCGCGTCAGCGCGGCCAGGGCCGGATGCTGCTCGTTGCGCGCGCTCAGCAAACGCAGATACTCTCGCGGAGTGCGTGCGCGATCGGGCTTCCAGGCGCCACGCTCTTCCAGGAATGAAATCCCCGCCCAATAACCCAGGTGGATGGCGTTGCGCCAGTCCTTCTCTTGCGCCAGGGCGCGTGCTTCGGCAAGCCATGTCCGCCAGCCTTTGGCGGAAGGAGCGAAGGGCATGATTTCCCGTTCGGGCTCAGCTCGCAATGGTTGGGCCAGCCTGCGGACGATCCACACCGCCAGCACGGAAAAGGCGATGCCTATCACTATGTAGACGACAATAAGCTGCGTGTCACCCTTGAAGCCTTTGACGGAAAACAGCCTGTTGAGTTGCCGCGCGATCCATCCGTAGGCCTTTGCCAGAAAACGGTCCCAGGCATTGGGACCCTTGACCTTCGCATACTCCCGCCCGGCCAGGATCGCGCTCAGCTTGGCGCGCTCGGACTCAAGATCCGGACTGGGCTTGGCAAACTCGTCCGCCTGCTGGTTAAGCACCTGCACATAGTCTTTCATCTGCTGCAGCAGTGCCGGCCTCTTGTCAGCGGACGCTGTTGCAAATCCGCCAAGGCTGCTTTTCAGATTTGCAAAGTCAATTGAGTACTCGGCTTTGTCGACTTTAACGGACACTTTCTCCGGAAGTTCAACGGCGATTCTCCCGGCCATCTCAGGATGGGCCTGGAGCGATTCCACTTTTTGCGTCAGGTCAAGGAGTTGCTGGCGATAGTCGGCCAAAGACAGAGTCGCGGCATGGGCCACCGCCATCAGCAGCAAAGAAATCGCCACGAGCATTGTGCGGTATTTCATCCGATAGGGGCCACGCTGGCTGCGGGTTGCGGCTCTGCCTGTTCAACTGCCTGCATCATCAACTGGAGGTCAAACGCTTCCTTGCGCACGCGCTGGTCGAAGTAGACCAGGGAAACGGCGATAGGCGCAATGGGTGCTGCCAGCACGCCGGCGATAAACGCTCCGATCTGTTGGATCGTGATGGCGAGCAGGAAGTGTTTCCCGATGAGCATCAATGCCAGCAATTGTGCAGGAATGGCGAAGACTATGCTGATGCCAAAGGCAATGACCATCGCGAGGAGGTAGATCAGGAAAAGCCGGAGTATAGATCCGTGGGCCAGGAAAAAGCTTCGGCCCAGCGATCTTGAGACTCCGCTTCCTTCCACGAGCGAAGCGGGAACCGCAAGACACCATCTGAAGTAGAGATACAAACCTCCAGAACAGCCGGCCAGGAAGACGATCACTGCGAAAACACCGCCTATGATCGCCAGGGCAAGCGAGCCGCTGGCCCGGGCCATGCCTCCAAATGACACCACCGCCGCAATGCTGGCCACGATCTCTCCCGCCATCAAGGCAGCGAAAGCGCCCAGGTAGGCCAGAACAACAATGCCAAGGACGGTGAAAAACCGCGAGAAGACTCGTTTGTAAGATTCAGTCATGGTTGCGGGATAACCGAGATGCAGCCTGGATACCGCATCTACCGTGGCGCCGGTGGCTATTGCGTTTCCGATGACGTAGATGATCCCGTAACAGAGGAAATACCCCGCCATCAGCGGCAGAAACTTCTCCGGCTGGCGGCCCAGGTCAGGATTTTGAAAAGAAAAGCCAAGCGCCGCAAAGCCGAGTTGCATGACCATCACCAGCGCCGGCAGCACTGCGCCCAATCCGGCAAACAGCATGAAATTCTTTCGATACAAGAGGAAGGTCCGGTCGAGCACCTCTGAAGTGCTCATGGGCCGCAGAGCTGAATCCATACGATCCTATTATCTCCCGTTCCGACGTTACTGGCCGACTGACGCGTTGGTGGCCATTCCCGGCTGCGGCAGCGGCTCCAGCGCCTGCATCATTAATTGCAGATCGAATGCTTCCTTGCGCACCTTCTGGTCGTAGAACACCAGGGCAATGGCGATGGTCGCCACCGGACCAGCTAAAGCGCTGGCGAAGAAGTTGGCAAGGTATTTCCAAAGCACAAGCGGCAGAGTCATAAGGTTATGGTGCTGAAACGCGTAGATCTCGCTTGGGAGACTCAGGACCAGGTTCAACACCAGCGTAAGCACGCCGAGAAGAATAAAGATCAGGACTATCCGCATGATGGAGCCCTGGGTCAAAAACCCGCTTCGGCGGATGGCGTCGGTGGCGCCAAGTTTTTCCAAAAGACATGCAGGGATAGCGAGCGCGTACTTTGAATACAGGTACAAAGACCACACAAAGGCGCCGATCAGCAAAAGGAGACCGAGCAGTGCTCCAATTCCAAACAATGCCGCCGCGCCCGGACCGCCCCTGCCACCCATGGCTCCGATGGAGGCGAAGAGCAATACAAACACCAGCACGACTATGAGGTAAGGCGCGGATATACGTAATGAAATAGAAATGAAAATCCTGAGGATAGTCCCGAACCTGCCCAGCACGCTCTTGAAAGATTCGCCAATGGTAATGCTTTCGCCCAGATAGACCTTGGACACGGCATACACAGCCGCGCCCTGGGCAAGCGCGCCGCCAAACAAGGCGATCACCAGGATGGAAAAGCTGTACAGCAAACTCATAATGAGTTCCTGTTCGCGTGCAAGATGCATCCGGCTGCCCGGAGCATAGCCAAGCGCCGCGAATCCTAGTTCCACCATCAAGGCCAAAGCAGGCGTGATGATGCTGATTCCAGCGAATAACAGGAAATAATTGCGATAAAGATGAAAAGTCCGGTCAAGCACCTGAGAGGTGCTCATAGGTTGTAGAGTCGAATCCATGGTTTGTGTCCCCAGGTTGCTCAAGGGCCGAATCGTACCATACAAATCCTGCCTGCGGGTTGGGCAGTAACCCCGCATTCTGCTAGGATTAGCAGCTTCCTTTCCGAGGTAAATTCATGAAGAGTTTCTCAATACTTGCCACCGTACTCTTGCTCGCTTCGATCGCCAGCGCCCAGGACAAGAAGCCAGCGCCCTTGCCGATGAAGGTCCTGCGCTGCGGAACTGTGGTCCATCCTGCCAATGGACAGGTCCAGCACGACGTTTTGATCACAGTTGAGGGCGAGCGGATTCTCGAAGTCGCGGAAAAAGGCGTGGCCCCGGCGGGAGTCCAGGTGATTGATCTCTCCGACCGCACATGCCTGCCTGGCCTGATTGACTCGCATACGCACGTGCTGCTGCAAGGCGACATCACCGCCGCGGACTATGACGAGCAGTTGCTCAAGCAATCCACTGCCTACCGGACCATTCTGGGAACGCGCTCGGTCAAGCGCGCGCTGGAATATGGCTTCACCACGATTCGCGATGTCGAGACTGAGGGCGCCGGCTATGCCGATGTTGATCTCAAGAAGGCCATCAATAACGGCATCATTCCTGGCCCCAGAATGCGAGTGGCCACGCGGGCCATGGACGTAACCGGCGCATATCCTTTGCAGGGCTACTCGTGGGAGATCGAGGTCCCGCACGGCGTGCAACTTGTAGATGGTCCGGACAACGCGCGCAAGGCGGTGCGCGAGCAGATCAGCCACGGCGCTGACTGGATTAAAGTCTACGCCGACCGCAGCTATTTCGTGCGGCCGGACGGCGTGCTCGACGACATACCAACCTTCACTCTCGACGAACTGCGCGCCATCGTGGACGAAACCCATCGCCAGCGACATAAAGTCGCTTCCCACGCCATGGCGCTCCATGGCGTCCACAACTCGGTAGAGGCAGGAGTGGACTCGATCGAGCACGGCAACTACATTGCCGACGAGGATCTGAAAACCATGGTCCAGAAAAACATTTACTACGTCCCCACGATTTATGTCGGCGAATATGTGGCCCAGGGACGCGCCGCGGCAGGCGCCAAGGTGTGGATCGACATGATCAAGATTCATGAAGAAACATTTCGGCGGGCCATGAAAGCCGGAGTGAAAATCGCGTTCGGCACCGATGTAGGCGGCTTTGATTGGGGCGTCGACCCCGCGGTTGAGTTTCCTTATATGGTGAAGTACGGGATGACGCCGCTCCAGGCTCTGCGCTCCGCTACTACCACCGGGGCTGAGTTGCTGGAGATGCAGAACGACATCGGCAGCATTGCGCCGGGAAAATATGCGGACATCGTCGCCGTGAAAGGCGATCCGCTAGCCGACATTACTCTGCTGCAGAAGGTTGACTTCGTCATGAAGGGCGGCGAAGTTTACAAGTCGGCGGTACACTGATCCTCAGGAATCCAGAACCTAATGAATACTCTTCGCGTGCAGGCTGCCTGCTTATTTCTCTTGATTTGCGTGACTGTGCCGCTTTGCGCGCAAAATAGCCAGATGCTTCCTCTCATGCCCATGCCGGTCAGTATCTCTCCCGGCGCGGGTAAATTCGTGATCGATCAGTCTTTGGTTGTGGTGGTCACCGGACATTCAGATACAAGGGCCACTCGCGGCGTCGTGCGCTTCGTGAAAACACTGTCTCAGACCACCGGCATTTCCTTGCCCGAGGCGTCGGCAAGTTCCAAGGCCAATTTCATTCTCCATTGCGCCGCACCGGGAGAAAAGGTCCAGACTCTGGCAGAGGACGAATCGTATCGTCTTCAAATAACACCCGCATTGGTAGAGCTGAACGCCGCAACGCCGCTCGGCCTTCTCCACGGAATGCAGACCTTCCTACAACTGGTGCAGGTTGGCCCGGACGGCGCGTCAGTTCCCGCGATGACGATTGAAGATCGTCCGCGCTTTCCCTGGCGTGGCTTGTTGATCGACGTGGCGCGGCACTTCATTCCGGTGGACGTGCTCAAACGCAACATTGACGCCATGGAGGCGGTAAAGCTCAACGTTCTGCACTGGCATCTCTCCGACGATCAGGGCTTCCGGGTCGAAAGCAAAAAATTTCCCAGGTTTCAGCAGCTCTCCGCAGACGGAAAGTTTTATACCCAGGCGGAAGTCCGCGACTTGATCGAGTACGCTCGCATGCGTGGAATAAGGATCGTTCCCGAGTTCGATATGCCGGGCCACGCCACGAGTTGGTTCGCGGCTTATCCCGAACTCGCCAGCGCGCCCGGCCCGTATCAGATCGAGCGCAAGTGGGGCGTCTTTGATCCGGCGATCGATCCCTCGCGCGAAGCAACGTACACGTTTCTCGATACCTTCATCGGCGAAATGGCCGAACTCTTCCCAGACCTCTACTTCCACATCGGCGGCGACGAGGTCAACGGCAAGCAGTGGAACAAGAACCCGAATATCCAGGACTTCATGCGCAAGAACGGCCTGAAGACCAACCACGACTTGCAGGCCTATTTCAATCTGCATCTGCAAGAAATCGTGAAGAAGCACGGCAAGGTGATGGACGGATGGGATGAAATCCTCCACCCCGATCTGCCCACTGACACCGTTGTGCAATCCTGGCGCGGGCAGAAATCACTCGCCGAAGCTTCGCGCAAGGGATACGCGGGCATTCTCTCTTACGGTTACTACATCGACCTGATGTACTCGGCGGCGCGCCACTACTCCGTTGATCCGCTCGGCGACGAGGCCGCCAGTCTCACTCCGGCGGAGAAAGCACGCGTTCTGGGCGGCGAGGCCTGCATGTGGGCCGAGTTCGTCACGCCGGCAAATATTGACGGCCGAATCTGGCCTCGCACCGCCGCCATCGCCGAGCGCTTCTGGTCGCCGGCCGACGTTCGCGACATCGACCAGATGTATACGCGGCTGGAAGCTGTGAGCAAATATCTAGAACGCATTGGTGTGCGGCACAACGCGAACTATCGCGACGCACTACAACGGCTCTCTGGAAAGAATGACCTTCAGCCTCTGCAAACTTTGGCCGACGTGCTCGAGCCCGTGAAAGGTTACGCTCGCGAACGCACCCATGAATACCTGAGCACCGATCCAATGGACCGCTTGGTAGACAGTGTTCATCCCGAAAGCGATGCTGGTAGAAGTTTCTCCGCGATGGTCGATAAGTTCGTGAAGAGCCCGGCGGCAGGCCCCGGCGCAATTCAGCAGCAGCTGACCGCATGGCAGGACAACGACCGCCAACTCGCGCCCATCCTGAAGAGCAGCGCGCAACTCAATGAAGTCGTTCCGCTCTCCCAGAATCTTCAGGCGATCGCGACCGCCGGACAGCAAGCCCTCGACTATCTCAAAGCCGGAGGCCGCGCCCCGGCCGCATGGCGGGACCAGCAAATCGCCATGCTCAAGCAAGCGGAAAAGCCGCAGGCCGAGATGCTGAACACGGTTGCACCGGCAGTGCTTAGGTTGGTGGAGGCTACATCTCCCATGTAGGCAGAAGATTAGCCGCGAATGGACGCGAATTAACGCGAAGGTCTGCACAATTCGCGTTCATTCGCGGCCTTAAGATTTTCTCCCGCTCTCACACACCCAGATACTCACCTTGCGATTCCAGCGTGCGCCGCATACGCAGCGCGTGACCTAGAGTAAGAATGTCGTGCCGCCACTTCGGCAGCACGAGGGTCATGGCGAAGCCTTCCAGGTTGCAGAGGATCCCCCAGGCAATCGCGACGTCGAGCAGCCAGTTGTCGAGACTAAAGCCGAGCAGACCGATCGTGGCGGCGGCCATCCATAGTCCCCAGCACTTTGCCAGGATGGAGTGATAGCTGGCGTTGCGTCCGAACTTGGCAAAGGCAAACACGTGCTGCCCGACTTCCACGGCTATCAACATGGCCAGCAGGAGCCAGCGTTCGCGAAGCGCAGTGGGATAGCGCAACAAGATGACAGCGAGCACGCCGGCATAAAAAATCGTGTCGGCAATGGTGTCACCCACGCGCAGCCGCGCGGTATCGACGTGCCAGCGGCGTGCCAGCACGCCATCAAACACATCAGACACCAACGCGGCCACGACGCACCCTGCCAGCAGCAGACCACTCCTTGAGTTCAAGCTGATGAGCACGATCCCCGGTCCGAGCGCCGCACGAAAACACACCATGGCGGCGGGCAGCTTCCATTTCCAGTGGCCTGGATTCGTCTCCGCGGAAAACAGCCGCCGCCAGCGGTCGCCAAGCTGCAGTAAGACTCGCGCGTCCCGCCACGGTCCCGGGGCAATCAACTTAAATGCCAGTATGGTCAGCGCAAGCAGTTTCATTGTGGGCCTCCTGCCACGTCTGACCTTAGTTGAACCGCGCGAGGCCCTCAAGCGGCAAGCCGCGTCAATCGGGCATGCCGCACAATGTCGTACGTACCCTGCCATTGCATCGGACGAATCGTTTGACGCGGCCTGAACACGCCGCAGTATAATAGACGTGAACTAATTAATCAGTTCAATAAGAATATGAGGATCATTTAAGCTTGTGGCTGTGCCAAAAATAATCACCGCGCTAACTGCACGCACCCAATTCGGACAGATCCTGCGCCGCGCAGGACAGCATCAAGAGCGATTCATCGTTGATCGCCGAGGCCGTCCGGAAGTCGTGATCATCGGCATCAGGGACTTTATCAGCACCATGGCTCCGGAGCCGGAAGTGCTGCGGGCCATTCGGGCGGAAGCCAAGAGAAACAAAACCTCGAGCCTCACCAGCAGGCAGATCGATCGCGAGATTTCCGCTTATCGCCGGGAACGGAAACTGAAGAATGCCCCGTCCAAGCGTCGTTCTTGACACCAACGTGGTGGTGTCTGCACACCTGAAAGAGGGCGGATTGGAACGGTTTGTCCTCGATCTTGCCCTGGCAGACAAACTCAGATTGTTTGTCTCCGCTGAGATCCTTGAAGAGTACATCGGCGTATTGTCACGCAGGAAATTCCGCTTTGATTCCGACAAGATTGCTTCTTCTCTACGTTTGATTGAGCAAGCGGCAAAAAGGCTTCGCCCTGAACGCAAGCTCACGGTAGCCAAAGACCCCGACGATAATAAATTCCTGGAATGCGCCGCCGCAGGCCAGGTCGATTATCTGGTCACCGGCAACAAACGCCATTTCCCCAAAGGATGGGGGCCGACTCGCGTCGTCAACGCGCGTGAGCTTTTAGAAGCTGTCATTCCCAACCTGAAGCCGTCCTGATGTCTGTCTCTTGCGTCTCGCAATTATCGAGCATAGCTCGCGCCCAGGTTCAGGAGCTGTCCATTCCAAAGAAGCATTAACTTGTGTCGCACAATATCGAAGACTGAGCGGCTTGGCGCGAGTACGATTAACCTCAAATTAACCTGTTCTCGACTGCGCCTGCCTTACCTTAAACTGCAATGATGCGAGTATCCGCGAGTTCGCAATTCCGGCCAGCGCCTGCGTTGGTAAAAGCGCTGGCACTTGGATCAATCCTTCTTTTTACTCTTTCCGCTTCATGCGGAGAACGGCAATCCGAAAAGCGCGTGTGCCCGCTGCGTCGCCATGAATTTGACCAGCTCCAGAGAAAGGCCGCAGCGGCCAATCCCGAGGCCCAGACGATCATGGCCTCCTGCTATGAATTGGGGCGCAATGTGAAGCCCAGCCGGGCCGAGACCATCCATTGGCTCAAGCTGGCCGCGGACCAGGGCTATGCGCCGGCAGAGTATGAACTTGGGCGCATTTATCTTTATGGACGCGGCATTCCCGCCGACTATCAGCAAGCGCTGCTCTGGGAAAAAAAAGCGGCGCTGCAGGGCGAGCGCAATGCGCAGCGTGATCTGGCTTTCATGTATGAGCGCGGACTGGGTATCGCGGCCGATCCGCGCGAAGCCGCTCTGTGGAACCGCAAGGCAGCGGAGCAAGGCGAGCCGCAGGCGCAGCTACACTTGGCGGAAGCGCTGGAGAATGGCAGTGTTACGCCGGTGAATCTCGCAGAAGCAAAGGCATGGTACTTGAAAGCGGCGAGGCAGAACGTCTCGAAGGCGCAGCTCAGAGTCGCGCAGCTCGACGCGCAGGATGCAGCAGGGAGCTGCCAGACAGCACTGCTCTGGTATGAGCGAGCTGCCGCCGGCGGAGAAACGCAAGCAATGTACGAGAGCGGCAAACTTTACCAGACGGCGAAATGCGGCCCCGACCAGCCGAAAGCGTTTATGTGGTTCCGCATCGGTGGCCGGTTTGGATCATCCGAGAGCAAGGCCGAAGCCGAAAGTCTCGCTTCCCAAATCTCTCCAGCACAAAAGAAGAGCGCCGAATTGCAGGCCGAGCGCTGGATCGCGAAACATTCCGGCGCGCAGAAAGAAGACGAATAGGAGAGAGGAGCACTAAGCTCCTCTCTTGATTCAAAGCCAGTCCTGATCAGTTCGTAGTTGCGCTGGGATTGAAGGCCGTATCGGTGAACGCGCGGGAAGCCGCTGCGCTATGACGATCAGCGTTCTCGTGGTATGGCACTACGACATAGCGCACATCGCCTGCTTCCGCATGAAGCAAGTTGTGATAGGCCGAGTAGTCCGTACCGGCTTTGCTGGTCCCAAGCGTCGACGTNNNCGTGTTGGACGTAGGCGCGGGAATTGCGTGGCTTGCCAGCATCTCAACCAGCTTGCGCTGAATGGTCAGGTCGTTGATTGTGCCCTTGGAGAGGTCGCTGAAGTCCTCTACGCGCGGAGCCGCGGGAAGGACCTCCACTTGCTTGTTCCGCAAGTCGGCCAGAGCGGGCTTGGCGGGGCTTGCGCCCAGATCCAGGAGTCTGCTCTGCCGGGACCTTACCTGTTGATCGCCCCAGCCGGCGCCGAGGAAAATGCTGACCTGCTGGACCGACTTCATCACAGGCGCGGCATCCGAAGCACGCGGCCCTTGCGCTGTCGGATCCGCAGCCACGATTTCGGTGAGACCGCCGTCATCGTCGCCAACAAAGTTCCCTTTGGCGGGAGCTGTATCCGCAGGCTTGGCGCCTTGTTGTACTGCCAGCGCCGGCATAAGCAGGCCGGCAAGTAACAGAGTGCAAAATACGAGTCTCTTCATAGTGTCTTCCTATTGAGTCACCTTGAGTGAAATGTCGTCCAGTACAAACGAGGTTTGCAGCGATGAATCTTCCGCGCCGACAAAGAAGACCTGGACCGTCTGTCCTTTGAACGACGTCAGATCAAACGTCTTCTGCGAGTAGCCGGTGGCGTGGTTCAAATTGGAGTATGTAGCCAGCGTCGAGAGCACCGTGCCGGAGCTGTTGCGCACCTGTACCTGCAAAGTGTCAAAAGCTGTTGTGGTAGTGGTTTCCGCCGTATCAATGTGCAGCCAGAAGGTGAACGAGGCCGCCGTTGCATTCGCCGGTATCGTGACCTGTTGCATGACGGTATCGGTCGTGGTCGTTCCCCAGCCGTTCATCCAGGCGTCGAACGTGCCGGAATGTGGCGGTTCCGAGGTTGAGCTATTGATGATCGTCAGTGGGCTATGGGTTGAAGTGAGTACCCACGGCGCCGGAGTCGCAGCCCCGTTTTCGAAGCCGGGATTACCGAGCAACTCGGTCACTGTGCCGCCGTTAGATACAGTCACCGTTACCGTCGATGAGGTTCCAACATTACCGGCGGCATCGAATGCCTTCGAGACAATAGTGTGAGACGCATTGGTGACAGCGGTCGTATTCCAATTGAAGGTAAGCGAGGTCGCGTTCGTATTGCTGGCCGCGACGGCGCCGTCAATCAGAATCTGCATCTGTGTCACGCCCACATTGTCCGATGCCGTAGCAGTGATTGCTACGGTCCCGGAGACAGTCGCGCCATTGGCCGGCGCCGTGATAGAGGTTGTCGGAGCAGTTGTATCTCCTCCGGCTGGCGTAGTCACGTTCAACAGGAAATCGTCCAGCACAAACGACGTCTGTAGACTGGAGTCTTCCTTCCCTTGGAAGAAAATCTGAATGGTCTGGCCTTTGAAGGAAGTCAGATCAAACGTCTTCTGCTGGTAGCCGGTGGCGTGGTTCAAATTGGAATATGTGGCCAGGGTCGAGAGCACCGTACCGGCGCTATTGCGCACCTGAACGGTCAACGTATCGAACGCCGTGGTGGTTGTGGTTTCGGCGGTATCAATGTGCAGCCAGAAGCTTAGCGAAGCCGCTGTGGCATTGGACGCTATGCTGACTTGCTGCATGACCGTGTCGGTCGTAGTGGTACCCCAACCGTTCATCCACGCGTCAAACGTGCCCGAGTGCGGAGGCTCGGATGCGGAGCTGCTGATGATGTTCAGGGGAGTGTGGGTTGACGTGAGTACCCACGGAGCCGGACTCGCGGCCCCGTTTTCGAAGCCGGGATTGCCGAGCACTTGCGTAGTCGTACTGCCGCCACCAGCAGCGACAATTGTC
>WNFF01000765.1_pt1 | contig 25092 bp, 23 predicted proteins | sample 5400441 | NCBI WGS metagenome assembly WNFF01 (sample SAMN13153345, study PRJNA577476) | soil metagenome | isolation source: 120 cm saprolite under Douglas fir tree site 2 hole 3 replicate 1 | place: USA:California | collected 2015-04-18
GAAATCCTGTTGACACGGGCGGAGTCGGCGCACGTGCAGCTCAAGCCCGAGGATTGGCAGCAGCTCTTCGCCCAACACGATACCCTGGTGGCGGGGCTCGCGAACGCGCTGGGGCTTACGCCGCACGTGCTGCGCGATTCGGCCGCCACGCCCGCCCAACGCGCCGCCGTCGCCGCGGGCCATGTGAACGACTACCTGGACCGCTTGGTGCAGGGACGCGCATCCTACGTGCCGATCAACGCGTTCTTTAGTGAGGCGCTGCGGCGGGCGGCGCCGTGGTCGCTCAGCGCCCCCGGCGTGCAGCGCGCAGCCGACCGCGCCAAAGTGCTCCGCGCCGCGGCCGAGTCGCTGCGGGCACACGGCGGCGGCGGCCCCGTGCGGCCCGCGCCCGGCCCCGCGCCCGGCGGACCGACCGTCACGCCGCCGAAACGGTCGCTGCAATGATCAGGCGGTTGCTCCGCGACGTCTTCGTGCTGTGCGTCGCGCTGTGCGGCGTGGCCACCGCCCAGTCCAAGGCGGGAGTAGTCGATCGGATCGTCGCGGTGGTGGGCACGCGGCCCATCTTGATGTCCGAGCTCGAGGAGCAGGTGGCACAGCTGCAGTCGCAGGGGCAGCAGCTCCCGAGCGACTCCGCGGGTCTCGCCAAACTGCGGCGCCGGATCCTCAGCGACATGATCAGCGAGGAGCTGGAAGTCCAGCAGGCCCAGCGTGACACGAACATCAAGGTGACCGAGCGGGAAATCCAGGACGTGGTCGAGCAGCGGGTGCAGAGCGTGCGCGGTCAGTTCCAGTCCCAGCAGGAGTTCCTCAATCAGCTGCGCCTCGCGGCGTTTCCCTCCGCCGAGGAGTGGCGGCGCTATTTGACCGACCAACAGCGCCGCAGCACGTTGCGCGACCGCCTGCTCGAGAGCCAGCACCAGCAAGGCAAACTGCGGCCGATCCCACCCAGCGACCGTCAAATGCGCGAGTACTGGGACAACAACCACGGCAGCCTGCCCAAGCGGCCGGCGACCGTGTCGTTCCGCCAGATCGTGGTCGTGCCGCGCCCCGATTCGCAGGCGGTGGCGGCGGCGCGGACCAAGGCCGACTCGCTGCTCGCCCAGCTGCGCCAGGGCGCCGATTTCGCGACGCTCGCCAGGCGGTTCTCGGACGACTCCGTGAGCCGCGAATCGGGTGGCGAGCTGGGCTGGTTCCGGCGCGGCGTGATGGTGCCGGAGTTTGAGCAGGCCGCCTTCCGGCTCAAGCCGGGCGATCTATCGCCGCTGGTGCGCTCGGACTTCGGCTTCCACATCATCCAGGTCGAGCGCATCCAGCCGGGGGAGATCCAGGCACGCCACGTTCTCGTCGCCCCAGTGATCGCGCCGGCGCAAGTCACCGCCGCGCGCCAGCTCGTCGATTCGCTGCACGATGCACTCGCGGCCGGCGCGGTGTTCGACTCGATCGCCAAGCATTACAGCGATCCCAACGAGCCGCGCCTCGCCGAGCAGGTCGCCCTGACCGACCTGCCGCCCGACTATCGCCGGACGATCGGCGACGACACGACGCGCGGGCTCAGGCCCGTCGTGCCGCTCGACCCCGCAGGCAAGCGGCCGAAGTTCGCGATCCTGATCGTGATCGCGCGCCAGCCGCCGGGCGACTACACGTTCGAAGACATGAAGGACCGCATTCGCGAAAAGCTGAGCCAGGAGTTGGCGGAGCAGCATTACCTCGATCAGCTCCGCCGCATGACCTACGTGGACATCCGCCTCTAGCATCGTGCCCGGCCGCCCGCGCCTGGCGGTGACGCTGGGCGACCCGCGGGGCGTCGGCCCGGAAGTGGTTGCCGCCGCCGTCTCCGCGAGCCCCCTCGACGCCGATCTCGTACTCCTCGGTCCCGACGAGTTACTCGCCGCGATTCCCGCGCGCTCGCGCATCGGCGTCGGGGCGTGGGGGCGGGGGACGGGGGAAGGGGAGGACGTCGAGCGCGCCACGCTCGCCGGCCAGCTCGCGGGGCGCGCGATCGAGCGCGCCGTGTGGCTGGCGCGCGCCGGCGAGGTGGATGCCATCGTTACGGCCCCGGTCCACAAGCGCGCGTTGCACCTCGCCGGATTCAAATACCCCGGCGTCACCGAATTCCTGTCGCAGCTCACCGGCGGCGCCGAGACCGTGATGATGCTCGCCGCGGGCGCGCTGCGCGTGGTGCTCGTGACCACGCACTTGCCCCTGAAAGACGTATTCGCGCAGCTCACGCGCGAGCGCGTAGTGCGGGTCGGCGAGATCGCGGCGGCGGGCCTGACCCGCTGGTGGGGCATCGCCCGGCCGCGGCTCGCGCTTTGCGCGCTCAATCCCCACGCCGGCGAAGGCGGCTTGTTCGGCGACGAAGACGAGCGCATCCTCCGCCCGGCCGCGAACGCCCTCGGCGCCGCGGGCCCGCTCTCCGCCGACACGGTGTTCGTGCGCGCGCTGCGCGGCGAGTTCGACGCGGTGCTGGCGCCGTATCACGATGTCGGCATGACGGCCGTGAAAGTGGCGGGCTTTGGCAAAGGTGTGAACGTCACGCTGGGGCTGCCGTTCGTAAGAACGTCGCCGGATCACGGGACGGCGTTCGATATTGCCGGGAAGGGGACGGCGGATTCGGGGTCGATGAGGGCGGCGTTGGACCTGGCTGTCGAGCTCACGGGACGGCAGAAATCCGCTTCCTAGTCGCCGGTAAAGTTGCCGTTTGGCAACTCCACTGACGTTTGTTCTACTGGCCTCTTGCTCCTGAAGTGAGAAATCGCACTTTCGCGACCCGTCTGCCGGCCATCTCCACCACTTCAAAACTCGCCGCTCCGACCGTCACCCGATCCCCCGGTTTCGGGAGCCGTCCCAACGTACCAAACACCAGTCCGCCGACCGTATTGTAGTCGGTGGCCGGCAGCTGCAGCCCGTAGGCGGCGTTGACGTCCTTGATCTCGGTGGCCCCGTCGAGCACCGGTGCCGCGCCCGCGGCCGGCGACTCAGCCGGACGATCGTATTCGTCGTAGATCTGGCCGACGATTTCCTCCAGCAAGTCTTCCATGGTGACGAGCCCCGCCGTCCCGCCGTATTCGTCGAGCACGATCGCGAGGTGCACCTTCTGGCGTTTCATGTCGGCCAGGACGTCCTCGATCTCGCGGCTGCCCGGCACGAACAAGGGCGCGCGCAAGACGCTCTTCACGCCGCCCACGCCGCCGGCGCGCAGTCCCCGCAGGATCTCCTTGGCGTGCACGGTCCCGACGATGTCGTCGAGCGATTCGCCGTACACCGGATAGCGCGAGCGGCCCGCCTGCGCGACGCGGTCGGCGGCGGCGTCGAGCGACAGGTCCGCGGGGAGTGCCACCATCTGGGTGCGCGGCGTCATCACGTCGCGCGCGTTCTTCTCGCTGAACTCGAATACCCCCTCGATCATGCGCGCGTCCTGCGCGCCGAGCTTACCGGTCTTCTGGCTCTGCTCCACCAGCATCATGATCTCCTCGGGCGAATGCACGCGCTCGCGCTCGGTGACGGGCCGCAGCTTGAAGGTGCGCAGCAGGCCGGTGGCCGACGCGTTGAGGAGCCAGATGAAGGGATTCGTCGCCGTGGTGAACAGCACCAGCGGCGGCGTCAGCCAGCGCGACAGCGTCTCGGGATAGAGCAGCGCGACGGCTTTCGGCACCAGCTCGCCCAGCACCACGTGCAGGAACGTGATGAGCGCGAACGCCACCAGGACGGCGATGGTGTGCGCCGCCGCCACCGCGAGCGCCACCGGCAGCCCGCCGAGCAGCGATTCGAGCGACGCTGCGATCGCCGGCTCGCCGATCCACCCCAGGGCGAGGCTGGTGAGCGTGATGCCGAGCTGCGTCCCCGAGATGTAGCGCGTGAGGGTCTGCAGCGCCTTGAGCACGACGGCGGCGCGGGGATCGCCCGCGCGGCGCAGGGCTTCAAGGCGGGTGCGCCGCGAGGCCACGAGGGCGAACTCCGCCGCCACGAAGCAGGCATTCGCCGCGACGAGCACGGCGACTGCCAGGAGGCGCAAGCCGATCGAGCCGATGGATGTGGGGGGCATCGAGCGCCAAAGCTACGGCGTGTTTAAGTTTCGGCCAAGATGGCGGACGGACTGGTCCTTCCCTTCGCGGCGCAGTGCACGCATCGGGCGCCGGGGCGCGGCGAGAGCGCGCGGCGGCTGTCGTGGGTGCTGGGTCTCACCGCGCTCGTGATGTGCGCCGAGGCCGCGGGCGGGCTGGTGGCGCACTCGCTGGCGCTGCTGGCGGACGCCGGTCACATGCTGGCCGACGTCGGGGCCATCGGGCTAGCGCTGTTCGCGGCGCGCATGGCGCGGCTGCCCGCCACTCCCGAGCGGACGTTCGGCTATCTCCGCATGGAGATCCTCGCGGCGCTGGCCAACGGCGCCGTGCTGTTCGCCATCGTGGTGGCGATCGCGTTCGAAGCGATGAGCCGCTTGCGCCGTCCCGCGCATGTGAACGCACCGGTGCTGCTCGCCATCGCCGCCGTGGGATTCGCCGCCAACGTGGTCGCCGCGCGCATTCTGCATCACGGGCACGACCACTCCCTCAACCAGCGCGCAGCCTTCCTGCACGTGGTGGGCGACCTGCTGGGCTCGCTCGCGGCGCTCGTGGCGGGCGGCGTCATTCTGGCGACCGGCTGGACGCCGGCCGACCCCATCCTGTCGCTCGCGATCTCGTTGCTGGTGCTCGTGAGCGCGTGGCGGCTGGTACGCGAGAGCGTGGACGTGCTGCTCGAGGCCGCGCCGGCGCACATCCCGCTGGCCGCGGTACACGAGCGACTAGCCAGCGTCCCCGGGGTCAGCTCGGTGCACGACCTCCACGTTTGGACCGTGACCAGCGGCGTGGTCGCCATGAGCGGCCATTTGGTGGTGCGGGACCCGGGCGACCACCAGCGGGTGCTGGAGCAGGTACAAGACCGGATGGGGGCGTTCGGGATCGGCCACGTCACCGTGCAGGTCGAGCGGGAGCAGGTGTGTGACTGAGAGCCTTGTATTCGCCCTGCCACCTCCCTATACTGCGCCCCTCACAACGTGACTTGAACAGGACGTAGCCCCTTGCAGATCCGTAACATCGCCATCATCGCCCACGTCGACCACGGGAAGACCACGCTGGTGGACCAGATGCTCCGCCAGTCGGGGGCATTCCGCGCCAACCAGCAGGTGGCCGAGCGCGTGATGGACTCGAATCCGTTGGAGCGCGAGCGCGGCATCACGATTCTCGCGAAGAACACGTCGGTCCATTGGGACGGCGTGAAGATCAACATCGTGGATACGCCGGGCCACGCCGATTTCGGCGGCGAGGTGGAGCGCATCCTGCGGATGGTGGACGGGTTCCTACTGCTGGTGGACGCGGCCGAAGGGCCGATGCCGCAGACGCGGTTCGTGGCGGGGAAGGCGCTGGCGCTGGGGCTGAAGCCGATCGTCCTGATCAACAAGATCGACCGGCAGGATGCCGAACCGCTGCGCGTGCACGATGAGGTGCTGGAGCTGTTGATCGACCTCGAGGCGACGCCCGAGCAGTTCAACTGCACCTTCCTCTATACGTCGAGCCGCCAGGGTGTGGCGACGCTGGATCTGGCGCGGCCCGGCACCACGTTGGGGCCGCTGTTCGACACGATTCTGTCGGAGATCCCGGCCCCCGCCGCGGATGCGGACGGGCCGTTCCAGATGTTGATCTCGACGCTCGATTTCTCCTCCTATCTCGGCCGCATCGGGATCGGGCGGATCGAGCGGGGGACGGTCAAGGTAGGCGAGACGGTGGCGCTGTTGCCGATCGGCGAGCCGGGGCCCGTGTTCGACGGGCCGTTCGACCAGGCGCGCGTCGTGAAGCTGTTCGGCTTCGAGGGCCTGGAGCGCGCCGAGCTGGAGCAGGCGTCGGCGGGTGAGATCGTCGCCCTGGCGGGCCTCGCGGGCGTCGAGATCGGCAAAACGGTGTGCGCGGTGGATCACCTCGATCGGCTGGCGGGCATCGCCGTCGAAGAGCCCACCATTTCGGTGGACGTGCGCGTGAACGATTCACCGTTCGCCGGCCGCGAGGGCAAGTTCGTCACCGGGCGGCAGGTGCGCGAGCGCTTGTACCGCGAGCTGGAGCGCAACGTCGCGCTGCGGGTGGAGGACACCGACGATCCCCAGACGTTCACGGTGTCGGGGCGCGGCGAGCTGCACCTCGGTATCCTGATGGAGACGATGCGGCGCGAGGGCTATGAGTTCCAGGTGAGCCGGCGGCGGATCATCCCGCGCGAGGGCCCCGGGGGCGAGCTGCTCGAGCCGTATGAAGAGCTGATGATCGATGTGGCCGAGGGCTCCATGGGCGTGGTGATGGAGAAACTCGGCCCCCGCCGGGCGACGCTTTTGGATATGCGGAATCCCGGGGTGGGCACGATCCGGCTGCGGTTCAAGATCCCGGCACGGGGCTTGCTCGGCTACCGCTCGGAGTTCTTGACGGACACGCGCGGCCTGGGCACCATGCATCATCGGTTCCTGGACTACGACGCCTGGGCCGGCCCGTTGTCGGGGCGCAGCCGCGGCGTGATGGTGGCCGACCGGGAGGGGGTGGCGGTGGCGTTCGCGCTGTTTAATCTCCAGGAGCGCGGCACGATGTTCGTCAAGCCGAATGAAGCGGTGTACGAGGGGATGATCGTGGGGGAGAGCGCGCGTTCGGGCGACATGGACGTGAACGCGACGAAGGAAAAGAAGCTGACGAACATGCGCACGACGGCCTCGGACGAAATGATCCTGCTCGAGACGCCGCGTCAGGTGACGTTGGAGCTGGCGTTGGAGTATATCGAAGACGACGAGTTGATTGAGATCACGCCCTCGTCGATTCGGCTGCGCAAGCGGGAGCTGAACGCCACGGATCGTCGCAAGCGGGCCCGCAACGCGCGGGCGTTGGAGTCGTAGCATTCGGACATTCGGTCAGTCGTTCGGCGACAACCTGAGCCGGAGGTAACGATGTTTGCCCGTGTGACGTCGATGGACTGGTCGCTCAAGCGCCGCAGCGACCGTCACGACGACGAAGAGTTCGAGGAGTTCGAGGAGGACAAAGAGCTCGACGAGGACTTCGAGGACGAGCTCGAGGAAGATGATGCCGACGAGGAGGACCTCGACGACCTCGACGATTACGACGACCTGGACGACGAATTCGACGACGACGAGGACGAGGAGTTCAAGCCGAAGAAGGGTCCCCGCCGGGAGTGGGAGTGAAGCGGCGGGGCCTCTAGCTCAGGTGGTTAGAGCGCACGCCTGATAAACCGAGACGGCCGGCGCCCACCAGCGCCGGCCGTCGTCGTTTGTGCTCAATTCGTCGTCGGACCGCTTGCCGGCGCCAGCCAGCAACGCCCCCGTTGGTACCATCAAAAACCCAGGGCGTCTTTCACGACGGCTTCAAGCCTCCCTAAATCGGCAGCCGATAGCCGCCCCAGCGGCGGCTGCGAGGACGAGGAGCGCGCGCCTCATCGCCTTTTCCGTCAGCGGCGGCTCGAGCACCCCTGCCGCTCGACCTTGTCCTTGGCCTTCCCCTCCTCGACGGTTTGCCACTGCATGTTCGACGGAGCGTCGGCGCCACCGCATGCGAGCGGCTTGACGTGATCGACCACATGGCCCGGCCAACCGTGCGGATGTCCGGTCTGTCGCATGAAATCGTCCTTGGCGCGCGCGCTGCGCTGGATCCGGCCGCGGCTGTCGCGACCGGCGCCCGTCGACGGCGCGTGCATCCGTGGTGCCGCTGCACGCGGCGAGCTCGAGCGTGGCGTGCGGGACCGGGTCGCCCTCGGCGCCGTCGATCGTCCCGCACCAGGTGCGCGCGGCGTATATGTCCGCACGTGCTCCGAGCTGCCGGACCGGTTGCCGCGGGAGCCGTGGCCGCCACCGTGCCCCCGCTGGGCGGCAACAGGCGCGGCTGCGGCGACGATCGCGAGAACTCCAGCGAGAGGGCGGAGCATCACGGCAACTCCGATCGAGGAATCTCCGGCACCTCGCCGTCGATGATGCGCCGGCCGAACTCGAGACAATGAGCCACGGCTTCCTCCTCACTCAGGAACGTGTTTGCCGCGCTGTAGTGTTGCTCGCGGACCGTCCGCCCAGCGTCGCGGATGATGTCGACGTCGACGCTCCAACGCCGTGGAGCGTCGAGGAGGTGGGGCGCCGCCCGGATTTCGTAGCCCTTGTAAATGATACTGTGTTCCACGTCGTTCAGCAGCCTTCTGACGTCCTCAGCCCGAGCCTTGGTCGCGTGGTCGAAGACGGATACCTGACCTGCCTCGCGGGCGACACGATAGACGCCCCCAACCAGGAACACGGTCCACGGGTTCCGCGCAGCTCCTTCTGCCTCGTAGAGCCCAGCGACCTGCTTGGCAGTCCGCTCTGCCTCCAGTCGCGGCCAGCCCTTGTCCATGAGCTTCCACGCCAACGCTGTCCGATCCAGCCGCATGCGTGCCCCCGCCAAGCCCGATGCCTGCATGTTGGGGAGATGGGAACCGATGCGCCATCGGGGCACCACCGTAAGGCAGATCCCGGAAGGCGAAGTACGTGTCGGCCTCGTCGTAGCTGCCGCCGCAACAGGTGAGAGCTACCTGCCCGCTGTCATTGGCGACGCTCTCGAACCATCCCAGAGTGATCGCGAGGGATGGAACCGCGAGCGTATCCCACGCATTCCCGAGCGTGTCCTGGTGGTAGGCGTCGAAGGAGCGGTGGAGTACCGCGTCGAGCAGCACGCGGCTAAGTTGGGAGACCCTTTGGCGGCGCTGCGGGGCGCACGTTTGACACTACCACTGGCACCGCGCAGTTAGCGCGCACGCTCGATGCGCTAAAGTATTGCAGCACATGAGGGCCTGTAGCTCAGGTGGTTAGAGCGCACGCCTGATAAGCGTGAGGTCGGAGGTTCAACTCCTCCCGGGCCCATTTTTGTAAATGGTTGCCCCGTTTCAGCTGCGACGCTGAGCGGGGCTTCGTTTTGTGAGGCGGGAGACTTTGGTGCCAGTTCCTGGTGCTTTTGCTCCTATGACCAGCCGACCATCCGCAGGGCACCGCCGTTCTCTCGTGCCACGCGCATCGTTTCTGGGTCTGGCTGCGGGTAGCACTTGAGGATCGTGTTGCGATCCTTCCGGCCACCGAGCGCGCAGTGGCCCTAGGGACGTTACCGGGAGGTTACGAAAGAGCGTTATCGCGACGCCGCCGCCACCGCAGGCACCGCCGGCACCGCGGAGCACGTCGGCACCACCGTCTCGTAGCAGTCCCGCAGCAGAAGGTCGAACGACAGCAGCTCCGCGTCCGCGGCGGTCGTGATGTGCTTCCCGTTCTGCGCGCTCAGCTGATTCGCCAGTGCCACTAGCACGCTGTCCGTCGTCAAGCGATTCCCAGCGTCGCGGTACGCCTCGGCCGCCGTCAGCTTCGAGAGCAGCGCCGTCTCCACCCCCGAGCTGTTGATCTCGCCCGAGAGGAAGAGATTGGTGACGGTGTCCCGGACCACGGCGTACGCCGAGCGGCACGACACCCCCAGCGTGACGCTCGTGAGGCGGCTGCCGACGCTGAAGTCTACCCGCGGTGCCACCGTCACCCCCACGCCGCCCGGTTGTGCAGCGGTGCAGTTCCACGCGATGCCGCTCAACGGCGCGACGCTGTGGTCGGTCGCCACGACGTCGCAGTCCTGGGGCGTCGTGATGTCCGGCGGGATGACCGGCGCCCCGGCGAAGAACCGGCGGCATAGGAAGCCGCCCTCGAACAGGTGGCTGTCGTTCACCCCCAGGTTGGTCGAGAGCACCGCGAACCACGGCGGCGGGTCGTCCGGGGCGCTGCGGCGCGCTGATGTCGCGTAGATCTGGCCCGGGAAGATGTCCTTGCCAGTGGTGCTGCTCGCGACGCCGAGATCGCCCGTGCCCCACAGGTCCACGAGGTTGATGCCGGGACCGGGGAAAGTCTCCTGGCCGCCTAGGTGCAGGTTGATCAGGTCGATGTTCACGCCGGCGCCGAGCACCGCCTCGGTGCCCGCGTCCGTGTGCACGTGCCAGTTCTGCAGGCCCAGGATCCCGCTGAGGTTCTCGTGCCCCTCCACGAAGCCGTCCGCGTCGGCCTCGACGGAGAAGGTGCTGTCACCCGCGATGTCGAGCTTCACCTCCGCCTTGGGCCCGATGGCGAGCTTCACGCCCAGATTGCCCAGATCGATCACCTTAGCGCCCGCGTCGAAGTGGCCGGCGCCGGCATACTGGAAGCTGAAGGGCGGATTGTTGGTTGTGGACAGGCTGGCACCGGTACTGACCGTATCCGAGACCTGGATGTGCGGCTCGATCGTTGTGCCCTCGATCTCACCCGTCACGCCGATGATGAAGCCCACCTCCAGCCTGCCGGTGAGCCCAGCGACCGTGAACTGCTTGATGAACCCAATGTCCGGGGGGGTGACGTCCAGCTCGACCGATCCGTTGCCCGAGAGCCGGAAGTCGAGCGCGGTGTTGAGCTGCTCGTTCACGGTCGCAGCGGCGCCGAGCTGCGGATTCAGGGGATTGGAGAAGTCGACGTTGACGCTGACGTCCACGCCGCCCGTGAGCGAGAAATTCGCGGCGATCACCGTGGCCGAGATGTGGCCGCACCCTGTGATACTGATGTCCGCGCCCGCGTCATTGGCGGCGGCACACAGATCGAAGTGGTCGAGCAGGAAGCCGAAGGGATCGAAATCGCTCGGGTTGATCGCAGCGCCGGCGGGCGTGCGGAGCCGGGGTGCGGCCCGCGGTGCCGCGCCGGGCCGCGGGGGCCGCGTGACCATGTACCACGGGCCCCACCGCACCGTGCCGTAGGGCGACGGCGCGCTCCCCGCGCCCCGCGTGAAGGGGATGTGGATCTTGAGGGGCGGGTACACCTCGCTCCACTGGGCCGGCGCGAGCTCGAGCGTCAGCTGGCCGGCGCTCTGGGACACGGCGAGCACCCGGCCGAGGTAGAGGCCGCCCTGCCGGCCGGCGACGTAATTCCCCGGCGCGATCGCCGGGACCGCGGTGCGCACCGCGTAGACGTAGTGCCCGGCAGCGCGCTCCGCGGCACTCCCCGCGAACGGCACCTTGGTCGAGTCGATGACCACCAGACGAATGGCCGGCTGGAGCGGCGCCGGCTGCGTCGGTTGCTGGCTGGGCGGCGCTGTCACTGCGGCGTCGCCGCTGCAGGCGGCGATCAGAGCGATCGCCGCGGTAGCGAAGGAGTATGAGGTCCGCACGCGACCCTCCGGATCGATGGGACCCGGCTACATATGGTGCCTGCAATGGGGACCCGCAAGGCCCCTATAGTGTCGGACTTCGGGTATTGGTGAAAAACGTCTGATAAGGGTGAGGGCGGAGGTTCAACTCCTCCCGGGCCCATAGGGTGGACCAGAGCCCCGTCAGCCGGTGACACGGTTGACGGAGCTTCTCACGCCTTTATGCTTACCCCCATGCTCTCACGATCTCGGCATCAGCAGCGCCTGCGGTGTCAGCTGCTCCTGCTCGGTCTGTTGTGGGCGCCGGAAGTCGCCGCCCAGCATCTCCATCACCTGGCCGCGACTCCGCAGACCGTGGCTTACGGCTACTACAGCGCCGTCGCTACCCCGGTGCTCCGCGTCGCCTCGGGCGATACGGTCGAGGTCGAGACGCTCATCACCAACCGGCCCGACCGGCTCGAGGCCGCGGGCGTGGCCCCGGCCGACGTGCAACAATCCTTGCGGGACATCGTCGCCCAGGTCACCGACCGCGGCCCCGGCGGGCACATTCTCACCGGCCCGGTCTATGTCGCGGGGGCGGATTCGGGCGACGTGCTCGAGGTGCGGATCCTCAGCATCGACCTCGCGATCCCGTACGGCTACAACGGGTGCAGCGGATTTCTGCGCGGCAACTGCGATTCCACCAACACGACGCGCATCATTCCGCTCGACCGCGCCCGCATGGTCGCGCAATTCGCGCCGGGCCTGGAGATTCCGCTGCATCCGTTCTTCGGCAGCATGGGCGTGGCGCCGCCGCGCGATTCCGGCCGCGTCAGCAGCAACCCACCGAGCATCCACGCCGGCAACCTCGACAACAAGGAGCTGGTGGCGGGGACCACGCTGTTCATCCCGATTCACACCGTCGGGGCGCTATTCGAGGTGGGCGACGGCCATGCGGCGCAGGGCGACGGCGAGGTGGACCAGACGGCCATCGAGACCTCGCTGCGCGGCCGGCTGCAGCTCATCGTCCGCAAGGACATGCACCTCACGTGGCCGCGCGCCGAGACCCCGACGCACTTCATCGCGATGGGCATGGACAAGGATCTGACCAAAGCCACCCAAATCGCCGTGCAGCAGGCGATCGACTTCGTGGCCGCCTATCGCGGCTGGTCCAGGATGGAGGCCTATCGGCTGGTGAGCGTCGCCTGCGACGTGCGCGTCACCGAGTTGGTGGACGGGAACGTCGGCGTGCACGTCATGATTCCGAAGGCCATTGTAGGTCCCCAAACCGGGAGGCGCCCATGAGAGTCGCACCCATCGTTGTCGCTCTGCTCTGCACGGCTGCCGCAAGACCAGCCTTGGCCCAACAACTGGCGAACCCGGCGCCCGTCGCGCCCGCCCCTGCAAGCACCCCAGCGGCCGGCCCGCGCCTGCAGCCGGAGTGGCGTCGCCAGGAGCCCACGCTGCCCGGTGACGCAGCGTCGATCGCCGCCGCGCGCAGTCAGACGCACACGGTCCGCTACTCGACGCTCACGCTTGTGCTTGTCGTGATCATCCTGGTTCTGTTGCTCGCCTAGAGACAGCTGGGGACGCGGTCGCCGATCACGGCGCGAGATACGGCCGCGCGCGCGCGGCGTCCCATGCGTTGAGGGCGGGCTTGGGATGCATCGCGCTGTCGGCGAGACCCAAGTGCGTGAAGAGACCGAGAATGGAGCTGGGCGGCAGTTTGGCGCCGGTGGTGTCGAGGTCGTAGAAGGTCAGCTGAAACACGCCACGCGCCCGGGCGCTGTCCAGGAGCTGCGCCTGCCGCTCGATGTAGCGCTGCTGCAGGGCAGGCGACGACGCCACGGCCCCCACGGCAATCGAGGGCCAGCCCCCTTCTACTACTAATACCGGCAACACTGCATCATGACCGATACGGGCGTAGTAATCGAGCGGCAGACTCTCGGGCACGGCGAACCCCGCGAGGTACGGGTAGCTCGACAGGCCGATCGCGTGGACGAACGGGAAATCCGTCAGGTCCTGCGCGATCCCTCGATACCCGGTGGGGCCGCCGAGCCGGCCCCAGGCGACTTCCACCTGGATACTGACGTACAGCGTAGTCGGCACCGCGGCCACCCGCACGTCGTCGGCGGCGGCGTTCGCCATCGTCACGACGGCCTGATAGACCGAATCCGGGGCCGCCACGCGAATCAGATTCGTCTCGGCGACGAGGCCGAGGTAGTCAGGATGGAGATGGGTGGCGACCGCCGTGACCCACTGACGGTACATCCGCTGGATGGCGGTGTCGGTGATGCTGCGGCCGAGGGCCACGAGCTCGGGCGCCTGGGCGGCGCGGTTGAGGCCGTCGGTCGCGTCGACGGTGAAGACGAGGGCCAGGCCCTTGGCCCGGTAATAGTTCGCGAGCGGCACCTCGACGTCATCTACGGCCGCCGCAGGCGACACGCCGCCGATGAGTGCGGCCCACGGTGGCGAGACGTGCATGATCGCGGCGTCGGCGTGCGGGATCCAATAGTTGAGGGCCGGGATCACGATCGTCGAATCGAGACGCGGTGGGAAGTCGGAAAAACCCACCAGGAACGAGCGCGGCGCGCGGACAGGGCCCGCGCCGTCGCCGCATGCAGCGGCCACCGCCGCGAGGAAGGCGACGAGGATCACGACCCGCACCCGCTGTGGGTGGCCCATGCGGCGAATCTAATGCACCTTGGGCGGTGATATGAGTCTGCGCCGCGCGCTTGGACCGGCTCTCTGGACCCTCCGCACGTATCGCGGCACCGTGCTCCTGTGCGTGACCGCGGGCGCCGTGGGACTCGCGGCGGCGCTGCCCGTCACGTCGCTCGTGGCCCCGCACGCGGGGCATTTCGCCACGCGGCTCGGTGTGCCGGCGATGCCCGGCGAATCCCTCGGCATGAATTGGGGCCCGTACGCCCTGACGCCCACCGCCATGCGGCAATGGGGCGTGCACATGTTGTTCGATCTGCTCGCGGGCGTCGCGATCGGCGTGCTGGCGGTGGCGGCCCTGACGATTGTCTCCGTGGCCACGGCGACCGCCGCCGCGCGGGCGCGGGAAATCGCCGTGCGGCGGGCCGTGGGTGCGTCGCGGCGCGTGTTGTTGGCGACGGGCGTGATCGAAGGCGCCATCACCGCCGGCACCGCGCTGCTGCTGGGCGGCGTCGTGGGGGCGATCGCGGTGCGGCTCGCGCTGGCGCGTTGGCCTGGCGCGCTCCATCCACCCGGCGACGCGTGGAACGTCGCTGCTGTGACGCTCGTGATGCTGCCGATCCTCCTGGGCGCCATGCTCCCCTATCTCCCCGCGCGGCACCGCGCCGTCCGGGAGCTCACCGACCGCCGGCTCGAGCTCACGATCCCGGTGTTGCAGCTCGGGCTCAGTCTCACGGTGCTCACAGCCGGTAGCCTCCTGCTGCGCCGCGCCCGGGAGCTGACCGCGCCCGCTGCCGCAGGCGCCACCGGCGGCGAGCTGTTCGCGATCACGAGCCGTGCCGCCTCACCGGCCGCCCGCTCAGCTACGTATGCGGCTCTGCTGCAGGGCGTGAAGCGCCAACCGGGCGTGCAGACCGCCAGTCTCGCCAGCCCAGGCACGCTCGTCGGACTCGGCATGAACGACGTGCTCACAGCCGACTGGGGCGGATACTTTGGCCTGCCGCACGTCGTGTTCGCCACGCACTACCTGATCAGCGCCGACACCTTCCGCACGCTGCGCCTGCCCGTGCTCGCGGGGCGCGCGATCACCACCGCCGACGATTGGGATGCGCCGCGCGTCGCCGTTGTCAGTCATTCCCTGGCGACGAAGAATTTCGAGGGCGGGCAGGTGGTGGGGCGGAAGATTCAGATCATACGCGGCACCTTCGACTGGTACACCGTGGTGGGTGTCGTCGCAGACCAATCACCCACGGCGCTCGGCGCCAAGCTGCAGCCGCGGGAGGCGGTCTATCTGAGCGTGCTGCAGCACCCCGCGCCCACGCTCGAGCTGTTGGTCCGCGGAACCGTCCCCGCTGCAAGCGTTCTTCGATGGTCGCACGGCGACGTGGTCGCGGGCGCCGCCGCCAGCGAGGCCAACCTGATCGCCGTCGAAGCGGCGCCGCTCGCGTGGTTCGGGCGGATGTTCGGCGCTGAAGGCTGGGTGGTGCTCCTCCTTGCGACCTTGGGTACGTTCGTGGTGATGCGGCTGTGGGTGCTCGCTTTGCGCTACGAGCTGGGCGTGCGCCGCGCCGTCGGGGCGACACGGCGGGACGTCCTCGGCTTCGTCTTCGTGCGTGCCCTCCTGGTGGGCGCCCTCGGAATCGTGATCGGACTGTGGCTCGGCGGGATGGTGTGGGGCGGGCTCGCGTCCGTGGTTCAGGGGTTGCCGGCGTGGGACACGGGCGCGGCGTTGCAGTTCGGCGCGTTGCTCACCGTGGCGACGCTCGCGGGGGCCCTCTGGCCCGCGCGTCGCGTGGCGTGGGCGCGTCCGGGCGAGCTCGTCGCCTCCGGCGAGTAGCGTCACGCGGGCACTGGTGACGTAGCGCACAACACTGCGGGTCAGGCGTCTTTCACGCCGGCGATTCTTGAACATTGCCAGGCGTGGGTCGTTGCAACTAAGCTGGTGTATCAACGTCCGAACCCGCTCGTTCAGGAGACTGCTGCCATGCTCAGCTCCACCAAGTCGCGCTGGCTCGTCGCCGGCGCCGTCGCCACTGCTGCGTTGGTGGCCGCGTGTAACACCGACAACATGTCGTCGCGGTCTACGCCTGCATTGAGTCGGGTGCAGGCCGAGTCGCTCGGGCAGGTGATGGTCGCCAATGCGCAGAACGAACTCGACGGCATCACGTTGTCGGGGGCGAGTTTCGCGCCCGCGCTCGCGGCCCCCGCGGGCCCGATGGCCGATGGCGGCCTCAATTGCATCCCCACGATCAGCCCGATGCCCGTCGTAAACTCGGACAGCGACCGGGTACCTGATTCCGTGCGCATCACGTTCCCCAATTGCGCGTTCGTCCAAGACAGCGAAGCTGACACGATCAGCGGCTCGATCGACCTCATCGACCCGACGCCGACGGTCACCGACAACGCGCGCAAGTTGGTGTTCACGAACTTCCGGCGTGTCGAGGTGGAGGACGGCCGCACCCGCTCCAGTCTGGTGAACGGCGCCCGCCAGTCGTTGCGCGACGCGAATCAGATCGTACAAAGTGAGACGAATTTTTCGACCGTCTTCGTCTTCGGCGACGGCGACACAGCCACGTCCAACCGTAACTGGAACGTGACGTTCACCGCGGACACGGCGGGCTCGATCCGCGAGGATGCCGCGCTGCCGAGCGGCACGCTGGATGTCAACGGCACCGCCATGTTCACGCGCGACACGAATTCGTTCGCGTTGACCGTGTCCACGAGCCCGGTGCTGCATTACAACGCCGCCTGCACCGTGCGCCCCAAGTTCGATGCCGGGACGTTCAAGGCGGTCGTGACCAAGAACGGCGCCACGTCCACCGTGACGATCGCCTTCACCGCCTGCGGCACGTTCACGGTCACGCGGTCCTGACCGCCGGGGACGCCCCGGGGCACACGAGCCCCGCCGCCAGCGAATGGCGGCGGGGCTTCATGCTTCCCGGACGTGCCTCGGGCAGCGCCCAGGCACGCCGGCGCGTACACTATGCGTCACTCTCTCCGGGGGAACTGCGATGCATCTCGCTCGTCCTATCCTGGCGGTGGCCGCGGCTGCAGCCGCTCTGCTGCTGCCCGCCGTCGCGCCGGCGCAGGGCAAGTTTCCGCCCGACTCGTTCACCAACCTCAAGGTTCTGCCCAAGAACATCGATCAGCGCACGCTGATCAACACGATGCGCGGGTTCGCGATGGGCCTGGGCGTCCGCTGCACGTATTGCCACGTCGCGCCGCACGACGACGCGCCGCTCGACTCCGTCGCCTTCGCCAAGGACGACAAACGGACTAAGCGAGTGGCGCGCGTGATGATGCACATGGTGATGCACATCAACGGCGAGCACCTCCAGGAGGTGCCCGAGCGTCCCAAGCCGCTGCTGGAAGTGCGTTGCGCCACGTGCCACCGCGGCGTGGCGCGGCCGCGGCTGCTGGACGACGACATGACCCTCACGCTCGCCGACAGCGGGCTCGACGCCGCCGTGCGCCGCTATCGCGACTTGCGTCAGCGTTATTACGGCAGCGGATCCTACGATTTCCGGGAGGGCGTGCTGATCGAGGTGGCGCGGGGCGAAGCGCGGGCCGGACGGCCCGACAACGCGATCGGCCTGCTCAATCTCAACGCGGAATTCAACCCGCAGTCGGCCGCCACTCCGGCCGCGCTGGGAGACACGTATCTGGCGAAGGGTGACACCGCCACTGCGATCGCCAACTACCGCACCGCGCTGAGCCGCGACTCTACGTTCGGGCCCGCGCGCTTCCGGCTGCGGCAGCTGACCGGCGGGCGTCCCTAGGGACCGCCCGCCGGCGGCTTACTTGGCGCGGTCCAGGTACTCGCCGGTGGTGGGATTCACGCGGACCTTCTCGCCGGTCTGGATGAACTCGGGCACGTTGACGGTCACGCCGTTGGAGAGCTTGGCGGGCTTGGTGGAGGCGGTCTTGGTGGCGCTGCGCATCACCGGGGACGTTTCCACCACCTCGAACGTCAGGGCATTGGGCATGTCGACCGCCACGGCCCGACCGTTGTAGAACTCCGCCACGATTTGCATGCCGTCGGTCATCCACTGGGCGGCGTCGCCCAGGGCCTCCCCATCCATCTCGAGCTGATCGTAGGTCTCCGTGTTCATGAAATGGTACGTATCGCCCGCATGGTAGAGGTATTGCAGGGTGTGCGTCTCCATCACCGCTTCTTCCATTTGGTCGCTCGCCCGGAAGCGATGCTCGATGGTGACGCCGCTCTTCAGCTTCCGCAGCTTGGCGTGCACCATCGCCCGCAGGTTGCCGGGCGTGTGGTGATGGAATTCAATGACGCGGCAGGGCTCGCCCTCGAACATGATGGTCATGCCCCGCCGGAGGTTCGTTGCGACAATCGACATACCGCTATTCCGTTCGTGAAGGTCCTGCCCCGGCCGGACCAGGTGAGTCCGGGTGGGGCGGACAATCTAAGCAGGCGGGGACGCGAGCGGCATTGTCCGCGTGACGCCGGGCGCGCCGCCCGGGTCAGCCCTAGATTGAACGCCCTATGAGACCGCCCTTTGCGCCCCTCGCCCTAACAGCCCTCGTGCTTGCCTGCGGCCCCACCGCGGCCGAACGCCAGGCGGCAGCGGCCCGTGCGCGTGCCGACTCGATCGCCCGGGCGGCCGCGGCGCCGCTGCCGGGCATGCCGCCGATCGACTCGACGGATGTGTATGCCGCCGCGGCGGCAGGGATGGTGGACTCGGTGGAAGGCGCCGGCCGGCCCGCCGTCTACGTGCCGTTGGGCGGGGCGGGGAGCGTGGCGGTGATCGACCCGCGCACCTACAAAGTCGTGGGGCGCTTCGCCACGGGACTGCTGCCGCAGCACGTCGTGCCGTCCTACGACCAGCGCCGCCTGTGGGTGGCGAACGACCGCGGCAACTCGCTCACGCCGATCGATCCGCGCACGACGCTACCCGGGAAGAACGTCACCGTCGCCGATCCGTACAACTTGTACTTCACCCCCGACGGTCGCTACGCGCTGGTCGTGGCCGAGCGGCTGCAGCGACTCGACTTCCGCGATCCGCAGACGCTGGCATTGCACGATACGGTACACGTCGATTGCCCCGGCGTGGATCACATGGACTTCACCCGCGACGGGCGCTGGGCGCTCGCGACGTGCGAGTTTTCGGGCAAGCTGCTGAAGCTCGACGTGGTCACGCACAAGGTCGTGGGCTACCTCCAGCTCGACCCCGGCGGCCTCGGCAAGCAGGGCGCGCCACAGGACGTGCGCTCGGCGCCCGACGGCCGGCTGTTCTACGTGGCCGACATGATGGCCAACGGCGTCTACGTGGTGGATCCGATCGCGTTCCGGCGCGTGGCATTCATTCCCACGGGTAAGGGCACGCACGGCATCTATCCGAGCCGCGATGGGAAGCTGTTGTATGTGTCGAACCGCGGCTCCAATCACACGTGGGGGCCGCCGCACGGCCCGGGCAGCGTGACTGTCCTCGATCCCCGGACGTGGCGCATCGTCGCGACGTGGCCGGTGCCCGGCGGCGGCAGTCCCGACATGGGCAACGTCACCGCCGACGGCAAGGAGCTGTGGCTGTCGGGACGCTACGACGGCGAGGTGTACGTCTTCGACACGGCGAGCGGCACGCTGACCCACCGCATCCCGGTGGGACGCGGGCCGCACGGGCTCACGGTGTGGCCGCAGCCCGGACGTTACTCGTTGGGGCACACGGGAAACATGCGGTAGCCATTGACTTTTCGGCCGGCCGCGTTAGGGTTCTCCTTTAGGAAGTCGCATCTCGGGGTTCGCCGTCCGTCGGCGCAGCGTATGTCTGAACGACGTGAGGCCCGTGCGCAGTCAGCGCGGTAAAGATCTTCGGTGGTGCGGCTTTTTCTTTTTCAGTCCTTTTGTGCGTTTGGAGTGTATGTACGAAATGCAGGGTCGTCAGTCACACGTGAGGACGCTCGGTACGGGGGCCCGGAGGGCGGCATGAGCCGCTAACGCTCCGGACCGCGGAGCGATCGTTATCGCCCCACTCGTGCCGCGCGCGCGAGGGGGCGATTTCGTTTCCGGCATCCACCACAAGGAGCGACCATGCAAGCGACCGATTATTTCGTGGTGTGCTCGCACAACGCGCATTGGGTGGTGAGCCTCGAGATGGCGCGTTTCGTGGAGGGCTGTCTCGACCGGCGGCCGCCGCCACGCTGGGTGCGCTTCGTGGACCTGAGCGGCGCGCGGATCCGGCTGCGGAGCGAGCGCATCGAGTCAGTGGAGCAATGCACCGCGGAGCAGCGGGCGGTGCGGCGCGCGCTGGAGCGCAGCGCGCGCGAAGAGCGGAACGCCGACGGGCCGTCGGCGCAAGACGAAGAGGTTTGCTAGCGCCGGATCCGGGCCCGTTGGATCGAGTCGTTGGTCTTGAGCGCCCGCGACGGCGGCCAGCGGGAGTAGAGCATCAGGCACGAGCTGACGCTGGTCTTGGTCTGGCCCACGCACTTGCGCAGGTCGCCGCGGTGCGTCACATCGCTGGCGTGCCAGCTCGAATCGGCGGCCACCGCGGCCGCCTGCGCGGTCCAGCCGAGGCTCTCGAGGCACGCGGCCACGTCGTCGTCGCTCTTGCACTGGTTGACCTGCTTGCGATGCACGCCGATGTCGGCGCGATTCATCGAATCGAGACGCACGTTGGCGATGCTATCGATCTCGTGCTGGCGCCCCCGCGCCGCGCGCTCCGCGTCGCTCGTGGGCCAGCTGTGGTCGGTTTCGAGGCACAGCGCCATTTCGGGCGCCTGGGGATGGATCGCGCTGCAAGCCAGCACATCCTTGCGCCTGGCCGCCGAGGATTTCACTCGGAAACACGCGGTGGCCAGCACGGCGCCGCCCGCGAGGGCGATGGCTACGGTCAATACCCGCATGAACAGCTCCTCCGAAGGACGGGGGAAAACTGCCATATAAAAGGATAAGGGGAAGGGGCACGGCAGGGTGGCGAAACCCCGGCCGCCCGCGGGAGGTAGTGCCCGAGATATGATCGCCCGCACGCCGTCGCTCGCGCTCGTCGCCCTCCTCGTCATTGCTTCCGCCGGCCACGCCCAGGATTGGGATTCCGATGGGCACGGTCCACCGCCCACCTGGCATGTGAACCTCGCGATTCACAATACCGGTCTGTCGATCGGCAATTCCATGACCTTCACCGGCCTGCGGCTCAACTGGCGGGACTACCGGCTCGACCGGATCCATGGCCTCAACGTCACCTTGTGGCGGCCAGGTGAGCACGTGGGAGGGGAGATCACGGGCGTGGCGACCGGCCTTTTCGGCCCTGGGGCGGGACGCCTGCGTGGCCTCGCGGTGGGTCCGCTTGCCGTGATCGCCGAAGATGGTTTGACCGGGGTCGGCGTCAGCGGGCTCGCGGTGGTGACGGGCGGGCGCTCGCGCGGCATCGCGCTGGCCGGCCTCGCCACCGTCGCGGGCGGCAGCACCACCGGCATCAGCGTCGGCGGACTGGCGCTGGTCGCGGGCGGCGACACGCGCGGCTTGAACGTGGGCGGGCTCGCGGTGGTGGGCGGCGGCGACGTGACCGGGTTGAACGTCGGCGGGCTGGCGATCGTCTCGGGCGGCAGGCTGCACGGCATCAATCTGGGCGGCGTGGCGGCCGTGTCGGGCGACGGCATGCACGGCATCAACGTCGGCGGCCTCGCCACGGTGTCGGGTAAGGAACTCATCGGCATCAACCTGGGTGCCCTGGCCACGGTGTCGGGTAAGGACATGCGCGGCTTCAACGTGAGCGGCCTCGCGACCGTGTCGGGTCAGGACATGCGCGGCATCAATGTGGGCGGCTTGGCGCTGGTGAGCGGGCAGGATCTGCGTTGGCTCAACATCGGCGGTCTGGCGGTGGTGGGTGAGCAGATCGACGGCGTGAGTCTCAGTGCGGGCGCGGTCGAGTCAGGGTCGCTGCAGGGATTCGCCGTGGGCGGGTACCGGGTGAAGGCGCGCGAGGCCGAGGGCTTCTTCGCGTCGGCGTTGTACACGCGCACGCGCTACCTCACGGGCGTCGCGGTGGCACCGTACAACCGAGTGCGGGCATTGCAGGTGGGACTCGCCATCGGCGTCGTCAACGACGCGACGGAATTACACGGCGTGCAGCTCGGCGTGATCAATATTGCGAGGAATAACAGGGGCTGGAGGCGGGTCCTGCCCCTCCTCAATCTGCATCTATAGCAGGACGACAAACACGTCGTACAGCGCGTGCGTCCACGCCGTGATCCCAAAGCCCCGCGTCACATACAGCGCGCTGAAGAACACTCCCATCAGGGCCCGGAAGAGAAACGAGTAGGCGCCGAAGCGGTCGCCGAACGGGCCGACATAGTGGAACAGCGAGAACACGGTGGCGCCGACCAGCACGGCCACCGTCCCCGCGACGCCGGGCTGCCACCCCAGCAAGCGCCGGCCCGCCCACGCGAGGCAGCCCACCAGGATCACGCGGAACAACAACTCCTCGTAGAGGCCGGCGCCGAGCGACAGCATCAGGCGCGCCGGGACACTGAGCGTCTCGAGCTGCGGCGCGCCGGCGAGCAAGCCGGGATGCACGAGCCGCGCGGTCAGTGCGCTCACCAGCACGCCGGACACCAGGGCGAGCGTGGCGGCTTCGAGCAACATGAACGCGAAGAACGCGCTGCGGACGGGGCCGTGCGCCCGCAAATCGCGCGCGGCGAGCCACAAACCGAATGCGATCAGCAGGCCCCACAACACGAGCGGTCCGCGCCACCCGAACAGCGCGACGAACGGCCAGTCGAGGATCACCTCGGCGGCGTTGCGCACGCCCGTGGGGCCCGCGACGGCGGCGGCCATCACCTCGTAAGCGACGAACAGCGGCAGGGCGACGATCACGCCGTAGCGGGGCGCGCGCGTCGCATTCCAGTACGCCTTCAGCATGCGCGGGAAGGTAGTCAGGTCTTATCGTGGCGGGTATCTTGGCCGCATGTGGCGTCGCTCACTCGTCGTCGCGCTGGCCACGGGCGCCTGCGCGCATGCCGCGCCGTCTCCCGCGCCGGTCGCAGGTCCGCTCGACGCGTTATTCGCACCGCCCGCAGGGCGGTTCCTGCACGTCTCGTCCTACGACACGACCGGCGGCAACGCCGACCGGCTGGTGATCGGCCCCGGCGACAGCGCGGTCCTGCTCGACGTCGCGGGCGCGGGCGTGGTGCGGCGGCTGTGGGTCACGGTGGCGAGCGGCGATCCGCACTATCTGCGCCGCCTGGCTCTCAAAATGTATTGGGACGGCGAAACGAGCCCGTCCGTCGCCGCGCCGCTGGGGGACTTTTTCGGCGACGGCTTCACCAAGCCGAACTACCGCTCGATCCCCCTCGGCATCTCGAGCGGCGGATTCTTCTGCTACTTCCCGATGCCGTTCCACAGCCACGCGCGGATCGTGGTCGAGAATGGCACCGGCCGCGTAGTGGACGCCTTCTACTATAACATCGACCTCGTGCAGCTCGACGGGCTGGCGCCGGGCGCGACGACGTTTCACGCGTGGTGGCATCGCGAGCGGCGTACCAGCGATCGGCGGGCGCCGCACCTCATCGTCGCGGCGCGCGGGCGCGGGCAATACGTGGGCACCGTTTTCGAGGCGGAGAGCCCGGGTTCGGGCTATGCATTCCTGGAGGGCGACGAGATCTTCCACGTCGACGGCGCGTTCCGCGGGCAGGGCACCGGCACCGAAGATTATTTCAACAGTGGGTGGTACTTCGACCGGGGGCCGTTCGCGGGGCCGTTCCACGGGTTGATCGAAAAGGACGACTCGCTCGGCCGCATCGTGGCCTACCGCTGGCATATTCCCGACCCGATTCCGTTCCACGACTCTCTGCGCGTAGAAATCGAGCACGGCACGGAAAATTCCGAGGTCGCCGACTACGCGACCGTCGCCTACTGGTACCAATCCGAGCCGCACGCGCCGCTGCCCCCGCTGCCGCCCGCCGACGCGCGCCGTATCGCGGGCGTGCGCATTCCCCCAGACGCGATTCCCGGCGACTCGCTGCGCCTCACCAGCGGCGCCGGCGGCGCAACACTCATGCTGCCGGTGCCGCGCCCCGATCGCTACAGCGTGATCGTCTACCCGCGCGGCGCTTTGCGAGGAACCCTACGGTACATGCTGCCGGGCCAAGCGCCGCATGAGGTTGACCTGATGGCGGACGTCGCCGGGGATGCCCTGGCGCCGGTGGCGCTCGGCAACACGCGCGCCGCCGACGCCATTGCGGTCAGTGCGGCCGGAGCGGGCAGCCCAATTCCCGCCGCAATCCGCGCGGTCCCGGTGCGCGAGTGGGCGAACGCGTGGAACGTGGTGGGGCCATTCCCCAATCCGCGCCACGGCGATTCGGAAGTCAGTCCCGGGATCGACAGTGTGTATGCCCCGGAACGGACGCCGGACCTCCATTCGTCATATGCGGCGTTGGGCGGCCGTGCCGGCTGGAAGCCCGCGACTGCGGGAGCCGACGGCCAGGTGCGCCTCAATCCCTTATTCGCGCCGCACGACTGGGTGCTCGTGTACGCTCAGGCGTTTCTGTATAGCCCTGATGGGCGTGCCGTCACGCTCCTGCTCGGTGCCGACGACGCGCACGTCCTGTGGGTCAACGGCCGGCGCGTGTCGATCCGGCAGGGGCGCCACGAATCGTTCCCGGACGACGTCGCGGTGCCCGTGGATCTGCACGCCGGCTGGAATCGGGTGTTGCTCAAGGTGGCGAACCTGGACGGCGGATGGGCATTCCAGTTGCGCGCGGCGGATCCCGACGGCGTGCTGCGCTGGAGCGCCCGGGCGCCCTGACTCAGGTCGCGGCGCGGGCGGCGGCGGCAAAGCGCGCGACGATGTCGCCCGCGGGCTCGATCCGGTCGATCCCCGCGACGCTCTTGCCGGCCTGCCAGTAGTCCTTGGACGACGTGCCCTCGAGCGACCCGCGCTTCAGACTCCAAATGGAACGGAGCGCGTATATGGTGCGCATCAGGTGCTTGGTCCGGGGGTGGCGCAGGAGCCACCGCGCGATCGGTCCCGCGCGCGTGCCGACGCGCTCCACGTAGGGCGTGCGAATTACCGCCAGCGGCACACCGGTGACGCGCTCGGTGAGCACGATGTCGTCTTCACTCGCGGCCACGATCGCGGCCTTATAGTCGGGATGGGCGCGGCACTCCGTCGTGGCGATGAACCGCGTGCCCATCTGGACGCCGGCGTAGCCCAGGCGCAGCGCGGCGACGAAATCCCCGGGCGCGCCGACGCCCCCGGCGCACACCAGCGGCACGCCCAGGTCGCCCAGCTCGGCAATCAGCTGCGCCGCGCTCTTG
>WNFF01000901.1_pt1 | contig 25070 bp, 25 predicted proteins | sample 5400441 | NCBI WGS metagenome assembly WNFF01 (sample SAMN13153345, study PRJNA577476) | soil metagenome | isolation source: 120 cm saprolite under Douglas fir tree site 2 hole 3 replicate 1 | place: USA:California | collected 2015-04-18
TGGGAAAGCTGAGCACAATCAGGAAGGTTACTTCCAGCAGCGCAGCGGAAACGAGCAACAGTCGGGTGGTTCCAATCCTAACCGCGAGCAAGGCGGTCAACGCCGATCCGCAGATCGATCCCACTGTCCCACCCATCCCGATGAACCCAAACAGCCGCTTGCCTTGCTCGCTGCGGAAGTTATCCGCGATGAAGGACCAAAAGACGGAAACGACGAACAGGTTGTAGACGCTGGTCCAGATGAAGAACGCGCGCCCCAGCCAGGGCTCTTCGGCTGTGGAGAGGGTGCGAGAGAGCACGTAAAAGAGCAGGAGGTTGAGAACGAAGAACTGGTAGGTGATGCCGATGAATTGCTTGACGCGAAAACGGGCAACCAGCACCGAGAATAGCGGGTTGCACAAGAGCATGGCCGCCAGTGTGCCAGCGAAAAGCCAAGGCAACTTTGAGACGCCGGCCGCCACCGCCATTTCGTCCCGAATCGGCCGAAGGATGAAATAGCTCGCGAGCAAAAAGAAAAAGTACAAGGCAGCGAGCACCATCGCCTTTAGCTCCGAAGGCTTGACCTCGACCACCGTGCGCAACAGCTGGCTCAGTGGCCGGGTCTCCGGTTGCGCGCCAGGCTGTTCGACACTCACCTCGTGCTCCGACCATGCCACGCGGCGAGCACCGCCTTCTCGCGGTCCGGGGCCAGGCCGGCGCGCAGCTTCGCTTTGCGCTCCTCCGGCTCGGATTGATAGAAGTCCAAGGTGTCCTGGGCGGTGATTGCAAGCGGGCGGAAGGTCAATCCTTTCGAAAGCGCGCGGCTGATATTGCGCCGGGTAAATCCTGCCGTTTCACCGGAAGGCGGCACCCATACGGGCATGTCGATCCAGGGGCCGACATTTTGTCTTCCAAGGAAGGTGGCATCCACCCAAGTGAGATAGGCGTCCGAGCTCATCACCGAGCGAATTCCCCCGAGCATCTCAGCCATCGTGAGCTTGGACCGGGGTCCGGTGCAGTTGTACACCCCGGTGGTGTGGTCCTCGCAAACCCGGATCACGAACTCGGCCAGGTCGCGCGCATCGATGATCTGGACCGGGTCGGTCGGGTCTCCCGGAGCGAGCACTTCTCCTCCTCTGGACAGCCGAGCGGGCCAGTAGGTGAACCGATCACTGAGGTCTCCGGGGCCGACGATCAGCCCGGGGCGGATGATCGTCGCATTCCCCCGAAACGCCTTTTCAGCCTCCTTTTCCGAAAGGGCCTTCAGAGGGCCATAGTACCTGCGCGCGTCTTCGCTCTCGGGCTCAGGGGCGTCGAGGACCGCGGCGCTCTCATCGGCATCGGGCGCGTCGTTTTTCGCGTACACCGAGATGGTCGAGACGAACACGTACTGCTTGACGCGCCCCTTCAAAGCAGCAGCTGCTTCCCGGACCCAACGCGGAATCGTCGTCGGATTGTCGATCACCGCGTCCCATTGCCCGCCTTTTAGCGTCCGGTAATCGCCGGCGGAGCGGTCGCCCTGGAGCTTCTCGACTTCTGGAAAGAGTCCCGGGTTGGTCTTGCCACGGTTGAAAAGCGTTACTTTGTGCCCTCGCGCGATGGCGTAACGCACTTCGTGCGGACCGATGAAGCCAGTCCCGCCCAAAATCAAAATCCGAAGCGACTTCGCCGCCTTGGTCGTCGGTCCGGCCTCGCCAGCCCTTCCGGCGAAATGAAGCGTGCCAACTGCCAGTCCGGAGAGTTTGAGAAAGTTTCTTCGGGAAGTGGACATACGGACCCTCACGCCAAGACCTTCCGTTTACTATGGCTCGCCTTGAACGATGCGCGCTAAAGAACATTTCCATTGCAGGAAAATGAGGAGCAGGGTGGGGAGCGTTGGCCAGGGTTCGAAGCGGGCAAGACATGAATGATCGGCGAAGATTTCTCGGTTTGGCAGTGATTGCGGGAAGTGGTTTCGCACTCGCTGCTCTTCCATCGAGGGCAGAGACGAAGCGCAAATCCAAGACGGCTCCCAAGGCCGCGCCTCCGCCACTGGCAGCCACGGTCAATCCGACCGAAGACCTGATGCGCGAACATGGCATTTTGCTCCGGATGCTGCTGATCTATGAGGAGGGGGTGCGGCGGCTAGAGGAGGGCTCGACTATTTCAGCCGATATTTTTGCTTCGACACTACGGCTCAATCAGCGTTTTTCGGAGGGCTATCACCAGAAGCTCGAAGAGGATCACGTGTTCTCGAAGATGGAAGTCGCCGGCAAGCTTACCGAATTGACCCGGGTGCTTCGAGGCCAGCACGATGCAGAGCGAAAGTTGACCGCGCAACTTCTAAAAAATGCCACACCGTCGGGGCTCGGAAGCAGCGAGCGGCGAACCGCTCTGGTGGATGGATTGCGGTCCCTCAATCGGATGTTGCGACCCCACACTGCTTGGGAGGACACAGTGCTGTTCCCTGCCTTCCACCAGCTCTTGACCGAACGAGAATTTGAAAAACTAGGAGAGGTTTTCGAAGAAACGGAACATCAGGTGCTTGGACCGGCAGGATTCCAGGGGATTCTCGGAGAGGTGGTGCAGCTCGAAAGGGGCCTAGGAATCGACAAGCTCTCGAGCTTCACCGTTCACATCTAGATGAGCAGGCTTCCTTCAGTCGAGATTGGGATCGGCATTCTGGTTCTCACCGTCTGGTCAGCCGGTGCAGCGCCCAAGCCGGATCCGAGGCCAATTCATGACTCGGCGCTGGTGATTGATGGACACGCCGACACCCCACAGCGCTTTCTCGACGAAGGATTTGACATCGCCACCGATACGCCGGTGTCCGAGGGTCATCTGGACCTGGGAAAGGCTCGCGCAGGCAATCTCGGAGCGGAGTTCTTCTCGATCTGGGTGGACCCCAAGCCGCATGTGGGCCGATTCGCAGTGCGCGCACTCCAGTTGATTGACTCGGTCCTTCTCCAGATTTCAAGGCATCCTGACCAACTGGCCTTGGCGACCAGCACCCAAGACATCCTTGCGGCGCGCACGGGTGCGAGCAAAAAACTGGCCTGCCTGATGGGCCTCGAGGGCGGACACGCGATTGAAAACGACCTGGGGGTGCTGCGCGACTTCTATCGGCTCGGGGTGCGGTACATGACTCTGACTTGGTCGAACACCAACGATTGGGCCGATTCCTCGGGCGATCTGCACGATCCCAAGGTCAAGCATCACGACGGCCTTACCGATTTCGGTCAACAGGTGGTTCACGAAATGAACCGACTCGGAATGATCGTCGATATCTCGCACGTCTCGGACAAAACCTTCTACGATGTTCTTAAAGTCACTCGAGCGCCGGTAATTGCTTCGCATTCATCCGCCCGCGCGCTCGCCAACAGTCCGCGAAACATGACCGACGAAATGCTGCGCGCGCTTGCGGCAAACGGTGGCGTGGCGATGGTGAATTTCTTTGCCGCGTTCATCGACGACAATTACCGCAGGGCCGAGCAGGCGCAACGGGCGAACCGGATCGCGGCGATCCACACCGCGACCGCCAACCTCAGGCTCGACCCGGGAGCCAGGTTGCGGGCGCGCCGGCAGGTAGAGCGGGAATGGGCGGCGAAGATCGAGCGACCGCCTTTCGAAGCGCTGATCAACCACATCGATCATGTGGTCAAGGTCGCCGGGATCGATCACGTGGGGCTCGGATCGGACTTCGACGGCATTCCCTCAACCCCGAAAGGAATGGATTCGGCTGCAGACCTTCCCAAAATAACCGAGGCGTTGGTGACCCGCGGCTACTCGGGCGAGGAGATTCACAAGATTCTCGGCGGAAACTTTCTGCGGGTCTTCAAGAGAGTCGAACAGGTGAGCGGGGAACTGAACCCTCCGCGGCGATGACTACGCCCAAGGCAGAACCGGTGCCCGAATCCGAGCGCAAGGCGATCGCCTCAGAGCCTCAGCGGCGGTGGTTGGACGCAGAGCTTGCGCCCCTGCCTGCCCTGGAGGATGCCGAGGGCACTCATCTGCCCACGCAGCTGCCCCCGGTGGTGGACGCGCATGTGCACCTCTTCCCGCCGAGAGTCTTCGCCGCGATCTGGCGCTGGTTTGAAAATCACGCCTGGCCGATTCGCTATAAACTCCAGTCGCAGCAAGTAATCGACTTTCTATTTCAGCGAGGGGTGTCCCGCTTTGTCGCGCTGCATTATGCGCACAAGCCGGGCATGGCTCGCGCACTGAATCAGTACGTCGCCGAGTTATGCCGCGCGGAGCCGCGGATCATCGGACTGGCGACGGTGATGCCCGGCGAGCCCGGCGCCGCGGAGATCCTGAAAGAGGCTTTCGCATCCGGCCTTAAAGGGGTGAAGCTTCATTGTCACGTTCAATGCTTCAGCCCCGATGAAGAACGGTTGGAGCCCATCTACCGAGCCTGCGAGGACGCCGGGCTTGCGGTGATAATCCATGCCGGCCGGGAGCCGTCCAGCCAACATTATCATTGCGACACGCACCAGCTCTGTTCGGCCGAACGGATTGAGCGGGTCGTGCGGAGTCACCCGCGCCTCAAGCTCTGCGTGCCCCATCTGGGCGCGGATGAATTCGACACCTACCAGCGCTTGATCGAGCGCTATGACAACCTCTGGCTCGACACCACGATGGCAATTGCCGACTATTTCCCTGCGCCCGTTCCGATCGACCTGATTCGCGCTCGGCCAGAGCGAATTCTTTATGGCACCGACTTTCCCAACCTCCCCTATGCCTGGGATCGGGAGCTGAGGCGGCTGACCGAGCTTCGGCTGCCCGCGGACGCAGAAGCGAAGATCCTCGGGCAAAACGCGCTCTCCCTCTTCGAATAAGGATGGATTCCCCTCCGCCCCCGATGTCTTCCGGCGACTGTGAGCTCAGTGCGGTGATGATCGTCTACAACGGGATCCGGACGGTCGGTCGTGCTTTGGACTCGGTGTCGTTCTGCGACGAGATCGTGGTGCTCGATGACTGCTCGACCGACGGGACTTGGGAGTACCTGCAGACTCGCAAGAATCTGCGCCTCTACCAGCGGCGGCACACCACGATGGCGGGACAGCGCGAGTACGTGACTTCGCTGGCACGGGGGCGCTGGATTCTGACCATTGACTCCGATGAGTACGTGACCTCCCGGCTCGCGGACACGATCCGCAAGGCGATCAGCCAATCTGAAGCTCCGGATGGTTTTTACCTCTTGTGGCGCAACCCTTATCCCCCCACCTTGCGCGGCGAGGTCTGGGGCAAGCATCCCCGATTGATGCGAGCGGGTAGGGCGAGATGGGTGCAGTCAGACCATTTGCATTCGCCCTTGGACTTTGCGGGAATCCGGATGGGGCTTCTGACGGGCGGTCACGTGGACCACGAGCCGCTTCCCAACCTGGCCGCGCTTCTGCGCAAGTACATCAACAAGAGCGCGATCATGGCTACGCAGGAGCGGGCGCGCGGCGTGCGCGCCAGCGGCGCTCGGCTTCTTCTGAGCACCTTCGGTCGCTTCTTGAAGTTCTACTTCATCTACGGCGGCTGGCGGTACGGGGGCAGCGGACTGGCGATGTCCTGCGCTGCCGCCTTTGAAGCTTTTAGCAAGCAGGCTTTTTTGATCGAAGCGCCGGTAGCAGTTCCGGAAGAACTGCAAGATGGCGGACCTGGATCGTTCCCCTCAGGCGTTCGGTTCAGCGCTCCAAAGGAAGCCCCTCCGGTAGCTGCGGGTCAGGCCAAGGAGCGAGAGAAATAAGACTTGGCACATGGGCATGCGCATTTTAGTGACAGGAGCTTCTGGCTTTCTCGGATCGCACGTCGCCGAACAGGCAGCGCTGAATGGCTTTCAGGTCCGTGCGCTGGTGCGAGCAACCAGCAATCGACAATTTCTTGAAACCCTTCCGTCGATCGAGTTCGCCCTCGGCGCGGTCGAGGACGTTCCCTCTCTGGAGCGAGCGGTGGAAGGCGTGGACGCAGTGGTTCACGCGGCAGGGATAGTGAAAGCTCGGCGGCTGGTGGACTTCGATCAAGTCAACGTGCAGGGGACCCGGAACATCGTGGCTGCCGCCGTCCGCCGGGCGTCCAAGCTGCGCCGCTTCGTGCAGGTGAGCTCGTTGGCAGCGGTGGGTCCGTCCCCTGATGGAAGGCCAATTGTCGACGGCACGGAACCGAAGCCGGTATCGCGCTATGGGCGCAGCAAGCTCGAGGGCGAATATGCTGTCCTGTCGGCAAGCGATCGGATGCCGGTGACCGTGATTCGACCGCCCCTCATCTACGGGCCGAGAGACAAAGAGTGCCTGGCGTTCTTTACCTCCATCCAACGAGGCGTTCTGCCCATTTTGGGCGACGGACGGAACACGTTGAGCCTGATTACCGCTCCCGATTGTGCGCGGGCGTGCATTCAAGCGCTGACTGCGGATACTCCCAGCGGGCGGAATTACCTGATCGATGATGGAGAAATCTACGTCTGGCGCGAGGCGCTCGCGGAAATCGAGAAGGCCCTTGGTAAGCGGGCCTGGCTTCGCTCCGGCCTGCCGCTTCCGATCGTCTTCCTCGCCGCGGCGGGAAGCCAGCTGTGGGGCTCGCTCACCAATACCGCTCAGATGCTCACCCTCGACAAGATCAAGGAGTTTCGGCAACGACACTGGGTCTGCTCCGGCGCCAATGCTCGGCGGGAACTGGGCTGGTCACCCACCACGCGCTGGCCCGCAGGTGTCGCGCAAACACTCACCTGGTACCGCGCCGTCGGTTGGCTTCGAGGCCCGAGAGCATGACTTGCTTCTCAGTTTGATTCCAGACCCCAGTACTGGAAGGTTGATGGGGATCGGCTCCGCGAGCGAACTGTGATAAGTGGAAGGTGGGAGCTCTCCAATGCATCGACACTCACCCGAGCCCGGGCCATCCCGCTGTTGCCTCCCTCTCGCAACCTCTCGAACAATGTTGATCCGTACGTTGGCGGTGCTGTCGTTCAGCGCTAGCACAGCACTCGCTCAGGGCGCACCGAGCAGCTCGCCTCCGTCCCAGTCCTCCGATCCTGCGTCCGCCTCGACTACCCCGCCTCCGCCGACCGAAGACGCTCACCCTACGCTTCGGGTGGGATTGCTGCTCGGCGTGGTTAGCGTTCCCCGGCCGGTTAACGTTGAGCTGCAGGCCAAGCTGTGGGACTGGGTCGGGCTTGGAGTGAGCTACACCTATTTGCCGAGCTTTATCTCGGACTGGTTGCTCAAGCTCTACAACATCAATGACGTGTCGGTTACCTCCTCCTCCTGGGAGGTGGGTCTACGCGTTTACCCGTTCCACGGAAGCTTTTTCCTCGGAGCGAATCTGGGAGTCGGGAACGTGAACGCGACGACAACCGGCAGCCAACAGGCGGCAACGGCAGACGTCACCGCTCCGTTCGTCGCGCCTCGGTTGGGTGGGTTGTGGATTTGGAACTCGGGATTCGCGCTTGGCACCGATGCGGGCGTCCAGATTCCGATTGGCAACCCACAGATCCATTTCGAACCGCCTCAGTTCCAGAACTTCAAGCCACTTCGCGACGCAGCCAACCGAGTGGGGAAAAGCCTGCTTCCGGTGCTGAACTTTCGGATCGGCTACTTTTTCTGATCGCGACGCACCGACTGCCCGCCCAACAGCTGTAGCAAGCCGTCCGCGCGAGCGCCCAGCTCGTCGAACCAGCGCGGCCGAGAAAGCCCGTCGAGAATCGGCATGTTTTCTCCGGTCAGATAATCGGAGAGGGCGGCCGGCTGGTGTTGCCCGCGAGGGAGGACGTGGACAAACTGGGTTGCGGTTTCAGCGAAATGGCAACCGTTGCACGACTGAAGCGCGAACTGGTGGCGCACCTCAAATGGGTCCTCGATTCCGGTCGCATTCCAGAAGTAGTTCAGCGTCGCGTACCCGCCGAGCATCTCCTGGGGGACCTGATTCGTGCCGGCCAGAATCTCCTCCTGGTGCTCATTGATGTACGTGGCTAGCGCCGGCGAGCTCTGAAACGAGCCGTCGGGCGTTTGGGAGAGCGAACTTAGGTTCAAGCCTCCGTTCGAGATGGTGAATGCTCGCATTTCCCAATCCACGAAGGTCACCTGGATCTCGTTGGTTCGGATATCAGCCAACTGGCCGTCCAAGTCGTCCGTGATTTGCTGTAACGCCGCATTGAGTTCAGGGCCGAACTCCAGATCCCCGAGGTGGTGCCAGCGTTCCGCCCAGGCCACCACCTCCTCGATGCTGATTGCCGGCAGCGTATATTCGAATGCCACCGAGAAGCCGGACGCCCGGCAGTTGAGATCCACGGCGCTGTACAAGAAGCGTGCTTCTCCAGCATCGAGTGGAACCCCGTCCTCGCTCGCCCGCAAATCCATCCGATTCACGATCGCCAACAACCGAAACGGTGCCCGTGCGAGATCCAATTGATCTCCGCCGCTGGCCTGAAGCCAGGGGCCGATCAGCGCGCCCTCCATTCGCGGTCGACTGGGTACCGGGAATCCATTGACCTGCTGGTCTTGCTCCCAGCTGCGCAACCATTGTAAGGCGAACGCGGGCGGATCGTCTGAACCTGCCTGGCGCGCTACGCGACCGATCTGCGCTGCGAAGGTCCACGGCCCTGGCTTGGAAACAGGTTGCTCGCAAGGATCGAGGGTTCGCTCGGGATCCTCTACGACCGACAGATCGCGAATCAAGAGCTCTTTCTCTGGGTCCACACTCCGCAGCGCTTGGGTCCGGTGCGAATTGGTGGAAAGAACCGGGGGTCCGAATCCAGGTGAGCAACCGAGGTAGATGGCCGACGCGACGAAGCTCATCAGCCAGGACGGGTCTTGCCTGGCTTGCGTCGTTTGCGGGCTGTACCGGAAGACTCGCACGATGGTGTCAAACAGAACGGATCGGGCGCACACCTTATCCGTTCGCCGACTGAGATGAAACTTGGCCTTTGACCGGGCCACGCACAGCCGCTAGTTTGCGGCACGCGGTCGGGGACTTCTTCTTCATTCAACAAGGGGAGAACAGCATCATGCGACGCTCGATATTGCCTAAATGCTTACTCGCGATCTGCCTCGTGGCTCTCATTGCCACTCCATCGTATGCGCAGTCCGAGTGGCTGCAGTTTGGTCACAACGCACAGCACAACGGCTATCAACCGAACGTCGTCGGTCAGCCGCTCGATGCCATTCGATTGGTGATGACCAACGATACCCAGCCTCATAGCTTCATCGACATCCACTACGCGGTCCCAATGCCGGACGCTGCTGGCAACATCTACATCAGCTTCCGAGAACCCGGGGTCCACTTGAGCGTCAAACAGATTGATGAGAGTGGGGCAGTCCATTGGACGTACCCGAGCGACTGGGTTCCGCCGCCCTCTGGGTGGGAGCCGGTGTTTCATCCGGTGATTGGAAACGGATATGTGTATGCGCCCGGCGCGTACGGCGCGATCCATGTTTTGAGCCCCAACGATGGCTCGCTGCTGTTCGATATCGCCTCGTACGACATCCCGCCGGATCCAAACATTCGCAATCAGCTGCGCACCACGGTGTTCGTCTCGGGCGTTCCGACGATCGCCGATGACGGCACGCTGTATTACTCGGTATACGCGCTCCCCAGTAACCCGCTGGGGCTAGTCAGCCACCTCGTTCAAGTGACTGTCGATGGAACCATTTCCTCGGTGAGCTATGCCGCTCTCACCGGCGACAGCCAACAGCGGCCCCCGTTGAATGCCGCGGCCGCAGTGGCGCCTGATGGAACGGTCTACATCGGAAGTACTCGGGGGAATGCGGCGGGGTGGCTGGTCGCCGTGAACCCCAATCTCTCGCTGAAGTGGATGGCCTCAACGGCCTCGGATCCGAATCACCAGGCAAACTTGATCGACCTTTCAACTTCATCTCCAATGGTCGCGCCGGACGGCCGCATCTACTATGGCGGACACAACGGCAATGGGCTGAGCCAAGGCTACCTGTATGAGTTCTCCCCGGACGGTCAATTTTTAGCCTACTTCGACTTTGGCTGGGATACCACGCCCGCGATCTTTCCCGATCCCGATGGCGACCCGACGCACTACTACCTGGTTCAGAAATACAATCGGTATGGCGACGGACGCTACTGGGTGACCGCGCTCGACCCGAACACCAACCCGATGACCATCGTTTGGCAGTGGGAATTGGTGGGGAACGAGTTCTGCATCAACGCCTCCGCGGTCGATCAAACCGGTACGGTTTATGTCCTGGGTGAGGACGGATATCTCTATCGGATCGCGTGGGGAGCCCAGGATGTAACCCGCGTTTTCCTCGATCGGGCCATTTCCGCCGCGTACACGCCTGTCTCGTTGGGTCCCGATGGCACGGTGTACGCGCTGAACAACGGAAAGGTATTCGTGGTCGGCGCGGCGCGATAGCCAGCGCCGATTTTTCGCGGCCCGCACCCCGCAATCGCGAGGCCTACGCTCATAACCATGCGAAAATCTGAGCAGAGGTGTGGCACGTCCTTTGCTCAATCGACCCCTGGCAGGGCCGGATGGAGGAAGCGATGTCCAACAGAGCAGGCGCGATTGCAATGCGTTGTTTTCCGGTGCTTTTCGGTTGCGTCCTAGTGAATTGCGGCGGAACGGCAACCTCGTCCAATTCAGCACTGCTTGCGGATCAAGCCTACTTCGCAATTCGAGCCGATGGGCGCTTATGTCCGTCGCCGACCTGCGGTGGCTTTTGGGTGTCCGAACTGAATCAATCTGAAACCCATTGCGCAGACGGGACCGTGGCGACGCAGACTACGGGTTGCTACGTCGTGGAGATTAATTCCGACACCCAGGGGCTAGCGGATAGGACTCGCCAGGTCGGTACCGCAATCGTGAAGGGGAAAATTCTCCCCAAGACATTCGGATCGTTCGGCAATCTGGGCCAGCTCAGCATTTCCGAAGGCTGGCAGCCGATTACTCCGTAACAGACGTCGAAACGATCTGCCGCCGAGAGATCGGGACCTAGCCCTCAGCCCTGAGCGCGCGCAACGTCCAGCCCGCGGCATGGTAGAGGCGCGCGTCTCCTCTCGCTGGCCCGACGAGCTGGATTCCGATCGGCAGTCCGCGATCGCCCCGTCCAATTGGCAAATTGATGCAAGGCAAATGAAGCAATGTCCAGACCCGGTTGAAGGCTGGATCTCCAGTGGAGAGAAGCCCCACGGGCGCTTCACCGCGGGCGCTGGGGGTAAGCAGAACGTCAAAGCGCGCGAAAATCGCCTCGATCTGCTGCCGGCACTCCAACGCCCTGCCTAGCGCGAGCTGGTAGCGCTCGGCCGAGCAGGCCTTGCCTTCCTTAAAGATTTGCAGGAGCTCGGTTCCCAGCTGATCCGCATATCGTTCGCGCTCGTCACGCAGGGCCTCTGTCATCTCGACCGCCATCACCAATTTTTGGACGTCGTGCAGGCCGTGAAAGGCGGCGCTCAGCTCGATCTCCTCGATGCGCGCGCCGGCGGTTCGAAGCGCCTCTGCAGACTCGACGAGCACCCGCTGCGCATCCGGGGTTGCGAGCGGCCATTGCTCAGTGCGGCAAAAGGCGATCCTCGGTGGAAGATCCGCCGCCGGCAACGACCAGGCATTGCCGCCAAAAACCTTCCAAACGAGCGGCAGGTCCGTGAGATCTCTTGTGAACACGCCGAGGGTGTCTAGAGAGAGCGCCAGTTGCTTGATTCCACTGGTTGGGAATTGCCCGAACGTCGGCTTGAAGCCGATCACGCCGCAGAACGAGGCCGGCCGTATAACCGAGCCAGCAGTCTGGGTTCCGAGTGCGATCGGGACCATCTGGTCAGCGACTGCCGCCACTGATCCGCTGGACGAGCCTCCTGGCGTGTGATCCAGCCGGTGAGGGTTTCGCGTCTTTCCAGGCGTGAAGTAGGCGAACTCGGTGGTGACGGTCTTGCCGAGAATCACGGCGCCCGATCGACGGAGAGCAGCGACGCAGGCCGCATCAGCAGCGGGGCGGTGTCCTGAGAAGATTGAGCTTCCGTATTCAGTGGGCATGTCCGCCGTGTCGATGATGTCCTTGATCCCGATCGGAACGCCGTACAACGGCGCAATCGGGGCAAGGTCGAGTTGGCGAGCTTGATCCAGCGCGATTTTTTCGTCGATGAACTGCCAGGCCTGGACACGTGCGTCGCGGTCGGCGATTCGGTGCAGGCAGGCACGGGTCAGCTCCTCGGCGGAAATCTCCCGGCGCGAGAGCAGCGCCGCCGCTTGGCTTGCGCTGAGCTGAGTGAGTTGCCTCACAGCGTGCACCAGCGGCGTGCAATTTCGACGTAGGCCTCTACGGCCTGGCCGATCCGGTCGACTTCGCACCATTCATCGGTCTGGTGCGCAACCGATGGCTCGCCCGGTCCAAGGACGATGGTGGCGACACCTCCAAAGGCGGGGGTGAGCGCGCTGGCATCGGTGAAGTAGGTCGCGGCTCGCGCCTTGGGACGCTCGCCGAGTATCGGGGTCATCAGTTCAAAAACCTCCTGGACCCACGGATTCTCCACTGGAGTCCGTATCGATGGGACGTCCACCACTGGCTCCAGTTCCACTTCTCTGCCGAGCGCGGCCTGGAGCGCGGCGCGAAGCTCCGAATGGCGCTGACCCGGGATGGTCCGGATATCGATTCCAATCTCTGCCTGGTCGGGCACTGAATTGAGATTGAGGCCTCCGCGGATAGTACCGACGTTGAGAGTAGGCGAACCCAGAAGGCCATCCGGTACGACGTCGAAGCGAAAACTTTCGAGCGCGGCAACCGCCCGCGCGGCAGCGTAGATGGCATTCACGCCCTTCTCAGGCATCGAGCCGTGCGCGGTCACGCCGCGCGTTCGCGCGCGCAGCCACAGAGCACCCTTGTGACCAACCAAAGGGTGGTTCGAGCTGGGCTCTCCAATCACCATTGCGCCGGCTGCGCCGATATCCGCGTGCCGCGCCAGGTGAAAAGAGCCTTCGCAACCGGTCTCCTCGCCCGCGACAATCAGCAGGGTGAGCCCAGCAGTAGCGGCCGCGCCAGAGGCCAGCTCAAGCGAGGCGACCACGAAAGCCGCCACCCCGCTCTTCATGTCGCTCGAGCCGCGTCCATAGAGCTTTCCATCGGATATTTCACCGGCGAAGGGGTCGCGCGACCAGGACCGTGCGCCCAGCGGTACGGTATCGATGTGCCCTACGAAAACGAGCGGGCGCCGATCGGGATGACCTCCAATCCGTGCGACCACGCTCGTCCGATTGGGCGCAAATTCATGCATGCGGATTGAGAAGCCAGCCTGCTCGAGAATTCCCGCTAGGTACTCGGCACACGGGCGCTCCGGACTGGTGGGATTGATCGTCTGGAATCGCAACAGCTCCTGAGTGAGAGAGATCGCCCGCTGGAATGAATTGCTGCTCATGTCTCGGCTCCCGCGGTTCCAAAATACGCCTGCTTCACTCGTTCGTCCGCCAATAGCTCAACCGGGGTCCCGGAGGCCACCACCCTCCCTTTGGACAAAACGTATCCATGGTGGGCGATCTCCAAGGTCTGATGCACATTTTGCTCGACCAGGAAAACCGTCACCCCCTGTTGGTTGATGCGCTGCAGGATTGCGAAGTTCTCCTTCACCAGCAATGGGGAAAGACCTAGCGAAGGTTCGTCGACCAGCATGATGCGCGGAGCCCCCATCAACCCACGGCCAATTGAAAGCATCGCCTGCTCGCCGCCAGAAAGCGTTCCGCCGAGCTGATCGCGCCTTTCCGAAAGCCGCGGAAACCAGGCGAAGACTTGTTGCAGCCGGTTGAGCAACACCTCCCGCCGAGTTTCCAGATAGCCGCCCACCCGCAAATTCTCGAGCACCGTCAGCTTGGGGAAAACCTTTCGCCCCTCGGGAATGCAGGCAATACCGCTGGCGACGATCTCGTGAGTCGGCCGACTGGTGAGGTCTACGCCGTCGAAGAAAACGTGTCCGCGGCGAGGACGAGTCAGTCCGAGAATGGCTCGGATCAGCGTTGTTTTGCCGGAGCCGTTGGAGCCGAGAAGGCAGGTGATGCTGCGGGGAGCGACGGTGAGTGAGACATCCTCGAGGACATCCGCCCGGTCGTAGCTGACCCCCAAGCCTTCCACCCTCAGCTCGCCCTGACTCGAATTGCTCACGAGATCCCCAGGTAAGCCTGTCGTACCAACGGGTTCGTCGCCACCGTGGCGTAGGTCCCCTCGCATACCTTGCGACCGTAATCCAGGGCGATGCAGCGACCGGTGCACCGTTCGATCACCGACATCTGGTGTTCAATCAGAATGATCGTGAGTCGACCGAAGCGCCGCTTCACTTCCAGGATGTCGTCCATCAGCCGCGTCGTCTCATCGCTCGTCATCCCAGCAGACGGTTCGTCCAAAAGTAACAGGCGCGGTCGGCTGATCAGCGCGCGGCAGATCTCGATTCGCCGCCGCTCGATCAGCGAAATGCCGGCTGCTGGAGCATCCATCCGTTCGCACAGCTCGGGGTCAAATACCCGCAGCAGTTCGCGCGCTTCGGCCAAGCTTTGCTCGAGCTGTCGGCGGAAGAGGGAGCGTCGAACGAGGTTGGCCCACGGTCCGTGATCCAGGCGTTTGTGATTGCCAATCATGATGTTGTCGAAGAGCGACAGCGTCAGACAGAGGCGAGAACGCTGGAAAGTCCTGCTGATTCCAGCGCGATAGACCTCCTGCGGCCTCAGGTTGGTGATCGGCTGAGCCGCAAATTCAACTTCGCCCGCGGTCGCCTTGTACAACCCGGTGAGCACGTTGAAGAAAGTGGTCTTTCCTGAGCCGTTGGGACCGATCAGGCCGAGGATCTCGCCCTCGAACAAATCGAAGCTGAGACGGTCCAAGGCCAACAGACCGCCGAAGCGACGCGTCAGATCGCGGCAAGACAACAAGGGCGAGGTGGTGGCGTTCACGCCGGCTGGCCGAAGTAGCGCCGCATCGGCCTCGGAATCAGGCCGGACGGACGGAACCGAAGAATCAGGATTACCAGGGTGGCGTACAGCAGGTATCGGTACTCTTGGAGAATTTGAAGCTTTTCCGGCAAAAGAACGACGAGAAAGGCGGCCAACGCCAAACCCCACGGGTTTCCGATTCCGCCCAGTAGCACGATCGAGACCAGGGTGAGCGACTCGGGAAAGGTGAAGTTGTTGGGAGCCAGAAAGCCCACCATGAATGCGGACAGTGCGCCGGCCACGCCGATCAGAAAATTGCCGAGTGTGAAAGCGAGGATCTTCCATCGTGCAATCTCGAAGCCGAAGGTGGCGGCGCCGATCTCGTCCAACCGAATGGCATCCAGAGCCAGGCCGAGCCAGGAGGCTTCCAGCCGCTGCACCAGAACGAACGCGAGCGCAAGCAAGGCGGAGGCGAGCAGCACGTAATTGAAATAGAATGAAGCGTGCAGCGGACCCACCGCCAGCTCATCGTTGAATTGGAACCGAAGGATTTGCAGCCCACCGAGCTTCAGCCCCTGCGGGCCACCGAGCGAATCGTTCACCTCCACGAAGGTGCGGAACAGAAGTCCAAACGCAATCGTGATCAGCGCGGCATAGTGGCCACGGGTGCGCAACAAGGGCAAAAGCAACAATGAACCGATCAGCGCGGAAGCAACCCCGCCCGCCACCAGCACCAACAGATGGGGAATGCGCGTGTGAGCACTCAACACCGCAGCGGTGTAACCACCCACTCCAAAGAAGGCGGCGCTAGCGAAATTGACCACTCCCGCGGCGCCAAATTCGAGGTGCAGGCCGAGGCAAGCCAGTGTGATCAGGATCACTCGGCCAATCAAAAAGAGTGAAAAGTGATCCTCGCGAAACACCCAGCAAAGAACGAGCGTGCTGATCCACGCGCTGACGCCGATCGTCGCTCGGTGCCCCAGGGCCCGTTGTAGCAGCGGGCGCAGGATGCCGACTCGGCCGGCCGCGAACGCGCCGATGCTAATCGCCAGAAGTAGCAGAAGGATTCCGCGATCGGACTCGATCGAGAGAAAGGCGATTGCACCGATCATCGTGGCGGCGACCAGTCCGATCGCGGCCAGCCGCCCAACCAGTCCGGAACGTCCTTCCATCACACCCGTTCGCTGGCGCGCTCGCCGATCAGTCCGGTCGGCCGCCAGGCCATCAAGAGGATCACCACCGCGAATGCAAAGACGTCCTTGTAGGCGCTGGCCAGCGGGAGCGCTACGGCGCCGATGGTCTGCAATCCGGCGAAAAGGAAGCCGCCCAGAATTGCTCCGTAGACGTTTCCCAGTCCGCCCAGAACCGCGGCACTGAACCCGATCACGCCCAGCAGTAGACCCATCGCGAAGTTGATTTCATTGTAATACAGCCCGTGCATCACCCCGGCGAAGGCGGCGAGGGCAGAACCAATCGCAAAGGTGAGCAGCACTACACTTCGAAAGGGAATCCCCGAGGTTCGAGCCGTTTCCTCGTCCTGAGCCACCGCTCGGATCGCCAGGCCCAGGCGGCTGCGGGTAATGAACAGGTGCAGTCCACCGATCAGCAGCCCGCCCGAGGCGAGCAACAGCAGGTTGTCCACCCGCAAGGTGAAACTGCCGAGCCCAATCGCGCCGGCGCCTAGAAGTGGGGGAAAGCGCTGCGGCTGGGACCCGTTGGGAAAGAAAAGCCTGATCGACTCTCGCAGAACGGTGCCTGCCATCAGCGTCAGCAACAGAGTATTCAGCGCAGGGGCAGATCGAAGCGGCAGCACGAGGCCGCGAGCGATCGCTACGCCGAGCAGGGCCATCGATACGGCTGCGCCAACCAACGTCAGCATCACCAGCAGAATTGGACTTTCCACCGCCCTGCTGAACGCAAGATAAACCGCGAGGCCCGCAAAGGCTCCTCCTGTGACGACATCGCCGTGAGAGAACTGGATCACGTCGAGCACGCCGAAAAAAAGGCTAAACCCGACCGCTACCAACGCATACATCATTCCCAGCATCACGCCGTTCATGACGTATTGCCCGAGCAGGCCGATGTTCATGCAAGCGTCTACTTGCCTCGCAACTTCCGCTTACCATTGGAGTATTCGCTGTCTTCCCACGGGACCCACTTACCATCCTGGACAACGTATTTGGTGATCACCGCGATGGTGTTTTGCCCGTGGTCATCGAAGGTGATTTTTCCCACGATCGAATCCTGATTGTTTACTTTGCCCAGCTCGGCGATCACCTTCTTGCGATCCGGACCCGTCCTTTCGATCACCTCAATCAACAGCTCCGCGGAAGCGAACGCAAACGGCCCATAGGCTTCCGGTGCTCCGGTATATTTCTGCTCCGCATACTTTTCCCCGAAGAACTTGCCACCCGGTAATTTCTCTACCGGTGCACCCTCCCGAAACGCGAGTGAGCCCTCGGCCAACGGGCCCAAGCCTCTGATGAAGTCGTCCGAAAGAATCCCGGACGTACCCTGAAACTGGGCTTCAAGCCCGAGCTTGTCCATCTGCTGGCGAATTCTCACCCCGATCGGGGTGAGCCCCCCGAAGTAGAGCGCCTGCGGCTTTTGTGGCTTGATTTGGGTCAGCTCGGCAGTGAAATCTTGCTGGTCAGCGGTCACTCCAAACGTGCCCACAATTCGACCGCCCAGCTTCGACACGTTTTCGCTGAAGTACTTATTGTGGCCCTTTCCGTAGTCAGTGGTGTCGTGGATTACCGACCAAGTTCGGTAGCCCTGCTGGAACATGAAATTGGCCGCCGTCTCATTTTGGTTGATCATCGTCCCGTTGACGCGGTGAATCTCGGGGAACTTGTGGCCATAGGTGATGTCGGGTAGCACCGCGCCCCAAACCACCGTGGGCAGCCCGAGCTTGTGGTAGGTGTCCACAGTCGCGACCGCCACGACCGAGCAGTAATGCGTCACTCCAGCGACGATCGACTTATCCGCGCCGGCCTTAGTCGCCACTTGCACCCCTGCGTCGGGTTTGCATTCGTCATCGAGAACGACGAGCTCGTAGTGGTAGCGGGACTTGGAATCAGCGTTGCGCAACCTGACCGCAAGATCGGCGGAATTGCGCCCTCCGATTCCGATCGCCGAGTTTCCACCGGTGAGCGGACCGATGAATGCGATCTTGACGGTATCCTTCGCGAATACCGGCGCGACGAAGGTTCCCACCGCCAGGGCCGCCAAAGCCATCCAGCGAGCACCTGAAGATTTGATCGGCATGCTCATCTCCGGCGCTCGGGTTTCGCCGGGCGCGCTGCCCTTGGCATATAGCAAACGCCGCTCAGGGTGGTACAGGAGAAGGACCGCGATGAGCTGGGCCGATCGCGATGCATCAAAGGGTGAATTACTGCCGCAACGCGCCAAGGGGAGCGCCGCGCTTATGCGATCCGGAAGTAGTCGGTAGAACTAAAAGCGTCTATAAGCCCCGCCACTATGAGAAGGACGCGAACAATCGCTCCAGCCGTTGTTCTGGCTCTTCTGGCTTGCGACAAGCCCGATCTCGCGGAGGTCCACCAGAACAAGGGCGACGAGCTCTTCGTCAAGAATCAATTCAAGGCGGCGGCGGAGGAGTACCGGCTTTCGTTGGAGGCAAATCCGCGTCAAAAAAAAGCTGACAAGCTCCTGGAAAAAGAAGCCTACGCCTACATGAAAGCCGGGGATACCGATCAGGCAGCTGCCATCCTGCTGAAGACGATGGAATCCAAGACGGACCCTAAAGAGCGGGTTGAGCTGCTTCACACCATCGCCAATATCTACGTGGAGAAAGGCCCGCCCGAGAAGGTGGAGCAGTACTATCTCGAGGCGCTCAAAATAGATCCAAGGGACCTGGATGCGCTGGCCTGGCTCGGGGAAGTGGCGTCACAGCAGGGAGGCGCGCGTTCGGCCAAAGCGGGAGCGGTTCCGAAATACCTGGAGAAAGCCATCGGGTACTACGATCAGGCGATTGCGCTCAATCCAAAGGCTCTTCTGCCATACGTGAACAAGCGGATTGCTCTCCTCAAGTACGTGGAATACGAGCGGCTGGAAAAGGAAGCCGCCGAGCGTGATGCGCAGTATGCCAAAAAACGTTCCCCCGCGGTCGCCGAGGCCAAAGAACGCGCGGCCAAAGCCCAGGTCAAAATGGATGAACTCAGGGCGCAGATCGAGCCGATCTCGGCCAAGATTTCAGAGATGACGAAAAAACCGGGCAAACCGGACGCGGGAACTGACGCGGGTTGAGCTAGGAAGCCGCTCGGTTTTCCCGCTGCCCGATAGCTTCCATTCTTGCTTGCTCGTACGCGCCGCGGACGAGGTGCGCATACCGCAGAAATTGAGGAAGTTGCTCGAGGCGAAGCGCCTGAGGCCCATCGCAGAGCGCATTTGCCGGGTCTGGATGAAAGTCGACCAGCACGGCGGACGCCCCGGCGATCAACCCCTGACCCACCACGTGAAAGATGTCGAGCAGGCCGTCGGGACTGAGATCGGCTCGGCCGACTGCGTGTGATGGATCGACGCACACCGGCAAGCGAGTTAGCCGCCGAACCACCGGCACATGGGCAAAGTCCACCAGGTTCCGATGAGGATCGCCCAAGTGGGTCTTGACGCCTCGCAAGCAGAACAGGATGTTCGGATTTCCCTCGCTTGCAATGTATTCGCAGGCGTTCAAAGACTCTTCCAGGGTGATCCCCATTCCTCTCTTGAAAAGGACGGGGAACTGCGCCTGCTGACCAACCTGCTTGAGCAACTCGAAGTTCTGCGCGTTCCGCGTGCCGATTTGGAGCATCACGCCCGTGGCGTTGCCAGACGAGCGTACCGCCTGGTTGATTTCGTCGATGTGTCTAGGATCGCTGACCTCCATTGCGATCACTTTGATTCCGTACTTTCCCGCCAGTTCGAAAACCCATGGCAGGCACTGCGCTCCGAGCCCCTGAAAGTCATAGGGGCTGGTGCGGGGCTTGTACGCCCCCATCCGGGTAGTCGCCAGCCCATTCGCCTGGAGCGCGCGCATCATCGCATCCACGTTCGATGGCGTGTCCACCGCGCAGAGCCCTGCAAAGACATAAAGCGAGCTCTCGTCAAAGGTCAGGCCGTTGTATTGAAAGCCCAGCATCTCGGTATGGCCGGCGTGCCTGCCAATCCGGCGAAACTTCACCGAGACCCGAACCACGCGCCGCACCCCAGGAAGCTCCTCGAACTCTCTCAGCTCGATCGATTGGGTAGGTCCCAGTAGATAGATTTCAGTCACCGTGTGGCTGACGCCCTTGACGACATGCTTTTGAGCGGTGATGCCCGGGATGCGGTGCGCGTGCTGCAACACCGCCTCCACCACGGATTCCGAGCAATCGGGTTCCAGCATGATGATCATTGGAGCTTCCGCGGCGGTGGAGTCATGAGTACCAGCAGCCGCGCATCCTCCGGGCCGGGGTTCAAAACGCCGTGAGGCTCACCGGCCGGGCAGTGAACTGCGGCGCCAACGCCGTGCTCGGCAGTGTCGGTTCCCACGGTGAATGAACAATGGCCCTCGAGCACGACGTACACCTTGTCTGCATCGGCGTGCACATGGGCCGATTGTGCTTGACCGGCTTTGAGGCAATAGACGTCGAGAAAGAACCGGTCGGTTTGAAACAGATTGTGTTTGAGCAACTTCTCGGGCGACGTTCTTCGGTAATCCGAAAGTAATTTCACGTTCATTGCAGTTGGCTCATGCCACTGGCCAGCCGCTTTTTCAATCGAGCTTCCGCTGTGGGGCCGATCGATGTTACCTGAAGCGTCGAATGTACCCGATTGGGCGGCAGGAGTTGTCTACACCTTTCGAAACCATTGCTGAACTGGTTCCAAGGCTCGAGCAAACCTCCAAGCGGCTGGAAAAGCGCACGCTGATCGCAGAATTCTTGCGGCGCCTGTCTCGCGCGGAGGTCCCGCCGGCAGTGCTGTTGATGGTCGCGGGAATCTTCCCGGAGTCCGATTCGAAGGTGCTGAACATAGGCTTTGCTACCGTGCAGAGAGCGCTGGAAACGGCTGGCGAGAGACCCGCGGGGGCACAGCCGCTCACCATTCTCGAGGTTCAGAAGCGGTTCGAGGAGATTGCGGCCGTCCGCGGACCGGAGTCGATGCGCGTGCGACAGCGACTTCTCGAGGAGCTCTTCGGCCGAGCCTCGAAGAAAGAGCAACAGGTCCTGCTGAAGAGCATTTTCGGCGAAATGCGCATCGGGGTGAACGAGGGGGTGATGATCGAGGCGGTTGCCGATGCCGCCCAGCTGGACGTCGCCACCATCCGTACCGCGAACATGTACTTGGGTGACTTGGGCAAGGTCGCGGCGATCGCGCTGTTCGAGGGCGCCAAAGGCGTGGAAGGGGTGAGCGCCGAGTTGCTGTTTCCGATTAAGCCGATGTTGGCGGAGCTTGCGCCGGATTTGGATGAAGTCCTGGCTGAACATGAAGGCTTGACCGCAGTGGAATTCAAGCTCGATGGCGCGCGAATTCAAATCCATCGCGTAGGCGATCGCGTGCGAGTATTCAGCCGGCGGCTGAGCGACGTTACCCGCAGCGTTCCTGAAGTAGTCGAGATTGCGCGCGAGCTACCCGCGTCGTCGTTTATCATCGAAGGCGAGGTCCTTGCGACCGACGAGACCGGACGTCCTCGGCCATTTCAGGAGCTGATGCGTCGATTTCGACGGATTCATGAGATCGAAGCGCTGCGACAGAAGCTTCCTCTCAGACTCTTTTGCTTCGACCTGCTGCATCTCAATGGGATCAATCTGATGCCGGCTCCCTATCGCGACCGCTGGGAGGCCTTGAAGAAGCTGGTCCCTGCGTCCTTGCTCGTCCCTCGGCTGGTGACGTCCAGTCGAACCGAAATCGAGCAGTTTCTCGAGCAAGCCCTGGCGGCGGGCCACGAGGGACTGATGGCGAAGCGATTGGGCGCCGCATACGCGGTGGGCAAGCGTGGCAAAAACTGGTTCAAGATCAAGCCAGCGGACACGTTGGATCTGGTGATCCTCGCCGCCGAGTGGGGTCACGGCAGGCGCACCGGGAGCCTCAGCAACTATTGGCTTGGAATCCGCGATGGCTCGGGTTGGCAGATGATTGGAAAAACGTTCAAGGGGCTTACCGATCAGCAGCGCGCGGCTCTGATGAAGAGGCTTTTGGAAGCGAAGTCGCTGGAGGAGTCTTGGGTGGTACATGTTCGTCCGGAAGTGGTGGTCGAGGTGACTTACAACGAAATCCAGCGCAGCCCGCGCTACGAGTCGGGCTTCGCGCTTCGCTTCGCTCGCATCACCCGAATCCGGGACGACAAGGCACCCAGCGACGCGGATACCTACGAGCGCTTAAAGGAGCTCTATGCCAAGCAGTTTGAACGCAAGGGCAAAGGCTTCGCGGAAATTTGAGCTGGCCGCTACCACGCCCGTGCCGACACCGATGATAGTTCTTCTGAAATCTGCCAGTTTTCGCATAAGACCGTCTTTCGTGGAAATCGCATAAATCATGGAAATCACATAAATCTGGGATCGGCGCTGGGTGAGGAAAGGGCTGCGAGGCGCCAGTTGCAGACGGCATCGCGCGAGCACGTCATCCGAGGGGCGTATAGTTCCCGACCTATTGTCAAGGACTGAACGTCATGACATCGGATGGGGGTACCGGAATCTTTTTACCGAGCTCACCCAACCGGCACAGTCCGCAGGTTCGCGGCCGGTTCCTCCCTCCTTGAGTCACCGAGGAGGACGGCCATGAGTAGCAAAGCAAACGCGGTCGATGAAATGACTCGGCGTGTCCTGGAAATCGTGTATCCCGACGGAATCTTTCCGACCGACTATCCCAAAGCGATTGGGATCGTCTCGATGATCGCCCTAAGCACCGACGGCATTTTGGCCAAGCCGGCCCACCCCCCCATTCCCCCTTCCGCGCCTCGAGAGCGAGAGCGAGAGCGAGAGCGCAGGCGTGCGGAGCCGGACGACGTGGCCCCTGCGGAGGAGCCCGGCTCACGCCGCGCAGCCTGGGATCGCGCGGTGGCTCGCTCACAAATCGGGCAGCGAAGAGACAATCCGGCCGGCGGCGCTGACGGCCAGGACGACTGAGCCTGCACTTAGGTAGGACGCCTCAAGCCGCATCTAGCCCTTAGTGGGTCAGCTGAGACATATCGACTTTCGAAAAACCAGCCGGCGGCCGAAACTTATCGGCTGAAACGCTGCCGCGCTTGATGCTGGTTACCGTTTGGATGTCGTACGACTTGCCGTCGTCTCCAACGTTCTCCCAAATGCCGGGGAACCCGGGAGCGTTACGAAGCTCCTCCAAGACTCCGTGTCGCGTCATCCCGGCCCAACCTGCCTGGGCCATGAATTCCTGCATCTTGGTCAGCGGGGCGATATCCGCCTTGGTCAGCGCGCCCGCATTCCAAGGAATGTAGCAGCCCGTGGCTTTCACTTTGTCTTTTTTTATCTGTTTGAAACCCTCACAGGGGTATCCCGCTACCGTCTGGGTCGAGCCGGTGCGCTCCCATTTCGCCGGCGGCCCGGCGGCTTGCATTCTCTTGCGTTGCTCCGGATCCATTTGTGCCATCGCTGCGTCCATCTGCTTGCGCTGCTCGGGCGACATTTTTGACATCGATTCCTGCATCTTCTTTTGGGCATCGGAAGTAACTGCCTTGAGGCTTTCGGGGGTCATTTCGGTAAACGTTTTCTTCTTCGGCTCGATAGCGATCATCTTCTGGCTATCTCCGTCATAGATGAGGATCGACTCCTGATCTGAACCCACCCCCTCAATGCGCATCTTGTTCCCTTCGAAATAAAGGGTCGACTCCTCGTTGCCTTTGCGCTGGCCACCTTTCGCAGTGAGGATGACTCCCGCAACGGCACTGCTGGCCGTCATTCCCAGCGTTGCGATTGCGAGCAAAGCGATTGGAAGATTCATTGTGCGGCTCCTCTGGGCGTGAAGATCGTTGCGCGACTACCGCTGCGTTGACGGCGCCTGTCAAGGGGTGAGATCGGTCGGCTTCGTCGCGCGGACAGAGAGGACGCAGCGATCAAGCTACTGGGCGCTGCCCAGCCCCTTGATCTTGCCGTCCCAGATGGTCTGCTGGCACGAGGTGGTGTAGTCGACGGTCAGCAATGGCTGGAAGGTAGGCTCGGCATTTTCCCGAGTGTCAAAGCGTTTCGCGGATATCGGCAAAAACTCATCGGCGGCGAAAACTCCCCAGCCGTGGTTGCTGTCCGGCTGATCAAGCCATTGCTGCACGTCTGCTACCATCGCCGGATTAAACGTCGAGTCGAAGCTGTAAAAACCGACTTCTGAAACCGCCGCGCTACCGCTGACAGCGGTAGCGAATTCACCACCGGGTTGAGCCCAAAAATCGGTGTCATAGAACGTATGTAGCCAGGTCGCGTCTCCCGGCTCTGCCGGGGCGCCCATTCCCTCATTTCCTAGTGCTACCGACGCACCCTCGCCCCAGCCGGTGAGCACCTGCCGCAGGTCCACCTCAATTTCGACCCCGGTCAGGGTGCGGGACATGTGCAGAGTGAGGATGGCACTGTGAATTGTGGAGCCTGCGGGGATGTTGCCGGCGATGTCGAAGGAGATCAGGCCCCGACGAATTAGCCCGTTGGCCACCCGCCCGGCGAAGAAGTGCTGCCCCTGACCGTTGCTCAACTGGCCAAAGTCGTCCTGGTAGAGGGTATTGTCCTTGATCGGATTCAGCAGGACGGTATCCGCTCCCGCGCGCCGCTCGCCCAGAAGGACGAGAACGGCAAACACCACTACCGAATTCCAGCCGATGCGCATTGTTGTGTTCCTCTCGTTGTGGCGGGATCTCGGTGAATTGCTGCGCTTCGCGAGGGGTCTGCCGCTGCCGTTTGGTGCATGCACCGGCAGACTAACCTCAGTCGATGCTTCGATCCAATCAGCCGTTGTTCATGAAGCCCAGGTCGGTTTGGGCGAACTGGCCGATGTTCGGGAAAACGATGAGCATGTCCGCGTCGGAGACCCCGAACCATCTTGCCAGCGTCGCTCCGTACTGCGCGGTCGACGTGGAAGGTAGCCAGCGTCCTCGGGCATTGGGACCGGTGTCCGTGTCATCTGGGCCGTCGAGCGCGAGCGTGGGATAGGTGCCGTAGCAATCGGCGCCGCGGACGGCGCCTCCCAGCACGATGTGATGGCTCCCCCACGCGTGATCGGTGCCGCTCGCCTGGGCTCCAATCTTGAACGTCCGAGCGAAGTCGGACATCGTGAACGTGGTGACCTGG
>WNFF01002776.1_pt1 | contig 25060 bp, 23 predicted proteins | sample 5400441 | NCBI WGS metagenome assembly WNFF01 (sample SAMN13153345, study PRJNA577476) | soil metagenome | isolation source: 120 cm saprolite under Douglas fir tree site 2 hole 3 replicate 1 | place: USA:California | collected 2015-04-18
ACCGCACCGACGCCGGCACCTTCCTGCTCGCCGAGTGCTACGGTTGCGCCACCCACACCCTGATCAAGGACGTGGACGGGCTCTACGACGCGGACCCGAAGGTCAATCCCAACGCCGAGTTCATCAAGGAGATCACCGTGTCCGAGCTGAGGGCGCGCAACCTGCCGACGCTTCCGTTCGACCGGGTCATGATCGACCTTCTGGCTAACGCCCGGCAGCTGAAACAATTCCAGATCATCAATGGCCTGAAGCCGGAATTGCTGGAGCCAGCCCTGCGCGGCGAGAACGTCGGCACGATTATTCGAAAGGACGAATCGTCCTGACGTTGCCACCCGCAACGGTGCCGGACTCGTTTGCACCATTCGGATCAGGGACCCCGTTCGAATGCAGGAGACGATCGCGTATGGCACATTGATGATGACGGTGGGCCTCGTGCTGTCCTTGCCTCGCTTGAGCATGGGTCGGCACATCGGGCCCGGCGACGTTGCGGCTGTGGGTGTGCTCGTGCTCCTGACGACAGGAGTCGTCTCTCCAGCGGACCTCGTCGACAGCTTCCAGGTCCTCTGGCGGCCATTCGTTGCGGTCCTGTCGATCATGCTGACCACCAACGTTGCGCTGCGGTTCGGCATCATCGACTACTTCGCCAGGTTACTTGAGCCTCGGCCGGGGCAGTCGCTCCAGCTCGTCTTCTGCTTCGTCTTTGTTTTCAGCGCAGCGACGTCAGCGGTGCTGAACAACGACGCGGCGGTGCTCTTGCTTACTCCGCTGATCGTGGGATTGGTGAGGCGCTGTTATCCGGACCGGCCGGACCTCCTTGTCCCATTCGCGTTTGCGGTGTTCTCCGCGGCCGGCGTCGCGCCGCTGGTGATTTCAAACCCGATGAACCTGATTGTCGCGGAGGTTGCCGGAGTCGGCTTCAACGAGTACGCCGCACGCATGATCCCAATTTCGGTCGCAGGGTGGCTGACGGCTTACGCAGTCCTTCGCGTCATTTTCCGCCGTCAGCTTGACTCGACTGAGGAAGGCAAAATTGCGAGCCTTCAGCCCGCTCGCTTGTCGCGCCCCGCAAAGCAATTTATCGGCTTCATGGTTGTGGCTTTGAGTTGTTATCCTGTTCTCTCTTACGCGGGCGGTCCGGTGTGGGCGGTCGCCGCTGCGAGCGCCACCGTGGGCGTCTGGCTGAGTTGGCATCACAACATAGCCTCCCCCAGACGGCTGGCCGCAAGTTTGCCATGGCAAATTATGATATTCCTCTTTTGCGTCTTCGTAATTGTGCTCGGTCTCCGCAACGTCGGGCTGGTGGATCGCATCACCGAACTCTACTCATCTGCAATCAGTCCTGCGGCCAAGGTTGCGGTGATCGGCATCTCATCGGCGATAGGCTCGGCAGTCATGAACAATCATCCGATGGCGATCCTCAATGCGCTCGCAATCAGTGGCTTGCCGGAGGGTAAGGAACCGCTCATACTGGCGGCGCTCATCGGCGGCGACCTGGGCCCCCGCCTGTTGCCAATAGGATCCCTGGCAGGCTTGTTATGGCTGGACTCCCTCAGAAGGCAGGGAGTTTACATCAGTGCTTCCCGTTTCATCCTTGTTGGCCTCCCCGTTACGATACCTTCGCTTGGATTGTCGCTGCTGATGTTGTCTTTTACCATGTAAGGCACTCGACTGCACAATCCCGGTAAAGGCCGGGATCAGTTCCGGCGTCTCGGCTGATCGCCGGCCGGGGGCCCTCGCCTCGTCCTAGACCTGCGTCGTGGCGAACCCGCGAGGGCGCCAGTCGCCTCTCTCTGCTGGCCCAGCGGCTAAGGAGAGAGCTACTGTGATAGTTGATGAAAAAAAAGTCCCAAATGTCACAACATGTCCCATCGGTAAAACGGTCGCTTTGTTTTGTGGGGCCTGTCTCTTCGTGGCGCTGCTCATGGCCACCTATGGCTTGGATTTGAGCGCCGGTTTTTTCTAGTGCCGGTCACCTTTCAAGATCGCCCAAAACCGATCTCTCCCCGCTGCTTAAAATGCGGCGAGCAACCCAAATTTGTCACGAGCATGCTGGACTCTCCGACAGGGCGAACGTTTCACATGTTCGAATGCCAGTGCGGCAACAGAACTTGGATTTTAGAGAAATCGGGGCGATGACGGCGGCGACGCGCACCGGTCAAGGCAGGGGCGATCTATGAGCAGGAAACGAGCCAAGCGAGTCATCCGGCGGGGGACGACGCGAAGCACCGGGCCAATCGATAAATATTTCGGTGACAGGATACGCGCGCGACGTATCATGATCAAAATGACCCAAGAGGAATTGGGTGAGAAGCTAGGCGTGTCGTTTCAGCAAATTCAAAAATATGAAAAGGGCGCCAATCGGGTGAGTGCGGCCATGATGGTGAGCGTGGCTGGAATCCTCGACGTCGACATGAGCTATTTTTACGACGGGATACCGAAGGTCAGGCGCGGCGGAGAGATCGAAACGCCAGCGCTGACCGAGCTTGCGCTCACGTTGCATGGTCGCCGGTTGATCGACGCTTTCCTCAACTTGAAAAACGATCAGTTGCGCGGCGCAGTTGCTGATCTCGCGCATGTGCTCGCACGAGGTTGATAACTCAGGCTGGACAAAATGGAATATCGCGGCATCGAATATTCGGTCGTTCAAGGCATCCGGCGGAACTTGTGGAAGTGGTCCGCGTCGGTTGCGAACGTGGTGATCACCGGCCAATCGCACAGCAAATCTGAGGCCGTGACGGAAGTCGAGCGCGCGATTGACCGGGCGCTCGCTCCGAAAAAGGTGCGGCTTGTTCCGCTGCCTAGACGCTGGGATTGACAGACGCAGTTGCCGTGCCAGTATCGGCACCATCAAGGTCGACGGGCGGATGTACCCCTTCGGCCCGGTAGGGCCTCGGGACTGCGGTTCCGGGGCCTTACTTTTTTGCAGGAACGATCCCCGGTTTCGTGCTTAAATTCCCGGTGTTGCGTTGTTGGGAGTTGCGTATGCGCCGGAGCTGGACTCCATCGATCGTGCCGAGCGGCACCGATCAGAATTTTTATATCGTCATCAACGATTACGGGACCGACCTTGGCCTCGCATTCGCCGAGACCGATGTCGCGCAGGCCAATCTCGAAACCACGATCAGCGATCTGATGTCCGGACAACACAGTAACCCGGTTCGCGTCGTCGCGTTCAACATCGCCGAACATTGGGCCGAGGATGCCTCGGAGGATATCGCTCGGGAGATTTCACGCCGCGCCGATCTCGCCGGGCATGAGCTGCCTTCGTCGATCGAGGCGTTCGTCGACAGCCACCTCGGTCCACAGCTAGCCACCGTCAGAATGCCGCGCTACGCGTATGAAAGAGGCACCAACTGAGGCGGCCTTCAAACCCCGTCATTTTCCATCACTATTCGCAACATGCCTTCATCCGTGACGATAAGTCCGCCAAGGACCTCCTTAACATAGCCGATCAAGATCAACCGTTCCCGAATTTTAGCGGGGATAGTTCCCGGCTCCCGGCCATCGCCAATTTGTTTCAGCGCGGCGAACTCTTCGCGGGTTAGTGGGTCTGGCAGAAATTGGCCCATCTGAGGCGGCCTTACATTGTAATTTCGCCGTTCATCCTCGCGGCAAGATTCGCCATCGTATGCCACTCAATCGCCAACTCTGCCCAGTCCTGTTTTGATGTCGGATCGGACGCTTCGTTCGCAAGTTCCTCGCAGAAAAGCGCCTTCAACCGGAATATGCCGGATCGATCAGTAATGGGGGCCCTAGTTGGAAGTTGCTGGTTGAGCGTCATGGCACGATGTCCTTTTGCTCGGAGCCAAATCCAACCCACTACTTGAGCTAGAGTTCCAAACGCGGACAACTATTTCGCGGATTAGGCAACCAATGGTTAAGATAGGCCAACCGGGGGCGCACACGGGAGGGGACTTTCTATGTACATGACGGCCTTTCGCGTGGCCGTTACGAGGACTCACTCGCGCTCGACATCGGGCGCCCGCGATTGAGCGTCACCTCCTTGTACAGGCCGCGATGCTGTTGCCCGAGGTCCGCTTTGCAGCGCATTACGGACTCAAGTCAGAAATCGCGCTGAGTCCGAAAAGTGCCACTTTTCGGACATGGCGCGATGTCCGACTTGTGTCCGTAGAGCGATCAGAAGCGGACATCGGGCAGCGACTTTCAACAGCGCGCGAAGTCCCTGAGGAGCTGGTCTGAGGGGCCCCTTCACCGCCCCCGAAAATCGAGCTTCGCAAGGCACATGCGATCGTGAAGTCGTACCCGAATTTGTTGAACATCGAGCCGACCATGGTTGGCGGTAGCGAGGCGTTCGACGTCAACAACGACAGCTCGGAAGCTTATCAGAAACTTGTTGATATGGCGGAAGAGCAGCGGCGGCGAGCGCCGACGTTGACCACAGCGCAAGCTTTCGCTCGCGTTTTCGAAGACCCGGACAATGCCACCTTGGCCGCAAAGGCACATCGTCGTCCTTCGCCGACGACGTCATACGCCTTTCCAACTTGATTTGAATTCGCGGTGCGGCCGTGTGGTTGGTGCGGCGCGCGTCGCGAGGGGTGGCGGCAGTCGATCCTTCTTCCTGCCGCCGGGGTGTCCGGAGGGGCGGCTGCCCCCAGCAAGCCCCTCCGGCGCGGCAAGACGGGCGAGTGCCGCGAAAAAAAAGTAACCCCCGTCAGCCGGTGCGAGGTGTGTGTCGGCACCTCGGCGACCGGCACTTCTGAGCTAGGCCGTTGAAACCTTGCGCGTAACACGCTCCAAATTGTCTTTTAACAAGTCCCACTTGTCACGAAATTGCGATAGCTCCTTCGGCCAAATAGCGCAGTGCAGCGAAAGCGGGTTCTTGGGGCGTCGTCTTCCCTTGTAGCGTCTGGCAAAATGGTCCTGAAGTTCTCTAATAGGAAATATATAGAACTCGTCCTTCCCAAAGCCTTTGAGCAATACGAAGATGCACAACAGTTCCGGATTAGGCAGTGGTACTTTGCCCATTATCCTCTGCTCGCCGTCAACAATCTTGATCCGAAGGAACTTGTCAGCGCTAAACTGCCACGACGGACCATTGATTGCCTTTACTTGGATCGGGATCGCGTAGCTACGAACGTCCGCGACCAAAAGATCAAACATTGGGATGTTTCCTGCAAACGGTGTGGCCACATAACCCCGTCGCCCAAGTTCGCTAGCTACAAGATGCTCACCAATCTGGGCGAGTAATACCAGCCTTCAAAGAGATTGACCGATGATGATCCAATCACGTTGTGCGATTGAGGTGATGCGGCCGGTCTCTGCGAGAAGTTTTCGCCAGGCGTCCTGGCAGGCGTCGAGAATGGCGGTGTAGTCCGCGAACACACGGTTGGCGAGATAAGTCTGGCGCAGATACTGCCAGATGTTCTCCGCCGCGTTAAGTTCGGGGCATGCTGGTGGCAGCGGGACAAGGGTGAGATTGCTGGGTGGGTTGAGCTTGCGCGTGGTGTGCCAGCCGGCCTTATCGAGAATGAGCAGCGCATGCGCCGATGGCGCGACGGCGCGGCCGATCGCCTCGAGATGCGCCTGCATGGCCTCGGTGTCTGCCTGCGGCATGATGAGGGCAACGCCGGTGTCGCGGCTCGGGCAGACGGCGCCGAATACATAGGCGTTCTCGTAGCGCTGATCTTTGGGCTGGCGTGGGCGCGATCCTTTCCTGGCCCACTGATAGACGAGACTGTTCTTCTGGCCGACCCGCATTTCGTCCTGGAACCACACTTCGATCGGCGTCCCCGGGGCGAGCGTGCTTACGATCTGCGCGACCTGCGTCGGAAAGTTTTTTTAAAAGCTGCGATCGCCTCCGGATTCTGGACGGGGTGCTGTGGTCGGGCGCTGATGTGCGAGAAGCCGAGCTTCTTCAGAACCCGCCCCAAGCTCACTTCCGACAGATCGACGCCGAAGCGCTGCCCCAGAACACGCTTCAGATCGATGCAACGCCAGCGCACGACTCCATCCGTCGCCGGGTCGGGTCCGGTCTCGACCAGCTGCTTGCGCACTTCTTTCTGCTTCTCGGAGAGTTTCGACGGCCGCCCGGGCGGCTTGATGTCGATCAGTCCCTCAGGGCCGTACTCGTTAACGCGGTGCACCCAGTCTCGCAGCGTCTGCCGGTCCATGCCGCCGATCCGCGCCGCCTCGGAGCGGTTCATCCCGTCATGAACTGCCGCCAGCGCCAACAGCCGACGGGCTTGCGCGCCGTCCTTGGCCTTTGCTGCAAAGCGCCGCAGCTCATCCGCCCCAAAATCCTGCCGCAGCCTGACCGCCCCACCCATCGCCGATCTCCCGAATCAATTCGGTCAGGCAAAAGAGAATCACAGCGGCGGTCGCTTTACAAAACAGAGTCAGCACTTTTGAAGGCTGGTATAAGCTGCATGTCACGTCCGGTTGCCATGGGAACCCCTTTCTGTACGAAAGGACAATGCATGAGGAAATCGAATCCGCGCAGGCCGCTACTGGATATGCCACCTAGGTGTTCGGCGGCGATGCAAAGCGGTCGCGCTCATGAAAAATTCGGAATTCTTGTATTTGGGCAGGGGTCAGCTCAGCGTCCGAACCAAAAAAACCAAAATGGTGCAATAACCGATTTGTCTCTCCACCTTGCAACCTCGTGACGCCATCCGAACCGCCATCCATTATGGCCGCGTCCCGAGGGCCTTCCTTGTTGTATAGTTCAAGAAGAGTATCAAAAAGTTTGCGTGCGCCCGCGTCGTCCAATTTAAATTCGGCCGTCATATAGCCGACAAAAAACCTCTCCATGAGACCGCGACCGAGTTTTTGGCGCAGTTGTAGACCTAGGATAGTCGTTACGGCATCGAACATACCAAATGCATAACGTACAAAGTAGGTGTCCGCGAGAAAATCGCCTCTTTGCTTTCCATCAAAAAACATAAGCAAATCTAATTGAAGATTGATGGCTTCGCAGACTTTTGCGAACCCCTCACTTAACTCATTCGCGGCACTTTCTACTGTCCGCCGGTGCTTCGATTTAAATATTCCGAACAAGTCCCTTGCCCCCGTTCGCCGCGAGACCGGGCATTTGAACCGTTTGTCAAAGGTTAGCGCCACAATGAAAATCAAGCAGCGCAAGATCAAGGATTGGCTGAAACATCACGGTCCCTCCGACACGGACTTGATGCTACCGCAAGCCTAGTTCAATCATGCTATCGCCGCTATAGCCGCTAGGATGAAGCAGCAGATGAAACAGCCAACCAAAAATGATTTCACAGTCGATGTTCTAGAGAGCGGAGGCGGCGTAACAGTTTTGTTCAAACCGACGCAAAGCTATTATACCTTCAGCCGCCTTGCCGATCAAAAAGATGGCCCCTTGTCGCCAGAGCCAAATGTTCGTCATGCTGGACCCTCTGGCGACACCGGCGATTACCGATCAGACGAAGTTCTAGCGATGGCCCGTTCATTGGCCTTAGATGCAGCGTAGGGCGCTCGTTAGCCTCGTCGCTCTCAGCGAAGCTCGTTGACAAGCACCTTGCCGCCACGGTGCATTGCGTTGACGACGAGATTTTCGAATGGCTGCAGCGTCGTGAGCAATGCCGGCGCCAGCCACGCCGTAGCAATCCGGGAGGCGACTATCCTGTAGTTGGCTGTCGGCGTATAAGTATCTCCCATGAGTTGGGATGCGGAAGACGTAGCGCTGCTCAAAATGCTCTGGGCCGTAGGACAGAGCGCCGCGCAGATCGCGCGCCATCTCGGGTATAGCCGTAACGCGGTCTGCGCCAAGCTGACTCGTTTGGGCCTGAAGCGCGGGCACAAGCCGCCAACAGCAAAACCCAAGATAAGGCCGGTGCCGAAGCAAAGGCCGGCATTGTTGGCTACCTGTGCCCGCCCGGTGGCAAAGATGGTGTCGCGGAAGACAGTAGTGAGGCAGCCTAAGGAATTCAGCAAGCGCCAGCTTTACGCCATGCTAGCTGAAGCGGTCAGGAATACGGGCTAACGGGCTCACAGCGACATCGTTGCAGCGGGCGCACAACCCACTGTCTCATCCCCTCGAGCACCCGTTCCGTAAGCCAATGAAACACCGCGTCCGGAACGGATAAGCCGCCATTCGTACGCGCGAATCTGTCGAAGTGTTTCGCTGTCTCATGTATCGAATCGCTGTTCCACTAAAGGCATTTGAGGGCTGGCATAACGCGCGCGCTTCGCCTGCACCGCAAATTCTACTTCCCGCTCTCGGCCGGCAGTTTGATCGGAACGTGTCGCGAAGTGCTTACCACCTTGCTCGGCGTAGGCCCCATTCAGCCCTAAGAGTCCCGCTGCACGCTGGCGGTGGTCTCCGTCGGGAAGATGCGCTCGTATATCGCGCGGGCCTCTCGAATTAGACGCGCCCGTTCGAGGTCGCGCTTCGGTGCTGACCTCTTGTTCCGACTACCATACGGATAGAGCTAGGCGGAAATTGTTTGCGACGGAAATTAGGCGACATTCGTGCCATATTGAAGGCCATGACTGATCAGAGACCCCGGCCGACATTCACGCCTCGACCAGTGAGAGACGAATGGTATATCCATGTCGAGTGGCCAGATGGTCGGTTCGAGCACATCCAACATTTCCAATCAGAGTCGGAAGCCCAACATTGGATCGTCGAAAAGTCTGAGAGATGGCTCAGGGTGCGGGGCTTCATCCTATGAGAACTTCGGGTCCGGACGGCCACAGCCTCGCGCACATGCTCCGAGCTGCGAGCCGGGCCATCCATGGGGAGGTTGCTCGACAACGGCGCAAAAATGTTCCAATCTGGGGCGGTTTCCTAAACCATGAGCATGGCGTGAGACGGAGCATTCTAATCACCCTGATGGCAGTCGCCTGCCTCTCGATCGCGGCCTGCCAGGATCAGGGCAACAAACAATCCGGGGGAGAGACTCGGCGTCAGGAGCAAAGCGGCAAGGCCTCCGCAGGAGAAACTCGCGGCACGGGACCTGTTCGGACGGCGTGCCAGGCCGAGACGGAGAAGTTCTGCCCTGGAGAAGAGCAAGCGGGCCGCTGCTTGCGGAACCGCAGCCCGGACGAACTGTCGGAGACTTGCAGGGCAGCCTTGGCCAACCGGGGTTCACGGTAACTCAACTTGCGTCGCGGTCCCGGCGACAATCCATCACGGTGTGCATTTCGTGCGTGATATGCCGGTGCCGACACGCGGCGTCGAGTCGATGCTGATGCGCGAAAGCCTGCTCGATAAGCAGGTGATGTCCTCGACCGAAACCCCCGTCGTGCCGATGCTGCCGTTCTGCCACGTCGTGAAGGTCGGCGGACGCTCGATCATCGATAACGGCAGGAAGTCCGTGTACCCGCTGGTGGACGCGCTGATCGGGTGTCTCCGCAACTTTAAGCTGGTGATCGGCACCGGCGGAGGCGTGCGCGGCCGCCACGTGACTTCGGTCGGGATGGATCTCGGCATGCCCACGGGCGTGTTGGCCCAACTGCGCATTATCGACGCGCTCGGCAATGCGCACCTCCTCGGCACCCTGCTGGCGCCGCACGGCGTGGTCGCCATCCCGCCCGAAATCCTCGGTCACATGCTGCCGTTCTTCATCAAGTCCGCACCGGGCGTGATCTGCAATGGCGATCCGCCGTTCTCGATCTGGGAGCATACGCCCCGGATGGGACGCATCCCGCCCCACCGCACCGATGCGGGCACCTTCCTCCTGGCCGAGTGCTACGGCTGCGCGACCCATACGCTGATAAAGGACGTGGACGGGCTCTACGATGCTGACCCGAAGGTCCACCCGGACGCCAATTTCATCAGCGAGATTACCGTGTCCGAGCTGAGGGCACGCAACCTGCCGACGCTACCTTTCGACCGGGTCATCATCGATCTCCTCGCCAACGCCCGGCAAGTGAAGCAATTCCAAATCATCAACGGCCTGAGGCCCGAGCTTCTGGAACCGGCGCTTCGCGGCGAGCATGTCGGCACCATCGTCCGCAAGAGTCAGTTTGGAACCTGGGCCCGAGCCCGGCGTTGATAGGTCGCCGCAGATGTAGTCACGGGCGTCGCGGATCTATAGGCAGCGAGCCAAAGAGGTTCGCCAAACGACAATTGGATTGGCTACGTCCCTCCAACGAAAGGAACATTCATGCGCAAGATCCTGTTGGCGTTCGCGGCAGCAGCCGTGATGCTGTTTGTCTGTATTCTGGCGGACAGCTCATCGCAAGCCACGCCGATCATGACCGCGGGACAGTCTCACAGTGCCGTCAATCTCATTGGAGTTATCGATCAGGTGCGCTTGGTCTGCCGCCGGGAAACCCGTTGTGGACCTATGGGGCGCTGTCGCTCGTTTCGAGTTTGCGAGGACGTGTACGGCCCAGGTTCAGGTGCCGGTACCGGCATTCCAGGTTCCGGCATGGGCCCAGGTAGCGGTTACGGCTGTACTCGCTGTGGCCCCGCGGGGCGTTGCTGGTCTGTTTGCTAAAGCATGATGATTTTAGGTTGGTACATAGCCTGAGTTTCGGAATAGTTGGTGCATTCCTGGGGCGTGAATGCTCCGAGGATTTCGCCGATCGCCGCGCCGATGGTTTCGACTTGTCGCGCACCGGCTTTTCGCAACAGATGCTTGAGCTTGGCGCAGACTTGTTCGATGGAGTTCAGGTCGGGCGAGTATTTCGGCAGGAAGAAGAGCTTGGCGCCGGCCGAGCGGATGAGCTGGCGCACCGCTTTGCCCTTATGACTGCCGAGATTGTCCATGATGACGATGTCGCCTTCGCGCAGCGTGGGCACGAGGAGCTTCTCGACGTATGCTCGAAAGCTTTCGCCATCGATCGGCCCCTCAAGAAGCCACGGAGCGTCGATGCGGTCGTGGCGCAACGCGGCCAGGAACGTCGTGGTCTTCCAGCGGCGGTGCGGGACCTTGGCCCTGAGTCTGATGCCGAGTGGCGCCCATCCTCGCAGCGGCGCCATATTGGTCTTGGTCCAGGTCTCGTCGATGAAGACCAGACGCTCAGGCTCGATCTTGTTCTGATGCTTGGCCCACTGCACCCGCCGTCGGGCGACGTCGGGACGATCGCGCTCCCCAGCCACCACGGTTTTTTTGAAGCTCAGCTTCTCGGCGTGCACGAAGCTCCAGACCGTTCGGTAATTAACCTTGAGACCGCGCTCGGCAAGTTCGACCAACCAGCCCGCGCAAGGTGAAGTCCTTCTCCTTCGTCCGTTCCAGCAACCAGGCACGATGCTCGCCCGCAATCGCCTTCGGCTTGTGCCCGCCCATCTGTCCCGCGCAACGCTACCAGTCTGTCTGAAGCGCCGCACCCAGAGAATGGCCGTGTTAACGCCCACGCCGAATTGCGCCGCTGCCCGGTGGCAGGACATGCCGCCTGTCTCAACCGCTGCGACTACCCGCTCGCGAAGATCGATGGAATAAGGTTTGCCCATCCATGCTGGCCTCCATCCCAGCCAGCATGTTGAATCAGAACCGACCTGATTTGGGAATCCCAAATCGATTCAGCCTAAAATCATTCCGCTCTAGTTTGAATTTTCCCTTAAAACATGAGTTTATTGTGCTGTTAAGCTAAGTATCGTGACCCGATACGCAAAGCAGATTATGAGCTACGCACGACGGCGTCTGCGCTGATCGTGACGTCGATTGGTTGTTGGCGATATCAGGCTTCACTGTGTTGTTCCAGTCAATCTCGACGCTCATGATAAGGTTTGGAGCACGTGAAATGGAAAGCGAGTTATTTGGCTAATGGGATGATCAATCCGAACACAAGCCTAATAGAAGGGAAAACAAAGAACGAAGAGAAGAATCCTTAAAGATGTGCGTTTACACTGGAGCGCACGTCTTTTGGATCTGACATCTTAAGTTTGCCCCCAAAAGTTCGTATTACCGCCCCCATAGGCCCATTCGCGCCACGCTGCCTCCGTCGAAACGGTGCCGCCCGGAATTGTTGGTGGGTGGCCGGCGCTGATGGCGTGCTTACGCGCGTTCTCCAGTTGTGCAATTTTCTGCAGCAGTTGCTGGCGGGTCAGTTTGGTTTCGGTTGTCACAGTGATGATCCTTTCGTTGTTGTCATGGTCCGTATCGCAATGAATGATCGAAAGCGGTGTCGGTCATGAGATTTAAAATCTTTCCCTAGGCGTCCTTGGCCACAAGTCGCCACCGCCGTTGTTGATCCATTCGTAGTAAGCTGTCGTGCTATTGGTCCCCGGGGTTGCCGGCGCGGGAGGGACACTTGGTTGCTTGGCGCGCTCCTTGGCAGCACGGGCCGCTTCTGGGTCCGCAGCTCCCACGCTGTCACCGCCGCCGGGTCCAGCGACGATACCTGTTCTGGTGTCGTATGAGATCAACGGAATTACTTCTTCGTAGACCGTCATAGCGGCGTGCGCAGCCATGCCGAGCGCAACGATGACATCGATCTTGTGCGACTGTTTTTCCTTGGCGATGCGCCAGCCGCGAACCGTCTCGATGGCAATCGCACGCGATGCCGACAACCGCATGGCGGCATCGGGATAGAGAACAAGATTGCGACCCTCGATCAGCTCGTACAGGTTCTGCGATGTAATGGTCAGATTCGGGCTGGTCTGCGGGAATTCCCGGATCGGCAAGCCTCGTTTCTGCAAGCGCTGCGCCGTGGCCTGCATCTGATATGGATCAAACAAAATTTTGCGCACCGCGAAGCGCCCGCACAGTTCAATCAGCGTCTCCTCGATGGCGGCTTCGAAATCGAGCGGCTCGGCTGGCGTCGGCTGGAACACGCGATGCGTCACCAGCCGCACACGCTGCTGATCGATCGGCGTGACGGCGACGATGGCAGTAGAGTCGTGCTTCACCGAAGCATCGACGCCAATGAATACCGGCAGGTTCTTGTCGGCAAACACCGGGGTTGCAACAGGATCGACGCAGGCGTCCCACTTCACGATATCGACGAAACTGCTTTCGCTGGTGACAAAGCGATTCTCGATCATGCGCAGGAACTGGCCCGGGCGCAGACTGCGGCGCATCTCGGCGAGCCACGCCTCGGTCTGCCACGGTGCGATGGGATCGTGGTGCCACGCCAGCAATATGCCGTCGCCCGCGTGCAGGCTGGGTGCGACCTCGGGCTGCGCCATGCCGCGCTTGTAGAGTTCTTCGAGCAATATGGATTCACCGCTGAAGCCCGCGTAAGTGACGGTCAGTCGGCATGTGATCTTGCGCGTCGGCGGCGGCACCATCTCATCCCACAATCGACGGGAGTTCTCGCTGACGTAGCCCCACAGCTCATCGAAGACGCTAATCGTCGGGTTGGCGCCGGCCATGCCGGCGTAGTCGCTGGCAACGGCGCTGATCGTTGCGCTGTGAAATGCGGGAAACACGATACGGTCGGCAGTAATCTTAGCCTCGCGCTTCAGCAGCGGCGATGCCTCAACGATGCGCTTGATTGCCTGAAACACACGTGACTGCGCCTGTTCGAAGTCATTCGCCAACGTATAGCCTTCGGCGAAGTGTTCACCAAACAGCAGCACGGTAGTGAGCATGTGTAGCGCGGCAAAGCCGGTCTTGCCGGATTTCTTCGGCGCAGCGTAGCACTGCTCCGGGTAGCGCAGATGACCGTCATCGCCAATCTGAAAGGCGTGCGCGAGAAACTGCTTTTCGGCGTCGAGTAGTTTGAACGGCTTGCCGGTCTCGGGATCGTGCAACACCGATTCGATGAAGTGCGCCGGATCGGCTTTCCAGCGATCGATCGCGCGAGTGCGCTTCATGGTGAGGCCTCGTCGGTTTCCTCGACTTCTTCGATTTCCCCATCCATGACGTCACGCAGCGTCATGATATCGCGCGCGACACGCCGCATTCCGAGGCGCGAAGCGACGCGCACCATCGTCGAGATCGCCTGGCTGTGGGCGAGGATGTCGACCTTGTCGCCCCTGAGCAGATGGGCGTTAAGCATGTGCACATGCACGGCGACGCCGGCAAAAGCCTCGACCAGGCTCTTTTGAACGGTCGAAAGCAAATCCACACCTCCGAGATCCTCGGATATGCCTTTGGCGACGGCGACGAAGTGTTTACGAGCGTGGGTACGGCCATCTAAGGCAGCGCAACTGAGCAAGCGCACCTTGAACGCCCGCGATTTGCGCGGCGGCCCTTGACCTGGGCGCGCCCGAGGTTTCTTGGCCGCGACACCGACAAGTGGCCCGTGACCCACGGGCGCCCGAGGCTTCTTGGCCGTGACGGCATGTTCCTTCTGAGGGGTAGCAAGGTGGTCATCCGTGGCGGCGTGCGACGGTATTTCGATACGCGCCGAAGGCTCACCGGATGAGGTTTTGGCAGCCATCAAGCGCCTCTAAGTGTTGACACTGAGCTGACATAACTGTTCATGAATTGCACTAATGTCAATGATATCGAATGACTTTCCGACCTCTTTTGGCTGCACAAGGCCTTGGAATACTTGCATATTTCGCCGGTGCCCCGGTAGTTGATTTTCAGAAAGTTGGCGCATTGGAATACCTGAAGAATTTTGCGGGTTCCGCCGCGGCGGATTGGGCAATCGGAGGGCGCCTCCGGTTTCCGGCAGCCCTCCGATTTTTACATGACGAAATAAAATTTCGCGCCATTCGCGCCAAAATTTCGCGCCAAAATTTCGCGCCGCCCCAGCGGAATGCCAATGCCAATGCCAATGTCAACGGGGGCCCCCCGCACAACCGATGTCAACAACGGTTGTAGGGGCCCCATGGTTGTCGACATTCTCCGGTTGGCAGGCCGTTGGCAGGGTCGTTGGCATCCGTTGGCATCGGTTCCCTTGTCCTCGCCGTGGGGGCCAGTTTTCAAGCATGAGCGCCGCCCTCGACCACTGCCAAGTGGCCGCGACTCCGCTTGCCCGAGCTGCTGACGGACATGCGGTTCTCGATCAGCTTGTCGCGCAGCAGCCGTTCCATCGCCGCGGTGAAATCCCGCGCGGTCAGCCCAGTGGCCTCCGGCTGCCGGGCGAAGGCGGTCGGCGCATAGTTGCTCGGGTTGACCTTGGCGCTCACCGTCCGGTTCTGTTCGGTCCAGCGCCGCAGCAGCGCGATGAAAACCCGGTCCGCCTTGGCGGCGCGCTCGACGGCACCCATCGAATGCACGCCGTCAACCGGCAGGAACATCCCGTGCTGCCAGCGCACGAAGCTCGAGGCGACCGGCGGCCCGTACTGGTTTTTATGGAACTTGATCTCGCGGACCCGGTTCTCGGCCACGTCGCTCTCGTCCTCGCCGTTGACCTTGACCTTCTTCATCACCGCCCGCGCCCGGACGGCATTGTGCCATTGCGTGGTCCCGCTGAGGCCCTCATGGCTCGCCACATTGCTGGTGACGCCGGTCATGCTGGGATGCGTGACCAGGGCGACGGACCCGCCGGTCACCAGGGCGATGCGCGTCAACAGCTTGGCGAACTGTTGCACCTCCGAGCGGTTGTTCTCATTGCCGGCGAAGGTGTTGGACGTCGAGGCGATGCCGATCAGGACGGGCTTGGTGTCGCCGGCCAGCTCATAGAGCCAGTCATAGGCTGCGGTCGGCTCGACGATGCCGTTGCGGCCGGTGGCGGCGAGAATGCTGTCGTGCTCGATCATCGAGCACATCCGCAAGCCCGCGGCGGCAAGGTCCTTGAACGAGGCGCCATAATGCTCGGCGATCGCGGCGAGCCGCCAGTGCAGGATCTCCTCGGCGTCCTCGCATTCGAGATAGATGGCCGGCCCCTGCCGCACCGTGCAGCCGAGCCAGGTGGCGCCCAGGCTATGCGCCGCGCACAGCTGCTGCAGCATGATCGACTTGCCCTCGCCACCCTCGCCCGAGAACAGGAAGACCTGCCGGGCCGGGATGCGGTCGGGCACAGTGTATTCCGGCCGCGGCACCGGCTTGCCGTCCCATTCGCCGATCGGCGCCATGCGGGGCTTGCTGTAGAAGGGCCGCGCCGCCTCGATCCAGGCCCGCAGATCCTTGGCCCCGTGCCCTTGCTCGATCCAATCGGTGAGGTCGCCGTGCTCGGGCAGCTCGCGGAAGCCGACGATCCGGATCTCGGGCACGATGCCGCGCAGCGCGTTGGCCACCTCGATGGCGTGGGCCTGCCCGGTCTTGTCATTGTCCTCCATGATCGCGACGCGCGGCCGGCCGGCGAACCACGTATTCAGCTCGGGGACCCAGGCGCCCTTCTTCTCGCCCTCAGGATTGCATGTCGCGACGAAGCCGAGGGCCGCGGCGCTGTTGGCATCCTTCTCGCCGGCGCAGATCAGTACCCACCTGTCACGTTTCGCCTTGATCAGCTCGGGCAGCCTGTAGGGAATCCGGAGGCCTGCCGGCGCGCCCTTTTCCCACTTGGCTCCGTTCAGGTGATACTGCGGAAACTGCTTGGTCGACGTCCGCTTGACGCCGAGGTACGGCGACCCGTCGGCGTGTTTATAGACGTAGAAGGCGACCTGGCGGCCGGTGTCGCGCTCGCCGTGGCCGGTGCCCGTCGGGCCGTCGGAGTCCCCGGGGTACACGTCGCCCGGGTCGTCATCGGCGTTGGCGTCGTTGCCAGTGGGTTCGGCCAGGCCCTCGGCGCGCGCAGGCTCGGGCGTGTCGGCGTCCGGGGTGGCCACAGGATCGGCGGCCTGGCGGGTGTCCAGCGCGTCCAGTGTCACGGCGATGGCGTCAAGCGGCACGTCCAGCGCGACCGTGTCATCGAGCAGCACCAGCTGGAGCGAAAGCCGGGCCTGCTCGGCGTTCTCGATCAGCGCCTGCCGCACCTTCGGCTGCCCGATCTCGCCGGCGCGCCCGAGCAGGGTTTCGAGATCACCATAGGTGCGGATCAGCTGCGCAGCGGTCTTGACGCCGATCCCGGGCACGCCGGGAACGTTGTCGGTGGCATCGCCGGCCAGCGCCTGGACGTCGGCCACCCGCTCCGGCGGCACGCCGAACTTTTCGGTCACCTCGGCGATGCCGATGCGGCGTTCCTTCATGGGCTCGTACATGGTGACGCGGTCGGTCACCAGCTGCATCAGGTCCTTGTCGGAGGCGACGATGGTCACAGCGCCGCTGGCCTGGCGCGTGTAGGTCGCGATCACATCGTCGGCCTCGACGCCGGCCTGCTCGATGCAGGGCAGACCGAGCGCGCGCACCACCTCGCGCATCCGCGGCAGCTGTGAACTCAGCTCCTCGGGCACCGGCGGCCGGTTCGCCTTGTACTCGGGATAGATATCGTTGCGGAACGTGGGCCCCGGCGCGTCGAAGATGACGGCGAGATGGGTTGGCGCGGATGCACCCGCCCCTAGCTCGCGCAGCGTCTTCTGCAGCATGCGGCGGAAGAGCGGCGCGGCCTCGCGGTGCGCCACGTGATATGCGCGATGAATGTAGGTGGACCCGTCGACCAGGACGACGTGCTCGGCGCTGGGCAGGTCTACAAGACTGATGTCTGGACCATCCTCGCCAGGCGATTCCGGAGGGGCTTCAGCGGTGCCGTCAGGCTCGGGCATGTCGGTCGCGACCCAGGGCGGCGCCTCATCGTCAGCGTCACTACCTTGGATTGAAGTGGCTGCATCGTCGACCGCGTCGCCAGCATCATCTGAGGTTGCAAGGGTGATGTCGTCGGCATCGGTCTCGACCGAGGCGGCATCGTCGACCGAGATAGGACTGATGGCTGAAGCATCACCGACCGCGGCCGGCCTGCTGTAGCGCTGCCCCTCGCGCACCTTCGCGGCGATCGGCAGGCCCTCGGCCCAGGCCACCGCCGCGACCAGCAGGCGGTGGAATTCGTCGAGACTGCCGGCACCGTCCGGCACCTCGGCGATGATTTCGTCATGCACCGTCAACACGCACGCATAGCCGGCGGCCTCCAGCCGCATCATCGCCGCGGCCATCAGATCGCGCGCGATGGCCTGCACGATGTTCTCGGTCCAGAGGCCGCCGTAGGCGCCGAGGCCATAATGACAATCGCTCCACTTGCCGAGCGCGGTGTCCTTGAAGATCACGCAAGGTTTGCCGAACTTGCTCTTGCCAATCCGCGGGAACGGATACCGGACGATGCGGCCCGACGGCAGCTTCAGCTTGAGGAAATCATCGGCGCACTGAAAGCGGAGTCCGTGGCCGCTCTGCACTTTGCCCGGCGTCCGCACCGCCTCGATCGCGGCGCCGTCGACGGCGTACCAGAAGGCCATCGTGCGCGGGTGCAGCTGCCGCCACGTGGCTTTAAACTGCTCGCGCTCGGCATCCGTCGAGGGGTCGCCCTCATAGGTCGTGCCGGCGTAGGCCGCGATGCCGCCCATGTATCCAAATGCGAGGTCGACGAACTTGCCATGGCGCGCCGTCTCATCCGGCATTCCGCAGGCCTTGCCGAGGATGAAGTAGGGCTCGTCACGTGGATCGCCAGTCGCGTCGAATGTCCGCCACTGGTCGAGCTTGGTCGTCTTCGCCCGCGATCCACGCCAACACTCGCGACTCGACGCCACTGAAGTCGCCGATCAGGAAGCGGTGGCCAGGCGCCGCGCAGATCGCGCCACGTGCCGCATCGGCGATGGCCCCGAGCGGCTGCGGGTATCGACCCAAAGATCGCTGGCCATGATCGCCGCGACCTTTGCGTCGACGTCGCCAGGGTCGCGGGTGAAGTTTTGCACCTGGACACCGCGGGCCGCCCAGCGTCCGGTACCGGCGCCATGATACTGAAGCGTGCCGCGGATGCGGCCATCGGCGCCGCGGTGCGCGAGCATGGTGTCAACCTTGGTGTCGAAAGCGGCGTCGCGCCGCAGCTCGATGGCGCGGCGGGCCACAGCGTCAAGATCCCTGCGGCGCAGCGCAGCCTTGAGCGTGTCCTTCTGCATGTCCTTGACGTCGCAGCCGCGGCCGGCCAGCCACGCCTGCAGTGCGCCCACCTGGTCGGTGCTCGTCACCACGCCGTCGGTGATGCGCGCCAGCTCATCTTGCATTGCCCGGTCGACGGTGGCGGCGATGCGCGAGGCGGCATCGAGCAATGCGCCGTCGACGTGGAAGCCGCGGGCGTTGATCGCGGCGTCGAGCACCCATAGGCTTTGCTCGGCATCGCTCAACGGCGGCAGGCGATGGTGCAGCTCGCGCTCGACTTCGACGTCGCGCTTGCAGTACGCGCCGAGCCGCACGAGCTTCTCGGGCTCGTCATTCCAGTGGAGGACGTTCGGGTCCTCGCCTTTGCGAGGTTTCCGAGGCTTCGCCATCTTCAGCATCAAGCGGTGGCCTTCGGCGTCCTTTCGGAACTCCAAGCTGAGCGCGTCGGCGACTTTCTCCAGCTTGCCGGGCAGCGAGCAGGCCAGCGACTGAGCCATCGTGCATCGCCAGCGCTCGATCGGCGGCACCGGCGGGAAGCCATGACGCGGCGTTAAAATGCGCTCCCAGAACCCACGTTCAAAACTGGAATTGTGAGCGCCGATAGTCCAATCTGGATTCCGCGCCGCCTCGATGAAGCCGTCCGGCGGCGGGTCGCCAGGGTGCCAGGTCAGCACCTCGCCATCGTCAACCGCCCAGCAGAGCAGCCAGGCGTCTGTCGTCGGGTGCTCTGCGTAGACAGCCGCGCCGACCTTCTTAATGTCGAGCGCAGATTTACTCTCGATGTCGAAGTGCAGTACCGGCATGTGAGGTGCACCCCCGCGATCAATCCGAGAAGGCGTTCATTGCCGCCTCCCCGGTGCTGCGTGAGGTACGCCCAGGTCCTTGCTGTTCGGCCAAGTCTTCTTAAAGGCTGTTAGCGCCCGCTCCCGCAAGTTCGGAAGTCGCGCGCATTTCTCGCAGATCGCCACTGCCCAACGATTGACCGCCTCCGGTGCCACGTTTTGCCAAGGCGTGATGAACGCGAAAGCGGCCGGGGTCTCTTGCGTCAACGACACCCACCGATGATCGCAGAGGAGACAAGATGGTTTCTCCACCGAGACCCGGCTGGCGAAGTGCATAGCGCCCATAAAGAATTCAGCCTTGTCGAGAAGGGCAGGGCCACCGATAATATCGATCTCAATGACCCCATCCCGTGGGAGTTCGTGCTTGCTCACGGCTTGCGTCCGGCACTTTGCGCCGCAATTTCCTCATCAGTGACGTCGCCGTAAGCCGCTCGCATGTGACGCTTGCCAGCCTCAAAGCCGCGCCGAAAGGAGTCGCACTTCAGCTCGCACTCAATCCGCGCCCGGTCCTCATCGTCTAGGTTATTGCCGCTGTCCTCCACAAATTCTCCGGCAATGAAGCCGCGATGGTACTGGTCGCCAGCCTTGTCGCTCATGTTCAAATCCTTTTGCTTTGAAAACGGTGGAGTTAAAAAAATCTGGAGTGCGAGAAGTGCCCGGTTCACAGGCACTTCTTCAATTCGCAATTTACATGAGATCGTCGTCACTGACTTCCAAGGCGGCCCGTGGCCCTGAATGGTCGGCGACGTAGTGGGCATCGTCCAGAGCGCGGGCCAACGCGCGAAGGACTTCGGGCGGGAGCTGGCGCACCGCGTCGATGGCTTCTGGAATTTTCCAGAGGTCGACGTTCAAGACCACGGCCGCCAAGATGGTGCCGAGCGCGTGGTCGCCATATCGCGCGGCGAAGTAGCCTTCGAGGTATTCGCGCGAGGGCCAGGTGCAGAGTGCGTCCAGCTCAACGTCGCCCTGCGCGGCGTCACGGCCCCGAGCGTGTTGGGGCTTCTCGGGGGTCTTCAGTGCTTCAACATTCATTTGCAGTTTCCCTTTAAGTTGCTGGCCCGTTATTCCGCCGGCCGGCGTTCGCGGTGGATTCGGTTTCACGCTCTGCGGAAATGCGATCAACGACGATCGGACCGCGGCGTTCGCGCTCCCATACGAACCAGGCGAACGGCATCGCGCTTGAAGCTCGTGGGCCGGCCCAGCCGTCTCGGTGCATCATCGGGAGGCGATTTCGAAAAATGTGGATACGTGTGAGCCCGCGGCGTTCTAGGATCTCGGTGCGCCGGACGGATTCGAGCAACGCCAGGCGTGCGAGCATGATCACGCGCGGACACAAGTTGAGCGCGTGGGCAATGAAGCGGTCGACGATCCGGAACGGCGGATTCGTCAGAACGCACTCGCAGCCGGACGGCGCCTTCGTCTGCGCCAGGAAATCGCCGACGAAGTGCAACGGAAATCCGTAGTGGACTAGGTCGCTGGCGATGACCGTGTGACCGTGTTCGCGCAAAACTCTCACGATGGCGCCGCGGCCCGTCGCGGGCTCCCAAATGCGCGGCGGCAATTTCTCGACCCGTAGCAGCGCCTCAACCGCGCAGGCCGGCGTCTCGTATAAATCCGCGGCGCGATCGGCGTGCGAGTGCATTCCGGATTGGGTCGAGTGCCGCGCCATCAGCGATCCTCCGCGGCGCGATCGAGCGCGGCGAGCACCTGCCGGATCTCCGAGGCCCCGTGGGAAGCGTGATCCAACCTGAGGGATTGGTAGCCACCCGGCGCGCTAAAGCGGCCCAGGAAGGCGCGCTGCATCGTGGCGCCGGTCTGATGACGGGCTTGCGGATCGCGGCGACGCGCGTTATTGGAGGCGGACATCGAGCGGGTTTCCTGGACCGGCTTGGTGAACAGCGACAACAAACATCAGCTCAAAAAACGATTTGCGCCCCGCGGTCTCTGCAACGGACCGTGAGGCGCTTCTTTTCAGGCAGGGACTGTGGAGCGGCGTGGCCGCTGCGGCAGGTTCGGGGTGATGATGCGTTTGGCGAGCCAGGCGCGCCCGGCATTGAGCGGGCGATACTTGCAGCCGGCAATCATGACGTAGGGCAAGCCCAGGGCCTCCATGCGCCTTGAGGTGCGCTTTGAGGCGCCGGCCAGGACCTGAGCGCAAAAGTCTTCGTCAAGTATTAGGATGTCGCCGGGGATCTCGATCCGCCGCGGGCGCACTTTGATATCTGTGGACATGGGTTGCCCTCCGTTCGACACGATTAAGCGTCGAGCGGCTGGCCTTTGTCGCGGTCATAAAAAGGGGGCTAAAAATGTCCTTGACGCGGCGCTAGTCCTGGCCGTGCAGGTATTTGCCGAGCCGCGCGAACTTTGCGCGATAGCGCCGGATCTGCTGCGCGCAAACATGCTTCGTTCGGCCACCGACATTGAGCCCGACGTGTCGGGCGACAACGCCCAAATCCCCATCATCCCGCTTTTGCGGATCAAAGTCTTCTATACACGCGCCGGGCGGCACCTTGTCTATGTAACCCGCGCCCAGCATCCGGTCCCATTTTGGATTCCGCACCGCTTTCAATATGAAGGCGTCGCTCGGCGGGTCGTGAGGATCGAGCAGGTTCGCCAGGATGTCCTGCGCGCGCGGCGTCATTGGCGTGCTGCGCAGCAGCCGCGCCAGCGGCCGGGGATCTTCCGGCCACGCCGCGAAAGCATTGAGCCAGATGTCGTCGGGGTCTGTCATTCACTTAAGGCCATCATCGATCCAGACGTGTTTATGCGGCGAACTGCACGCCTCTCGGATTTCGTCAGGGGTCAGGTGGCCCGCGGCGATCCTATCGTCGAAGGCCTTGATCTCCTGGTCGCTGGCTCGCGCGCGCGGAAACTCGATCCACATGACCCGCATGATGGTGACGCTGCCCTGTTTCGGCTTGATCCGTTCAAGTTCTGCGATGATGTGCTCGTAGGCCATTTTCAGTTCTCCCTGGTGTTTGCAGCGCCGGCATCTTTTGACGACGCTGCTGCCGCGTCCACGATCGCGCCGACCTTCTCGACCGCTGCGAACAACGGCTCATCGAGCAAATGCGCGTAGCGCGCCGTCGTCGCCGGATTCGTGTGGCCCAATAACGCGCCGATCAGCTCCAAGCTGGCGCCACCGCTAACGAGGAATGAAGCGAATGAATGCCGCAGATCGTGAATGCGCAGGCCGACGATACCAGTGGTCTTGCACAAGCCGCGCCAGCCTTTCTTGATCGTGGTGACGTGTCCGACCTCACTGTCGCTCGGGAAGACGAATTCCTGATTGTGCGTGTGGATTTCCGCCAGCACGGCCAGCGCCGACGCCGACAGCTTGGCATGGTGCACGGTCTTTTGCTTGGTCGTGGCGCCGGGCTTGGTCCAGGTGCCCTTGGCCAGATCGATATCGGCCCAGCGCATCGCCATCACTTCGCTCTTGCTGCGCGCGCCGGTCGTGATCAGCAGGCGGACGATGTTTGCGAATTGCTGGTCAGAGGAATGCGTGGCCAGGGTCGCCATGATCCGCACCAGCTCATCGGGCGTCATGTAGCGCGTCCGCTTGTTCTCCGGATTGCGCTCGACGGCGCCCTTGCACGGATTGCCGGCGGCAGCGGTGCGCATCTTCCACTTGATCGCGAGACTGAACATCTTGCTGCACACGCTGACGACGCGGTTAGCCTCGCTTGGATGGCCGGCGGCCGTCACCTTTTGATGCAGCTTCTCGATGTCGTCGGGCTCGACGTCGGCGACCTTGGCGAACGCGCCGAAGTGCGGGCGGATATGCAGCCGGAGCGCGCGCTCATAGGAATCCGCCGTGCTGGCCCGCTTGCGCGGCAAGTGCTCGGTTTCGAAGCGGTCGCAAAGCTCGGCCATGGTCGCCGCCGCCTTCTTCTCCCCGAAATCACCGCGCGGATCGCCGCCACCGTCGACCTCACGCCGCAGCCGCTCGGCCTCGGTGCGCGCCGCGCCGGGCTTCCAGTTCGGAAACTGGCCAATGGTCACGCGGCGCTGCCTGCCGCTGTCCTTGACCCTGTAATTGAAGACGTAGGCCTTGACGCCCGCGGCCGTGACGCGAACGCCGAGCCCGGCGACCTGGTCGTCCCAATAGATGACATGCGCCGCGGCCGGCGCCGGCAGGTCCCTGATGTTCGCGGGGGTCAAATGGATAACGCGCGGCGCCTTGGGATCAGCCACCGCGGCGCCGGCAATGCGTTCAAGGGCAGCCGTGGCAGCTACCTGCTCGCCGGGCGTTCCGGGCCGCTCGACCAGGGCGGTGATCTTGGCTTTCCGGGCGCTCCTGGTCTTCCGGTCGTTCGTTCGTTGCAGCATCTGGGACCTCCCGTGTCAGCGCCATGTCAGCACCGCGAAGCGCTGCGCGTGTTTGGCTAGTGTACCACGCTGTCCGGGTTTGTCCAGGAAATAGGCTTTAGTTTCCGAGGCTTAAACGTCGCGCTTCGAAAAACGCCTTGCTGGCCAAGGGCTTGGAAAAAGCGCCGGAAAGAATTCGTAATGACGGGGTCACAGGTTCGAATCCTGTTTGCGGCACCAGCCAAATCAAACACTTAGCTGATTTTTGGAAATTCCACGAAAGAGCCTCTGTCTGCACTGTGTTGGCAAAGCAACTGCCGCCCTTCCCTGGCCAATTCGAGCCGACACAGATTGCAGAATGGCCCCGCCGTGAGTCTGGGAAAGCCCGCTGGTGCGCGTGGAATTTGCAGGCTGTCGGATGAAGGCGGCCCGGCTTAAACGAATCGGGCCGCCCGGCATTGAAGCGAGGCGGCCCTGCACGACCGCATGGTGTGATCAGATTTCAACACCGGCGGAAAATCAACTGCGGTTCTTATTCAGAACACACTTGTGCCCATAGCCGTCCACACGACCCCAGAAAGCTGTTGGTGATTGAGGGGCCGTCCACACGACCCCAGAAAGCTGTTGGTGATTGAGGGCCTGGAATTACTGAAACCCGGAGTTGTTATGAGCATCATCCCCCTGGAGTTTCAAAGAAGGTGCGAACAGCGATGGGCCGCCAGATTTTTACGGCCGATGCCGACCACGCCTCAACGTCAGTTTGAAAGGCAGGATCAAAAGTTGGCCGCGCCCGGCAAAGCCAAAAGAAAACCCCGCCGAGTTAAAGCGACAGGCTTGAGGCCTGCACCGGCGGTGTGAGCGCGGGACCGAAGCCCCGCGCCCTACTCCGGGGTGCCCCTTCCTGAGCCTAGGAAGACCACTGGTGAGTCCGGGTTTTCAGGCGGAAGCTCGCCTCTTTTGCCAGAAGGCCCGTTGTTAATTCGCGTTCGCCAGCCATCAGATTGATCCTTCCTTGCGGCTGCGGCGCCGCCGGAGGTTTCGGCCAGACGGGCTCTGGCATCTGGGGGCGCCAATGACGACGGAAGATGAAGTCCGGCTACTTGAACTCCAGCTGGCGGATATCAAGCGTCAGATCGCCTACCACGAGGGCGCCCTGCAAGACTTGTGGATGCAACT
>WNFF01005653.1_pt1 | contig 25025 bp, 18 predicted proteins | sample 5400441 | NCBI WGS metagenome assembly WNFF01 (sample SAMN13153345, study PRJNA577476) | soil metagenome | isolation source: 120 cm saprolite under Douglas fir tree site 2 hole 3 replicate 1 | place: USA:California | collected 2015-04-18
GCCCCAGTGATTTCGAGATGAAGCGCGGCTGGCTTCGTCACTTCCCCAGCCGGCATGAATTCAAGTTCGACAGCGAGGGCAATGTCCGGCTGCATGCCCGCTGCGACTGCGCCATGCTCGCGGTTCGCCGTGAGCAGGGACTCCAGCTCTGGCAGACGTTTCAGCAGTGGCACGTCAGCTATTGGCGGCCCCTCGAAATCAACAAGGAATTCGCCTCGCACTTCCGGAAACCGAATCCGCTGACGCGGGCGCTCCGGAATATGATCGCGAAAATCCGGCGTGCCGTGCTTCTGCGCGGCGAGGACAGGGCCGCCGCTCGAGCCCCCTCGATCGTGCCCGCCGAATAGGACAGTCGAGGCCCGACCGGGCCGCTGAGCCACCGCGCATTTGGGGCGGCCTCCCGGCCGCCCGGAAGGATGTTGCGCGCTGGAATGGTCCGACGCAAAACCGCCGCGCGCGGCGAGGGGGCGCCTTGCGCCGTCGCGGGCATTCATTCCGCGCCGTCGTCGTAGCGCGAGCCCTGGCCGGGATGCGTGGCGCAATGTGAGCCATTTCACATCCGCCACCCGGCTCTCATGCGATGCTGCGCAACGCGCTGGCAGTCGGCCTTTCCCCATCTTCACGGCTGCCGGTCGGACTGACCCCGGCCCGATCTGGAGCCGGGGTCTCTTTTTTGCCTCGATGATCCCGCCCAAAATCGATTAGATTCACGAGGGGTACGCGGCAATCGGCCCTCGCGAACACGGGGTTCGATGTGCTTCGTGCCGGAAATTGCCGAGTTTCAAACTGCGGTGGGTACCCTGGGCGATCAACCCCGCGGAGATGAACAGGAGAGAACATGGCTGCCACGGGTTCGACTTCGGAACAAAGGGAAGGTGCCGATCCCGCCGGCGAAGCCGCGGCCCCGGCACGGTCGGCAAAGGTATCCGAGATCGTGATGATGAACGCGATCGAGCTCGCGCGGGCCATCCAATCCAGACAGGTATCCTGTGCCGAAGTGATGAGCGCCTATCTCCACCATATCGGCCGGATCAACCCGCAGGTGAACGCGATCGTGTCGCTGCAGGACCCCGACGACCTGATGAAGCAGGCACGGGAACGCGATGATGCACTCGCTCACGGCCGGTGCATGGGTTGGATGCACGGGTTTCCGCAAGCGATCAAGGACCTGAGTGCCACCAAAGGCATCCGCACCACGCAAGGATCCCCGATTCTCGAGGATTTCGTCCCACAGGAGGACGCGATCTACGTGGAGCGGATCAAGCGGGCCGGCGGCATCATCATCGGCAAGACCAATACGCCGGAATTCGGGCTGGGCTCGCAGACCTACAATCCCGTGTTCGGCACCACGCTCAACGCGCACGATCCGTCCAAGACCGCGGGTGGCAGCAGCGGGGGCGCGGCGGTGGCGCTCGCGCTTCGCATGTTGCCGGTTGCCGACGGCAGCGACCATGGCGGCTCGCTGCGCAATCCCGCCGCGTTCAACAACGTGCTCGGGTTCCGCACCTCCTATGGACGCATCCCGGCGGCGGTGCCCGACGCCTTCAACTCCTCGCTCTCGGTTGCCGGGCCGATGGCCCGCAGCGTGCCCGATCTGGCCATGCTGCTCTCGGTCCTGACCGGATACGACCCGCGCGCGCCCCTGTCCAACCGCCAGGATCCCGCGCAAGTCGTCGAGCCGTTGCGGCGCGATTTCCGGGGCACCCGCGTGGCCTGGGCAGGAAGTTTCGGCGGATATCTGCGTTTCGAGCCAGGCGTGCTCGATCTTTGCAAGCACGCGGTCGGCGTGCTCGAGACGCTCGGCTGCACGGTCGAGGAGGCGTGGCCGGACTACCCGATCGATCGCGTCTGGGAAAACTGGCAGCCCTTGCGCGCCTGGCAGGTCGGCTGCAAGCTCAAGGAGTTTTATGCAGATCCGGCAAAACGCGCGTTGATGAAACCGGAAGCACAATGGGAAGTGGAGCGCGGGCTGAGACTGAGCGCGTTCGAGGTATTCGACGCCTCGGTCGTGCGCTCGTCCTGGTATCAGGCAGTGCGGCGATTCTTCGAGCAATACGATTATCTCATACTGCCGAGCGCGCAGGTTTTTCCTTTCGATGCCCGCACCCATTGGCCGCGGCAGATCGATGGCGTGAAGATGGATACGTACCATCGCTGGATGGAGGTCATGATTCCCGTCACGATGTCGGGCTGCCCCGCCCTCGCCGTCCCTGCCGGTTTCAATGAAACGGGCGTGCCGACCGGATTGCAGATCGTCGGGCCGAACCACGGCGAGCTCGCCTGCCTGCAGCTTGCCTATGCCTATGACACGGCGACAAGCTGGATCAGCAAACGAAACCCTCCGCTGCTCGGTTTGAGCTAAGCACGCTGTCCGCATCCGACCCGGGGTGCTGCCGGCAGGAACTGACCCTCCCCTTCAACGGCAATGCCACTTTCAATTTCGGGGACGATTGCGCGGGCACCGGGGTGCCCGGCATCGGCACTGCCCTCGTTCGGCTCGTCGAGGGAGGCCCGATCGCCGCGCGGAAGGCGCGCTCTACCAGCCTTGGAGGAACACCGCGTCGGGCGGCGGCGCGGGCCCGGTCGCCTCGGTGCTCAGCTTGCCGTAACGGCCCCGGAAAAACACCAGCGGACGCGGCATGGCCGCGTGCAGCACCGAGATCGCCACCACCCTGCCGACGAAGATTTCGTGATCGCCGCCGTCGTGGCGGGCATGGGTCACGCATTCCAGCGACACCAGCACATTGGGCAGGACCGGAACTCCGGTCTCGCCCGGCAGCACGCTCACGCCCTCCCATTTCTCGCCCAACGCCCGGGCGAAGCGATTGGACATGATCTCCTGATCCTCGTTCAGGATATTGACCGCGTAGCGGTCGACGCGCTGCCATGCCGCAAAACCGTACGCCGCGCGCGACACGCTGAACAGCACCAACGGCGGCAACAGCGACACCGAATTGAACGAGCTGACCGTCAGCCCGAGACGCTCTCCGGCGTCCGAGAATGCCGTCACCACGGCGACGCCGGTCGGAAACACGCTCAGCGCATCACGGAAAGCGCGCTCGTCGAAGCTCACGATCGATGACTCCCATTTCGCATACCCCCATTCATTGCATGTAACGGCAATGCCGGCGCAACTTTCAATCGCGCCGGCCCTCGCGAGCCGGATCGATCCGCGGCCGAGCCCGACGCGCTTTCGCCAAGGAGCGCTTGATGTTCCGCAGCGACGGCAACGGCCCCGGACCGCCCCGGCCCAGGCCGAACGGGCAATCCGCCTGCGCGCAGCTTGCCACGATGAGCCGCCGGCTCGTATGCTTGTGTGCATTTTCTCGGGGGGAATCACCATGTCTCGCACGGTCAACGCCGGGGCACGTTTAGACCGGCTCCCGCTTTCGTCGTTCCACCGGCGCATTTTCTTCCTGATCGGCGCCGGCATGTTCTTCGACGGCTACGACCTCTATGTCGGCACGACCGTGCTCGGCTCGACGCTCCAGAGCGGCTTCTCGACGCTCAACCAGAACGCCCAGTTCGTGTCGCTGACCTTCCTGGGAATGACGCTCGGCTCGCTCATCACCGGCTTTCTCGGCGACCGCTACGGCCGACGTTTCACGTATCAAGTGAACCTGTTGATCTTCGGCATCGCTTCCCTCGTTGCCGCCTTCGCGCCGAGCATGGACACGCTCAACCTGCTGCGGTTCGTCATGGGACTGGGACTCGGCGCCGAGATCGTGGTCGGCTATTCGACCCTGACCGAGTTCGTTCCGCCCCGGCTGCGCGGCCGCCTGCTCGCGAGCATGGCGCTGTTGGTCGTATCGGGATTGCCGGCCACCGCATTGATCGGAACCTTGGTGATTCCGACGTTCGGGTGGCGGCCGATGTTCGTCATTGCCGGAATCGGCGCGCTCATCGTCTGGTACTTGCGCAAGGCGCTTCCGGAATCGCCGCGCTGGCTCGAAGCGCAGGGCAGGACCGCGGAGGCCGAGGCGTTGATGCAATCGATCGAACGCGAGGCGGCCGCGGGCGGCACACTTCCGACGCCCGCGCCGGCGGCGCCGACCACCGACTTCAGCCTCGACGCGCTGATCAGGCCTCCGATCCTGCAGCGGATGATCGTCGGCTGCGTGGCGCTGATCTCGATCAACACCTTGATCTTCGGCTTCGTGACCTGGCTGCCGACCTTCTTCGTGCAGCAGGGGCTCACGACCGCCCGTTCGTTCGCTTATACGCTGGTGATCATCCTGGGTTCGCCGGTCGGTTGCCTGATCGGCGCGTTCGGCGCGGATTATTTCGGGCGCAGGCGCTCGATCATCGGCGCCTCCATCCTCACCATTGTGTTCGGCGCAATCTATCCGTTCGTGTCCACGCCGGCGCTGCTGCTCACGGTCGGGTTCCTGCTGATCGTCGCCATCTACATCCAGGTCGCGATCCTGTTCGGCGTCTATACCCCGGAGCTGTTCCCGACCGAGATCAGGTTGCGCGCCAACGGCATTTGCAACACCTTCGGGCGCGCCGCGACGATCGTCACGCCGTTCCTCGTCGTAGCGCTGTTCCGGGGCTACGGCGTCGGCGGGGTGCTGGCGCTGATGATCGGGCTCCTGATCGTGCAGATCGCAATCGTCTACGCCTGGGGCGTCGAACCCAACCAGCGTCCGCTCGAGGAGATGGCGGCGGACACCGGGGAACCGACCGGAAGCGCGCCGCGGCCGGCGGCTGCGTGATCCCGTCCTGGATCAGCACCAAGCCAATCGAGGACGTGACCCGCTCGGCGAGGAAACCGCGATGCCGAGGAACGTGACCTCCGGCGGTTCGTTGCCCTGCACGGCTCCGTTTCGCGCAGAATGACGGGCCGATGGGGCCGAACGCGATGGAACAGCTCACGGTCGCCGAGGGCGATCTGACGGCAGTGCGCGCCGGCAGCGGCCGCGATCTCGTGATCCTGCATTCGCTGCTCACCGATCGGCACGCGTTCGATCCAGTCCTGCCGCAGCTTTCGCGGCGCTTTCGCGTCACCTTGCCCAATCTGCCGGGATTCCACGGTTCGAAGCCGGTGGAGGGCGGGCTCGCCGCCTATATCGGCTGGGTCGCGCGCGTGCTCGATGCATTCCACATCGGCGCCGACCCGATCCTGATGGGAAACGGCTTCGGCGGCACGCTCGCGCTCGCGTTCGCGCTGGCGCACGGCGAGCGCGTCGGCAAACTGGTGCTGTGCGACGTGGCGCCCGGCTTTCCGGAAGCCGGCAAGCAGGCCTTCCGCATCATGGCGGCAACCGCCGCGGAAGGCGGCATGGGTGCCATCGCCGAAATCGCCGCGAAGCGGGTGTTCCACACCGTGCATCTCGGCAAATATCCCGAGGCGGTCGCGGAGCGCCGGGCCGTGCTGCAGAAGATCGATCCGGTCGGGTTCCGCGCGGCCTGCATGGCGCTGGTCGAGGCCGACCTGGTGGCGGATCTGCCGGCACTCGCGGTGCCGACCCTGGTGATCTGCGGCGAGCTCGACCAGGCCACGCCTCCCGAGCTCAACCGGCTGATCGCGACGAAGGTCGCCGGCGCCCGCTACACCGAGCTGCCGCGCTGCGGGCATTGCCCGCCGCTCGAGCAGCCGGACGCGTTTCTGGCGGCGATCGCCGAGTTTTTGGAGGCGGCGGCCTGATGCGGGCAGGCCCATTTCGGCAACCTAGGTCGCTTCAAAAAGCTTGTCCTCGCAGCACCATCTATATGCTACACCAAGGGCGGCGCCGATTTCGAGCGCAGCACAAGCCGAACACCGACCAACGACGTAGACAGCGCGAGCGGTCGAGTTCGTCGTCGAAACGCTGACCGTGCTTCAGGCCAATGGAAAGTCGAAATCCTTGAATGATTCCGCAGGGGTGAAATCCATGGTAAAGGCTTGAGCCTCAGGCCGCTTTCAAAGTCCTTGGTCTCCCAAAATAGTTCCCTCTAGGGTACTTCAAAGTCTATCATAAGTTGGGAAACCAAGAGCTCAGGTGCTCAACTGGTTTCGACGGGCATAAAAGTGATCCAAATCGAGCGAATGACTAGCGATTCTGTTGCCCCATCGAGCATCAAGAGACGGCTCGCCGCGCTTGCGTTTGCGGACGTCGCCGGTTTCTCCCACCTCATTGCCGCTAACGACGTCGAGACATTACGGCGTTGGAAGGCACTGCGAACGGAGGTTTTGGAGCCGCACATGGCTAGGCATGGGGGACGCGTGGCCGAGATGGCCGGAGATGCCGTGCTAATCGAATTTCCGAGCATCGTGAATGCCGTGCAATGGGCCGTCGATGTACAGAGGACTCAGGAGAGCCGGCAGAAAGAACCGGATCGTTTCGCCCTGCGTCTGCGCATCGGCATCAATGTCGAGGATGTCATTGATGATGACGGCATCTTGCAGGGCGACGGCGTCAATATCGCGGCACGCATTCACCAGGTTGCGAACCCTGGAGAGATTGTTGTCACGGCGTCGGTGCGAAGTTACGTGATGAATCGGTTACCGGTAAATTTCCGAGATATGGGCACGCCGCAGCTGAAGAACATCAACCGGTCCGTTCAGGTATTTGCGGTCGAGTGGGCGGGGAGCACGGAAGCCGCCCCCGTCGCTCAGCCATATTTACAATGGTCGTCACGGCCGACCGTTGCGGTGCTTCCCTTCCGAAATATCGGTGGGTCGGATGAGGACAGCTACTTCGGAGAGGGGATCACCGACGACATCATCACGGGTTTGTCGCGTAGCCGGTCGTTGTACGTAATTGCCCGCAATTCGACATTACGCTATCGCGATCGAAGCAAGGATCTTCGACAGATCGCAGGCGAGCTCGACGTCCGTTACCTGCTCGATGGTAGCGTGAGACGCCACGCGACGCGTCTCCGGATCAATGCGGAATTAACCGACGTGGCAGCCAACCGTCCGATTTGGGCACAGCGGTTTGATGGCGCCAATGACGAGCTGTTCGAATTTCAGGATCGCATCGCGCGAAGTATCATCGGCTCGCTCGAGCCGCGCCTGCGAGCGGTCGAGGCGGCGCGCATAGCCGATCGTCCGACCGAGAGCCTGGACGCGTACAACTGCGTGCTCAAGGCGCAGGCCCGACTTTATCACTTCACGGAGGAGAGTTATCGAGAGGCGGGCAAACTGCTGGAACGGGCGACAGCGCTCGACCCTTCCTATGCACAGGCGTATGCCTATCTGGCTTGGTGGCTCAACTTCCAAATCGGCGAGGGCTGGTCTCTGGACTCCGACGCCGACAGGGCGCATGCGATCGGCGCCTCCCAGCGCGCTATGGAGCTCGATCCGGAGGACTCTTTCGTCCTGGCTATCGCCGGGCACATCATCTCGTTTATAACGGGCAAGCCGCAGGAGGCGGTCGAGCTGCTTGATCGAGCCCTGGAGGTCAATGAAAACTCACCATTCGCGTGGGGGCTCAGCGCTCTGACGTGCGCGTATCTCGGACGACCGGAGGAAGCCCTGGAGCGGCTGCAGAATGTCTGGCGTCTTAATCCCTTCGATCCCCTGAACTTCTACTTCTGGATAGTGGCTGGAATTGCTGAGTTCGTCGCCGGCCGCTACGATGAGGCGATCGCATGGCTACGGAAGAGCAAACGCGCAAGTCCGCGATTCATCGCCTGTCTGCGAATGCTGGCAGCGTCGCTTGTGCTGTCGGGGGACGAGGTTGGCGCGCATGCAATCGCGCGAGAGTTGCTCACCGTCGAGCCATCGTTTCGGATATCGACGTTGGTATCTTGGTATCCACTGCGGCCAACCGATCTAACACGCCTCGCCGCGGGATTGCGTGCTGCAGGGCTGCCCGAATAACGCGGTCAGGTATTGATGAGTAACTAGGCCGTGTTGACGGTTTTTTCATAGATGAATGATTCAAGGCTGCCTTTCTGGAGGGAGGGCAGCCGTGAGTCGGGGCGGGCGCGGGAGCCGGCGCGGGCGCGGGAGCCGGTGCAGGAGCGGGCGCGGGAGCCGGCGCGGGCGCTGGGGCCGGTGCGGGCGCTGGGGCCGGTGCGGGCGCTGGTGGGGGAACAGGCGCTGAGGCAGGGCCCGGAACCGGCCGAAGCTATTATGCAACCCCGTGGGAGCTGCGCTTTCGTCCGTGGGCGCTCGACTTCACGCCCGACGACTCGGGAGCGCCCCCTTATCCATTCGACTTCATCACCAATCCGTACCTCAGCGAGCCTTTTCTCGAGTGGACCACGGACGACTGGGATCCGGCGCTGCGATTTTGGACGCTACCCTACGACTTGCAGCTGATCGAGTGGTTGAAGTCAGTCCACCCGGGGCGACCATCGATTATGGCAGCCCGCGAGTTCGGTGGGCAGGCGTACTTGTGGCATTTCGATCGCGACGAATTGCTGGCGCGAAACTGGTTGGAGGACGAAGACCTCGAGTGGCAACCCGACGAGGGTGAGCGGCCCGGCCCGAGCAACCCGGGCAAGACGGCAGCCACTTGGCAGGCCGAACGCGATCGGGCGTGGGCGGCGATCAAGCCTGAATTGGAAGAGCTGAAGATGCTCATGGAGGACGACCGCGACCGATATCTCGCCGAGATCGAGGTACAGGCAGATGGGCTCGCGGACTACATCATTGCCTTCATCGGCGCGAGCGAGGCGCGGCGTCCTTGGAGCATCGAGCTGATTTCGTGTGGGCTCGCCATCGGTAACATCGCGTATATGTCGTTCAAGCAGCGGTTCCGTCGCATACGCCCGTCGGTCCTGTGTCCGGGCCTGATTCCGCCGTTTGGCCCGCCTGGCCACCCGTCTTTCCCGAGCGGGCATTCGTTCCTAGGGCATTTTATTGCCTTGCTGCTGCTGGAGATTCCAGTAGTTGCAAAACGCTATGGCATCTTCGATCCACACCAGCCGGCCGGGACTCCCGGCAATGCGCCGACAAACGCGACCGACCTGAGCGGCAGGGGCGAGATTAAGTCACCGTTGCTTTGGCTCGCGCAGCGAATCGCGAAAGGCCGCGAGCGCCTGGGAGTGCATTACCCGTCCGACTCGAGCGCCAGCCGTCACTTGGCCGCCGGCATCTGGTACGCACTGCTCCACGAAACGGATCCGCAGCTGCGCATCTATTGTCCGACGCTCCAAACCGTGCTCAGACATGCGCTCGCCGAATGGCCGGAGCCGTGAGTCTAGGATTTTCTCTCGCCACCGCCTTAAAAAATGCGTCCGAAATTGCCCGGAATTCAGACCGCTGAACTGGCACTTCGAGTCACTGATCCGGCGGAAATCACGCGCAAGCCCAGGTTATTGTCGCCGGAGACGAGGTCAACAAGAGGCGTGGGCAATCGGCTGCATGCGAGGTGGCAGGCCTGCTCGTTCGTGTTCGCCGGATCGTCGGGGCAGTCGGCGATCGCAAGCAGGATGTAGCGAGCTGGTAGCGGCTTCTGAGGTTGGAACGGGCCGAATTCAATCGTTGCCCGGGGTGCGACCGTCTGCGGCAGACCCGAATTCGAAGCCTCTTCCCATGACACCCCACTCTCCCATTTGGGTGGTGCATTGTTGGCTGGGAACTTCCGCCAGAACACACGTACCGTGACGCGGTCCGCAGGCTGGTCGCCGCGGTTCCCGAGTTTCACGAAAAACTGCCCGTTCCGCACGACCAGAGCATCCTTGGTGGCGTGCCAAGCGGGAGTGGCCTTCCAGTCAAGCTGTACTGGCTTATAGGTCCCCGGCCCATACGGCACGTCACCAGGTTCCACGGCCTGCGCTCCTCGATTATCCTCGATGTAGATGTCAACCGCTGGCGGAAGGCCGGGTGCGTTTGTGATTTTTCCAGGAGCACCGAAAAGCCCCTGCGCTTCGAACGCCCAGCGGATCACTTTGTGCGCGCATCCGCCGATGCGCTGGACGCCTGGTAAATCCGGGACATTCCAGGTTCGAGTGCCGGTGTCCGCTTCACACAGGACCTGGACGAAATGATCTACCTCTTGCGCAGGGACTGCGCCGACCGGAGCGAGTCGCTGGATGGCACTCATGATCAGGTAGACCGAGTAGTGCGACGCGGAGTTGCGCACAGTCTGATCCAAGAATGTGTTACCCCCAAGAGAACGATAAAGCCGAAACAGCGATGAGGACAGGATCTGCTCCGAGCGGTATCCCTTGCGGCGCAGCCGATCGCCATCGGGCACGAGACCTACCGAATGATGCTGCGTGCCACACCAGCTCCAGCCGTTCAACACGCAGCGATCGTGACGTCGGGGAATAAACACCCACGGAAAGGTCGCGCCACGCCAGGCAGGATCGGCGGCAAGCTGCGACTGCGGATCGGCGACGATCGCAGCCAGCGCATCGCCCGCGCTGTGCGCAAAACGAAACTCGAGTTCTCCGACGCAGGCCATCAGCAAAATGTGCGCGATTTCGTGCCACAACCATCGGCGATCGGCCGCAATGCCCAGCGGCTCCGCGGGCGAAGGGTGCTTGCGGTCCCAAGGGGAGCGTGCCCGATGCGACAGGTTCGCAAGCGCAAGATGCAGCCGAAGTTTCGGTCGCTCACCCGGGTCGGAAATTGCGAACTGATCCACACCCCAGCCTTTCGGCAGCACACGTGCATTGACGGTCTGGCCATCCTTTCCGGGCCCTGGCCGCACGCCGGATCGATACACCACCTCGATCGGGAGTTGAGCGATCTTGAAGTATGTGTCCGGGTCGATGGAATAATCATTGAAGCGTTTGAAGAGGTCCTTCAGTGCCCAAAACGCGCCCACAGCCGACAGCGTGTTGGACCGGACCCGTGGCCCCTGCCCTGGCAACCGGACCCGCTTGTCGTCCCCGATGGGAGTATCGTTGTGCACAAAGGGTGTTCGTACGACCCGAAATCGGCCCCGCTCGGTAAGCACGCCACTGTTTCCTGCAAAAATTTTTTCGGGCGCGCGATACGCGTCGAGTTCCGCTTCACTGCGCGTTAAGCGGCGCTTGCGCATACCATTGCCTGGGCCTTGCGAAGCTGCGTCCTTCACAAACAGCCGGGCCTCTCCGCGTCTGCCGTCACCCACAACGGGAAACTTCCATAGTGCCTTTAGCGAAACAGGAAAACTGCGCCCATCCGTGATGCCCACCGCCAGGAATTCATACGGGGTATCCGCAATTTCGGCCGCCGTCTCGACAACCTCGGTGCGACCATAGCGTTCGGCGGAGCCGACGCCGCGGAGCTCGATTTGCCAGTCGCCTGCATCGATTCGACCGCACCTGAGACCACGAAACCGTACCGTTTCTGGGTGCAATCCGAGCCCGGCGCCGATCGAATGTCGTAGCTGCGGTAGACTGTCCAGCAACTCTCGCTGTTGGGAGTCGCTCCAGTCGAGGGTGTCGACCCCTGCCGAGGAGTACATACCGAACGGCAGCGAGGCGGAGAAACCGGCAAGGTGCATCTCGGAAAGATCCGAATCCGGGATCTTTCTCAGATGCGTTGCTATCCGAACTCCAAATTCGGATGCGATAAATTTGCCTCCGAGACGTTCTGATGCGAGCAATACGAGCGTGCGGTCAATCAAGATGCCGCCGGACCTTCGTTCTACAAAGAATGACCCCATAGGATCACCGCTGTGGTCACCCTGCCGAATCGGCATCCAGCCGAAGAAGGGGCTAGGGCTGGCGGCATGGGGATCCAGCCCGTTGATCCAGTACTCGGGGAGATCGAGCCCTCCGTGGAAATTGGCCCTGCGCAGGTATTCATGGGCGCGGGTGAATATTTCAAACTCGCTTTCCGCATTTACCGGGGCGACGAACGGCAACGCAAGGTTGTTGAATACGATCGAAGTCGGCCCCCTGCCAGTTGGATGGCTCTGCCGAGTAATCGAGAGGGCGAGTGGAGTTGGTTCCCATTCAGGGAACTCACGGACAGCAGAGCGCACCATGCCTCATCCTCCGATAGTGCTCCCGAGGGACGCCGCTCATGCCATCATGCTGCGGCTTCGCGCCTCGAGAACTGTCGAGATTTGGCTCAAATCCCGAGGACTCTACCCTTGAAATGCATCCATTGCCATGTTCTCTCCCAGCACACGACCGAACACGGTCGGACGGGTGACGGATAATCGCCTCAATGCGTCCCCGATTTCGGCGCATCCGGCTGCTTGAGCGGGTGCGCCCGCGCGAACGCGTCGATCCCCATGCAGGTATCGACGATGCGCGACACCGTCGGGAACGGCGCAACATCGCAGTCGTAATACTGCGCGCCCGCCGCATGGCTGACCAGACAGAGATCGGCAACGGTCGGCGCGTCGCCATGGCAGAACCGGCCGGTATCCGCGCTGCGGCCAAGCTGCGCCTCCAGCGCGGCGAGCCCCTCGTTGATCCAGTGCCGCAGCCATTGCAAGCGCCGGGCCTCGTCGAGACCGAGCTCGTGCTCGAGGAAATTGCGCACGCGGGGCACGATGAACGGATGCGCGTCGCAAGCGACGATCATGGCAAGCGCGCGAACCCGTGCCCTGCCCCGCGGGTCGGCCGGGAGCAGGCGCGGCTGCGGATGCGTTTCGTCGAGATATTCGATGATGGCCAGCGACTGATGAAGCGCCGGCCCGTCGCCGTCGACGAGAGCGGGAAGGAGCATTTGCGGATTGACCTCGCGATAGGCTTGCCCGCGCTGGACGCCTTTCAGGAGATCGACCTCGACCACCTCGGGCTCGATGCCCTTGAGGTTGAGCGCGATGCGCACGCGAAACGTCGCCAGCGAGCGCCAGAACGAAAACAGCTTCATGGCATAGCTCCATTCAGAGACAGGTGACGGATCGACGTGGCTCGTCGTTACGATCTGGCCTCCGCCGGCCGTTCTCCGTCCTCCGCGTAAACCTCCGGATTGACGCAATTCGGCGGCGGGCGGCCCGCAAGCACGGCGAGGATATTGTCGACAACGATATTCGCCATCTGCTCCCGCAGCTCGACCACCGCGCTGCCCAGATGCGGCGCCAGCACCACGTTGTTCATGGCAAGAAGCTCCGGCTCGACGAAGGGCTCGTGCTCGAATACGTCGAGGCCGGCGCCGGCGATGCGGCGTTCGCCAAGCGCGCGGATCAGCGCGGCCTCGTCGACCAATGCGCCGCGCGCGGTATTGATGAGAAAGGCGCTCGGCTGCATCAGCGCGAGCTCGCGCGCGCCGACGAGGTGCCGGGTTTCCTCGCGCAGCGGCGCATGGATCGAGACGAAGTCCGAGTTTCGGAAAACCTCGTGGAACCCGACATAGGCCATGCCGAGCGCGCGCTCGTCGGCTTCCGCCACCCGCCGGGGGCCCCAGTACAGCACCTGCATGGCAAAGCCCTTGGCGCGCCGCGCCACGGCGCGGCCGATGCGGCCACCGCCGCCGATCAGCCCCAGCACCTTGCCGTAGACGCCGGCGCCCGCGAGCAACGAGGATTGCGAGCCGGGAAACACGCCTTGGCGGACCAGCCGGTCGCCCTCGACCAGGCGCCGCGCGACCGCGAGCATGAGGCCGAAGGCGACGTCGGCGGTCGCCTCGCCGACGATCGGGGGAATGACGGTCACCGGTATGCGCCGGGCGGTCGCCTCGGCGACCGCGATGTTGTCCGGCGTGATCGCCATCGAGGCAATCATGCGCAGACGCGGGTTTGCGGCGATCACGTCGCGATCGACGCGGTCGTGGAGCAAGGCGTAGAGGATCTCGGCCCGGCGCACGCCCGCGCACAGTGCCTGCTTCTCGATCGGTTTGCCGGCGTCGGGATTGACCTCGACCTCGGAGACTTGGCGCAACCGGGCGAGCGCGCTTTCCGCAATCGGCTGGGTGACGAACACCCGCATCAGACGAGCCAGCGCACCACGCCGGCCACGCCGTCGACCGCGACCTGCGCCCCGTCCGGGATGCGCCGCGTCGCGTCGAGCACGCCGAGCACCATCGGAATGCCGCGTTCGCGCGCGAGCGAGGCAAGATGCGAGGTGCTGCCGCCGAGCTCCGCCACCACGCCCGCGACCTGCGGGAGCACGTGGCCGAGCGCCGGTCCGGCAACCTTGGTCACCAGGATATCTCCCGGGCCGACCCGGGAAAGCTCGCATTCGCAATTCACCACACAGGCCCGACCGGTGCCCCAGCCGATGCCCGCGGGATGTCCGCTCAGCCCCGGGTGGCGCAGCCAGATCTCGTCCGGCACGTGCGCGGGCTCGAGCTGCAGCGGCCGCGCCTGCAGCAGTTTCGGTCCCTCCTCGTCGATCGCCCACTCGATCTCGACGGCCGTGCCCAGCACCTCCTCCGCCTTGTGCAGCATGCGGCCGAGGGTGACGGCCTGGCCGGGCTCGAGACAGGGCGCCGTCACGAGCGCGGCCGCGACCGGCTCGCGCGTCGGCCCGCGGCCGTGGCCGCAAGTCTCGCGGTGGTCTTTGCGCCCAGGTTCGATCTTGCGCACAAACCCTTGCCGGCTGAGCACGATGCGATCCGGCACCACCTCGCCCTGGGCGATCGCGGAGCCGAGACCCCAGGTCGCGCTGAGCAGCATGTTGCCCTCGACCGTCCGGCTCAGGCCGCCGCCCGAGGCGCGCGCGGCGACGAGCGGCTGGACGAGCACGGCCATGGCGGTTTCGCCGGGATCGAGCCCATGGTTCGCCATATAGCGGCGGGCATTGGTCGACCATAACGCCGCCCAGCAGGCGCGCACCGAAGTGACGAGATCGGCCTCGCTGTCGAGGCCGAGAAAGCTCTCGAACTGCCCGGCAAAGGTGGCCCCGGCGCGATCCTCGACGAGCGCCGAGGAGCGAACCACGCCGAGCCCCTCCCCGATCAGCGCGCGCCAGGCGGCGAGCAACGGCTCGAGGATGCACGGCGCGATCGGTCGCTGGTAGAGCCCGAGCCTGAGCTCGACCGCGACGCGCCGCGCTTCGAACGGCGCGGCGGATCCGACGCGCTGCGCCGCGGCACCGAGATCGAGCTCCGCCATCTGCGCGCGGTAGGCTTCGGCGCTCAGACAGAACCCGCCCGGGATCGGCAGCCCCGCGCGTCCCAGCCGGGCGAGATTAGCTCGGGATCGGTTGCCTGCTCGGAGCTCAGCGGGATCAGCAATGGTTGTGCCGGATTCATGGCGGGGCCGCCCTGGCATAAGACTGACAACTCGCTCCGGTTACCTCCCCCCTTGTGGGGGAGGTCGGCTCGCGCGCTCTACGCGCGAGCCGGGAGGGGGGTATAACGCCCGCAGAATCAAACAAATACCCCCCTCCCCATCCCTCCCCCACAAGGGGGGAGGGAGCAGAACGCGGCTCGCTCCGAGCCGTATGCGATAGCTCTGTCCTGCTGGGAGAGGCAAGGTGAGCGTGCCGCTCAGTTTCACTCGTCATCGCACGTGATCGCCGTAACCGGGGATCGGATCGACCACCGTGATCTGCTTGACCGGGAAATTGGAGATGATCTCGACCTGGTCCGGATGCACGATCAGCATCTCCTCGATGCGCACGCCCCAGCGGAAGCGATGGCCATGCTGAGTCTCGAGCGCGAACACCATGCCGGCTTTGATCTCGACCGGATGGTCGAGCGACCAGATGCGGGAGATCACCGGCTGATCGTATTGCGCAAGCCCCAGGCCATGACCCCACAGATTGGCGGCGGCCTGGTCCTCTTCCGCATAACCCCATGCCTCCTGGGCCGAGGGCCATTTCGACGCGATCTCGCGCGTGGTGGTGCCGGCTCGCACCGCATCGATGGAATCGTAGAGCCATTCGAGCGCGGTCGCGTAAACGTCCTTCTGCTCCTGGGTCGGCTCCTTGCCCACGCAATAAGTCCGGTAATAGCACGACTTGTAGCCGTTCCAGGTCAGCGCCGCGAGATCCATGAACACGATGTCGCCCGGCCTGATGATGCGATCGGAGAAATTGCGCCAGTTCGGCCAGGTGTTCGGGCCGGAAGAGACGATCACGTCCTCGACGTCCTCCATCCCGGGAATCCGATACAGAAACTCCATGATGTGGGCCGTCACCTGGTTCTCGGTCAGGCCCGGCCGCAGGAATTTCATGGTCTCCCAGTGCGCGGCATCGCCGATGGCGCCGACGACGCGCATCGCCTCCTGCTCGTCCTCGTTCTTCACCGCGCGCGCCTCCATCATCGGCGTCATGCCGTCGGTCCAATGGATGTTGGAGTCCTGGAAAATCTGCAGCATGTTGATGTCGATGAAATCGACGCCGAGCTTCTGGCCGGCGACGCCGTAGCGACGCATTTCCTCCTGGATGGCATTGGTGAATTTCCGCACCTGCTGGGTCGAGGCCGGGCCCGCGGCGCCTTTGATCCAGGCATAGGACCAGCGCACGTTCTCGGGCGGGATCCACGGCGAATGCCGCTGGATCTGAAAACCGATGTCGCCCTGCTCGAACAGCACCGGCGCGCCGTCGCCGCACAGCAGCGCGTAGCGCAGCCCGGGCTTCAACCGGTTCCAGCCCGGGGTGAGCGTGCCGGTCACGTAACGGACGTTCTCGTCGTACATGAGCAGCAGCGCGCCGAGTCCGTTCGCCTTCATGCGTTCCCGCGCCCGCTCGAGGCGATATTTGCGCAACCGGTCCCAATTGATGCGCTGCTGCCAGTCCAATCCTACGATCCCGGCATTTGCCATGGTGTTCTCCGGAATATGTCAGTGCTCGAACAGGTGATGCGGCGAGCGAGAAATCGATTTCTCCGCGGGACGAAGCCCCACGGGATCGAGCCGCTGCGGAAAGTGAGCCGCGCGTGGCGGGTTCCGCGCGAGAGCCGAAACCACCCTCCCGAATGGCGGGGCCCGCGCAGGCCGCGGAGCGTACACGGGGAATGTACGCATCGCCAAGAAGGCTACCTGGCGGCCTTCTCCGTCCAGTAGACCGGCATGCTCGCCGCATCACGGCCGCCCCAGCTGTCGCGGCTCGCCTGCTCGAAGCAGGCAAGTGTCCGCTCGACCAGCGGCAGCTCGAGGCCGCGCGCCTTGCCCTCTGCAAGCATCGTGCGCAGGTCCTTGAGCCCGCCGTCGATCGGGAACCCGACCGGTCCCGGATCGCCGCCCTCGAGCATGGTCGCGACCGCCGGCCCGCGCATCTTGATGACGTTGGTGCCGCCCGATGTGTCCGCGAACAGGTCCATCAGCCGGCTCGGATCGAGGCCTACGCTGCGGGAGAGTGCCAGAGCCTCCCCGAGCGCCTGCCAATAGACCAGCAGCGGCAGGTTGATGGCGAGCTTCATCAGGGCGCCGTTGCCGACCGGTCCGACGTGCTCGAGCCGGCGACACAGTTGCTCGAGGATCGGCCTGGCGCGGGCGGCATCGTCCTCCTCGGCGCCCATGAGCCCGATGAGCTTGCCTTGGCGAGCGGGCCCGACCGTGCCGCCGACCGGGCACTCCACAAAGCCGGCGCCCTTGGCACGGACCCTGCCGGCGAGGTCGATCTCGGTCTGGGGCCGGACCGTGCTCATCTCCATGAAGAGCTTGCCGGCCACGTTGCCGCAGAGGAGACCCGAAGGGCCGTCGTACACCGTCTCGATCGCCGCGGCGTCGGTCAGAATGGTGATGACGGTCCCGACCTTTGCCGCAAGCTCCCCGGGCGACCGGGCGAGCGCGGCACCGGCTGGCTCGAGCGGCCTGGCCTTTTCCGGCGATCGGTTCCAGACGCTGAGCGTATGGCCGGCCTCGATGAGCCGCCCCGCGATTGCCGCGCCCATGCGGCCGAGCCCTGCGATCCCGATCTGCATCAAGAATCCTCCATTGTCCTCACCGGCTGCGGTTCATAGCATAGCGCGCGCTTGGTCAGCGCAAGCAGCGCCGCATGTCGGAGACGGGACAGTCAACGATGGACGCAGCACCCGGCCGCACCGCTTCACCGGAAAGTCGCAGCGAAACCCGCGACGGCATGCGGATCGACTGGGATGTACCGGTCGAGATGGACGACGGCCTCGTGCTGCGCGCCGACGTGTTCCTGCCCGTCCCCGAAGGACGTTATCCGGTGATCCTGAGCTATGGCCCATATGCCAAGGGGCTGGCGTTCCAGGACGGTTACGCCGGTGCCTGGGAGCGCATGGCGCAGAACCATCCGGACGTCACCGCCGGATCCAGCAATCTTTATCAGAACTGGGAGGTGGTCGATCCGGAGAAATGGGTGCCGCACGGCTATGCCGTCGTGCGGGTCGATTCGCGGGGCTGCGGCTGCTCGCCCGGCGATATCGACCATTTCTCGCCGCGCGAGACGGCGGATTTCTATGAGTGCATCGAATGGGCCGGCGTGCAGCCCTGGTCGAACGGAAAAATCGGGCTCAACGGCATCTCCTATTACGCCATCAACCAGTGGCACGTCGCCTCGCTGCAGCCGCCGCATCTCGCCGCGATGTGCGTGTGGGAAGGCGCCGCCGATTGGTACCGCGACATGACCCACCACGGCGGCATCCTCTCGGTGTTCTGGGCGAACTGGTACGACATGCAGGTCAAGACCGTGCAGTACGGCCTCGGCGGGCGCGGCGCACGCTCGCGCGTGCACGGCCGGCCGGTGTGCGGACCGGAAACGCTGGCGGACGACGAGCTCGCCGGGAACCGCTGCGATTTCGGCGACGAGATCCGCGCGCATCCACTCGATGACGAATACCACAAGGCGCGCTCGCCAGTGTGGGAGAACATCAACGTCCCGCTGTTCTCGGCCGCCAACTGGGGCGGCCAAGGCCTGCACCCGCGCGGCAATTTCGAGGGTTTCGTGCGCGCCGCCTCCAAGGACAAATGGCTCGAGGCGCACGGCATCGAGCATTGGACGCATTTCTATACCGATTACGGCCGCGAGCTGCAGCGCAAGTTCTTCGACCATTTCCTCAAGGGCATCGACAGCGGCTGGAGCCGGCAGCCGCGCGTGCTGCTGCAAGTGCGCCGGCTCGACCGATTCGTCGCGCGCGAGGAGAACGAATGGCCGCCCGCGCGCACGCAATGGACGAAGTTCTACCTCGATCCGGCCGAGCATTCGCTCCAGCAGACGCCGGGCGCACGGCGGGCCGGCGTGAGCTTCGATGCGCTGGGCGACGGCGTCACGTTTTTGACCCCGCCGCTGGCGCAAGAGACCGAGATCACCGGGCCGTCGACCGCGAAGCTGTTGGTGTCGTCCTCGACCCGCGATGCCGATCTCTTTCTCGTGCTGCGGGTGTTCTCGGCCGATCTGAACGAGGTGGTGTTCCAGGGCGCGCTCGATCCGCATACGCCCATCGGGCAGGGCTGGCTGCGCGCCTCGCATCGCAAGCTCGACCCGAAGCGTTCCACGCCGTATCGGCCCTACCACACGCATGACGAACTGCAGCCGCTGCAGCCCGGGGAGATCGTCGAGCTCGATGTGGAAATCTGGCCGACTTCCATCGTCGTTCCCGCCGGCTACCGCATCGGGCTGAGCATCCGCGGCAGGGATTACGAGCATCCCGGGCCGCCCACTCGTCTCTCCAACATGAAGCACCCGATGACCGGCTGCGGCCCGTTCATGCATGACGACCCGATCGACCGTCCGCCGGATGTGTTCGGCGGCCGGACCATTCTGCATTTCGGCGGCGGCCGCGAGCCCTATCTGCTGCTGCCGATCATCCCGCCGAAGGCGGCGCCGGATCGGTAGCCCGCGCGCGCAATGCATGACAAGATGGCTCTTGGCATAAGGAAAATAGCGCGGATGAAATCCCTGTCGCATCCGATCCGAAGCGAGCGCCCCGATCGAAACGGGCGACGCCAACCGAAGGGAGTGAAACACCCATGAAGCTTCGACGCAGAACCGTGCTGAAGGGAATTCTCGGGGGCGTCAGCGCTTTGACGTTGAAGGCGCCGGCGATCGCGCAATCCGCACCGTTCAAGATCGGCCTGCTCACGGTGAAGACCGGTCCGCTCGCACAGGGCGGCATCCAGATGGAGCAGGGCATCGCCACACTGCTGAAGGAGAAGAGCAACACGTTGGCCGGCCGCAAGATCGAATTCATCTCCGCCGATACCGGCGGCAATCCGGCCGGCGCCAAGACCAAGGCCCAGGAGCTGATCGAGCGCGACAAGGTCAACGTCATTCTCGGCCCGTTGGCGGCGTTCGAACTGCTCGCCATCACCGATTACGTCCGCGACAATCAGACGCCGCTCATCAGTCTCGCTGCCGCCGAAGACGTGACGCAGCGCAAAGCCAACCCGTTCGTGATCCGGCCATCGGCTACATCGGCGCAATGCTGTCACGCGATGGGCGACTACGCTGCCAAGGATCTCAAATACAAGCGCGCCGCGACGATCTCCGAGGATTTTGCCTTCGGCTACGAGCAGATGGCCGGGTTCCAGCGCGTGTTCGAAGACGACGGCGGCAAGGTGGTGAAGAAGCTGTGGCCGCCCCTGGTGACGCCGGATTACACCCCTTACATCGCCCAGATCGGCAACGTCGACTGCGTGTTCAACGGGTTTGCCGGATCCAATCCGGTGAAGTTCACGCGCGCGTATGCGGATCTCGGCTTGAAGGACAAAATCCCGCTGCTTGCCGGCTGGACCGCCATGGACGATGCCCTGCTGCGAAGCCTGGGCGATGAAGCCGTGGGCGTCGTGTCCGCGGCCTGGTATTCGGCCGAACGCGACACGCCGAGCAACAAGCGCTTCGTCGCGGCCATGCAGAAGGATTACGGGGTGCTTCCCGGCGGCTATTCGGCGGGAATGTACGTCGCCGGCGAGTGTGTCGAGGCCGCGATCGAAAAGCTCGGCGGCCAGGCGGATGACCGCAAGGCCTTCGCGGAGGCTCTGCACGCGGTGTGGTTGACCGACACCCCGCGCGGACCGGTCAAGTTCGACCACCTCGGCAACGTGGTCGGAGACGTCTTCATCCGGAAATGCGAGCGCAAGGGCGGCCAGCTCGTCAACACGATCGTCAAGACATATGCGAACGTCAGCCAGTTCTGGACCTACGACGAGAAGGCGTTCCTGGCCAATCCGGTCTATTCCCGTGACTATCCGCCCGCCAAGAACCTGGAATAGCCAAAGCAACCCCTCCGTCGTCCCCGCGAAAGCGGGGACCCATGACCTCTGGTCGTGCGGAATCGACACGCCGGTGGGCATGGATCCCGGCTCACGGCCGCTACGCGGCCTCGGCCGGGACGACAAACTGCGACGGGATCCGCGGTACCCGACATGTCGCTCTGGCTGACCCTGGCGGTGAACAGCATCGCGTACGGCGGGCTGCTGTTCCTGCTGTCCGCGGGATTCTCGCTGATCTTCGGCCTGATGCGGATCCCCAATCTGATGCATGGCTCGTTTTTCATGCTCGGAGCCTATTTCGGCGTGACGCTGCTCGACAAGTATCAAATAAATTTTTGGCTCGCGGCGCTCCTCAGCGGCGCGGCCATGGCCGTTATCGGCGGCCTGATCGAACGCCTGCTGTTGCGGCGGCTGGCCGGTCAGGAACTCGCGCAGGTCCTGCTCACGCTGGGCCTGTCCTTCATCGTCGCCGACGTCTGCCTGATGGTGTGGACCGGCGATCCGTGGCAGCCGGCGACGCCGGCGCAGCTGCGCGGCGCAGTGCAGGTGGCGGGCCTGTTCTTTCCGCTCTATCGCCTGGCGATCGTCGCAATCGCCGTCGTGATCGCGGTCGCGCTCTGGCTGATGATCGATTGGACGCGCCTGGGTGCGATGATCCGCGCCGGGGTCGATGATGCTCCCATCGCCCGGGTGGTCGGCATCAAGGTTTCGCAGCTGTTCACCTTGGTGTTCGCGCTCGGCGCGGCACTCGCGGCGTTCGGTGGCGTCGTCGGCGCGCCGTACCTGTCGGTCTATCCGGGCCTCGATATGGAGATGCTGCCGCTCGCGCTGATCGTGGTCATCCTCGGCGGAACCGGCAGCCTGCTCGGAGCCCTGGTCGGAAGTTTCTTGATCGGAATCCTGTACAATTTCGGCCAGGCGATGTTGCCCGACCTCGCCTACGTGATCCTGTTCCTGCCGATGCTGCTGGTGCTGGTGCTGCGGCCCCAGGGCCTGTTCGGCAGAATCGTGTCATGAGCTCCATCACGCCGCGGCGGGCGGCCATCGGCATCGCACTGATCTTGCTGATCACGCTGCCGGCCTGGGTCGGCAATCCCTATTACATCAACATCTCCAGCCAAATCCTGCTGTTCGCGGTATTCGCGCTCGCACTCAATGTCCTGGTCGGATACGCCGGTCTGGTCTCGCTCGGGCACGCCGGTCTGTTCGCCACCGCGGGTTATGCGGGCGCGCTGATGCTGCAGGCCGGCTACGGCCATTTCGCCGCCGACGGCGTCGCGATCCTCGTCGCGCTCCTGGCCGCGGCCGTGTTCGGCGTGCTCGCGCTGCGCTCGACCGGCATCGGCTTTCTGATGATCACGCTTGCGCTCGGTCAGATTGTCTGGGGCGTCGCCTACCGCTGGGCGAGCCTGACCAACGGCGACAACGGCGTGAACGTGACGACCCGGCCGCGCCCGTTCGGTCTGAGTCTCGCCAATGCGGATTCCTTCTATTATGCGACGCTGTTGATTTTCCTCGCGGCGGTCGCGAGCATGGCGGTGTTCATCCGCTCGCCGTTCGGCGCGAGCCTGTGCGGCGCGCGCGATCAGGCCCGGCGCATGAACGCCCTGGGATATAACGTCTGGCTGATCCGCTTTCTCGCCTTCCTGTTCTCCGGTTTCTGGTCGGGGATCGCCGGACTGCTGTTCATCTATTACACGAATTTCATCAGCCCGCAGGTCGCCTCGCTGCAGACCTCGGCCGAAGTGCTGCTGATGGTGATTTCCGGCGGAACGGCGACCCTGCTCGGCCCGATCGCCGGCGCGGCCATCGTCGTGATCATGAAGAACGTGGTGAGCGCCTACGTCGAGCGCTGGAACCTCGTGCTCGGCGTGATCTTCGTCGCCATCATCACCTTCATGCCCGAGGGCCTGGTGCCCGGCTCCGTGCGTCTGTGGCGCATGGGGTGGCGGGCGTTCCGCGACCGCGGCAGGGCCAATGTGCTGCGCAACGTGCCGGAGCCGCCGTCATGAGTGCGCTCAAGGTCGACGCCTTGAGCAAGTCGTTCGGGGGCTTGCGCGTCACCGCCGATGTCAGCCTGACGGTCGAGCCCGGCGAACGGCGGCTCATCATCGGCCCCAACGGCGCCGGCAAGACCACCTTGTTCAACCTGATCACCGGCGAGCTCGCGCCCGACAGCGGCTCGATCCTGCTGTTCGACCATGACATCACGCAGCTACCGAGCCGGCGTCGCGCTCACTTCGGCATGGCGCGCACCTACCAGATCATCACCCTGTTTCCGCGCGATACCATCGTGCGCAACGTCTGCCTGGCGCTGCTCGGGCTCTCGCCCTTGCGCTGGAACCCGGTGGCGGCTTTCGACCGGCAGCACCGGCTGTTCGAGCGCGCCCGCGCGGCGCTGGCGCGGGTCGGTCTGAGCCACATCGCCGATCGGCCGCTGTCGCAGACCTCCTACGGCGAGCAGCGCCGCGTCGAAATCGCCATGGCGTTGGCGCAGAATCCGAAGGTGCTGCTGCTCGACGAGCCGTTCGCCGGGCTCTCGATCGACGAACGCCGCGAGGTGAATCAGCTGTTGTTCGCCATCCCGCGCGACGTGACGGTGGTGATGATCGAGCACAACATGGACGTGGCGCTGGAGTTCGCGGACCGCATCACGCTGCTGCATTTCGGCGAAGTCGTCGTCGAGGGCACGCGCGCCGAGGTCGTCGCCGACCCCCGCACCAGGGAGGTCTACCTCGGTGCGTAGCGCGCTCAGCCTCCAGGACATCGACGCCTATTACGGCGACAGTCACGTGCTGCAGAAGCTGTCGTTCGAGCTCGGCGAAGGCCGCCTGCTCGGGCTGCTCGGCCGCAACGGCGCCGGCAAGTCCACTTGCATGAGCGTGACCGTGGGACTGCTGCCGCCGCGCGCGGGCACAGTCGAGCTGTTCGGCACGCCGGTCACGCGGCTTGCGCCCGAAGCCATCGCCGCGCGCGGGGTGGCGCTGGTTCCCCAGGGCCGCCGCATCTTCAAGAGCCTCAATGTGCGCGAGAACCTCGCGGTCGCCGCGCGCGCGCCCAAGGGCGGCAAGGCGCTGTGGACGCTCGAGAGCGTGTTCGGCCTGTTCCCCCGCCTGCGCGAGCGGCGCAGCCAGATGGCCGGCCTGCTCTCCGGCGGCGAGCAGCAGATGCTGGCGATCGGCCGGGCGCTGATGGGCAACCCGCGCGTGCTGCTGATGGACGAGCCCTCGGAAGGGCTGGCGCCGCAGCTCATCGCCGAAGTCGGGCGCGCCATCGCACGGCTCAAGGCCGAGGGCCAATCCATCCTGCTGGTCGAGCAGAACATCAAGCTCACGCTCGCGCTCGCCGACGACGTGGTGATCATCAACACCGGCAAGGTGGTGTTTCAGGGCTCCGCGGCCGAGACCGAAGCCGCGAAGGACGTGGTCACCCAGCATCTCGGGGTGTTTTAACAACAGCTCACAAGAGGAGAGTCCAATTGAACGCCATCCATCCCTACGGACCGACGGCGGCGCGCGAGCACGGCAAGCCGGGACGGGAGCTGTGGCCGAAGAGCACCACGATCGACATCCACTCCCACGTGGGGGTGCCGGCCGCGGCCGCGCTGGTCAAACCCCACCTCGACCCCGCGAGCGTCCCGCTTGCGCATTTCTCGACGCCCGGGACCAAAGCGGTCAACCAGCGGCAGGAAGCCGATCGTCGCGCGCGCATGACCGGGCTTGACGGCGGGCTTGCCGACCGCTTGCGCGATCTCGACCAAATGGGCATCGACCTCCAGCTCGTCATGCCCCCTCCCCCGCAGCTGTATTTCACCGTGCCGGTCGAGATCGCGGTCAAGGCGATGCACATCCTCAACGACGGCATCGCCGAATTTCTCGCGCGCACGCCCGACCGCTTCGTCGCGCTCGGTGGCGTACCGCTGCAGGATGGCACGGAGGCCGCGAACGAGCTCGAGCGCTGCATGACAAAGCTCGGCTTCAAGGGGGCGGAAATTCTGACCAACGTCGGCGGCCGCGAGTTGTCCGATCCGGCGTTCGCACCGTTCTGGCAAAAGGCCGAGGCGCTCGGCGCGCTGGTCGTGATCCACCCCAACGGCTTCACCGAAGCCAAGCGGCTGACAAAATTCTATTTCAA
>WNFF01001305.1_pt1 | contig 25019 bp, 23 predicted proteins | sample 5400441 | NCBI WGS metagenome assembly WNFF01 (sample SAMN13153345, study PRJNA577476) | soil metagenome | isolation source: 120 cm saprolite under Douglas fir tree site 2 hole 3 replicate 1 | place: USA:California | collected 2015-04-18
GGACATGGTGGCTTTGAGGACGTCGGTTTCGAACCACTGGTCGAGGAAGTCGGCGGAACTCATGGTCATGAGCTGGACGAGGGTGTAGCGCTCGTCGGAAGAGAGTTCGCGGAAACGCTGCAGCAGGAAGTGGAGCTGCTTGAGATCGCGCGGATTGAGAGTAGTGGGGTCGGGGGGAACCATGGAGAGCATGGGCTTCACGAAGCGGCACATCGGCGTCATCATTTTCGAGAATTCGTCGTAGGCTTCGGCATCGAGACGGGAGTGGCGGCGAATGTCGCGGACGGACTTGGCGTGGTCGTTCATGCGCCAGAGGTAGTCGCCGCTGGGCATGGGAGAGAAGGTGCCGTCGAGCGGGAGAATTTCCAGGCCGTGGCGCGGGAGATCGAGTTCGCGGATGATTTCCGGGCGGAGGAGCGAGACGACGTAAGAACATTCGGAAAAAAGAAAACCGGGGAAGATCTCTTCGGTGACGGCGGCGCCGCCGAGGACGTGGCGGCGTTCGAGAACGACGACTTTCTTCCCGGCTTTGGCGAGATACGCGGCGTTGACCAGGCCGTTGTGACCGCCGCCGATGACGACAACATCGTAGTGCTGACCCATGGCGCAGGGCTCCGGTATGACTCAAGAGAAAAGTGGGAAGCGATGACGAAACATTTTACCGGCAGACGCGATGAGGCACAAGCCTTGCAGCGGCGATGAGGCCGGTATCTGACATCGGCAATCGTTCCATTTTGATTGGGAAGATCAATACGTTGTGATTCAGGAGGCTAGAAAGAAACAGTTGGTGAACCGGGGAGGACTCGAACCTCCAACCCGCTGATAGTCTCTGAAAGACTCGAAACGCTTATTATTCAATGTTTTCATGCGGTTTCCCCGCTTCGAGTTGGGCACTCATAGGCAACATTCGGCGCAGTTGTTTCCTAACTTGTTGCCCGGTTGGGACGGCCCTCGTACTAAAAAATCGCTAGAGGAGAAACCGAAAATGATTATCACCAAAGTTGTTGCAAGAACTGTTCGAGTCTTGGAACGCCAGCGGGACAAGATGCAGAAGGAATTAGAAACTGCAAACTCCGTTCTCGCTGTTTTGAATCCTCACACGGCGGCCACGACAAAGGCACATATGGCCGCTGGCACCAAAGCTAAGATCGGCAAAGCAGTCAGAGCCGCGTGGAAGGCGAAGAGGAAGGCGTAACTCCCAACGAAAACGGGCCGGTTTCTTCGCGGGAATCGGCCCGGAACTTAGTCAATTATCTATTTTTTTTGCAACGCGGACACAGACAATGCGTAAATTTGCCCTCTGCATCCTTGAAGTCAACATGGCCTCCACGACCAGCAAAATGATGCGCCTTCCTCTCTGCTGAGTTTTCATTTCCCGTGACTATAGCGGCCCTGTCTTTGTGTTCACCTTTAACCGCGAAGTCTCCGTCTTTCCGTTCTTCGACAAAGTACAGTTTGGGGTTTGGCATTTTTGACAGACCTCCCTAACCGTTCTAGGCCACACGCCGCAAGCTGTCAATCAAACAAAAAAGACCGACTCCCTAAAGGAATCGGCCCGGAGTTGTCCGCAAAACGGACGGCCTAAGCAGCGGCCCGCTGGCAGGTAGCGCGAGAGATGCCGGTCTGCGTTGCGATGGCTTCCCATGACGCGCCGCTGGCCCGCAGAGCCTTGATTTGTTCCGCGTTGACCTTTTACCTTTGGGCGTCCGATCTGTTTACCCCGTGCCTTCGCCGCTTGCATACCGGATTTTGTACGGGCAATGATGAGTTGCCTTTCAAACTCCGCGATGCTGGCGAAGATGCCGAAAACTAGCCGTCCATTAGGAGTGGAAGTGTCAACGCCCTCATGGAGAGAAACGAAGTGAATTCCGAGCGCGTCGAACTCGCTCAAGGCGTTCACTAATTGCCGCAGACTCCGGGCGAATCTGTCATAGCGGTAAACGAGTACGGCATCGAACTTCCGGCGCTTCGCGTCTGCGAAGAGTCGGTTAAGTGCTGGCCGTGATTCTTTCGAGCCGCTGACGCCCTCATCTAAGAATTCCGACACGACGCTCCAATTCCGGCGCACACAATAACTCCTCAATTCGTCCAGTTGCATGGCCGTGTTTTGATCTGTAGTACTCACGCGACAATAGATAGCAACCTTCACTTTCGCACTCCTTTCTTCGGACGCCCGCCGAGCTTTCCGTTTTCTCGGCTGGCTTTGGCTTTCGCCCGCGAACTCTTGGAACCTCGGCAGGCCGGGCAGTAGCAAACTAATTCAATCTTGTGGATTGCACACTTCATAGCGCGAAATTAACCTAACATGTTAGGTTTGTCAAGCGGAGTTTTCAAGAAAAGTGGCGCACCCGGAAAATACTCCTGTAGAGCGTCCACAATGCTCAAAAAGATGGCACAAAATGTAGCGGTTTTACTTGCGTTTTTAATCATCATATACTATATCTTGTGGTATACAGAGACAATTTTTTACAAATTTTCACATATAATAGAGGGGTATTTTTCTCCTTCCCCCCCTCAAAGCCGCTTGTCCAGAAAATGAATGGGCCGTGGGGCATCTTAACGGTTAGAAGAGATTTTGCGGATTCGTTCCGCCGGGTTTGACGCCTGAATTTCCTTAGCATGTAACAAAAAGTTTGTACTACGTCCATGCTAAGGACACTTCGGGGTCAGGTGCGTCAAACGCCTGACCCTTTTTTATTTCCATCGGCAGCACAAACCAAAACAAAGAAAGAATGAAACTATGAACTACGGACGAATTAGGTTCTACAACTCCAAGCGAGGTTTTGGATTTATCCGGCCAGCATCGGGGGAAGAGGATGTATTTTTCCATGTAAGTGAACTTCCCCTGGGGGTCATTCCAGAGCCAGAGATCACAGTTGAATTTACCCTCGGAAAGCGGAAGGGACAAGTAGTGGCTAAGGACGTTCGGCCTCTCGAAACAGAGGTAACGTCCGATGAGCGAAACTAGGCCATTCACGGCAAAATCGGACGCCATTGGAACCTTACAGGAAGAGTCCACTCTTTACTGTTCCTCGGAATGGCACCTGTCCAAATTCAAATCGAACTTGGCACCGCTGATTTATTCGCACGCATTTTATGTTGCTGGAACGAGTGGTATCTACTTCATTTCCCTCGGCACACTGGCAAAGTACTTCAAAGCGGATTACAAAACCGTCTGGAACGCGGTCAGAGAGTTAGTTGAGAGTGGGTGGTTTATCGTGGTTTCCGAGCGAAAAGGGGACGTAACTACCTACAGAGTCAGAGACCACAAAGCGTGGGTGAGAGAGCATCCGGGCTTGTGTACCACAAAATTTGAGTACCCTTGGACTGGCGAAGATGGAGATCGACTCGCAGTCGAAATATACACGGCCAGCGGCGGGCGAGTGAAGTGCTACGCGAATCAAATCATTGCGCTTCGGAAGTCGCGGTTATCAGATACAGAGATTGTGCTTAGGTGGAAGCAGTTTCTAGCTGACAATCCTCCAAAAAGCAAGCAATGGAAGGGCGCTCTTTATCGGTTTATGGAGTCTCTCCGGTCTTGATTCTTACTGGTGGGGTATGGCGTGCATTGCATACCTACCTCTGGCGTGGATTGCATACCCCTCTGGCGTGCATTGCATACCTACCTCTGGCGTGCATTGCATACTAGTATCCGAATGTAGTCTCCGAAGAGAGTCTCCGATGATTGAGTTACCGATACCGGCAAGCCGTGATAGTGGCCTACGCCAGAAACTAGGAACAAGACTCCGGGACGGCCAAGAGGAAGAGTCAGGGAGACTGGCCGGGATTACATGGCAGAATAGCCCGCTTCAATCGAAGTCTAGTGAACGCGAATTTTTTTCGCGGATTTATTCTCGGAAGATCGGTCCCCGTTGAAATCTTGACCGCCCAAAAGGGTGCGAAATTCGCTGGCCGCAAGTTGCTGATTCCAGTGGCCGCATTTTTTGAGATCGTATGCGCCCACAACCGAACGGTTTTGAGCCGAGCGGACCTCTACGGCGCAACCGACAACAGCACAGCGATTGCCCCGACAACTGGCTGTATTTGGAGGGTTTTAGCGTTTCTGCCCTTCCCTCTGTCCGTTTTGCGGACGGGGTTTCTTCTGGCTGTCAGATAATTTATTCCTAGTCTATGGAGTAACATTATCGGTTTTTCTTCAAGGCCGGGGGTACAGAGTCCCTGCCGGGTCGATCTACTCAGGCGAATCACCGTGGTAAAACCGCCTTCTTTGTCGCACCAAAAGCGCACCCTTTCCGCACCGCCTCAGCATCATAGAGGCTGGCACTACTTGTGATAGTGCCATTGCTGACAATAAGAGCCGGTTACAGCCACGAAAGGATCACCAATGCAGTCAAGGACCGATGCCGCTTTGAGAAAGGTCATTCAAGACAAGAAAGCCCCCGTCAAGGTCAAACGCGAGTGTCTGGCAACTATGGATAGCCCTAGCTCCGCTTTCTTGGCCGAGATTGTTAACGGGGATTATCCCCCCAAGCTCAAGGTGGACGCCGCCCGAAGGTTGGCAAAGATTCAGGAAGCCAAGCGGCACCGTGAGGAAGTAGACGCGATACTAAAACAGGAAATTCAAAGGCTGGCGAAAAGAGACCCTGATAAAAAAACCGCTATACCCCCTGTACCGATTCCCGCTCCGCCCGTAGCTCAGTTTCCGCGTCCAGAAACCGGACAAGCTATTGCGCCAAAGAGTACGGTCGCACAGTCTATTCCCGTACAGCCTATCCCCAAACCGGACACACCGCCTGAATCAAAGCCAATGATCGCCCCGACGCAACTTCCCGCTACGGTCCCGAATCGTATCGAGGAAGGGGAACGAAAACCGATTTTCACTCTGCCACGCGGCGCAATTTTGGAACGAGATGAGCAAAATAGGCTGCTTGACCTTTTCCGCATCGTGGCCGACACAAGCAAAAGTGAAACCGGGCGGGGGGCTGCAAGGAACCAACTCGAAAGGGTTATCCCGATGCCCGATGCAGCGAGAAGCATGTTTGCGGTTTATTTGTTGAAGATGTTGGAATACCTCGACAGGCATCCCGAAGAAAGACCCAAAACGCCACCGCCGAGTGAACAGAATCCCGAATTTGAATTGTTTCGGCTCAACTTTTCCGTCAGTCAATGGCTCCGACAACGGCTTTTGGGACAAATTGCCAGCAATTTAGGAGAGCACATGGTAAGCAAAATCGATGCGCTTGCGGAGGTAGTCCGCGACGAAACACGGTTACAAGTTGAAAAGGATGCTGCGCTCGCCGCGTTAAGGGACTTGGCGACAAATGCAGACACTTTCCATGATCGGTCTACCGCATCCGAAATTCTGAAAACTATCAACGGGATACCTGAATCGGATTATGAAATCTCAGACCATCTGCTTGAACTCCTGGGTATGACGGCGGAAGAGTGGAAGGCCATGAGTGAGCGTTAAAGAATTGTTCGATACCGCGATAGGTCGTTTGCCGAAAGCACAGCGTCGAGCCGCATTCGAAAAGCTGAGGCAGTTGTCTCTGTCTGGAAGTACGAAAGAAATCGCGGAAGCACAACTCGCCTTGACTCACAGCCGCCTTTACAAAATTCACGATGGAGATGTGACCGCGATTCTCCATGCTATCGAATCAGAAATGGAAAACTCATGGAGAACAAAGTCGAGCGTCTGAGAAAAATCATATCCGCGCTACTAGCAGCGGGGTTGACTCAAAAGCGAGCGGACGAAGAGACCCACAAATTAGCAAAACTGATTTTGGAACTGCCCACGGGCGACAAAAACAACAAACTAAAAGGATAAAACTATGACAACGAAAACAGTACAAAAAGTTCAAAAGATTGCCGAGGATTCATTCATCGATGAGAACTTTGGACAGCTCGACCTTCGCGGAATGTCGATAAGCGGGGCGGACCTCGCGCTAATCGACTTGAGAGACCCTTTTATGCCGGATGATAAATTCGCTCCAATTGATAGTCAGAGTCGAGGTTTTGGTTCAGTTGCTCTCAAACGGGGTATTGCGGAATTGGCAGAGAACGATGCAGAAGTCCAGAAAATTCTACACGCGCATGGCGTAGTAAACGAAGGTGCGCCACACAAATTTTTCCTTGGGGATGGCACCGAAGCAACCGTTTTTCTTGGCCGTGATAACAAGTGGAGGGTTACAGCCAATTTAGAAAGCGGACAACAGACGATAAAACTTTCATCGGCTAATTCGCGGGATGGAGCAATGTTTGGCGCGGAGTCTTACTTTGGCAAACAGCGCGGTCCAAAGATTCACGCTCTTTCCAAAGATGAGGAGCTATACGTCGCAAGACTGGCCGGACGCGGAAAATTGGAAGATGCTGTTATGAATTACATGGCCTATGCAGTACCCGACTTCCACGGGACAGACATAAGCTCGGACCCAAAATACCTAGAAGTCTGCAATCAATGTGCGTGGTTTGTGTTTGTTCATAGCACGCCGCAGTTTCAAGACAGCGACGAAGCCAGAGAGTTTATGACGCGATACATAGGCGACCGCCCCATAACTGTCCAGTTGCTACAGTTTGCATTCGCAGAATACAAGAAAACCAAAGAGAAGGAAGAAAGGGGCTTGCTCCTGAATCAGATCGAAAATCGAAATGAGCCTGCTACTGTCACAGGACAAGACTTGGACGATTTACCAGACCAAGAAATCGATACACTGTTCCATGATGTGACCCGCGAATCTCTACGCTCGAAAATCCGCCGCTAACAAAATTCGCACAAGGTTCGGTCCCTTGCGTGTAGTGTGGCGGGACACTTTTGGGGGCCGTACCCGCGCAAGGTTGGTCAAACCTACCCTCAACGGCTCCCGAATCTTCGAAAAAACAAAGGAATCAAATGGAAACTATAAACAACGTAGCAGAGTTAGCGCAGATCGAAGCGGCTTCGTTCGGGCAGGAAACCAGAAATAGAGCCGAAGGAATTATCCCCGAAATTCTGGAACGATCTGGCGTGAAGAGCTTGGCCGATGTTACCGAGGCACAGCTAGACAATTTTCGCTATATGGCAAATATCCACGCGGACTCAGACCTATATAGGCTCCTACTTCTCCGCAGACGGCTTGCCTTAGCGGGCGTGTCTTGGACACCGCACTACAATTTCTAGCAACAAATCGAAAGGAAACATAGAATGTCAAACTCAAAAAGTAATAAGGCAGAAAACCGCCGACTAGAACTTAGTCCGAATCAACAGAATCCATATCTTGCAAGGCCAGAGGATTTTGAGGTTGAAAAACCGAACGCGCCAGCAGGAATGTCTGTGCCCGGACACGGACAACGCGGCGAAAACGAGCGGGAAGAAAAACAGTTGCTTGCCGAAAGAAAGTCCACGGGTAAAGGTGTTCCGCTACCTCTCGAACCTTCGGAAGCAAAAAAACCACACACAAAGTAGGGCTAGATTAAATGTCGTTACAGAGCCAAACAAGCAGTTTCGCCGTTCACGTAGATTCAGACCCCCTGCTTTTGATAGTTGAAGCAGCGGTAGTGGTCACGAATAATATGCTTTCGTTTTCGCCACGGACTACTTTTCTGTTGGTTCCCAATTCGACAAATTTTATTTTTTATGACGTTGTGACGAATGCTCTGCGACTAAACACTTCCGGTTTTCCAAACCAAGTAATTCCGATTGCAACTGTCACCGCCTCAGAAAAAAGAATTACGTCCCTTGTAGACAATCGCCCGGACTGGATAATCATTCCCCTGCCCGTGGCGTTGGTGAATGCTCCGGGCACTCCGCTTGTCAGTGGCAATTTTTCATTTTCGGGATGGGGAACGGGGGCAAGTCTGCAAGTCAATTCCGGCACACAAACCGGGTTTTCTATAACGATCATCGCAGGCAGTAGTCCTATTTTGCAGCCCACGGTAACGCTGACTTTCCTTGTCGGGTATTCGAATCCACCCATGACAATCGCTAGGGTAACGGGCGGAAACGGGGCATTCAGCGATTTAACGGTAGCTAACACGTTGAGTCGATCTGTGCTGACTTACGAAGGTCTCCCCGTTTCGGGCAAAACTTACACTCTGAGTGTGTTCAATCTCGGTCAGTGAGGTAGCAGTTTTATTTGTGCTTCAAGGTCAATAAGGTGTTGCCACAACTCACGCAAAGATTGTATATCCGAAATATCTTCGTCGCCGTACGCCTCGCGCAGCACCTTCAAGACTCGTTCCTCATAGGGTTGGCGCATCGCTCGTATCTGGGCGACAGAATAGAGTCCGGCCAATTCTTCCTCTAGTTGGACGCCAAATTCGGACGCAAGTTCTTCAACTCGCATAAGACGAAACCTTTCGATTGCCTTCTGAATCATATTAGACACGGGGAACTGTGGTTTCAATGAAGAAATTCCCCACTGTGCGGATTCCGACTCTTAGCCGTCCGCAAACCGGACGCGCAGCGACAGAACACCGAACAGCGATCTGAGAAAGGAAACTCTGGCGAAACGGCGGGTGATCTTACTTGCCGACACGTAGCCGGGGAACGCGGATGAAACATCTTGGAAATTCCAGCAACGCCAGAGATTCGGAGGTCGGCGCGTCCCGTCGAACCTCACAGTAGAGCCGCCCTAGCCTGCCCACAAGAGAACCTAGAAGCCCGCCTATCGGAAACGCAAACGCCTTTGCTAGACGTGCGGCAAGCTGCTTCCCTTCTGGGAGTGTCGGAGTCTTGGGTGCGTCGCCATATCGCGGAACTGCCCGCCCTCAGAGTTGGCCGCTTGGTTCGGTTTGATCGTCCTTCCCTTCTTCGCCAATTTCAGGTTAAATCTGATTCGGGAAACCGCATGAAACAGAAAGGTGATGACCTTATGTTTCACGCGGCGATTAAGACCCGCTATCAATCGGGGCGGGTCTACAGGAAAGGCAAAGTTGTGAAAAAGTGGTACGGGCAGTTTCGGGAGGACCAAATCAACGCGGAAGGAAAACTCTTTCGCGTTCAGAAAAACGTCTGCCTCGGAACGCTCGGAGAACTGCCAACTAAGCAAGCAGCTTCGCGGGAGCTTACGCGGCGGATGGGAACAGGGACGCCAACAAAAGCAGCTATGCTTTTCAGCGACCTCGTTTCTCGCTGGCAGGCGGCAGTCGTACCAACTCTGCGAAGTACGACGGCTACTCACTATCAGTATGCACTTTCTTCTTACACTGTCCCCGCGTTTGGACAGCGTGAGATCAAGAGCATTACTCGGTTTGACGTTGAGCTTTTTCTAGCTGAAAAGGCCAAAGCATACAGTCGAAACACGCTTCACAGTATGCGAGTCGCGTTGAGTCGAGTGCTCTCTTGGGCGGTCAACGGGGGTTGGCTGGACAAAAATCCTTGTGCTGGCGTCCAGCTACCTCAAGCTCCGACGAAGGTGCAACGGACAATTCTCACGTCAGAGCAAGTTAGAGCGTTGGCGTTGAAACTGGAAGAACCTTACGCGACGCTTGTGCTTTTTCTTGCTGCAACTGGCTTGAGAATTTCAGAAGCGGTAGGAGTAAAAGTAGAGGACTTTGAGGGAGACGTTCTTCGGCTGCGTCACCGCTTCTATCAAGGAAACGACGGCGGCGAGTACGGAGAACTCAAAACCAAGAAGTCCGCTCGAAACCTTCCTCTTCCGGCATGGTTGGCAGATCGTGTGAAGTCATTGGCCGATGGTAAGGGATTCTGCTTCCGTTCACAGGCGGGAACGCCACTCAATCAAAAGAATGGCTTGAGGCGTTACATTCATCCTGCTTGCGCGGAGTTAGGTTTCCGTATCGGAGGTTGGCACGATTTGAGGCACACGGTCACAACATGGGCGCTCAAGAAGTACCCGACGAAGGTTGTGTCAGAGATGCTAGGGCACGCCAACGTCAGGACCACGTTGGACGTTTACGGCCACGTTATGCAAGAGGACTTCGCAGCGCCTCTCGCGGAAATGGCCGGGAAGTTGTTGCACGATGTTGCCCAAAACAGCGGGAATCAAGTTGCTGCCTAGCTATCTTGCTGTAAGGCAAGGGACTTGGTGAACCGGGGAGGACTCGAACCTCCAACCCGCTGATTAAGAGTCAGCTGCTCTACCATTGAGCTACCGGTCCACAGGTTGATTTTAGAATTTTACATGGGTCCAGGAATTTTGTCGAACCGCGGAAAACGCTCCGAAACAGTCGAAGGCGCCCTATTTTCCGCGCAATGTTGCCACCAGCCCGCGGGCAACTTCGCGCGCCCGGGGTAGATCGCCCGGTTCGAAAGAGATGGCGGAGACGCGCGGATGGCCGCCGCCGCCGAATTTTTCCGCGAGCGACGCCAGGTTCTGATTGGCGGTGGCCTGATTCCACGGGTTGGTGCCCAGGGAAACTTTCGCGCGCGCGGCGGAGGCGCTGACGCTGACGGAATAAACACATTCCGGGTGCAGCAGATAAGGTATGAATTTGTTGTAGCCCTCAAGGTCGAGATCGCCAACGTCGAAAAAAATGACGCCATCGCGCGCTTCGATGCGTTCGCGCAGAATTTCGATGGAGCGGCGGTGGCGCTCGAGAAGCGGGGCAAGGTGCTTGGCCACGAGCGGGAGCTTCACCATTTCACTCAGCGGGCGGTAGGCCAGCTCCGGAATGATGCGCGCCGGCAAGCCGTTTTCCGGCGCGGCTTCAATCACCAGGGCGAGCTGCGTGGCCGGCTCGGCAAGCTCGACGGCAGACTGCGGCGTAGGATACTGCGCTCCGTCAATGATGTCGCCCCAGTGGATCAGGTCCGCGAGCGGCTTGGTATCGAAGCCGAACTTTTCGCTGGCAATGGTCGCGATGAGCTTGGTGCAGGACTTATACTCCGGCTGGTAAAACATGTGCGGACCAGGGTGCTTGCGGAATTGTTCGGCGTCGGCGGGGGTGAGAAAGGCGCTCTGGTGATGGTCGAACCACCAGGTCACTTTCGAGGAGTTGGAAAATTTGAAATCCACGATGACGTTCTCGTCGCCATCGAAGAGGCCGGCTTCCCAGGGCTGCGCGGCGCGGTGGGTCATGCCAGTGAAGCCGAACTCTGCGGCCGGGTCAAAGCGTTCGCGATAAAAACGGTAGAAGAGAGCCGCGGAAGCAGTGCCATCGAAGCAGCGATCGTGAAAGCAGAGCCGGACCTTGGTCATAAGGGAGCGAGTTCGCCGCTTCGCCTCCCAGATGCTCGAGGCGAATGGCGACGAAGCCAACCAAGATGTACGTGGGCGGCGGGATTGTCAAGCGGAAAGGCTTGCGGCCGTTGGTCTGGAATTTTCATGCTTTCTTCCCGGGGGAGCGCAACTGCAGTGGCGCGGCTGGTTCACGGTGCTTGACTTCCGGGACAGAATAGCTTTACTTAATTCTATTACCCCAGCAATCACAAAGGATTTGTGTGCCCAGGAGGCCGCATGCCCGAAGAAAAGAATTTCTTTGTGGGACTCTTCGATTTCGGATTCAATAGTTCGCTGCTTCGCCGCCTCGTAAAGTTGTTGTATGTGATCGCCATTATTGGCGGGAGCATTATGGTGGTCGCTCGCGTGGTGCTTGGTTATCAGCAGTCCCCTGCGGACGGACTGATCAACCTGGTCGCGGGAATCGTATCTCTTTTTGTTGGCATTTTGGTGGCGCGATTGCTGCTGGAACTGGCGTTGCTGGTCTTGCGAATCGCGGATGGCATAGACCACGCGACGCGTCCCGGAAACTGAAAGCACGAACCGGCCTAACAAAAGCCAGCGGTGCCGCTTGAATTGTTCAGACGCCGGCGACGCGCGCCTGTCTGCGAGTGCCTCCGGCCCGCAATATGAATTTCTGGCCGAAATAAGGAGCCTGGGCCAGCACTTTCTGGAGCTCGAGATCATCCGAGTAACGCCGCTTGGGAATTTTTCGCGCCAGGATGCTGATTTCAAGCGGGTCGCGGCGGAAGGGATAAGGTTCGAGCGTGGCTCCGTCGTTTTCCTCCGGCTGCAGATCCCAATCCACTTCCTTGCCCTTATAGTCGGCCGGCACGGCGTCGATGGTGGCGGGTTGCAGCGGTCCGAGGCAAAAGTAAAGAGAGAGGCGGTCCATCGCTTCCAGCCGCTGAGCGTTGGCCTGCAGCCATTTCTCGTCGGAGAAATCTTTTGTCAGGGGATCTCCCCGAAGGTCCACTTTCAAACGTAACTGCTGCAGACGGAGTCTTTGCAGGAAATCGCTGACGAGGGGAGCTTCCTGGGCCTTCACGTACTTGGCGGAAAACCCCGGCATGGTGGCGCGAGTGCGATCGTAAAGGCCGGCGCAGTGCATGCTGACGAGGAGACCGGCGTAGCGGTCCACTTTGACAACGCGTTCGATGCCCCGGTGGTAGAGATCGATGTGCTCCTGAGTGGGCAGGGACATGAAGCTGTACGGTAAGAACGTGACCGGGTCGATGCGCGGCTGGAGTTCCCACTCGTTCCAGCCGTTGTCGTGCTCGGTGGCAGCGAGTTGGAAGGATTCCAGGGGTTCGGGCCGGGCGAAGTTTTCATTGCCGGATTCGCGCGCAAAATAGCCGGACAGGACAGCATGGTCCGTCTGGCGAATCAAGATCAGATGATCGCCCTGCTCTTGGATGATCATGGCGCTGCCCTCACAAGCAGCGATGGCTGAAGCACACGTCTCTGGATCGGATGCGTCGGCCTGGCGGGGAGACTGGCCAAGCAATTTTCTTCGGGACCACGGTATTATGCTCTCACTCTCGTCTCGAATCCAGCACCATCGTCTGGGCGTTCGCGGAGGGAGCTGACGTTGAAAATGCGGAGCAAAATGGCACTGGAGCGGCAGTTCTCAAGCTTGTAGAATAAAAACACCACTGCGGGAGTGGCGGAACTGGCAGACGCGCAAGACTTAGGATCTTGTGGCCGAAAGGCCGTGGGGGTTCAAATCCCTCCTTCCGCACCAAATTTCCGGCTGATGAATTTTGCCTTGAGATAGCGCGGCAGTCTTTTGGTGTCAGCCGAAGGACTGGCGGCGCGAGGAGCGTCCCGTGGAGCACAACATTCGTGACCTTCTGAACCTATACAACCCAAATGATCCGCTGGAGCAGGCTTGGACGATTCCTTCGCCGTGGTATTTCGATGCGGGGATCCACGAACTGGAGCAGCAGAGCGTGTTTGGGAAGAGCTGGCAAGCGGTGGGGCGCGTGGATCAGGTGCGGGATAAGGGGAGCTACTTTACGGTCGACCTGGCGGGCGAGCCCCTCGTCGTGGCCCGGGGCGAGGACGGGCAGTTGCGCGCGTTTTATAACGTTTGCAGGCACCATGCGGCAGCGGTGGTCACCGAGGCGCAAGGCTGCGCGAAGCAGTTTCGGTGCCCATATCACGGGTGGACTTACGGGAACGATGGGGCGCTGAAAGGGATGGTGGAGTTCGAGGGCGTGTGCAATTTCGATCGGGCGAAAAACGGACTGGTGCCGGTAAAAGTGGACACATGGGAGAATTTTGCTTTCGTCAACTTGGATGAGCGAGCGGCGCCGCTACTGGAATTCCTTGGAAAGGTTCCGGAGCTGGTGGCGCCGCTGCAACTCGCGAAGAAATTGAAATACTTCGACCGCCGGGTCTACACGCTGAACTGCAACTGGAAAGTGTACGTGGACAATTATCTCGATGGCGGGTACCACGTCCCGCACGCGCATAAAGGGCTGAGCAGCGTCATCGAATACACGAAGTACGCAATTGAGAACTTTGAGAAAGCGTGCCTGCAATCCAGTCCGCTCTCTTCGGGCTCCAAGAGGGAATCGGGAGTCGCGGCAACGCGGCAAGGACGCGCGTTCTATTTGTGGATCTATCCGAACTTCATGATCAACGCCTATGAAGGCGTAATGGACACGAATCTTGTTCTGCCGCTCGGCGTGGACAAATGCGCGGTGGTGTTCGACTACTACTTCGCGGACATCAGCAAGACAGCGCTGAAGAAAAACCAGGCCAGCATCAAGGTGAGCGAAAAAGTGCAAAAGGAGGACGAGGCCATCTGCGATGCGGTGCAGCGGGGCCTGGCGTCACGCGCTTACGTAGCTGGACGGCTTTCCGTCCGCCGCGAAGCCGGCGAACATCTCTTCCATCGTTTGCTGCATGCTGATTTGTCAGGCGCACTGAACCGGCCCGCAGCAGCGGATTGAGCGAGTCACTCTTCGCAGTGGGAATTGACGATGCCGAAGGCGTCGCCTATACTGAGAATTCGAGTTTGCAGGGTGAGTGCTCACCTGTCTGGCCTCTCTGAAACGAAAGCCTGGTTTGCCTGTACCCCCAAACCTGGCCGCATGCCGTGGAGACCGGCAACCGTACCGTCACGACATTGAGAGTAATCCAAGAAAGGATTTTTGCATGGCTGAAGCAACGTGCCGCCGCGAGCTGGAGTTGGAGATTCCCGCGGAAGAAGTAACCAAGAAAATTGAGAGCGTGGCGAAGGAATTTGCTCGCCTGGCGAACGTGCCGGGATTCCGGCGAGGCAAGGCCCCGGTTTCGCTGATCCGGCGGAAGTTCGCGGAAGATATCAAGGGCGAAGTGCTGCAATCGCTGGTGCCGGAGCGCGTCGAGAAAGCAGTGGCGGAGCAGAAGCTGACGCCGGTTTCGCAGCCGCAAGTGGACAAGCTGGACTTCAATGAGGGGCAGCCGCTGAAGTTCCGCGCGGTTTTCGAAGTGTTGCCGGAGTTCGAGCTGGGCGATTATAAGAACCTGTCGTTCGAGATGCCCACGATGGACATCACGGACGAGGACGTGACGAAAGCGCTCGAAGAGATGCGCGAGCGAGCGGCGGCGTTTGCGCCGGTGGAAGGGCGGGCGATTCAGGACGGGGACTTTGCGCAGGTGAAGCTGCTGGGCACGCCGGAAGGCGGCGGCGAGCCGCTGCAGGCCGACAGCGTGCTTTGCCATATTGGCGCGGAAGAGACGATGGAGCCGTTCAACGCGAACCTGAAGGGCGCGAACGCGGGGGAGCACAAGAATTTTGACGTGGAGTATCCGGCGGACTATCCGGATCCGAAGCTGGCGGGCAAGAAGTACCACTATGCGGTGGAAGTGCTGGGGATCAAAACGAAGAAGCTGCCGGAATTGAACGACGAATTCGCGAAGGATGTGAGCGACGCGGCTTCGCTGGAAGAGTTGAAGAAAAAGGTTCGCGAAGGGCTGGAGCACCAGCGCGATCACAAGCACAAGGAATTGCTGCACGAACACGTGCTGGCGGAAATCGTGAGGCAGCACGACTTCCCCGTACCGGAAGCGCTGGTGGAGCATCAAATGGACGTGCGGCTGGAGCGGGTGGTGCGCTCACTGGCGGCGCAAGGAGTGGACCCGAGGGCGGTGAACGTGGACTGGGTGACGCTGCGCAAGCGGCAGGAAGAGCGCGCGAAGGATGACGTGAAAGCGGAACTGATCGTGGACCGCATCGCGACGGCGGAAAACATCGACGTGACGGAGGAAGAGCTCACGCACGAGCTGGAACACATGGCCGGGCATAGTAACGAATCGGCGGAAGCGCTGCGAGCGCGTTTGACAAAGCAGGGGACGCTCGATAGGATGAAGGCTAAGCTGCGGAGCGACAAAACGCTCGACTGGCTCGCGCAGAACGCCAAAATCAAAACCGTTGCGGCAGCGAATGCAGCGACGGATGCAAAGTGAAGCACTCCGGTTTAGCACCAGCAACACTTACCCAAATGAGAAATTTCGACGAACCAGAGTACCGCGCAACGACACTCGTACCGATGGTGGTGGAGCAGACCAGCCGCGGGGAACGCGCTTACGATATTTATTCCCGGCTGCTGAAGGAACACATTATTTTCATCGGGACGCCAATCGATGACCACGTGGCGAACCTGGCGACGGCGCAAATGCTGTTTTTGCAGGCGGAAGACCCGGAAAGAGACATTCAGCTGTATATCAATTCACCGGGCGGCTCGATCACCGCGGGATTCGCGATTTACGACACCATGCAGTTCGTGAAGCCGGACGTGGTGACCACCTGCGTGGGACAAGCGGCTTCGATTGCGGCGGTGTTGCTGGCGGGCGGAGCGCCAAAAAAAAGGTTTGCGCTGCCGAATGCGCGCATCCTGATTCACCAGCCGTGGATGAGCGGGCTGGGCGGGCAGGCGACGGACATCGACCTGCATGCGAAAGAGATTTTGCGCATGCGCACGACGATCAATACGCTGCTGGCCAAGCACAGCGGGCAGCCGGTGGAACGGATTGAGAAGGACGTAGAGCGCGATTACATCATGAATCCCGAGCAGGCAAAAGAATATGGGATGATCGACGAGATCATTTACAAACACCGGTAGTGATGCGCGGCATGAAGTGCTTTGCGGCTTGAAGCGAGAAATGCACAGGGGTTCCAAAAAGTCAGCAGCCTTAGGACTTTCTCTTTTGCTCAGGAGAATAATCGGCCTAGAATAGTGGCTAGAGACTCCGTCGAAGCCCAGCGGAGGCGAGGCCTTCATACCAGTGAAAAAATTCAACCCAGACGAGCCATTGCGCTGCTCCTTTTGCCATAAAACGCAGGAGCAGGTGGAGAAGCTGATCAGTTCGCCTTCGGACTATCCGCGCGCGTACATCTGCAATGAGTGCGTGGGGGTATGCCAAACGATTCTGGAAGATGAGAAGCGCGAACAGACGGCCTCGCCGACGAAGCGGCTTCCGCGGCCGCCGGAGATCAAGCAATTCCTGGATGGCTACGTCATCGGGCAGGACCGCACGAAAAAGAAACTGGCGGTGGCAGTTTACAACCATTACAAACGGATTTTCCTGAACAAGCAGCCGGGCGATATCGAACTGAGCAAGTCCAATATATTGTTGATTGGCCCCACGGGCACGGGGAAGACATTGCTGGCGCAGACGCTCTCGCGCATGCTGGATGTGCCCTTCGCTATCGTTGATGCCACCACGCTTACGGAAGCGGGGTACGTGGGCGAGGACGTCGAGAACATAATTTTGAAGCTGCTGCAAGCGGCGGACGGGGACGTTCAGAAGGCTCAGACAGGCATCATCTATATCGATGAGATCGACAAGATTGCGAAGAAGGATGAAAACCCGTCGATCACGCGGGACGTGTCCGGCGAAGGCGTGCAGCAGGCGCTGCTGAAAATACTGGAAGGCACGGTGGCCAATGTGCCGCCGCAGGGCGGGCGCAAACATCCGCATCAGGAATTCACACCGGTAGATACGACGAACATCCTTTTTATTTGCGGCGGGGCGTTTGTCGGGCTGGAAAAAATCATCGAGAAGCGCGCGGGCCGGCGTTCGCTGGGCTTCCATACCGACGCTGCGCCAACGACGCCGCAGAAGCGCAACACGGAGATGCTGGAGCAAGTGCAGCCGGGCGATTTGATTCGCTACGGACTGATCCCGGAATTTGTGGGGCGGCTGCCAGTCGCGGGCGTGATGAACGACCTGGACAAGGGCGCGCTGGTGAAAATTTTGACGGAACCGAAAAACGCGCTGTTGAAGCAATACCAGCGGCTGTTTGAATTCGAAAACGTGAGACTCCGGTTTACGGACGATGCCCTAGAGACGGTCGCGGAGTTGGCGCTTCAGCGCAAAGTCGGCGCGCGCGGCTTGCGTATGATCCTCGAAGACCTCATGCTGGAACTGATGTACCACCTTCCCATGCAACGGAAGGTGCGCGACTTTGTGGTGACGGCGGACATGGTCCGCACCCGCGAAATCAATTGGAGTTTGCTCGAGAAGGCCGGATAAGGCCCTCGGGTTTCGAACTTACGGTGCAGCCATGCCCGGGCCGCGCAAGCAGGATCCAGGGGACTCAATGTTCACTCGCGAAAAACAGGAAATGAAGCGCGTGCCGATGATGCCGGTGCGGGACATGGTCATCTTCCCGCAGCAGATGACCCCGTTTATCGTCGGCCGCGAAGCGAGCGTCCGGGCGCTGGAAGAAGCGCTGGCGGGCGACAAGAAGATCTTTCTTTCCACGCAGCACGACGCTTCCGTGGACGACCCTAAGCCGGAAGAAATTTATGCCGTGGGAACGCTCGCCAACATCGTGCAGAGCGTCAAGCTTCCTGACGGCAATATCAAGGTACTGGTGGAAGGTGTCGAGCGGGCGCGGGCCCTGTCGATCGCCACGGAAGAGGGATTCTTCCGCGCCACAGTGCGGCTGCTGGGCGCGCGCGTGGAGCCATCACCGCAAGTCGATCAGACGGTGCAGAAGATCACCGGGCTGTACGAACAGTTCATCAAGCTTTCGCAGAGTCTGAACTACGACACCATGATCGCCGCCGCTCGGGTGGATGATCCGGCGCGGCTCTCGGACACGATTGCGGCAAACTTGCAACTGCCGGTGGACGAAAAGCAGGACTTGCTGGAGACCGTGGACCCTGTCGAGCGGCTGAACCGGATTGGCGACATCCTTGAGATTGAGCTGGAGAAGCTCAACGTCGACCGAAATATCAACACGCGCGTAAAGCGCCAGATGGAGCGCGCGCAAAAAGAGTATTACCTGAACGAAAAGCTCAAGGCCATCCAGAAAGAGCTGGGGCGCGGCGAGAAGAGTGAAAGCGACGAGCTGAAAAAGAAGATTGATACCGCGGGGATGTCCAAGGAAGTGCACGAGAAGGCGATTCAGGAGCTGAAGCGGCTGGAATTGATGCCGCCGATGTCCGCGGAATCCACGGTCAGCCGCAATTACCTGGATTGGCTGCTGGCGGTGCCGTGGAAGAAAAGATCGAAGGAAATACGCGACATCAAGGCCGCGGAAAAGATATTGAACGAAGAGCACTACGGCCTCGATAAGGTTAAGGAACGCATCCTCGAATTCCTGGCGGTGCGCCAACTGGTGAAGAACCCGAAGGGTTCAATTTTATGTTTCGTCGGGCCTCCGGGCGTGGGCAAGACTTCGCTGGCGATGTCCATCGGCCATGCGACGGGCCGCAAGTTTGTGCGCGTGTCGCTCGGCGGCGTCCGCGATGAAGCGGAAATTCGCGGCCATCGCCGCACCTATATCGGTGCACTGCCCGGCCAAGTCATCCAGATGATGAAGAAGGCCGGCACGGTGAATCCGATCTTCGTGCTGGATGAAGTCGATAAGATGTCCACGGACTTCCGCGGCGATCCGTCGGCAGCGTTGATGGAAGTGCTCGACCCCGAACTGAACCACTCGTTCACGGACCACTACCTGGACGTGGAGTACGACCTTTCGAAAGTAATGTTTGTGTGCACGGCGAATGTCCTGCACACCATCCCGCAGCCGCTGCAGGACCGCATGGAAATCCTGCGGCTGCCGGGCTACACGGAGCAAGAAAAGCTGGAGATTGCCAAGCGGTTCCTGGTGAAACGCGCGCGCGAAGCGACCGGCCTCACCGAGAAGAACCTAAAATTTACCGACGAAGGCTTGTTGCACATGATCCGGCACTATACGCACGAAGCGGGTGTGCGCAGCCTGGAGCGCGAGATTCAAAACATCGCGCGCAAGATGGCGCGTAAGGTGGTGACCGATAGCGCCACCGTCGGCGTGGAGATCACCCCCGCTAACGCCAACGATTTCCTGGGCGTACTCAAGTACCGCGAATACTGGCTCGAAAAGCACAATGAAATCGGGCTGACAACCGGCCTCGCCTGGACAGAAGTCGGCGGTTCCGTTCTGGTTACCGAGGCCGCCATAATGGAAGGCAAAGGCCGCTTGACGCCAACCGGCAAACTCGGCGAAGTCATGCAGGAGTCCGCGCAAGCCGCCATGAGTTACATACGCTCGCGCTCCGCGGCGTTCGGCCTGACCAAGGATTTCTACCGCAACCTCGATATTCACGTGCACGTTCCCGAGGGCGCCATTCCTAAAGACGGTCCTTCGGCGGGTATCACCATCTGCACGTCCATCGTAAGCGCGCTTACCAAAATTCCCGTGCGCTGCGATGTGACCATGACCGGCGAAATCACTTTGCGCGGCAAGGTCCTCCCGATCGGTGGTGTTAAAGAGAAGCTCCTGGCCGCGCACCGAATGGGCTTGCGTACGATAGTGCTTCCGAAGGACAATGAGAAGGACCTAGCGGAAATCCCGCAGGAGATCCTCTCCAGTCTCACGACACATTTTGTCGAGACCATGGATGAAGTGCTGCAGATTGCGCTGGAGCGGCCGATTGTGCCGCTCGAGCATGCCGAGGTTGCGCCCGTCACGGCACCTTTCGTGGCCGACGCCGAGAAAGACAAGAGTTTGACCAACTAAGCAGCGTAGTTTTGGGTACGGCCCTTCCCGCGAGGTAACTCCGGCCTGGTCGGAGTTACGCTTGAGGAACTTTCAGGTTCGCCGCGGCCCGGCGCTGCCACCGGTTGTAGAAAGTCTGGTTTGCCCCATCCTGGCAGGTTTTCGCTTGTCCGCCAGTGCGGTGCGCCACCTCAAATCAATCCGGATTCCCAGGGTCAATTTTCACCATAAAAGCTAAGGATATATGCCAAAAGAAATAAACATTGAAGGAAGTAATCAGATGAGTATCAGCCTTGCCGAGCTGAAGGAAAAGAACATCACCGACCTCGCCAAGATCGCCAAGGAGTTGAATATTCCCGGCGCGAGCGGGATGCGCAAGCAGGAGTTGATCTTCCAGATCCTCCGGGCGCAGACCGAAAAGAACGGATTGATCTTCTCTGAAGGCGTCCTCGAATGTCTCCCCGATGGGTTCGGATTTCTGCGCGCGCCGGAATACAACTACCTCCCCGGCCCCGACGACATCTATGTTTCACCGTCGCAGATCCGCAAATTTGATCTTCGTACCGGCGACACGGTGTCCGGCCAGGTCCGGCCTCCGAAAGACGGCGAACGGTATTTCGCGCTGATTAAAGTTGAAGCCGTAAATTTTGAAGACCCGGAAGTTGCGCGCAGCAAAATCTTCTTTGATAACTTGACGCCGCTCTATCCCCAAGGCCGCTTGAAGATGGAAACGACCAAGGAGAATTTGACCGGCCGGGTGCTGGATCTGCTCTGTCCGGTAGGCAAAGGCCAACGCGGCCTGGTGAACGCCCCGCCACGCACCGGCAAGACGATGATGCTGCAGTCCATGGCCAATGCCATCGCCACCAATCATCCCGAGGTCGCGCTGATCGTGCTGCTGATCGACGAGCGCCCCGAAGAAGTCACCGATATGCAGCGCACCGTCAAGGGCGAAGTCATCAGCTCGACGTTCGACGAGCCGCCGCAGCGCCACATCCAAGTCGCGGAAATGGTGCTGGAAAAGGCCAAGCGCCTGGTCGAGCACAAGCGCGACGTCGTCGTGCTGCTCGACTCGATTACCCGTCTCGCTCGCGCCTACAACGCCGTCACTCCACCTTCGGGCAAAGTGCTCTCCGGCGGTATTGACGCCAACGCTTTGCAGCGTCCGCGGCGCTTCTTCGCCGCCGCGCGCCATGTGGAAGAGGGTGGCTCCCTCACCATCATCGCCACTGCGCTCATCGACACCGGCAGCCGCATGGACGACGTCATCTTCGAAGAGTTCAAGGGCACCGGCAACATGGAAATCTACCTGGACCGGCGCCTCGCCGATAAGCGCGTGTTCCCTGCGATCGACATCCAGCGCTCCGGAACGCGCAAGGACGAATTGCTCCTGCCGCCGGATGAATTGAGCCGCGTGTGGGTGCTGCGGAAGGTTCTGAGCCCGCTCTCGACGGTCGAGGCTATGGAGCTGTTGATCAGCCGGCTGTCGAAGTCAAAGTCCAACATGGAATTTTTGAGCGGGATGAACGCCCCAACGTAATCGAGCGGAGCGATTTTACGCGTGGTCCCAGGCGTTTGGGGCCTTCCACTACCCCTTCCCGCAAGCTTTCCTCTCAAGCAACGTTTGAAACGCAAGCAGCCGGCACCAGTGCGGCCGCGCGGAGGAATGCCTTTGTACGAACGATTCATGGCACGCCAGCCGATATTCGACGAGCGGCTGAAAGTTTTTGCCTACGAACTTCTGTTTCGCGGGGCCGGCCCGCAAAACGTTTTTCAACCGCGCAAAGAGCCCTCCAGCAGCGCCACCGTCGATTCCGCGACGCTCTTCGACCTGCAGACGCTTACGGGACACGCGAAAGCCTTCATCAATGTGGACAAGGTCGCCATTCTGCGCGGCGCCGATGGTATGGTTTGAATGGAAACCAGCCCGTCAGGCCGCGGCTTCCTTCGCGAGCATGACGATCAACCGCGCGGTTTCTTCGATGCCCATCGCGGTGTTGTCCACCAGCACTGCGTCCGCGGCGCGCACCAGCGGAGAAACTTTCCGTTCGCGATCGCGCTTGTCTCGCTCGATCACTTCGTCGAACACTTCCGGGAGCGTAATTCGTTCGCCTTTTTCCCGGTGCTCTTTCCAGCGGCGTGCCGCGCGCACTTCCGGCGAAGCATCGAGAAAAATCTTCAACTCCGCGCTGGGGAATACGACCGTGCCGATGTCCCGTCCTTCCATCACGACACCGCCGCCCGCGCCCGCGCGTTGCTGCTCGGCCACGAGGACTTCGCGCACTCTTGCAATAGTTGCGAGCCGCGAAGCCGCCTGCGCCGCTTCTCCGGTGCGGAGTTCTTGCGTCACGTCAGCACCATCCAGGAAAACACAATTCTTCGCGCCCAGCGCTTCCTGCTCCGGATCAGGTGGTTTCAGTTCGATACGTGTTTCCTTCGCAAGCTCCGCAAGGCGGGACTCATTTTCCAGCGCAACTCCGTGCCGCAGCGCCTTCAGCGCCAGTGCGCGGTACATCGCTCCGCTGTCCAGGTACAAATAGCCTAGCGTCGCCGCAACACGGCGCGCCACACTGCTTTTGCCGGACCCCGCAGGACCGTCGATGGCAATGGTGAGTTTTGGCATCTTAGTAGCACAGCCAATCTTGGCTGTGTGCATTTCTCTGGAAAGTTCCCAGAAGCAGCCCAGGCGGGAGTGCTGGATCTACTCCTAAAATCCCATGATGTTGTAGCCGCAATCGACGTGAATTGTTTCGCCAGTGATGCCGGAGCCTGCGTCAGAGAGCAAAAATGCCGCGGTTCCTCCGACTTCGCCAGGATCGACGTTGCGTTTTAACGGCGCGCGCTCGGCGTGCGCCTTCAGCATGTCTCCCAAACCGGAGATTCCGCGCGCTGCCAGCGTCTTGATCGGCCCGGCGGAAATGGCGTTTACCCGGATACCCTTTTGACCCAGGTCGCTCGCCAGATATCGCACGCTGGCTTCGAGCGCGGCTTTCGCTACGCCCATGACGTTGTACTTCGGCACGACTTTTTCCGCGCCGTAGTACGTCAGCGTCACGATGCCTCCGCCGGTTGTCATCAGGGGTGCAGCCGCTCGCGATACGGCAATGAGCGAGTACACGCTGATGTCATGCGCGATGCGAAATCCCTCGCGCGTGGTGTTCACAAACTCGCCCTTCAATTCTTCCGCGGGAGCAAACGCCACGCTATGCACGATGCCGTGAAGGACACCGTAGCGCGATTTGAACTCCTCAAATACCTTAGCGATCTGATCGTCCGATGAGACATCGCACATGAAGCCCTCAGCGCCCGTCAGATCGGTGATCAAATCCTTGGCTTCCTGCTCCATGCGTTCATTCTGATAGGAAATCGCCAAGCGCCAGCCGGCTTCGTGCAGTTTCTGCGCGATAGCCCAGGCGATGCTGCGTTTGTTCGCCAGGCCGAAGATGACCGCTGTTTTCTGCGTCTCGCTCATTCTTCCATTCCCCCGGATGCCAACCTGAAGCCGGCGCTGCAAGATCAAATGCGATGAAACGCCTTTTCAATTTCCTTCATGGAATACCGCAGCACCACCGGGCGCCCGTGCGGGCAGCTCATCGGGCAATCGGTTTTCGCCAGGGCGTCCAGCAGCCATTCCATTTTCGATTGTTCCAACGGCATATTCACTTTGATTGCCGCGTGACACGCCGTGGACGCGGCGATTTTTGCCTGCAACGTTTCAATCGAAATCGCGGCGTTCTCGCGCTCGAGTCCGTCCAGAATTTCGGTGAGCAGTTTTTCGGCGTCCGGCGCGCCCACCCCTGCGGGCACGGCTTGGATCGCCACGCTCTTCGGCCCCATCGGTTCGACTTCGAAGCCGTTGGCAGCTAGTTCTTCCGCTATTTTTTCGAAGATGACGATCTGCCGGGGCGACAATTCGATCACCAGCGGCATGAGCATGCGCTGCGCCTCTACTTTTCCGGCGCGCCGCGCTTCCAGGTGCTGCTCGAAGAGCACGCGCTCGTGCGCCACGTGCTGGTCCACGATCCACAGTCCCTCGCCGTTCACCGCAACGATAAAACTCGCGCTGACTTGCCCAAGTGGTTTAAGGTCCGCGATTTGTTCAGGTCGCGGGAGGCTCGCGGGAGAGTCCGCGCTCGGAGCGGCAAGATTCGCGGCCCAATTCCCCGCGTCGGAAATCTGTCCGGGGGCAGCGCCAGCGCCAAATGCGGATCCCGAAGTGAAGGGGATGCGCTGCTCCACAGGCTGCATCGGCGCCCCCGTGAGATCGAATCCGCCGTCCGAACCGACACCGGAGCCGAGACCGATCTCTTCCATCGGCGGAATAATCGCTCGTGGCACGCCAGATTCCACCGGGGCGGGCGTGATTCCGCCGGAAAACGTTCCGTTTCCGGAGCCTCCCGAAGGCGGCGCGGCAGCCGCCGCCGCGGCAGCAAAACTCGCAATCGGCCTCGCGCCCATCAACGCCTGGCGAATCGTATTGCGGGCAAAATCATGCACGAATTGTGAACGCCGGAAGCGCACTTCGATTTTTGCGGGATGCACGTTGACGTCGACTTCGTCGTACGGCATCTCCAGAAAAAGCAGCGTCGCGGGAAAAACGGCCGGCGGCAGAATATTGCGATAGGCTTCATGAATCGCGTGCAGAATCAGCCGGTCGCGCACCAGCCGGCGATTCACGAAGATGTAGATTCCGTTGCGATTCATCCGCTGGATGTCAGGCCGCGACGTAAATCCACTGACCGTCAGCGATGCTTTTTCTTCCCCCGGCTCCAGTTCCGGCTCGGTGATCGCCGCGCGGAACGGAGAAGAAACGGCGGGGATTTCCACCAGCTCTTCGAGCGCTTGCCGTCCGAAAAGTTGATACACGCGGTCGGCCAGCTTTTCCGCTGGCGGACAGTTGATAATTTCCTGTGTTG
>WNFF01002174.1_pt1 | contig 24949 bp, 23 predicted proteins | sample 5400441 | NCBI WGS metagenome assembly WNFF01 (sample SAMN13153345, study PRJNA577476) | soil metagenome | isolation source: 120 cm saprolite under Douglas fir tree site 2 hole 3 replicate 1 | place: USA:California | collected 2015-04-18
CGGCAGACGGTCCAGGAAGTAGTCTCCGACCCGTCTTCGGGCCGCTCGCACGAGCGCCCAGCCTGCAGCCACGTCGGCCGTTCTCATGTGGCGCTTGACATGTATATAACATGTTTATATACATCTCTCTGACCACGACTCACGGGGGGACTGGTGGACTCACGAAATCACCAAGCAGAAGCCAGTCTGCCATGAGCTCCGGGCGCGTCTTGCCGCTCACCCGGTTCGTCCGTGCCTGCGACGTGCAGGACGCGCTCGGGTGCTCGCGCTCGATGGCCTACTGGCACCTGGCGCAGGCGATCGGCGTGCGCCCGGAGGAGCAGAAGGGCCGTATGCTGCGCTGTCCGTTGTTGAGGTGGGAGCGCTACGCGGAGAGGGTGTTCCAATGCCGAACGACGACGATCGACTCTTCAGACGCACGCGCCGCGACGGATCGGTCAATCCGGTCTGGTACGGCTGGTACTACGACGCCCAGGGAAGGCAGATCACCAAGTCCACCAGGCACACCGACCGGCGCGCCGCAGCCCGAGTCCGCGCCCAGTGGGAGCGCGATGCGGCTGAGCCGGACCACGCACGCGCGCGCTGCGCCGTCCTCGTAGACGCGATCGAGCTTCTCCTCCAGAACCGCAAGGAGCAGGCCGCCGCGGGGCGCAAGGCGGCCGCGACGTTCGGCTTCTACCGGGAGAAGACCGGCCACTGGCTGCGCCTCCTCGGTGAGGACTTCCTGCTCGGGCAGCTCGCCGGCACCGAAGGCGCGCGGCACGTCGATCGCTACATCACGCAGCGGCGCAGCGAGTGGGCCGTGACGCCCAGGCCCGAGAAGAGGGACAAAGACGGCAAGGTGGTGAGAGCGGCGCGCCCCGGTCGCCACGTCAGCGAGAACACGATCAGCAAGGAACTGGTCGCACTTCGCGCGGCACTCAAGCTGGCCAAGCGGCGCGGGCTCTGGAAGGGCGATCTCTCCGAGGTGCTGCCGGTCGGGTTCGCGCCCGAGTATAAGCCGCGGGAACACTTCCTCTCCGCGGCCCAACTCGAGGCGCTCCTGGCCGAGCTGCTGCCCGACGGAGCCGCACGCGTCGCGTTCACCGTCGCCACTTCAGCCGAGGACAGCGTGTGCGACAGGGCGGAGCGCGAGGACGTATCCAGCGACCTGGCTTACGTCTATCTGCGCGGCACAAAGCGGGCGACGCGGGCACGGACGGTGCCCGTCGTCACCAAGTGGCAAAGCGATCTTTTGGCGTTCGCGGTGGGGCGCGCGCAGGGCATCGACGGGAAACTCTTCGAGTCGCGCACGAAGTTTCAGCAGACGCTCGCGCGAGCCTGCAAACGCGCCGGCATCCCGCACACCACGCCGAACGATCTGCGGCGCACCTACTCGACATGGCTGCGGGCTTGCGGCGTGCCGAACGAGCTCTCCGCGCCGACGATGGGCCACAAGGACACGCGCATGCTGGACCGCGTGTACGCTCGCCTCCCGCCGGATCTGCTCCGAGCGAGGCTCCTCTTGGCGTTGGGAGTAAAGGACGCGACCGAGGGCGGCGCTCGGTGCAGTGCCGGTGCAGTAAACCCGAGCGGGCAAGGCGGACAAATCGGACGTTCAGGACAGGGCGCCGAAAGCGTAACCCCCGGAAAATTGGCTCCCCGAGCTGGGTTCGAACCAGCGACCCACGGATTAACAGTCCGTTGCTCTGCCAGCTGAGCTATCGGGGAACAGGGCCGGCGAAAGCGCGCGGTTTTAGCCGTCGCGCCGAGAGATTGTCAAGCATACACTGCCGCCGTGCGCAAGCCCGCCCCGCTCCGACCCGGCGATCCCATCGAGGTTGTCGCGCCGTCGAGCCCGTTCGACCGCGATCGGTTCGAGCGCGGCGTCGCGGCATTGAAGGAGATCGGATTCCAGCCGCGCTACCGCGACGACATCTTCATCAAGTCGGGCCACCTGGCCGGCGACGATGCGCGACGCGAAAGCGAGCTGCGGGCCGCGCTGCGCAGCGATGCGAAGGCGATCGTCCTCGCGCGCGGCGGCTACGGTTCGCTGCGGTTCGCCACCAGGCTTGCCGCCGACGTGCCCGCCAAGCTCGTCGTCGGCTACAGCGACGCTACCGTGCTGCACGAGATCTGGTGGCGCGCGGGCGTGCCCTCGATCCACGGCCCGATGTGCACGCAGCTCGGCGAGGAGCCGGCCGCCCTGGCGCGCTTCCACTCGCTCCTCAGCGGAGCGGACGCCGGCGCCATCGATTTCGAGCCCGAGACGGCGCGCGGCGGCCGCGTCGAGGGCGTGCTCCGCGGGGGCAACCTCGCCAGCCTCGCCTCATTGTGCGGCACGCCGCTCCAGCCGACCTTCAAAGACTCTCTCGTCCTCCTCGAGGACCTCAACGAGGCGCCCTACAAGCTCGATCGCCTGCTCACCCAGCTCCTCTTGAGCGGCGTGTTCGAGGGCGCCAGGGGCTTCATCGTCGGAGACCTGACCGGCCCCGACGAAGATCCGGCGGGCCGCATCGAGACTGTCGCGGAGCGCCTGCTTCCGCTCGGCGGTCCGGTCGTCTTTGGCGCGCCCTTCGGCCACGCCGGCCGCAACCAGCCCGTCGCGCTCGGCGTGCCGCACGCGCTCGACGCCGATGCAGGCCGGCTCGCGCCGCTCGACTCGCCCACTCAGCGCTCCGTCGCGTAATGGTCCCACGCCTGCAGCGCATCTGCTAGGCTTCGCCGCCGCATGCGCATCTACCTCGTCGGCATCGGCGGCACCGGAATGGGTTCGTTCGCGGGCCTGCTCCGCAAGGCCGGGCACGAAGTGGCCGGCTCCGACGAGAACGTCTACCCGCCGATGAGCGACAAGCTGGCCGAGTGGAAGATCGCCGTCTACACGCCGTACTCGGCCGACAATTTCAAGAGGGCAGAGATCGATCTGGCGGTGGTCGGCAACGTCATTCGCGCCGAAAACGTCGAGGCCAAGGCGATCCGCCGGCGCGGCGTCCCGCACATGAGCTTTCCCGAGGCGCTGGAGGAGCTCTTTCTCCAAACGCGCCACCCCGTCGTCGTCGCGGGGACGCACGGCAAGACCACCACCACCAGCATTTTGGCACACGTGCTGCAGCATGCCGGGCGCGACCCCAGCCTGCTCGTCGGCGGCGTGCCGCTCAACTTCAACGAAGGGTTCCGGCTGGGGAAGGGCGAGCACTTCGTCATCGAGGGCGACGAATACGACACCGCCTATTTCGATAAAGGACCCAAGTTCCTTCACTATCGACCGCGCACCGCCATCTTCACCGGGGCCGAGTTCGATCACGCCGACATCTACCGCGACATCGCCCACTACGAGAGCGCCTTCGAGAAGTTTTTCGCCCTGCTGCCGCAGGACGGCTACGCAGCGGCATGCAGCGGGTTTCCCAATTGGAAACGCCTCGCTTCATTTGCGAAATGCAAAATCGAAAGCTACTGCGTGCGCGACGACGCCGAGGCCGACTGGCACTCGCACTGGATCAACCTCGGCCCCGCCGGCGCTTCGTTCGAGATCGAGTACAGGGGCGTGCCAGAGATCCGCGTGACGCTGCCGGCGGCGGGCCGGCACAACGTCGAGAACGCGCTCGGCGTCTATGCGGCTTGTCGGGCGCTGGGGCTCAAGCCCGACGAGATCAAGGCCGGTTTCGCCACCTTTCGCGGCGTGAAACGCCGGCAGGAGCTGCGCGGGGAGCTCGAGGGCGTGGCGGTGATCGACGATTTCGCCCACCACCCCACCGCCGTCCGCGAGACCATCGCCGCGGTGCTGGCGCAGTACCCGCGCCGGCGGCTGGTGGCGGTCTTCGAGCCGCGCAGCCACACGGCCATGCGCAAGATCCACCAGGAGGAATACGCGCACGCCTTCAAGGGCGCAGCCGAGGCGATCATCAGCCAGCCGACCGCCATCGCCAAGGTTCCTGAGTCGGAGCGCGTCGACGCGAAGCGGATGGCGCAGGACATCTCCGCGGCGGGCACGCCCGCGCGCTGGATGGAATCGCCCGATGCCATCGTCGCGGCGCTTTCCGGCGAAGCCCGCAGCGGCGACGTGGTGCTGGCCATGTCGAACGGGTCTTTCGGTGGCCTGCACGACAAGCTGCTCAAGGCGCTCGCGGCGCGCCGATGAACCGCGAGCTGGCCGACGTCTGTCTCGCCGCGGCGCTCGAGGGCGCGCGCGTCCTGCGCGAGCGGTACTCGCTCCCCCGCGACATCCACTACAAGGGCCGCATCGATCTCGTCACCGACGCCGACAGGGCCGCCGAGGAGGCGGTGCTGAAGGTGCTGCGCGCTCTCGCGCCCGGCGTGAGGATCCTCGCCGAGGAGAGCGGCGCGAGCGGCGCAGGCGACACTTGCTTCTTCGTCGATCCCCTCGACGGGACGACGAACTACGCGCACGGCATCCCCATCTTCTGTTGCACGGTAGGCGCGGAGCGGGACGGCGAGGTCGTCGCCGGCTGCACGGTCGACCCGCTCCGCGACGAGACGTTCCTCGCCGCGAAAGGCGGCGGCGCCGTGCTGCGCGACAGGTCGGGTGAGCGGCCCTTGCGCGTCTCGCAGACGGCGGACCTGTCGCGCGCCGTCGTCTGCACCGGCTTCCCTTACGGCGATCGCGACGTGTTGCCGCGCATGATCGAGGCGTTCGGCCGCTTCACCGAGCTAGCGCGTGGGTCCCGAAGGCTGGGCAGCGCGGCGATCGATCTGGCCTACGTCGCCGCCGGCCGTTTCGACGGTTTCTGGGAGCGAGGCCTCAAGCCCTGGGACGTGGCCGCCGGCAAGGTGCTGGTCGAGGAAGCCGGCGGCCTGGTGACGCGCTTCGACGGCGCGCCCCTCGTCCTCGCCGGCGGCGAGATCGTCGCCAGCGGCCCGCGGCTTCACCCCGCGATGCTGGATGTCCTGCGGTAGCTACTTCTTCCCGGCGTTGACGTCGTCGCGGCGGTTCTGCTTCCACGCCTCTTCGTCGTGGCCCGTCGCCTTGGGCTTCTCGGCGCCGAAGCTGATGGCGGTGATCTGCGTGCGCTTCACGCCCAGGTTGTCGAGGTACTTCTTGGCCGCGTCGGCGCGCCGCTGGCCCAGCGCCAGGTTGTACTGCTCCGAGCCGCGCTCGTCGGCGTTGCCCTCGATGCGGACCTTGAGCTCGGGGTGCTTGACGAGGATGTCGGCCACGGCGCCGAGCGACTGCTGCGCGTCCTTGCTCAGTGTCGCCGAGTCGAACTCGAAGAAGACGCTCACGGCGTGCAGCTGTTGCAGCGCCGCGTCGAGATCGGCCTGGCCCTGCGCGTGGTACTGCTCCGCAGGCGTCATCGGGCGTGAAGCCTCGGTCGCCTGCTGTCCTGGCGAGGGCTGCGCCTGCTGCGCGCTCTCGTCGGGCTTGGCCTGGGAGTGGCTGCAGGCAACGATGCCCGCCGCCAAGGCGAGCGAGAAGAGGTGGGCTTTCTTGTCCAGCTTGAGCTTCATGGTTCCTCCGCGGCGGAAAACATGCGCAGTCTCTCGCATATGCCTGCCTTCGGGGCCGGGCGCAATAAAAACCACGAGCCGCAGGGAAAGAATCCTATGTGTTCAAACTGTTTGAGGTCAAACGAATTCGACGAACCTGGCGAAATCGACGGCTCGGCTGGCCGGAGGCCGATCAGACGGCCCGGCGCCGGCCTGCGAACGACAGGTAGGCGAAGAGCACGATGATCGCGCCGACGATCGACGAGATGAGCCCGCCGGGCGTGAACCCCCACGAGCCGTCCGGCGCCGACGAGCTGCCCCACAGAGCGTGGCCGATGAGGCCGCCCACCAGCGAGCCGGCCATCCCCAGCACCGCCGTGCCCACCCAGCCCATCGGCTGTCGTCCGGGATAGATGGCCCGCGCCAACAGTCCGACGATCAATCCGAAGATGAGGAACCCGATGACGTGCATGCTACCTCCGCGCAAGGAGCGTCTGCGAGAAAGTAAGCATTCAGTTGCGCGCGTGGCGCAGGCGGGCCGCCAGGATCAGCGCCGCTCCCAGGGCGGCGCCGAGCGCCCACCCGCCCAGGACGTCGGTGGGCCAGTGCACGCCGAGATAGACGCGCGAGATTCCCACCAGCAAGGCGAGGAGGACGACGACCGGCGACAGCCTCGGCGCCGCCCACGAGAGCACGACCGCCGCCGCGGCGGTGTCGGCCGCGTGCGCGGAGGGAAACGACTTGCCTGATCCGCACCCCAGCGGGTGTTTCACCCGCTGGGGCTCGGCGGCGCAAGGCCGCACGCGGGCGACGGCGGGCTTGACCACGCGCACCGAGACGAGGTCGGCGATGCCGATCGACGCGGCGAAAAGCACTGCGGCCAGCGCGCCGTGCGGCGACTTGCGCCAGATGTAGATCGCGGCCGCGGCCGCGATGATGAGCAGCACGACGCGGTTCGAGGCGGCGGCCATGACGCCGTCGAGCCAGGGGATGCCGGGGCGGTTGAAGAAGGCGAGAAGGTCAAGATCGATGGGCACGCACCTGCACTATCATTGGAGGGCCGGCGGCGTTACAAGCGGGGCTCCATAAGGAGGCTTTTCGATGGCGCGTATGGTGAAGTGCGTGAAGCTCGGCAAGGAGCTGCCCGGGCTGGAATACAAGCCGTTCAACAACGAGCTGGGCCAGCGCATCTACGACAGCGTCTCGCAGGACGCGTGGAAGATGTGGCTGGAGCACTTCAAGATGATCATGAACGAGTACCGGTTGGCGGGCGGGTCGGAGCAGGCCAACCAGGTGCTCTTCGATCAGTGCGAGAAGTATTTCTTCGGCGAGGGCGCCCAGCTTCCGCCCGACTACAAGCCTCCGGCCGCGAAGGGGTGATGCGCGGGCCGGGCGAGATCCTCGTCGTCTCCTGCTACGAGTTGGGGCGTCAGCCGGTCGTGGCCGCCGCCGCGCTGGCCGGGCTGGAGCGGGCGGGCTTTGCGCCCGGGGTGCAGGACGTGTCTGTCGAGAAGCTCTCCGAGGAAGCGCTGCGGCGGGCGCGGCTCGTCGCCGTCTCGGTGCCGATGCACACCGCGCTGCAGCTGGGGGTGCGCGTGGCGGCGCGGGCGCGGCAGGCGAATCCTTCCGCGCACGTGGCGTTCTTCGGGCTCTATGCGACGCTCAACGCGCAGCACCTGCTCGAGAAGCATTGCGACTCCGTCATCGGCGGCGAAAGCGTCGAGCCGCTCGTCGCCCTGGCCCAGCGGCTCGCCGGAGAGCCGGCGGCGCCGCCGCCGTCGCGCCGGCGCGAAGTGCTGCCCTCGCGGTCGGCGCTGCCGTTGCTCGAGCGGTACGCGCGCCTCGAGTTCTCGGGCGGCACGCGCCTCGTCGCATCGGTCGAAGCGTCGCGCGGGTGCAAGCACCTGTGCCGCCACTGCCCCATCGTGCCCGTCTATCGCGGTCGTTTCCTGGCGGTTCCGCGGGAGACGGTGCTGGCGGACATCGAGCAGCAGGTGGCGCAGGGCGCGGAGCACGTCAGCTTCGGAGACCCCGATTTTCTCAACGGCCCCACGCACGCGCTCCGCATCGTGCGCGAGTTGCACGAGCGCTGGCCGGCGCTGAGCTTCGACGCGACCATCAAGATCGAGCACCTGCTGCAGCAGCGCGCTCTTCTGCCCGAGTTGGCGGCGTGCGGGCTGCTCTTCGTCACTTCGGCCGTCGAGTCGCTCAACGACGGCGTGTTGCGCGCGCTCGACAAGGGCCACAGCGCGGCGGACGTGCCCGTCGCGCTGCGCGTCCTCCGCGCCGCGGGCGTCGAGCCGCGGCCGACCTTCCTGCCGTACACGCCGTGGACGGCGCTTTCCGACCTGCCGGCGCTCTTCGGGTTCATCGAAGAGCACCAGCTCGACGTCGACCCTGTCCAGCTCACGCTGCGGCTGCTCATTCCCCCAGGCTCGCTGGTGCTCGAGCAAGCCGGGCCGTGGCTAGGGGAGCTCGATCCCGCCGCCTTCGGCTACCGCTGGACGCACGAGGACCCGCGCGTCGACGCGCTGTGGAAGGCCTCGAGCGACGCAGTCCGCGCAGGCGCTTCACTCGAGGAACTGGGCGCGCTCGCCGGTTGGCGGGGCGGCCCGAAGCGCCCACGCCGGAAAGCCCCGCGTCTCACCGAACCGTGGTTCTGTTGAACGGAACCCACCGCAGGCCAGGTCGGCCTGCTCTGAAGCTGACGAAACGAGAACCAGAACCAGAACGAGGACGAGAACCCTCTCGAACTAGAACTCGAACGGGCGTTTGGGTTCTGGTTTGAGTTCTAGTTCGAGTTCGAGTTCTACTTCTAGTTTTGGCGCTACCGGAAGTCGGGGCGTCACCACAGCTTCGATCTTCGAGCCCGCCTCCCGGAGGGCGGCTTCGACCTGCTCCGGCTTTTCGCCTCTGGCGAAAGCGAAGCCCAGATAGCTCGCCCCCTCCGGAAGCGGAACGATCTCTTCGCGCAGTCGCGCCGTGATGACGATGTCCTCGATGAGCGGGACGGCGCGCGCCTCGGTGAGGCCGCGCACTTCTTCGAGCAGGCCGCGCTTGCGGATGGGAAGCATGAGAACTCCCGCGGCGCGTCCCTCGCGCGGCGGCGGGTCGGCGTGCATGCCGAGCGCGTGGCGCAGGACCAGCTCCTCGAGCGTCACGCCCACCCCGAAGCGCAGCGCGCGCCCGCAAAGCCCGCCGATGCTGCGCGCGGCGATCTCCAGAAGGCGCGGGCCGGCGGGCGAGAGCCGCAGCTCGGCGTGGATCGGCCCCTCGACGAGCCCCAGCGCGGCGCAGCCCTCCGAGACGGCGCGCGCCACCGCGTCCTGAAGCAGGGCGGGATGGCGCGACGGCGTGATGTAGAGGGTTTCCTCGAAGAAGGGCCCATCGAGCGGGTCCGGCTTGTCGAAGAGAGCCAGCACGTGTAGCCGGCCGCCGGCCAGCAGCCCCTCGAGCGCCACCTCGGGTCCGGAGATGAATTCCTCGATCAGCAGGCGCGCAAAATCGGGATCTCGCCGCTGCGCCACGTCGGGCGATTGCAGAAGCGCCGCGACCCGCCGCAGCGCCTCGCGCAGCTCCGCCGGCGTGTCGGCGCGGATGACCCCGCGGCTTCCCGAGAGCACGAGCGGTTTCACCACACAGGGGAACGGGACCGACACTTCGTCGAGATCGACCAGATCGCGCGGGACGACCTGGAAGCGCGGCACCGGCAAGCCCGCAGCGCGCAGCCGCTCGCGGCTCTGCGCCTTGCTCCGCGCGGCCGCGACGGAGCGCACCGGGTTGTGCGGCAGGCCGCGACGAAGTCGTCGTTGCGGTACCCGGTCTTGGGCAGAAGCAAGACGACGGCGGAGCGCATGGTGGGGAGAATAACGTCGATCCGGCGATTCGGCGCGGCGCGCATCCGGCAATGATCGGATCGCCGACCGACACCGATCCGACGCGCGGCGCCGCAGACGGAGGTAGAAGCGTCCCACTCGCCACAGATCGGAGACCGCCGATGGCCGAAGCGATGCTTCTCGACCGAACCACCGCCGAATCGCCCAGCGATATCCCCGAGGTGATCCCGCTGGCGCTGCGCTGGCGCGTGCAGGGCGCGCCGCACAGCTTCCGGCTGGGCGAAGCGGCGGTCTCCATTGGCGCCCATCCCGCCAACCAGGTCGCGCTCGAGGATCGCTTCGTCTCCGGCTTCCACTGCCGCCTGCATCTGCACGCCGGCCGGTGGCGGGTGAAGGACCTCGGCTCGACCAACGGCACGTGGGTCGACGGGATGCGCATCGCCGAGGCGGAGCTCGGCGCCGGAGCGCGCCTGCGCCTCGGCAGCCACGACATCGTGCTCGAGCGCGATCTGCAGCGCGAGGCGCCGCGGCTGCCGGGCCTCGTCTGGCGCGATCCGGCGCTCGCGCCCGTGCTGGAGCTTCTCCGGCGCGCGGCGCCGTCGCAGCTCCCCATCATGATCCTGGGCGAGACCGGCAGCGGCAAGGAAGTGGCGGCTCGCGCCGTGCACGAGCTGTCGAGCCGCTCGGCCGGCCCGCTCGTCCCGCTCAACTGCGGCGCCATCTCGCGAGAGCTGGCCGAGTCCGAGCTGTTCGGACACGAGAAGGGCGCGTTCACCGGCGCGATAACCAGCGCGCCGGGCGCCTTCGGGGCGGCCGATCGCGGGACGCTCTTCCTCGACGAAGTGGGCGACCTGCCCCTGCCGCTGCAAGTGAAGCTGCTGCGCGCGCTCGAGGCGGGCGAAATCAAGCCGGTCGGCGCGCCGCGCCCGCGCAGCATCGACGTGCGCGTGGTGTGCGCGACGCACCAGGACCTGCACCAGCGCATCCGCGAAGGCACCTTCCGCGAGGACCTCTTCTATCGACTGCGCGGCGTGACGGTCGAGTTGCCGCCGCTGCGGGCGAGGCCGCAGGACGTCCTGCCCCTGGCGGAACACTTCCTGCCGCGCGGGCACGCCTTCGCCGCCGACGCGCGCGCCGCGCTGCTCTCACACCGCTGGCCCGGGAACGTGCGCGAGCTGCGCCACGTGGTGCAGCTCGGGGCGCTGCTTTCGGAGGGTGTGATCCGCGCCAGCGCGCTGCACTTCGACGGCGCGCCGGTCTGGCAGCCGCGGCGCGCCCAGGAGGCGGCCGGGCTCTCGCCGCCCGACCGTGTCGAGCTCCGCGGCCGCACGCTGAGCGAGCTGGAAGAGGTGGCCATCCGCTCCGCGCATGCTCGCCACGGCGGAAACCGGCGCGTCATCGCGCAGGAGCTGGGCATCGCGCGTTCCAGTTTGTTGCGGAAGCTGGATCAACTGGGGCTGCGAGGGCTATCGTCCGAGGATGAGCATTGAGCGCGATCTGTTGGCGCGCATGCAGCAGAAGCTGACGGCGACGCTGGCGCAGGTGCGCACCCTTCTGGAGCGCCGGCAGTTCGCCGACGCCTCGCGCCTTCTCGGCGACTCGTACAACGCGCTCTTCGGGCTCGACCGGCGCTTCTTGCAGATGATGAAGCCGCCGCAGGTCGTCACCGTGCTGGACTCGCTGGAAAAAGTGCGCGCCTTCGCCGAGCTGATGGCAGAAGAGGCGGAGCTCCTGCGCCTGCAGGGCGACGCGCCGAGCGCCGTCGCGACCGCGCGCTGGACCGCTCGGATCATCGAGAGCGCAAAACTCGAGGCGGAGGTGGGCGCGCTGCTTGCGCGCCTGCGCGCGCTCTCGGACCTGCTACTCGGTCCCTAGGTACGTATAGCCGCGCATCGCCTGCTCGTAGAAGTCGGTGAGCTGCACGCTCTCTTTCGGCTTCACGCCGCCCTCGCGCACCTTGGCGTCGAACGCCTGCTTCACCCGCTTGGCCAGGTCGGTGGGTTCGTATTGCACCCGCGCCAGCACGCGCTCCAGCGTGTCGCCGGGGATCACTTCCTCGATGTAGTAGTCCTCGGGATCGTCGTCGTCGACGAAGACGTGCACCTCGTGCACCCGCCCGAAGAGGTTGTGCATGTCGCCCATGATGTCCTGGTAGGCGCCCGTCAAGAACATCCCCAGGTAGTACGGCTCGCCGGGACGGAGCGGGTGCAGCGCGATGGTCTCGTCGACCGTTTCGCCCTCGATGAATGTGTCGATCTTCCCGTCGGAGTCGCAGGTGATGTCGACGATGGTGGAATCGCGCGTGGGCGCCTCGACGTGCCGGTGGAGCGGGACGATGGGGAAGAGCTGGTTGATGGCCCAGTGATCGGGCGCGCTCTGGAAGAGCGAGAAATTCGCCATGTACTGATCGGCCAGCTTGTCGCCCAGATCGCGCGTCGGGCCGGGAACGCGCTTTCGCTTCTTGTTGATCTCGACCAGCTTGCGGCACAGCCGCCAGAAGAGGCCCTCGACAGTCGCGCGCTCCTCGAGTCCGAGGATGCCCAGCTTGAACATCGTCAGCGCCTGCTCCTTCTTGGCCACCGCGTCGTGGTACGCCTCGCCCGAGCTCTTGGGCGAAAGGCCGGCGACGATCTCGCGCATCTCGCGCACGATGGGCGCCTCGCTGTTCTCGGGAGTCGGCGCGGTGGCGTGGTCGCCCTGCGCCCCGTGCTCGTGGACGGCGCCGTTTTCGCCGAACTCGATGTGGCCGAAGACATTCATCACCAGGCACGAGTGGTGCGCGGTGATCGCGCGCCCCGACTCGCTGACGAGGTGCGGCTCGGGCACGCCTTCGTTGCTGCAGATCTGCTGCACGCTGTAGACGACGTCGGCCGCGTACTCGTCCATGGTGTAGTTCAAGGAGGAGACGAAGGCGTTGCTCCGCGCCCCGACGTAGTCGACGCCAAGGCCGCCGCCCACGTCGAAGTACTCGAGCCCGAGGCCGAGTTTGCGCAGCTTGGCGTAGAAGCGCGCGCCCTCGTTGACGACGTCCTTCACGGTGCGGATGTCGGTGAGCTGCGAGCCGACGTGAAAGTGGAAGAGCTTGGCCTGCTGATCGAGGCCCTTGGCCTTGAGGATCTCCACGGCGCGGATCAATTCCGGCGTGGTGAGCCCGAACTTGGCGAAGTCGCCCGAGCTGGACTCCCACTTGCCGGTCCCCTTGGTGGACAGCTTGCTGCGCAGGCCGATGAGCGGCGTGACGTTCATCTCTTCGGCCAGCTTGATGAGGTGAGGCAGCTCGGAGAGCTTCTCGATCACCACGAAGATCTTGCGGCCCAGCTTGCGGCCCATGAGCGCGAGCCGCAGGTAGTCGTCGTCCTTGTAGCCGTTGCAGATGGTGAGCGCCTCGGGGTCGGTGTTGAGCGCCAGCACGATGAGCAATTCGCCCTTGCTGCCCGCCTCGAGCCCGAAGTGGTACGGCGCGCCGGCGTCGAGGATCTCCTCGACCACTTCGCGCATCTGGTTCACCTTGGTCGGGTAGACGCCGAAGTACTCCCCCTTGTAGCCGTGCTGCGCGATGGCGCTGCGGAAGACGTCGTTGAGCTGCTTGACGCGGCTGCGCAGCACGTCCTGGAAGCGCACCACGCAGGGGAAGCCGAGCTTGCGTTCGCGGATGTCGTCGACCACGTCCATCAGATCGATGACTGGACCGGGCTGTCCGAGCGGGTGGACGACGAGGTGGCCCTTCTGGTTGATGGAGAAGTACCCTGCGCCCCAGCCCGGGATGTTGTAGAGCTGGAGCGCCTTCTCGATCGACCACTCGGGATGCGACATTGCGGCTCGATCTGCCACAGCGGGGCCGGCGATCACAAGGCTTGACACGCGTCATCGATGATGCACTGCCCACGGCGCTGGTGGCGCGCGCCCGGCGCGCCATCGCGCGGCTGGGGAGCGAGCGCTTCCGCGAGAGCTACTTCACCACCTTCTGGCTCGCGCGCGGCGCCCGGCCTGCGCACGACGTCGAGGAGGCGGTGCTCGAATTGTGGAGGCGCGCGGGCGTGCGCTGCGGCGGGGCGGAGTGGTGGATCGGCCGCTCGTACACGACGCGGGTGCCGGTCGAATTCCACTTCGACCAGGATGTGAAGGCGCGGCGCGGCCTGCGGCATCCGCTGGTGTCGAGCGTCTTCTTCTTCAACTCCGTCCGCGGCGGCCAACTCGCGGTAACCGATCAGATCCCCGGCACGGCGGTGGCGACGCGACTCGAGACGGTGAAGCCGCTCCGCAACCGCTATGCGCTTTTCGCCGGCAACCTCCTTCACGGCGTGCTCGACGCGCGCGGGCGCACCCCAGGCTGGCCGCTCCCGGGACCCCACGGCCGCCTGCGCGTCACGCTGTTGGTGAACTACTGGCAGCGCCGCCCGACGGACGTTCCGACCTGGGCGCACAGCAGGCAGTACCGAGGTTTGAAGAAAGGGGTCGACCACTCCTGAAGCTCAAGTGATATCTCGGCTTCAGTTATCAGGTTCGCCCGCGAGGTCTCAGTCAGCTCGAGTCCGTCTCGATTTGCCACCCCACGCGCAAGAGCCACGTGCGCGGTGCCGTTACCGGCGCGTCCTCCCTGGGCGCAGTCAGCAGATAGCGCGCTGAGGAGAGTCGATCGTCCCAACGCGGCGGCAATTGCTCGCGAGCGTGGTGACGATAGTTGTCCAGCACGTACCGGACTGCCCGTGCGGTCTCGCGTCGCGAGACGAGGATGTGAGCGTGATACCGGTCCGCGAACACAGGCCCATGGCGGCCGGCAAGGTCATTGAGCCGCTTGGCAAGGCGGATGGCCAGCCCTTGCATTGCCCGCGAGAGCGCCTCGGTGCTCTCGACCTCGACGATGAGGTGCAGGTGATTGCCCTGGATCGAGTAGTGGACGATCCGCATTCCGTGAAGCTCGCGGACGATGCGAAATACCTGCTCGATGATCTGCGCGCGGCTGTAGGCGCGCAGATAGCCGACGCCAGGAACGATTCGCAGCGTCACGTGCAGCGGATGCCGCGGGCACAGCTCGGGACGTGCGAGATGCGGAACGCCCGGGCCCGCCAGACCGGGGTGCGGATGCTTTCGCGGCCGCCCGGCGCCCTTGCGGCGGCCGCCCCATTTTGGCAAGTCGAGCGCGAGCTGGCGCATGGTGAATCTTGAATAGCAGATACTGCAGAAGACATCAACCAAGTTATGAAGAGAGGCGATGCATCTCGCCGGGCAAACGCAGGCTGCGCTCGAAGCGTGGACCCAGGCCCGCGGCGCCAAGGCTGGGGCGGCGCGCGCCCTCGCTCGCGCATTGCTGGCCGAGTTCGCGCAGCGGCCCACGGCCGAGCGGCCGGCGCAGGCGCTGCTGGCGGAGGCGCGGGCCGCGTTCTCGTCCGAACTGCCGCGCGCAGAGGTCGTGAGAGATCCCGACGACACCGTGCGCTTCGTGGTGCATCTGGACGACGGCAACATCGTCGAGACGGTGCTCATCCACCAGCGAGAGAACGAGACGCGCGCGCGCGGCCGTTGGACCGTCTGTGTCTCGTCGCAAGTCGGCTGCGCGCGCGGCTGTGTCTTTTGCGAGACGGGGCGGCTCGGCTTCGAGCGCAATCTGCAGGCGCACGAGATCGTCGCGCAGTACGCGGTCGCGGCGCGGCACCTCGGGACACGGCCGCAGAACGTCGTCTTCATGGGGATGGGCGAGCCGCTCGACAATCTCGAAGAAGTATTGCGCGCCATCGAAGTGCTGCGCGAGCCGGCGGGCTTCGCGGTGCCGGAGCGGCGGATCACCGTCAGCACCGTCGGCATCGTGCCGAAGATGGACGATTTGTACGCGCGAACCAAGGCGCAGATCGCCGTCTCGCTGCACGCCATCGACGCGCAGGCGCGCCGCGCGCTGCTGCCGGTGGCGAAGAAATGGCCCCTTGCCACCCTGCGCGAAGCGATCGCGCGCGCCCCGCGCACCGTGCTCTTGCAGTGGACGCTGATCGAGGGCGTCAACGATTCCGACGAGGCCGCCGACGCGCTGGCGGAATTCTCACGCGGTCTCGACGTGCGCGTGAACCTCATCCCACTCAACCCCGGCCCGATCGAAGCGCAGCACCCACCGCCTCTCGAGCGCTGCCGCTCCTTCCAGAAGCGCCTCGCCGCCGCCGGCATCCGCACCCTCTTACGTATGCCCCACGGTCGCGAAGTGGGCGGCGCGTGCGGCCAACTAGCCGGCTCGCGCCGCTCGCACGAAACCAAAACCCAAACCCAACCCCAAACCCAAACCCAAACCCAAACCCAAACCCAAACCCAAACCCAAACCGAAGCCTCAACCAAACCTGAACGAGAACGAGAACGAGAACGGGCAGGAGCACGAGCACGAGCACCCCGGCGTTAGCGCCCGATTTCGCCCGGCGTCTGCGGCAGCGACTCATTCCCCGCCGAGTCCGCCGTCGCCACCGCGAAGAAAAAATCGTCGGGCACGACCGACGGCAGCGTCACATGGTCGACCTTCCCCAGCGACGTCGCCCGCGCCCACCGGACATCCTCCGCCGGACGGCGATAGAGCACCACGTCTGCGATGCGCGCGTCGGCCGGCATCGTCCAGCGCAGCCGCGTGTCGGGGCTCACCGCTCCCGCCAGCGTGACCTGCCCCGGCGGCGCGGGCGCGAACGCGAGCGAGGCGATGGCCGCCGCCAGCGCCTTGCACATCCGCGACGCATAGAGCGCATCGAAATGGGCGAGGTTGTCGCCGTAGTCGACGCCGCCCTCGACGCGCGGGGTCTGGTGCTCGCGCCGGTAGTCCTCGCGCGCCTCGCTGAGCCGCACGCCTGGATATCCGACGCGCGCGAACGACATGTGGTCCGACCCGCGCGCGATGCGGTCGCGCCGCAGCATCACGCGCAGCCGCAGCGCCTCGACGTAGCGCGAGCCGACGCGCTCGAGGTAGCGCGCCCACTCCCGCGCGCGCCCGTCGTTGTCCGCGCCCAGCGCCTCGCGCAGCTTCTTCTGCGCTTCACTCTCGATGGTCGGGACGCCCTCCGAGTAGAGGCGCGCCGACGAGGTGTCCTTGATGCCGTCCTGGCCCTCGCCATTGCCCGCGATGTCCACCGACGTCATGGCGATGACGTCGATGCCTTGGGCGCGAAAGCGCTCCGCCAGGTGCCGCGAGCCGACCAGCCCCTGCTCCTCGCCCGCCACCGCGACGAAGTAGATCGATACGGCGGGCGACTCGCCCGCGAACGCGCGCGCCAATTCCAGCGCCATGGCGGTGCCGCTGCCGTCGTCGACCGCGCCGGGGGCGTCGCTCCTGGCGTCCATCGGATCGCTCGGGATCGAGTCGTAGTGGCCGGTCATGACGATGGCCTGTTTCGCCCGCGCCGCATCGGTGCCCGGCAGCACAACGCCGAGGTTGATCAGCTCGGCCGGCGCGGGAATGCGCGGGCCTTTCTCGGCCGTGAAGCGATCCTCGAACGGCTTGAGCCGGGAGCCACGCGCCGCCGCCGCGAACTCGCCCGCCAGCCATCGGCGGGCCGCGCCAATGCCGCGCGTCTCGGAGGCCGTGTCGGAAAGCGTATGGCGCGTGCCGAACGAAACCAGCTTTGCCACGACGGCCTGCAACCGCGCCGGATCGATGCGCTGAACCACTGCCTCGACGCGCGGGTCGCGGCGCTCCTGTGCGGCTGCCTGGAGAGCGAGCAGCAAAGGGAGAAGTCCGATGGTACGCATGGCGGCGCAGTCTAGCTGACAGACGGTGCGCCGTGTCCTAGCTTTTCGCCAGGTGAAACGCTGGCAGAAAATCGTCGGTGTCGTCGCGGCTGCCATTCTGGTCGCTGTCTTCGCTCTCTCGCTCCTGCTCGATTCCATCCTCACTTCAAAGGCGCACGGGGCGGCGGAAGAGTTTTCTCACAAGGCGGGACGGACCGTCAGCATCGGCAGCGTCTCGACGAAGATCCTCACCGGGCTGGGCGTGCGCGTGAACGATGTTCGCATCGGCCCGGCCGAAGGTGAGCGTGCCCCGCTCCTCGAGCTGAAGCGCGCCGAGGTGAGGGTGGCGGCCCTGCGGGCGATCTTCTCCGCGGGCAAGGAGGTGGAAGTCCGCTCGGCGGTGATCGACGGCCTGAGCGTGAACATCGTTCGCATGCCCGACGGGACGACGAATCTCGAGCGCCTGCAAAAGCAGATCGCCGGGGAGAGCGAAAAGAAGAAAGAGCCGCAGAAAGCTTCCGACCTCTCCTTCCTGCGCATCGATCACGCCGAGCTGCGCGAGGGCAAGGTGTCGTTCATCGACAAGGACGAGCAGCTCGCCATCCACCACCTCGAGGTGACCGTGAACGACCTTCGCGCGGGCAAGCCGCTCGAGGTGGTGCTCAAGGCGGCGGTGCTGGCCGACAAGCAGAACCTCGAGCTGCGGCTCAAGGCGGCGCCCCTGCCGCCCAGCCTCACGCCGACGCCGACGGGCCTCGCGCTCCACGTCGATCCGCCCGTCGATCTGGCGCCGCTCGGACCTTTCGCGGGCAAGGACGTCGGCCTCGAGAAAGGGACGCTCGGCGCCGACTTCGACGCGGAGTTGGGCTCGATCATCCCCGGCGGCAAGGGTCCGACCACCGTGAAGGGCACGATCAAGATCGCGCAGCTTCGCCTGCAGGGCGCGAAACCGCTCGACGTCCTCGTCGACACCGATGTGAAAGGCGACGCCGCCGCGGGAGAATTGCAGATCGACAAGCTGCGCATCGACGTGGGGCCGGCGGGGATTTCCGGGCACGGCCGCGCCAGCGGGCTCACCAGCCCCTTGCCGCGCGTCGAGGGGCTGGAAGTGACTTCGCACGATCTCGATCCGGCCCGGCTCGCCGCGTACTACCCGCCGCTCCGCAAGCAGCTGAGCCAGTTTTCGGGGCCCATCGGGCTGGCGGTGCGCGGCAGCGGGACGCAGGCCGCGCAGGCCCTCGAGCTGCGGCTCGACTTCACGCCGGTGAAGGTCGCCATCCCGGAGACGATGGCCAAGGCGGCGGGGGCGCCGATGACCGTCACGGCGCACATCACGGGCGCGGCGGCGAGCGGCGGTCCGGTGCGCTTCGATGCCAGGATCGATCTGCAAGGCGCCGATCTCCGCCCCGGCGGATCGATCGACAAGGCGCCGGGCCAGCGTCTCGACCTGGCCCTCGACGGCACGCGCAAGGGCGAGCGCATCGAGCTGGCCGATGTCAAGGCCCACATCCTCGACGACGAGTTGCAGGGCCACGGCTGGTACGAGTCTTCGGCGGAAAAGGCGACGAAGAAATTCGATCTGCAACTTGCCAGCTCGCACCTCGATCTCGACAAGATGCTCATCCCTTCCAAGACGGAGACGAAGGAGGAGGAGGCGAAGGAGAAGCCGCTGGACCCGAAGCCGTTCGCGGGGCTTTCGGGGCATGCCGCGGTGAAGATCGATCGGCTGCGCATGAGGAAGCAGGAGCTCACCGACATCGTCGCCGACGTGACGATGAACGAGGACGACGTCAAGGTGAACACGGCGCAGCTCAAGGCCTTCGGCGGAACGGCGACGGCCAGCGGCACCGAGGTGCGTCTCGCGCACCCTGACGAGCCGTTCCACGTGGTGGCGAAGCTGCAGAACGTCGGACTGGAGAGCCTGCTCGCGCTGATCACCGAGCACAAGGTGATCGCCGGGCACTTCAACGGCGACCTCGACTTCCAGGGCGCGGGCGAGCTGTCGAAGACGCTGGCGGGAAATCTCGACGGCCACATCCTCGACGGCGTCTTCTACGGCAAGGACCTGGTCGCGAGCGTGAGCGGGCCGCTCGCCAGGTCGCTGCCGTTCGGGCTGGCGGGGAAGGAAGGGCAGGGCGGCAGCACCAGCCTGGGCAAGGACCTGCTCTTCGGCGTCACCATCGCCAAGGGCGTGGCGCGGCTCAAGCAGCCGATCAAGATTTCGCGGCCCGAGGCGGAAATGAGCTTCTCGGGCGGTATCCGCGTCGACGGAGAGCTGGATCTGACCGGCACGATGGCGCTGTCGCCGGCCACCATTTTTTCCATCACCGGTGGCAAGGTGAAGCCGGCGCAGCCCATCCCGGTCAATCTGCGTCTCATCGGGCCGGCCTGGAGCCCGCAGGTCGCCGATCTCGATCTCAGGCCGGCCGTGGCGCAGATCGTGAGGGAAGCGGGCTCGGCGCTGGTGGGCAAGGCGCTGGGCGTGGACAAGGTCGACCAGGCGCAGCAGGACGCGGAGAAGAAAGTGGAGGAGGAAGCAAAGAACCGGCTCAAAGGGCTGTTGGGGAAGTGAAGCGATTTTTCGCTCGCGCTTCGGAGCGCATGCGAGTACAAAGTTCGGAGCGCGGGCGCACACCGCGGGTCGAACGAAACAATACAAAAAGGTTATTGCTAACCATGCCTCAGAGAACCAAGGACGGCTCCTTTCGCGCGCTCATAGATCATTTCACCCGCGAGCTGACCGCGGCCATCACCTCGCAGGTCGAGGCGCAGGTGGCGGCGGCGCTCACTCGCCTCCAGGTTGCCGAGACCGGCCGCATGGAGCGCACCGACGGACGGCGCTCGGGCCGGCTCTGCCCGGTCCCGGGTTGCGGCGAGCCAGGGGCCGGCCCACGCAATCGCTGGTTCTGCAAGGAGCACGCCGGGAAGCTCTCCGCCGTCGAGCAGAAGAGCATCCTCGAGCGCAATCGCCGCCTGGCTGCCGAGGGCAAGCTGCCCACCGCCGTGCCGGCGCAACGGATCGTCCGCTTGCCTCCCAAGGAGCCGCGCCCTCGGCGCGCGCTCGACATGAGCTGCCGCGTGGAAGGCTGCCCGAACCGCTCGCGCGGGCCGCGGGCCGGATTCATCTGCGACCAGCACCGCGCCGAGCTGTCGCCCGAGGAGCAGCGGCTGGCGCGCGAGCGCTGGAACGCGAGGGTCAAGGGCCAGCAGCAGCCGCCGCCGGCCGAGGCGCCGCCCCGGCAGCTCCCTACGCCCGTGCCGCCCATCGTGCGCAAGGCCGAACCGGCTGAGGCCTGACGCCTGGGAGCCGAGGCCTTCGACCTCAGGCTTAGGTCGAACGAAACCGTGATGAGACGTCCGACGTAGTATCTGGGCAGGAGGCAGGATGGCCCGCGTTCGGTCGTCGGAAATCACGCCCAAGGCGCTCTGGTTGAGGCGGCGCGAGTTTCTCAAGCTGGGCGCGGCGGGGGCGGGCGCGGTGTTGCTGGGGGCCGACGCGGCGCGCGCGCGCGAGGTCAAGCACGGCGCGAAGCTGCCCTCGGTGACTGCCAACCCGAAGTATGCGGCCGGCGAAGCGAAGACGCCCTTCCAGGACATCACCACCTACAACAACTTCTACGAGTTGGGCACCGACAAGGGCGACCCCGCCGACAACGCCGACAAGCTCGTCACGCGCCCGTGGACGCTGAAGATCGACGGCGAGGTGGCGAAACCGAGGACGTGGGACATCGACGAGGTCCTCAAGTCGTTCCCCATCGAGGAGCGCGTCTACCGGCTCCGCTGCGTCGAGGCGTGGTCGATGGTCATCCCCTGGGACGGATTTCCCCTGGGCGACTTGATCAAGAAGGCCGAACCGACCAGCCGCGCCAAATACGTCGCCTTCACCAGCGTCGTGCAGCCGCAGATGCCGGGCGTGAAAGGCTATGCGGGAATCCCTTTCCCGTATCTCGAGGGCCTACGCATCGACGAGGCGATGCACACGCTGGCCATCCTAGCCGTCGGCCTCTACGGCGAGGTGCTGCCCAACCAGGACGGCGCGCCCATCCGCCTCGTCGCGCCGTGGAAGTACGGCTTCAAGAGCGGCAAGTCGCTGGTGCGAATCCATCTTCAAGAAACACAGCCGCCCACGACGTGGAGCCAGTACGCCGGCGGCAGCGAGTACGGCTTCTACGCCAACGTCAACCCCGACGTGGACCACCCGCGCTGGAGCCAGGGGAAGGAGCGCCGCATCGGCGAGTTCCTCCGCCGCAAGACGCTCATGTTCAACGGCTACCCCGAGGTGGCCCCGCTCTACGCCGGCATGGATCTGAGGAAGTTTTTTTGAAACGCTGGTTGGTGCCGGGAGCGTTCGCGGCGTGCCTGTTGCCGCTCTTCTGGCTGGTCGCGCGCTTCTTGCTGCACGATCTGGGCGCCAACCCCATCGACACCATCCTCAACGACCTGGGTTACACCACCTTCGTCCTGCTGGCGCTGACGCTCGCCTGCACTCCCGCGCAGATCCTCCTCGGCTGGAACTGGACGCTGCGCATCCGCAAGCTGCTCGGCGACTTCTGTTTCTTCTACGCCTGCCTCCACATGCTTTCCTACCTCGGCCTCGACCAGGGCCTCGACGTGAGCGCCATCGTCCAAGACGTGCTCAAGCACAAGTTCATCATGCTGGGGATGGCGACGTGGCTCCTCTTGCTCCCGCTCGCCGTCACCTCGACCGACGGCTGGCAGAAGCGGCTCGGCTTCCGCCGCTGGAAGCGCCTGCACCGGCTCGTCTATCTCGCGGCGGGGCTGGCTTCCATCCACTTCATCCTGCGCTTCAAGACGCCCCGCATCGAAACGCTCGCCTGGGCGGCGGTCATGGCCGTCCTCTTGCTGGTGCGTGTCGTCGAGGCGGCACGGCGGCGGCTTCGAATGATACAGTCAGGGTGATGTCGCGCGTCACCAACATCCTCATCGTCGACGACGATTCCAACCTCCGTCAGAACATCCAGTTCATCCTCGACAAGGGCGGGATGAAGGCGGCGATGGCGGCGTCCGGCGAGGAGGCGCTGCAGAGGCTGCGCACCACGGCGTTCGACCTGGTCTTGCTCGACGTGCAGATGCCAGGCATGGGCGGCCTCGAGGCCCTGCGCATCATGCGCGAGCGGCATCCGGACGTGGGCGTGATCATGTGCTCGGTGATCAAGGACATCGTGGTGGCGGTGGAGGCGATGCACGCCGGCGCGCTCGACTACGTCACCAAGGACTTCTCGCCACCCGAGCTGATCGCGCGCGTGCGCAAGACGCTGGCGCAGCAGCGGGCGGGGCGGGAGCTGGAGCGCTTGCACGACGTGGAGGCGTCGCGGGTGGCGCGTCCCATGGTGATGGGCGCGTCGCCCAGGATGCGCGGCGTGGCGGCGGTGGCCGACAAGATCGCCGCCAAGCCGGTGACGGTGCTCATCACCGGCGAGAGCGGCACGGGCAAGGAAGTGCTGGCGCGCTACATCCACGCGCGCAGCGACCGGCGCAACGCGCCCTTCGTAGCGGTCAACCTCCCCGCCGTGCCCGCGAATCTCGTGGAGAGCGAGCTGTTCGGCCACGAGCGCGGCGCGTTCACCGGCGCCGATCGCCAGAAGCTGGGCAAGTTCGAGCTGGCCAACGGCGGCACGCTCTTCCTCGACGAGATCGGCGATCTGGCGCTCGATCTCCAGTCGAAGATCCTCCGCGCGCTGCAGGAACACGAGATCGAGCGCGTGGGGGGCGAGAAGCCCATCCAGCTCGACCTGCGCATCATCTGCGCCACCAACCGCGATCTGCAGACGCGCGTGAAGGAGGGAAAGTTCCGCGAGGACCTCTACTGGCGGCTGAAGGTCGTGCCGGTGGAGCTGCCGCCCTTGCGCGAGCGGCGCGAGGACATCCGCGATCTGGCGCAGCACTTCTTCTCGCGCATCGCCGCCGAGCACGGCCGCTCGCCGCAGTCGCTCTCCGACGGAGCGCTGCAGCTCCTGCAGCGCTATCTTTGGCCGGGGAACATCCGCGAGTTGGAAAACGTCATCGAGCGCATCACCGTGGTGTGTGACTCGGAAGTGATCGAGGAGTCCGACCTGCCCTACGACTTCGCCCTCGCGGCCGCCGCGGCGGAGGAGCCGCAGAGCGACACGCAGACGCTCGAGCAGGCCATCCTCGCCTTCGAGAAGAGCTACCTGCGAAAAGCGCTCAAGCGCAACCACTGGAACAAGAAGAAGACCGCCGAGCAGTTGCAGATCGGCTACTCGACGCTGAAGAACAAGCTCAAGATCTACGACGTCGCTCACGACGACGAAGACGAGGAGTGAGCGGGCAGCGCGAGCGTGAACTCGCTCCCTTGGCCCAGCCGGCTCTTCACCGACACTTCGCCGCTGTGGGCCAGCACGATGCGCCGCACGTTGGGCAGGCCCATGCCCACGTGCACGCCCGTCCGCTTGGTCGAGTTGAAGGAGTCGAAGAGCGTCTCGAGGCGGTCCTCCGCGATGCCTTGCCCGCGGTCCTCGACGGTGAGCAGCGCGCGGCCGTTCTCCTGGCGGACCGAGAGGCGCACGCGGCTTCCCGGGGGCGAGGCTTCGATGGCGTTGTAGACGAGGTTGAGCGTGGCGCGTTCGAGCAGGTAGCGGTCGCCGCGCACCCAGATCTCCCCCGGCGCGGTGGCGGCCTCGACGGCGACCTGCGCGCGTTGGCCATGCTCCTCGGCGGTGGAGCCCACGCTTTGCACGAACGCGTTCAGCTCGACCGGCATGAACTCGTCGGGCTTGGGGGTGCGCGTCAGGTCGGCGAAGTCGGCCACGAACTTGCGCAGCGTTTCCACCTCGGCGGCGAGCGAGTCGCGGATGCGCGGCAGGTAGTCGGGATCGTTGGTGGCGGCGAGCTGCTCGATCTGCTTCAGGATGGCGAGCCTGTGGCCCAGGTCGTGGCTGAGGCCGGAGGCGATACGCCCCGCGGTCCGCCAGCGCGCCTCGGCTTCCAGCGTCGCGAGCATGCGGCGCGCGATGGCGGAGCCGGCCAGGAGCGAGATCACCAGCGCAGCCAGGGCGCCCAACCCCAGCACCACCAGCGCCTCGCGCGCCCCGCGCAGCGCTTCGGCGGCGGGCTGCTCGACGGCGATGCTCCAGCCCAGGTCGGGGAGGAAGGACCACCCCGCCAGCACGTCGGCGCCGCCTTCGCCGGCGAGACGCGACGGCGCTGCGCCCGAGCGCGCAAGCTGGGTGGCGGCGGCCGACTCGGGGACGGGCTCGCCGCTCAACACCGCCGCGCGCAGCTTGCCGGACCCCGCCGCCAGGAGGCGGCCGCTGCGATCGAAGGCGAGGGCGTACCCCGACTGGCCGACGCGGATGCGCTGCACCTGCCGCTGCAGCTCGAGCAGATCGAGCGTGGCGCAGACGGCGTGCGCCGGTTTTCCCGAGGGCACGCACACGTCCATCGCGGGCGACAACTCGCGGATGTACGTCTCGGACGCGACCTCCGTTCCCGCCAGGGCGCGCGCGATCTGCTCTGGCCGCAGCGCCGGCGGGAGCGACTGCGCGGGTGTCTGTGCGTCGATGAGGCGCAGCCGGCCGAGGCTGGGCGCGTCGAGTGTCACGTCGGCGAGACGCCGTGCGGCGTCCGGCTCGCTGCCCACCGCCATGGCCAGCGCGTGCAGCGTCTCGCGCTGTTGCGAGATGTACATGCCGATGCGCGCCGAGGCCTGCTCCGCGATCGCCGTCAACGCTTCGGTCGAGGCCTGCTCACCGCGCCGCTTGAGAATCTGTAGTCCCACGATGGCGAGAAGGACGATGGGGAGAAGGCCGCTCAGCGCCACCAGCGCGGCCAGCCGCAGCGCGATGGCACGGCGGATCATTGCACCACCTCCCACTGCGGCAGCGTCTCGAGAAGGTCGTACGGTCCCAGCTCCGCGTTCTTGATGCGCGCGTCGACGACGGCGATGCGGTCGGGATTGCACACGAAGGCGGCCGGCGGGTCTTCGTCGAGCGCGCGCTGCGCTCCGCGCCAGTCGCGCG
>WNFF01006707.1_pt1 | contig 24932 bp, 24 predicted proteins | sample 5400441 | NCBI WGS metagenome assembly WNFF01 (sample SAMN13153345, study PRJNA577476) | soil metagenome | isolation source: 120 cm saprolite under Douglas fir tree site 2 hole 3 replicate 1 | place: USA:California | collected 2015-04-18
CGCTCGGCTGAGCCACTTGGGTCTTGGTCGTCGAAATCTGTCCGCCGCGCTTCAGCACGTTCGGCGTATCCGGTCCCGCGGCGGCTGCTTGGCCCGCACGGAAGCGAGTCGCACGCGGAACCGAGGCTGCAGGTTGAATGAGTTTCGCCTCAGGCCGGATGACTTCGCGCGTGGCGGTTCGGCCTCGGGCATCCATCCTCGCAACGATCGCGCCCGCCACGCCCTTGGTGCCGGGGACGACCCGCGGGCGAACCGTGACCGTCTGAATAGGACGCTTGAGCGCCGCTGCAACAAACGACGGCGGAACGCCGGGATTGGCCGCCACCACGACATTCTTGTTTCGCACGATAATCGTCTGGTTCACGATCACGGTCTGGCGGATGAAGACCGCGGTTTCCGCAAAGGCGAGCACAACGACATCGATCTCCGGGGCTACCAAGTCCTGCGCTTCCACAAAGATCCAGACGTCCGGATTGGTGTCTGTCTCCGCTAAGATGTCGTCGGGCGGCAATGGACACCAGCCGATGTGCGTTCCGCCTCGGCGCCAACGCACCCACGCTGGGCCCCACTCGTCTGCGGGTACCCAGATCCAGCCGAACTCGCGATCGAAAACCCAGCGTCCATAGTGATAGGTGATCGAGCCCCACTCTTCGTCAGCAGCCCAATACCAGCCCCACTCGTCGGTATAGAGCCACTTGCCCGCCTTGTAAGGCCGCCAATTCTGCGGAATATGCTCCGGCACCCACGCTTCGCCCCAGCGCCGGTGGGTGGTCCAGTGTCCGTGACGATCAAGGGCGCGGTGGAATTCGCCGGATAACGAAGCGTGGGACGCAGGACCACCAGAAACATCAGAGGCAGCATGAGAAGCCGCCGGTTTGGCCCGTGCGGCGAGAGCCGATCCGTCGATCGTCGGCCCGAACGCAGCGAACGCGGTGAGCACGGCGCCGGCAATCAGCCGACCGAGCAAGCTAGCCGGAAAACGCAACCGCATGGCGCCCTCCTTCTGCCGGGAGGACGCGGGGGAGAGAGCGCCCCCCATGTGTGGGACCTAATAATGTTCGAAACGCGGAAAAAGTTCCCATTTTCCGAGTTTCGAGATTCCTGAACCTTGTTCATCTAATTGTTCATATTCGTTCGTCTCGAAAATCGGTCGGTGTTCTGGTGCGGTGAGGAAGGCACTTCTCACCGCGATCGCGGCTGCGGCATCGCAAAAGGACCCGAGATGCATTCAGACCGCCTTGGTTCCAAGCCAAAACCGCGCGATTTACGCCGAAACGGCAGGTCAACTTGGTCCGACCGCAGAGAAGAGAGATGGCAACAGAACAGAGATGAACGAGTTGGTCAGGAGGCCTTCAGAATTCTCGTGGCAATCTCGGATGCAGAAGCAAAGCGGAGGAAAGCGAATGCGAACGATCTTGATTGCGATGTTTGTGGCCGCGGGTATCGGCTTCGTCGGCACCTCGGGCGCTTCGGCCGCGCCGGCCAGCGGCGCAGTGATCCATGATGCTGCCGCCGTAACCGATCCTGTGGATCAGGTGCAACACTGGCGCTGGGGCAGTGACGGGCACTGGCGCTGGGGCAGCCGCGGCGGACACTGGCGCTGGGGTAGCCGCGGCGGACACTGGCGCTGGGGCAGCCACGGGCACTGGCGCTGGGGCAGCCACGGGCACTGGCGCTGGGGCGGCCACGGGCACTGGCGCTGGGGTTACGCCGCCGCCGGGTTCTTCTTGCTGGTCGCGCACTTATCGAAGGCGTCGAGTTCGTCCTCCGTTCGATACGGGAGGTAGGGAGCGATCATGTAGCGCACCGCGCCGTCTGGTGAACCTCCGAAGCGGTCGATCTGGCCTCTTAGGCGCGGCTCGATCTCGAGAAGGATGTCGCGTAGAGCTTCGCCTTCGATGAAGTTGTCGGGCAGCTGGTCGAAGGGCCCATCAAAGTAATTGTTCGCCCGGGCATTGCCTTCGAATACGCCGATCAGGATCTTACGGTCGAGCCGGTGGTCCAGGTAGAAGGCGAAATCGGTGCGCTTGCCGATAATAATGCGATCGGTGCGACGGCTCGGGACGAATTCGTCGGTGACCTTCACCGTCTCGTCAAGGATGTAGTGGAAGATTTTCAGCTTCGAATTGTAGACGAGGAAGAAGCGGATGGCCGACTCGTCGAAGATCGGGCCGATGAACTTTTCGTCTGGGCCGATGGCGTTCGCCGGCGGCTTCACCTGCGACAGATCGTTGAGCGCGAAAACGACGCTCTTTTGGCCGTAGGATACCCGATAGACCAGGCGTTCGACCTTCTCCACCATGACCCCATGCGAGGTGTCGAGAATGACGTGGATGACAGGACTTTCGTCTCGCCATTCCGACAGCTCCTCGTAATAGGCGAATATGACCTTGCCTTCGTCGCGGTTGCTCGCGTCGAGCCTGATATTACCGGCGTAACGCTTGCCATTGTGAATGAAGCTGAAGTAGTAATAGTTCTCTGTCGGATAGACCTTCACCTGATCGGGAAGGCTGTTGAGAACGAAGGCGAATGTGGCGATCGGATCACTGATCGAAAGCGTCGTCGTCCGCGTAACCTCCTCCACATAGGCTTGGTTGGTCTCTAGGCGCGGCAGCCCGGGGTTCTGCGCCGCCCCGGCCCCGACCGTGGCGGCGAGAGCCGCAACCACGACGAGGAGGCCGCCCGCACACGCGCTCATCGGGCGAGCATTCCCAACAAGTGCAATTATCGCTCGGCTGTTGATCATCGGCCTTCCCTGTGTCGGCAAATTCGGTTGGCTGCCAGAGGACGCGGGCGCCGTTTAAGGAAGAATCCTGGTTTATTTGGCTCCATTTGGAAAGAACGATCCTGCGTTCCTGGCCTCGACCGTTCGCGCAGATAACGGCTGCATCCGGGGTGGCAATCGTGAGCGAAGGATCTCCTTGGCTCCGAGCGGTCCATCCGCAAGTTCGTCGCCTCGCGCCGTCCGCGGGTAAGGGACGATGACCGATACGCCGAGGCTGCGGCAGCGCGCCGCTTGCTCGTGGATGAGCCGCCAATTGCCGCTGCCGCGCTGAAGGTCCTGCTCGCCCTCGTTGGGGTAATCGAGCGAAAATTCGACGTCGGCGAGGCGGCGAGATTCTGGACAGAGCCGGAGCTTTTCGAACCATTTTCCGGCTGGGTGAGGCGAGTTTCCATTCAGGTCCCCGCGGTGTCGGATCAGTAGTCAACGCAGCCAAAGCGCTCGACGAAACACCACTTTCGCTTCTAGGGAACGCGAAGGGCAAGTGCCTAGTGTGGTGTGACGAAAAGGGGAGTTGACATGCACGGCGATACGCTCGGAGCAACCCGGACTTAGCAAACTGATCCGGCGGGTTAAAGGCCCATATGCTCGCTGCGACCAGACCTGCTGATAGTGCAAATTAGAATAATCCTAATCTCTCTTGCCATGAATCCAAGAATTTTATTGAATTAGAAATGTTCTAACATTTGTTTGTTTTCTTGACACCGATGTTCGCGCACGTCATATCCGATGCTCCGGCGTCGACTGGCGCTGTCCTTGGTTGTGGGGCCTTGAACCCTGCCAATCGAGAGGGCTCGATGCGAATTCATTGCCTCGCGCGGGATGCCGCGCGCTTATCTCTCGTCGTGGCGTTTGCCTCAGCGCTCCACGTAGCGAGCGCTCGACATGCGCATGCGTACGACGACAGCGCGTTTGGCGAGATCGAGACCAAATACATCTTCGGCTTCACCGAAGGCTCCAGCATCGGCCTGCAGGGCGAGAAGGAGTTCTCCGCGGAAACGGTCGCGGCGCTCGGCAAGCGCGACGGGCGTTTCTTCGCCACGCAGACCAAGCTCGAATTCGAGCACACGCCGACGCAGTTCGTTCAGGTCGAGTTCGGAGCCCTGGTGGCGTCCCACGATATTGCGAACGTCACGGGTCTCGGCGATCGCCAGGCCGTGAACTTGAGCGGATTGTTCGCTGAGTTCCGCCATCTGCTGCTCGAACGCGGCGCCTCATCTCCGATCGCAGTGACCGTTTCGGCCGAGCCGGTGTGGCGCCGCATCGACGAGACGAGTGGCGAGCGCGTCACGAATTTCGAATTCGAGACTCGCCTGCATGCCGACGCCGAGCTCGTACCCGATCGAGTGTTTGCCGGATTCAACGCCATGTACGAGCCCGAGACCACGCGCACCAGCGAGGGCGTGTGGGAAAAGGAATCGACCCTCGGTTTTTCGGGCGCAATCACCTTCCGGCCGATCCCGCCGCTGCTGGTGGGCGCCGAGCTCTGGTACCTGCGCCACTACGACGGGATCGCGTTCAACAGCTTTACCGGCGACGCGGTCTATCTAGGTCCGACGCTCTACCTGCAGCTGACCCGGAAAGCGTTCGTGACCGCGGCGTGGAACGTGCAGGTCGCAGGCCGGGAAGCAGGCCAGGCCGGTGCGCTCGATCTTGCGGATTTTTCCCGCCACCGCGCCAAGCTCAAGCTCGCGGTGGAATTTTGAGCCCTCCGGCCGAGTCCCCAGACCGGACACTGTGAGGATCACGATGTATGTGCAAGAGTTTGCGCGGATCGGAGCCGTTGCATGGATCGCGGCTGCGGTGCTGCTGCCCCCGGGCGGTGCGTTGGCCCAGGAGACGGTCTCGCTGCAGCTTGCGGTGAAGAATCACCGCTTCGAGCCGGCCGAGATTCACGCCCCGGCGACCCGGCCGGTCGTGCTCACCATCCGCAACCTCGATGCCGCGGCCATCGAATTCGAGAGCGTCAGCCTGCGCGTCGAGAAGGTGATCGCCGCGAACGGTCAGGGCGTCATCAATCTGCGGCCGCTGCAGCCCGGCCAGTACAAATTTTTCGATGATTTCCATCCGGAAACTCAGGGCACTCTCGTCGTGCCATAACGAGGCCGAACGTGCTTGCAGCCTTGATCATCGTGTTTCGAGAAGTGTTCGAAGCCGGCATCGTCGTCGGCATCGTCATGGCCGTGACCAGGACGGTAACCGGCCGCGGCTGGTGGGTGGCAAGCGGGGTCCTCGCCGGCGCGCTCGGAGCTTCCGTCGTTGCCGTATTCACCGGCACGCTATCCGCGGCGTTCGGGGGCGCCGGACAAGAGCTCTTCAACGCCGCCGTCCTCGGGATCGCGGCCGCGATGCTGGCGTGGCACAACGTATGGATGGCTCGCCACGGCCGCGAGCTTGCAACGGAGGTACGGACCGTGGGCGAGGCGGTGGCCGCCGGCGCACGATTCGCCATCGTGGTCGGAATGGCGGTGCTGCGCGAGGGCGTCGAGGTGGTGCTGTTCCTCTATGGGATCGCCGCCGCCGACGGCGGCTCGAACCTCGGCCTGCTGGCAGGAGGCGTTGCCGGCCTGATGCTCGGCATCCTGGTGTGCCTTCTCACCTACCTGGGCCTGCTCAGCATCCCGGGCCGCTACCTGTTCGGCGCCACCAGCCTGCTGCTGGCATTCCTTGCCGCCGGCATGGCCGCGCAAGCGATCGTCTTTCTCGAACAGGCGAATGCCGTCACCGCGCTCGACGATATCGTCTGGGACAGTTCGTGGATCCTGTCGGACCGCAATCTCATCGGCCGGTCGCTGCATACTTTGATCGGATATACCGACCGGCCAACTGCCATGCAGATCGTGGTTTATGCCGCGACGCTCGCGACGATCTTCTTCCTGATGCGATGGTTCGGGGATTGGAAACCCAACCGGCCACGGACAGTCCCAGCACTGAACGAAGGCGACAAATTGTGATTGCGGAAGAAAGGTGCCGGCGGTGACAGAAAGAGTACGGTCCCTATGTTGGGATCGAGATTGACAATCCCCGCCATAGCGGAACAGGTCGATATCTGCTAGGGCAAGCGAGCCAGCTTTGTATAGCGGGGTTGTCGGGTTATGGCACTGAAGGGACCTTCCACCTAACTGAGCAATGTAATGCAACTAACGATTGGCGTCAGCTTTTTACTTGTGACATCGATCGTTGGGATTGCGCTCGCGCAGAACCACCATCACGGCGACGCGAAAGCCGGAAAAGCCGATCCGACGGCCTCAGCGTTTACGACGCAGATGATGCAGGCCATGGATCGTATGGACGCCGGGATGATGGCTGCCAAGCCGACGGCCGATCCCGATCGCGATTTCGCGGCGATGATGATTCCCCATCATCAGGGCGCCGTCGATATGGCAAAGCTCCAATTGATTTATGGTCGTGATCCCGTATTGCGCCGCCTTGCTCAGGCGATCATCGTCGAACAGCAGCAAGAGATCGAACTGATGGAGCGCAGTCTGCGTGAGCGATCTGATTCTCGACCCTGATCGAGACACCTTTCTCGTGCAGTTCAAGTCGAAGGAGTTTGAACAATGAATCTCCGCCTCGTGTCGGCATTGTTGCTCTCCAGTGTCATTTCCGCGTTTGCCGGACAAGCGCCAGGAGCTGCAACTGCGCCAGATGTCGCGATCAGCCACAAAGACCGGTTCTATACGTCCGATCAGTTCTCGAACACGGTGTCTGTCATTGATCCGATGGACAACAAATTGCTCGGCGCCCTTCGCCTGGGTGATACAACGCCTGCCAATCTCAGCCCGCTCTACAAGGGGCAACTGCTGGTGCACGGCATGGGCTTCTCTCCCGACCATCGCACGCTCGCGGTAGTCTCCATCGGCTCCAACTCCGTGACATTCATCGATACCGCAACGAACGCGATCACGCATGTCGCCTATGTCGGCCGTTCACCGCATGAAGCGTTCTTTACGCCGGACGGCAACGAGGTCTGGGTCAGCATTCGCGGCGAGAACTATATCGCTGTCCTCGATGGCAAGACGTTCAAGGAAAAGACCCGAATCACGGTGCCGAACGGCCCGGGCATGACGATCTTTTCGCCTGATGGCCAATACGGATATGTGTGCTCCAGCTTCAGCCCCGAAACTGTCGTCATTGCCACCGCTGGGCATAACGTCGTCGGGCATGTGACGCAGGAAAGTCCATTCTGTCCTGATATAGCCGCGACTCCCGATGGCAAACAGGTCTGGCTGACGCTCAAGGATGTCGGCAAGACGATGGTGTTCAACGCACGGCCGCCGTTCGACGTGGTTAAAGTGATCGATACCGGCCCCATCACCAATCACGTCAACTTCGCCCGAAACGCGCGTGGCCAATTCGCGTATGTGACGATCGGCGGATTGAATGCGGTGAAGGTGTTCAAGACCGACACCTTCGAACAAGTGGCCGTGATTCCGACTGGTGCTCTGCCGCATGGCATCTGGCCATCGGGCGATGGTACGCGCATGTATGTCGGCCTCGAAAATGCGGATGCGGCTGCTGCCATCGACACGCTGGAGAACAAGGTCATCGCAACGATTGCGCTCGGGCAAGCGCCACAAGGCGTCGCTTATGTTTCGAACGCCGTGCCGCAGGGCGATGGAATGCAAAGTCTGCAGCCGCTCGGCGCCGCCGCAAAATCAGTTCAGCTGACGCTGGCCGGTCAGGACGCAAAGCATGCCACGCAAGTCACGCTATTTGACCAAGGCATCGTGCAAATTCTGCAAGCCGCCGTCACCGGATTGCCGCCCAAACAGCCTTTCGTCCTGGCCCTCTCCGACGATCCCAAGGGGACCGGCCGTCTTGAGACGCTTGCCGGGTTCATGACCAATCCCGCCGGTGCGGCCATCGTTAATACCGTCGGACCGATCCGTCAGGTTATGCAAGGCGACGGAGCTGCGCCCAAGCGCTATCTCGTCATCGCCACCGGAACGCCGGCGCAACCTGGTGAACTGGTGCAGGTACAGACGCAGCCCTGAAGCGATTGAATAAGCCAAAGGGATGCGCCGCGATGTCTGCACCTAGCACGAGGCCGAAGTGCTGACAGGTCGGCTCTCACGGCCGCTTTCTGAGGATGAGCGGACCGGTCGCGGACATGGCAAAACCAGTGCTATTGTTCTTGTGGACGATCCCGGACCGCCTTTATAGGGTCGGCTACCCGGCTGCGCATGCCAGCATCGCGGGTAGAGGCAATTCATGAGGAGACAGCAGTTGATTATCGGCGAAGTAGATATCGAGCGTTTTCGCTACCGTGCTCAGCATTGTCGGGCAGAAGCTGAAATGACGACGCAGCCGAAACTGCGACATGATCTTTTGGAAACAGTCGTTGCCTACGAGCGCATGGCCATTCGTGCCCAGCGCCTGCTTCGATCGGAAGGGTAACTGCGGCATCCGCTTCGGCGTTGAACCCGGAAGCAATTTCTTTCGGGAACAGCATGCGTGCAGACAGCCGAATCCGATCCTCAGCGGTTGACTTCGAAATTCAAAAGGCATCGAATACGGTCCGGTAGGTCGTTAGGGGGCACCCAACCAGCGAATTTAACAAAGCATCGAGAGCAGCACAGGGAGGCAGGTCATGTGCTTCGTCGAAGCTGATTGGCATCTGCATGGACATCATCTACATGGGCATAATGTTTCCCGACGCGACATCCTCAGTGCCGGGCTCATGGCGGGGGCTGCCAGTGCGGCTTCGTTCTTCCTGCCAGGTATGGCCTATGGCGCCGAGACGACCGACAAGAACGGTGGTCCCGGCACAGCTGGCGTGAATTTCAAGTGGTTCGGCACCGACGGGTGGGAAATCAGCTTCGGCAACCGGACCATCCTCATCGATCCATACTTTCAGCGGATCCCGACCGGCTTCTTCACAGGTGGACCACATTCTGATCGGCCATGGCCACTGGGATCACATCATCGACATTCCCTATATCGCCAAGAAAACCGGGGCCATGGTCATCGGTTCGGAGACCCACGCCAATATCATGCGCGCTTACGGTGTTGCGGAGGGCCAGATCGTCCAGGTCAAGGGCGGCGAGAATATGCAGTTCGACGGCTATACGATCGAAGTGTTCCCGGGGCTCCACTCGATGGGCCCCACAAAGAAGTTCGCGGTGCCGGGTCACCGCATCTCGGTCCCGGAGATGCCAAAGACCGTCGGCGAGCTGCCCGAGGGCGACACCCTGGTCTACCTGATCACCATCGGTGGGAAGTTCCGAGTTTTCCTTATGAGCAGCGCCAACTATGTCGAACGAGCGCTCAGTGGCCTCAAGCCGGACGTGGCGCTGGTCGCGTCGATCTTTTCCAATCAGATTCACGACTTCACCCCACGACTGATTGACGCCCTCAACCATCCGCCGCTGATCCTGCCCACACACTGGGACAATTTCGAGCGGCCGTTCTCGGACGGAGCCCATGATCTGCGCGACGTTTTCGGCGACGCGGGCAACCTCGATCTGTGGGTCAAGGACGTCAAGCAGCACTCTTCCAACACCAAGGTCGTGGTTCTGGACTTTTTCCAATCCTATGCCGCCTAGTCGGGCGCATCAGGCGGACAGCCGGAGAGACCCTGCAACGGAGCGGCCAGAAGGCCGCTCCTTCAACGCGGGTAACTTCTCCTCCAGACGAGAGGCAATTGATGCTGGATCGATGGTGTCACCGCTCGGGCAGTGGGATGGCTGCTCTTGGCACATCCTGGAAGTGCCGTCTGCCACGAGCTACGGCCGCTTACAGCTCTAAAGGGGACTCTAGCTAGCAGCTCCAAGGCGTGTTTATGAGTTCACGCCCGTAGGATGGCGCCGGACCAGACGCCGGAGAACCGCGAACGGCGATTACAGCACAGTCGACCCTTAGAGAAGCACGTCCGGGCTTTTTGCGTTCGGCAAACTCAGCTTGCAACTGATTCGGCACCGACGGCAACAACTATGTCTGGGGCGACGGCGGGCGCTGTCTCACGATCGTGTGCTGCTCGGATCCTATAAAGCGGTTGGTTCGAAGTGCGAAGCACCCGGACACGGCGATCATTTAACAGCCAATAGGGGCCATCCGCAACAGCGCCCATTTCGGACATGGATCAGCTCCCGCCGTCTCATTCGATCACCTCGTCGGCGCGGGCGAGCAGCGAAGGCGGTACGGTGAGGCCGAGCGCTTTGGCGGTCTTGAGGTTGATGACCAATTCGAACTTGGTCGGCTGCTGCACCGATAGGTCAACCGGCTTTTCGCTCACCGGACTCCGCACAATCCAGGCGCTTGAATTTCTGCGCCCTGCGCCCGAAGCCGACCTCGGCGGTGTAGAGGTTACCTTTGGAATCGATGCCGATGTTGTGCACCCACTTGAACTGCCCGGCCATGCGTCCGCCGCGCCCCCACGAGGTCAGCACGTCGCCGGTCCCCCGCTTGAGCGTGACAATCTGATTGTTGGCTCCGTCGGCGATGAAGATGAAATCTTGCGCGGCATCTTCCGACAGCACCAGGTCCCAAACCGAGCCGTTGGCGAGCGTCTGCGCCTCGACTCGAAATTCCTTCACGAAAGTGCCGTCCTTGCGAAACACCTGGATGCGGTCGTTGACGCGGTCGCAAACATAGACGAGCCCGTCGTTGCTCAGCCGCACACAGTGCACTGGGTTGGCGAACTGCTGGGACAGCGACGCCCTGGGATCATAAGGTAGCTGCTTGTCGTCATTCGGGCGATGGCCGTAGGCTCCCCAGTGCCGCTTATAACCGCCGGTCCTGCTGTCAAGGACGAGGACGCGCCGGTTGAGATAGCCGTCGGCGACATAGAGCTCGTTCGCCGCTTCGTCGATCTGCATGTGCGCCGGCCGGCCCAGCTGGGTCTCGCTGTTCGATCCGCCGGTCGAGCCGGCCTTGCCGATCTGCTGCAGGAATTTGCCGTCCGGCGAGAATTTCAGGATCTGATGGTCGCTCGGATCGTTGCCGGCGAGCCAGACGTTGCCGTCCTTGTCGACGAAAATGCCGTGCTCCATCTTGGGCCAATCGTAGCCTTCGCCCGGGCCGCCCCACGCGCGCAGCAGATTCCCGTCCGCATCGAACTCGAGGACCGCCGGCGCCGGCGTGCAGCATTTAGTCGTGGGCGGGTCCTGCATCGCACCCTTTTCGTCATCGACCAACGTCGCGGGCCGGTGCGTGATCCAGATGCGATCGTCCTTGTCCACTGCGATGCCCGCGACCTGGCCGAGAATCCAGTTTTTCGGCAGCGGCTTCGGCCAGAACGGCTCGACTTGGAATTTCGGCATATCACCGGCGCGCGTCTGCCCCGGCAGAACGGCAGCGAGAGCCGCCGCTGTGATGATGCATGACAACATTCTGAGAATGCCCACGATATCCTCCCATGTGTGTTCTTGATCGCGAACCGGTCGCGCGTTGAATTCGTAGCCCTGGACACCACCGTCTTCTGAGTCCCTGCACTTCGATCGGCGGAGCAGCCCCGGTTCTGCGTTGGACCGGGGCCGTTACCTGCCCGCGCCGGCTCAGCCCATCAGCAGCTTGCCAGTGACTTCGCGGCCCATCGTGACCACTTCGTCCTTGCCGATGCCGGCCTTCACGAGGTCGGTGACGAAGAGCTGCAGCCCGTCCGGCGGGCTCGGGTTGCCGGTCTGGCCCAGATCCGTCGCCAGCACGAAATTCTGCGGTCCTACCTCCTTGATGGCGGCTGCGGTTTCCTCGACCTTTACCTGCCGCCAGAAGCGCATCCAAGCGAGATGCGCGGCCGGTCCCATGATCGTGCCCATCGCGCAGAGCTCGAGCTTCGCTCCCATCGACGCCGCCTTCTTCATCTGCTCGAAGCTCATGTTGACGACTTCGAACTGGGCATGGGTGACGACGAGGCGGTCAACCCCCATGTCGCGCCCGGCCTCGACGACGGCAAGCGCCTCGGTCGGCGAGAGGTGGCCGGTATGCACGACGAGCTTCTGCTCGGCGGCGATTTTGAGAACGTCGCGCACCGCCGGAAGCACCTTGCCGTCGGCGCCCAGGACCTTGATGCCCTCGGGCGCATCCTTGAAATGCTTGACGTGGTTGTCTGCATCGAACGTCGGGAACCAGACGACGCGGCCGTAGCCGCCCTGCATGCGCCACATCCAGTTGACCGCGTCCGGATTGATGCCGCCGACCGCGGAATTGAGCACGATGCCGCCGAACACTTTCAGGCCCTCGAGGTGCTTGCGCACGAACCAGGCGCGGTCGGCGGTGGTCGTGACGTGGTTCTTGAGCACGAGCCCCTCGATCCCGCGCGACTTGTAGAGCGCCGCCATCTCCTCGTCGTCGAGCGAGCGGCCGAAGACGTCGGGCGCGGAGTGCACGTGCGTGTCGAACAGGCCGGCGATCGGGCTCACCGCGGGCGGTGGCGGCGGGAACACGCGGACCTGCGAGAATACCTCGCGCGGATCGAGGATCGTCGCGAGGCCGGCGGCGCCGGCGATCGCAACCCCGGCCTTGAGGAGATCGCGCCGCGTCGTGCGCGCATGCGCCGTATGCGCGCAGCCAAGGTGGATTGTGCCGGCCGCTTGTGGATGACCGCAGCTGTCAGTGAACTTCCATCGCGGAAGATAGGACCGAATCATCGAACCACCTCCTTGGTTTCAGAATGGACTCGGCCGCCGGTGTCGCCGGTTTAAGCCCGAGCCCATGCTGCTTCGTACTTTCCTCCCCCCGAGTTACGCAATCAGTGTACCACCAATGCGCCTAAAGCATCAGGCCGCGCGCTCCTGCCGCATCGCTTGGTGCCGTAGCACGGCCGGGTGGGCGCCTGTCGAAGCGGGCGTGCCTCAGCAAGCCGTAGCCACTTCGTAGGCTGCGGAAGGCAACCCCATGTCTAAGCGAGCCGCTCTACGAGACCGGCTCCGGATCTGGGTCGATTGTCCGGCAGCAAGATGCCTCTTGCGCCTGTGCGGAGACTCCAAGGACGGCGATCGTGCGGGCCTGGGCTGTGTGTCAGGGTGCCCTGAACTGAGAACGCCACCAGCGGACTCGCCAGGGGGGCCTGTCGGCCCATCTGGCGTCACAATCCGCGGTCACCTTTTTAATGACCGGCTACCCATTCCCTCCCTCGGCGTGTGGTTGGCCATTCTTCTATCTTCAACTGGGGCCCGGTCAGGCCCCTGTCTTTTGCGCCTGCCCGTATCTGGGGTCGATTGTCCGCGGCAGAATGCCGTTTCCACGCTGCGATGACTCACCGGCGGCCGTTTGGATCCGGTCGGTAGCGAATAGCCCCCGTCGCCGGACGCGGCGTGTCACCTTGAGGAAGATCCTTGGCACTTCGCAGGATCTACGATTGGACGCTACAGAAGGCAGCAGCCCCCGCAGCCGAGGTGTGGCTCGCCACCATTGCCTTCATCGAAAGCTCCGTTTTCCTTATTCCCGCCGATGTCCTATTTGTGCCGATGGCACTCGCAAGACCGGCGAGGGCCTACCGGTACGCGCTGACGGCCACCCTTGCTTCGACCTTCGGCGGCATCGCGGGCTATTACCTCGGCCATTATGCCTATGAGGAGATCGCAAAGCCGATCCTCGCCTTTTACGGCAAGCTCCACATTTTTGAGCAGCTCCGGTCGCTGCGAGCAGGGATGCCGTATTGCTGGTGTTGATAACCTCGGGTTTCGCGCATATGCCGCCGATTAAGGTGGTGACCATCCGTTCCGGTGCAGTTGGGACCAATCTGTGGCTATTCATTGCCTCCTGTGTCGCCGCACGAGGTGCTCGCTTTTTCGCAGTGGCCTGGGCACTGGCGCGCTATGGTGAGCTGATCCGCGATTTCATTGAGCGCCGCCTGGGTGTACTCGCCGGCGCAGCGGCCGCGCTGGTGTTGGTGTTTCACTTTGCCGCCCGTTACGCATTCTGAGTCCACTGCCATTGCGAAGCGGGATTACAGCGCGGGGGGCCAGTCCGGCCATCATTAAGGCAGCATGGCCCTTTCTTCGAGCGTGATCACTGCAACCTTTTCCTCAGGCTTACGAACGCCCGAGCACATGAAGCGACGGGGTGGAGTGGATTTCGTGATGTAGTGGTATGATGATGCGATGCCTGTCCCAGGACCGCCATAGCCCAGTGAACGACAGGTAAGCCGCTCACGATGACGGCGTTCCGAGCCGCCATGATGACGCCACGTTGATCAGAACAATTTCGGCCGCACCCATACCTACAGGGAGACTTACTACATGCTCAATCGCCGCGCCCTATTAAGCCTCGTCGTTACTTTTGGCCTTGCGGTAGTCGGGGGAGTTGCTTTTGCCAAGAACCAACACCACAACAACGGCCACAATCTGCTCGGGGCGAAGCTGAATCAAAACGGGAAGCACGAGATCGGCAAGGCAGGGAACGCCACGGTGACAGCGGAAGTGAGCAACAAAAAAGTTGTGAATATGAGCGCTGAGAGCCTGCCCGTCCAAAAAGTGAAATCCAAGAAGAAGATGGCTGAGTTTGGGAACATTCAACTTGCTGCCAACGACGAAGTTCAGTTCGCACAGGTGGTCGAAACTTATTATTACGGCTACTGCTTCGATACCGGTTTGGACGTGTACTGCTATTGGTATCCAGCCGCGGACGTGATCGTGACCGATACCTGGGTCGAATATATCCCGCTGTAATCCGCGCGGCGTGACGTTATCGGTGGTCTGCCCTGTTGAAAGTTGAATTTTAGCCGACCAGCTGGGTTACCTCGCGAGGTAACCCAGCTTGGCGACGGGGCAGGGCAAAGCACCACCACCCCTAAACCCTACGGACGCCCGGAGCACATGAAGTGAACCAGGATGCAATGGTTTGGTGTTGTTATGGTGCTCAGGTCGGCAGCCTGACATGTTCTCGGAGTGCTATGGTCTGGTGGTGCAATGTGCGGGCGAATTACGCAAAATCACGGCGGCGCTCGGATTAGTCGCAAACCTGGACGCGCGACCGAACCCAACGATAGCCGTCCCAGGCCGGCTCTCCCCAAGTCCAGTAGCAGGAAGGCGCGGCATAAACTGGCTCGGGCGCAACATAGACTGGAGCCGGCACGTAGTAATAGCGCGGTGCCATCGCCGCTCCAATAATGGTTCCGGCAGCGAGACCGCCAAGCACACCAGCGGTGATCCTTCCGCCGTCGGCTCGAGCGTGGGTTGGCACAACCGACGCGCTGACGATGATCGCACACATCGACAATACCGCCGCTCTATTCATGTTCGCCTCCGTCGGAGATTGCCGGGTCAACGTATGCATGTGGGTGTTTAAGGATTAGTGAAGAAAGAATTCACTTACTTGAAAAGCGGCCCTTGAACTAAAAACCGGATCGTGTCCGAGCGCACGCCAGCTGTTATGCAGACCTTCGGCAACGGCCTTTGTGATGTCGCCAGTCCGACCGACGGCTTTCGTAGACTTGGCAAGTCGGTTTAATGGGGGATGGCCCCGATTGAAACGGGGTTACAAACGGGTGGATGGGTCACATCCACGCCATCTCGATTCGCGAGAAGTCGTTACGCAGCGAGCTACTGCTGCCGTTCGCCCGCGCCAGGACCATGCGATTGTACGGCGCCGCCGCGCGGCTCGCCACGTTGCTGCGACGGTTCGGCGCCTGGTCCCCTCGTCGCGCCGCGGCCGGGCTCCTGCGCCATGCCGGGTCCGCGGCGATCCTCGCCGCGACTCTGCGTGCTAGACGTCGGCCGTTGCTCGCGCATGGCGCCGCCTTGCTCGCGCATAGCGCCACTACGTTGTTCCGCGGCGGGCCCGCGGCCGCCACGCTGCTGCTCGGCCGCACTCGGACCCCGGCGCTCCTCAGCGCGACCACCGCGCTCTTGCGGGCTTGGACCTCCGCGTTGCTCGGCCTGAGGCGGCGGCCCGCGACGCTCCTCGGCGCGACCACCGCGCTCTTGCGAGCTTGGAGCACGGCGTTGCTCGACCTGAGGCGGCAGACCGGGGCGCTCCTTAGCGGGGCCGCCGCGCTCCTCAGGCGGGCTCGGGGGTCGCCGCTGCTCGGCGCGGCCTCCATGCTCTGGCGAAGCACCGCGCTCCTCCGGCCGCCCCTGCGAAGTCGTGGGTGCCTGCTGGCCGCGCGACTCGCGACCCCGCTGAGCCTGACCTCGCTGTTCCGGCGCTTCACCGGGCCCGCGTTCCGCGCTCGGCCGTCGCTGTTCCGGACCACTTGGCGGCTTACGCTCTTGTGCGGTGCTCGGCGTACCGGGCTGATGCGGCTGCTGCGCGGTGCTTGGCGCACCCGGCCGTGGTGGCTGCTGCGCCGTGCTCGGTGTGCCGGGCGGTTGCGGTCGTTGCGCTGCGCCCGGTGCACTTGGCTGCTCACGCCGCGTCTCGGCAGGCTCGCCGGGTCGCTGCGGTTGCTGCGCGGTGCTTGGCGCACCCGGCCGCGGTGGCTGCTGCGCCGTGCTCGGTGTGCCGGGCGGTTGAGCTCGTTCCGCTGCACCTGGTGCACCCGGCTGCTCACGCCGCGTGTCGGCAGGCGCGCCGGGTCGCTGCGGTTGCTGCGCGGTGCCGGGTGCCACCGTGCCCGGCTGCTGCGCCTCGCGGGCGGCAGTCGGCGGATGCTCCCCAAGCCGGCCCTTCTCGCCGGCGGGCAGCGGCGTCGGCGGTGGAATGTTTTGCGCGGGCTGAATGGATGCTTGCCGCTTCTCGGTGACCGAGACCTGCACGCGCTGCCGCTCCGTCGCGCGCACCTCGACGGCGTTTGACACGCCGACCGTGCCTACGAGCACAGGCGGCCGAACCTCAACCGGCACCAGCGGACGGCCGACCGCCGCCGCAATGAACTCCGGCTCGATCCCGGGATTGATTGCAATGCGCTCGCGCTCCCCCACGATAGTCCGGTTCACGACCACGGTTTCGCGGATGAACACGTCGTATTCGCGCGGCGGCAAGATCACATCGACGACCCGCGGCGCTATGAAATCGCGATCACGAACGAAGATCCACACCTGCGGCCGCAGCTCGACGTCGACCAGGATCTCGTCGGGCGGCAGCGGGGCCCAGCCGACACGCTGCCCGCCGCGACGCCAATCGACCCAGCCGGGACCCCATTCGTTCCGCGGGATCCAGACCCAGCCCAGGTCGGGATCGAACACCCAGCGGCCGTAATGGAACGCGACCCAGCCCCAATCCTCCTCGTCTTGCGCCGAGATCCAGTACCAGCCCCATTCCTCGGTGTACGCCCAGTGTCCGTCGGTGTAGGGCCGCCAATCACGCGGCCGGTGTGCGGGCAGCCACACCTCGCCCCATCGGGAATGCCGCTCCCATCGCCCGTGCGGATCGAGCACGGCGTGAAAATCGACCGAGACGGAAGTGCGGGTTTCCGCCTGGGCCGGAGCCGGGGTCATGGAACCATCGATCAGCGATGCGGCGCTGACGATGGCGACGGCGGCCACGCTTCCCAACAAGGCAAGCGCGCAGCGGCCGATCATTGTGTTTCGCATGGGATCGCCCTCGAGGTGTCACTGGTCCCAGTACCAACCCGGATTGCGGGAACCGGTTCCATGCTTCCGCATTTCAACCCTTTTTCAGCACGTAAATCCAAGAGCGGACGACGGTTACGACGTTGAAATCACGAATTAGACAGATCGCCAGAGGTATCCAATTAGGTAGGAGGTATCTAATTAGATAGATCGCCGGAGGTATCTGAACGAATGTTCAGGAAAACCAGTGCTTCTCGAATCACATCTTCAAGAGAGCCAAGCCTCAGCTCTTGCCGTTCAGCAGCCAACGAAGTTCGAGCTAACCATCAATCTCTCGACCGCCTGCAATCACAAGGCGGCGCAAGATCTGATCGCGGACGACAAGCAGAGATCAAGAAGGATTAAGGCAATCGCCGCGTTGTCCACGCTGGTCGGCGCCGTGTCGATTGCCCGAGCGGTGAACGACGAAAAGCTCTCTCGGGAGATCCTCAAGTCCGCCCCGACGAATTGAAGGCCCGTTGGTGAAGTTCGAGATGGACTGTTAGACCCTAAAGCCGCGGCGCGCGAGGTGACGGGAGGGTGAAACGGTCTGAGGGTGAGATGGTGGCATTTGAGCTGGGCGCTGGCGGACGGGGACTTCCGGATTCGGTATCGAAGCGGACATCTTCAAAATGGAAAATTACTTCCGAGTTTGACCCAAAGGAGACCTCGACGGTTCTCAATCAGCATGTCTGAACGATCACCCGCATCGCTATTGTATGACCTCGTCGGCGCGCAAAAGGAACGACTCGGGGATGGTCAGCCCGAGCGCGTTGGCGGTCGTTAGGTGTAATTTGGTCCATAGGACATCAGACCTCCCCCTTCGAGTAAGTCCTGCACAGTGTGCATCGTCGGCAGTCGTGCGACCAGCGCCAAGGTGTTGATGCGAATCCGGTTGGTGGCTACGAGCGGGTCGCCGATGACATAAAGTGCATCCGCGCGGCCCTTGGGCGCCTCGAATGCGGCCGCGATATCCTCCGCTCGCCGGATTTCGAATGTGGCGACCTCAAGGCCGAGCGTGCGGGCCGTTGTCTGAATCTCGACCATTTCCAGCGCGGCGGCGGGATAGCCGACATTGGCCATGATCGCCAACGTGTGGAGGCTGGGCACAACCTCGCGCAAGAGTTCGAGCCGCTTGGCACCAAGATCACTCGCCTGGTTTGACAGGCCGGTGACGTTGCCCCCCGGTCGCGCGAGACTTGCGATTACTGCAACGACCGCGCCTCCCGACGTGACAATGACATCGACCTTAATCCGGACGAACTCAGCCGCGATCTCGGCGAAGCGCTCGCTGCGCCCCTCTGCCCAGCGATACTCGATCGCGACATTGCGACCCTCGATCCAACCGAGCTCGTAGAGTCGCTGCACAAAAAAGGCGACGTTATAGCTCCAGGCCGAAGGCGTGCTTGTGCCCAAGAACCCGATGGTGGGCAGCTTCACCGGCTGCTGCGCGCGAGCCGCGACCGGCCACCCCACCGCCGCACCGCCAAGAAGCGTAACGAACTCACGCCGCCTCATTCGATCACCTCGTCGGCGCTTGCGTGCAACGAAGGCGCCAAGGTCGACCCGAACTCGATGACGGTCTTAAGATTGATGGTCAAACTGCCTCAGGCGGGCACGAACTTGAGCGCGGCGCCGTTCATGCAATAACGCAGTCCGGTCGGCTGCGGGCCGTCGTTGAAGATGTGCCCAAGATGGCTTCCACAGCGGCGGCAATGGACCTCGGTGCGGACTAGGAAGAAAAAGCTGCGGTCCTCCGTTGTTCTGATTGCCCCGTCAACTGGAGCCCAGAAGCTCGGCCATCCAGTGTCGCTGTCGAACTTGGTGCTGGAGGAGAACAGCGGCAAATCGCACCCAGCACAGAGATAGTTGCCGAGTCGATATTCCTTATCGAGCGGGCTCGTCCAGGCGGGCTCGGTCTCGTGCCCGCGGAGCACGGCGTACTGATCCCCTGTAAGCTCACGACGCCATTGTTCGTCGGACTTGGCGATCTCGAATGTCTCCTGTGACCCAGTAGCACCTCCCGAGTGTCTCGTGAGCCAAATAAGAGCCAGAGCGGTACTTCCGCCAAGGATGATATGCCGACGGCTGATCATGCACGTTCCTCGACCGCACCGTATTGTAATCTCTTTGCGGCGCTTTCAAAAGCCGGCGCGCCGCTCAGGTGAGGCTCGCAAGGTCTTCGCCGAGGGTTGACCCCACGCTGCCGGATGAACTGTGCTACCCTTAGCCCAGAGCACCACCATGGCCTAGCGCCAGCCGAGAGCGGCGTGGTCGGGTCCGCGCTCATCCGCGGGCTCGTTGCAAGGTCAGGTGCGCGACCCCCGCCAGCTGTCAATCGAGTACGTATCCCGGGACCGCAATAAAAACAGCGCGGCGAAACCGCCCCAGGTCGGCCAGGTCGAGATCCAGAGATGATTGCCTACTTGCGCGAACCCGTAGGGGTCGAGCAACTGACGCCAGCTCACAACTACCGTGACGGTATGCACGATCAGGGACAGACCATAGCTGAGCGTCCTAAACGCGCCGAGCAGCAGTGCCAGCGCGAGCGCCAGTTCGGCAATTCCGAGCGCGTAGGATGCGCCGGTCGGCAGCGACAGCCCGTAAAAATTGCGGACCTCGCGATTGGGGCTGCCCGGCAACCGCTCTGGCCGCTGGCCATATCGGTTGCACCACACCACCCGCATCCCGAACGCGGAAGCGGCGTAAGCATCCCAGGCGTTCGACGACTGGAACGAAATCGCCATAGCTGGCACTCGGAGCCGATTGACCGCCAATTCGTAAACTTTCGGATGCGGCTTGTAGGTTCCCACCTCCTCGACCGACAGCACTGCATCGAGCAGGGTTTCGAGCTTATTGCCTTTGACAGCCGCATCGAGCATCTTCGGCGACCCGTTCGAAAGAATCGCGGTCCGCAACCCGGCCTGCTTCAGCCGCTTCAAGGTATCCGATACTTCCGGGAACGTTTCGAGCTTCAGGTAAAGCGTCATTAGCCGATCGCGCAGTCCTGGCTTGTCGATGCCAAGGGTCTCTAGCGCGAAATCGAGGGCGTCGCCAGTCACCTGCCAGAAGTCAGTATGACGAGCTTGAAGCGCCCGAAGCCAGGTATATTGCAGCTGTTTGTCGCGCCAGAGCGCCGTGAGCCGATCGGCATCATTCCCGAGAACATCGCGACAGCCCTTCGCAGCGGCGGCGAAATCGAACAGGGTTCCGTAGGCGTCGAAGACGCAGGCCTTGATTCCAGCGAGCGAGTTCTTGGCCATGTCCCATCCTCCCGGTTCTCTGCGATGATCGGATGCCGCGAATTGGGCGGCTCTTCTCTGGTGAACTTGAACGCCGTTCAGCTGTGCTCGACATCCGTGAGCTGGGGTGTAACCTTTTCCCTCGCCGCAGCGAAATCAATGTCAGGTGAACTGGATCGGTCAGCGTGGCGGGCATTGGCTCGGCACCGGGAGCTATGTGTGTGCGGTCGTTGGCCGCGCCCGATTCCGCGACCGGTGCCGTCGCCGCGGGCCGACCGAAAACGCATCGATCAAATATGGCGTGGCGCCGCATCACAAGCACGTGAGTCGGCGTCAACCCGGTATGCTCCGAGTGCTACGCTCTCGCTCGCGCTAACGGTTCAGTCAGGATAGCACCCATGAAAGAGCTTGCCGCTGCCGTCATCGTGGTTGCTCTTTTCGCCGGTTCTCCGGCTTTCGCCACCGTCATCGATCTATCCAAGATGAGATGTGATGAATTTCTGAAAAGCAACAAGGAAGATATCGGATATACGTTGGCTTGGCTGGATGCCTATTACCGAGGGGATGACGATCCGACCATTATCGATACCGAGAAACTTGCGGCCGATACCAAGAAGCTCACGGACTATTGCACCAGCCACCCAAACATCCGTTTGATCACTGCGACCGATAAGCTCTTCGAAAAAGACTGACCCCGCGCGATGATGCCCCGGTCGCAGCGAGGCCGATGAATTGCAGAAGCTCGGACCTCACGTCAGCTGCGGCGGAACTCGGCCTTTCCGTCCAAGGATTCTCCGAAGTCGGCCGGACGCAGCGATACTCCTCACGGTCGGGAAAGACACGGCGATCAGAAACGCAAGATTGAGTGCAGTCTTCCAAATCAGAATATCCGGCTGATCGTCGCACCAGCACTCCCGATAAAGCAGGAACGCGCCAACGGTGAGCGTCCAAGACGGGGCGCCGCCGACGATCGGAAGAAACGGTACGAGGAGGAGAAAGTACCACGGATAGTTGGGGGACAGAAAAAACAGCCCAACAAGCAGCAAACCGACGATGTGATGGGCCGTTGTTTCCGGGGAGCGGTCAGAGCGGAAGGCGGCACGAAGGGCGAGCCATCCGACGACAGCAAGCGCTGCACATAGATAAAGCACAACGAGGCCCGGAACATCGTCCCACACCGAGTTCGCCAGGTGAACGAGCCAGAACCCTTCCCCGTCCGCGAGCTCCTCCTCGTCGAAATAACCCGAGGCCAGGTATCCAAGCACGCCGGTGCCAACCCCGAGATACGGCAGATAGCAAATACCGATCGTGAGGATCATCACGAGAGGCACTCGCCAATCCCACGGTCGCCAGAAGGCCGGCATCATCAGGATCAGATAAGGCTTCACGAGCATACCGAGTGCGACGGCAACCGCCGACACGACCGGCCGCATCCGTATGAACAGCCAGAGACCAACCATCGCCAGCGCGACCATCAGCGCATCGACATGGCCGTTATTGGCGATCTCCCAGATCGACAGCGGATGCCAAGCGTAGGCGGCAATCATAGTGACCGGCTTGTCGAAACGCCGCAGGAGGTCGATGACGACCGCGATCGTCACGATCTCACAGGCCACCAAAGCAAGCCGCATGACCGTTATGGTTTCACCGAGCCGCGTCGCAAGATAGAAGAAGGCCTGTGCGATCGGCGGATAGATCGTGACTGCGAAATCGGCGCGGTTGATGTTGGGAAAGATCGAGGCATCGCGAAGCGCGGACAACGCCGGATCGGCGGGCACGAAACGGTAGGGATTGAATCCCGCCGCCTGCACTCGTCCATCCCAGACATAGCGGTAGGCGTCGGTCGATAGGATCGGGTCGATGAATACGATTGCCAGCCGCATTGCGAGCGCAAGCGTCACCACGACGACGAGCCCCTCGCGCGCCGGCGCGCTCGGCGCGATTTTGGCGGCAACGACCGTCGCGAGACCGGATGCGATCAGGAGCGGAACGAGACCGGGATGGCCGAACTTTCCGTTCACCCACGGTCCGACGGCGGTGAGCGCCAAAATGATGCAGCCGCTGGCGCTGAGCGGAGCCAATCCCCCGATTTCGCGTCCGGGATGGCGCGGCATCCGACGGCTGGTAACAGTCATGAACATTGCTCTGCTCGCATTCCCGCTGCGGCCAAGGAGGTGCCTCTTCCTTGGAACCCACAGCCCCGATAAAAACACCACGCGCGGCGAAGACCAGGCGCTATCCCGCCCAGCTCCGGCGCTGTGGCGATGCAGCGCATCGAAGTTCCACTAGGATCGACCTTTCGCGCCCGTTAGCCCACCGCGTGGAAGAATTTTCCAAGAGCGCTGCTTCGGTCCCTGACCTGGGCAACGTGGCGGCGCAACCATGCGTCGAGACCGAGGCTGCGCCCGGCCGCGTAGATTGCGAACAGCAACATCAATGCTGCGAGAAATATGTAGCTCCAAGGCCACTCGGCCGGATCGCCGGCTTCATAAATGCCGAGCCACAGGTGCAGCACGTAGAGCACCGTGACAATGCTGACGAGGCGCACGCCGAGCCCCAGGATCAACGAAACAGCGAAGACGAGCTCGGCGAGGAATACGAGCGGGTCGAGAATTTTGAGATTGGGTAGGTAGACGTCGGTTGCCAGCTGACGATGGAAGGCAAACGCGGCCCGGTCGGCGATCTGCTCCGTCCAGAATTCGAATCCTTCCGACACGGGAAACGGCAGTTTCCACAGCATACCCTGGAACCACATCCCGCCGACCAGCACGCGGACCAACCACATGCCGAGATTCCTCCCCGTCCGCTGCGAGGGATCCTCCTGCCAGTTCTTCACGGCGACCACGATACTGATGATGATCAACACCACGAACAGCGCCACGAACAGATATTTCCACATACCGAGCGCCTTGTAATCGCCGCTCGTGCCGATCAGAAACTGCCAGAAATCAGAGAACGGATTCATTCGAGGCCTCCCGTGATGCGGTCCCGTGTCGCATGTCTTCCGCGCGATTGCGAAAAAATGCGACCCGGATCCCACCGATGCCGCGTTTCATCGAGTGCTCCCGTGCCGGTTAATTGAAGAAGCCTGCCATATCGAATTGTTCTATTACAACAACGGATACCATCACCCTTTCGTGAGACCGGGCGGCTGCAACTCGGCCGGCGCTAGCGTGCGTGATGCGGAGCCTCCCGGCTCGGACACCGCTGTCACACTTCAACGTGAACGTTCCGGCGCGCGGGTGACTGGTCGCGGCGCAATCCAGTTGCTAGATTGCAGGACGCCGCGCCGGATCGCGGCCTTGCGCGCAGCCCGGGACATTGTGCCATGACCCTCGTTGCTCCACGATACGCCGGAACCGGAGCCGAGGCCACGTCGGCCCGCGGGTTCGCGCTCGGACTCGGCCTCACCAACGAATGCAACCTAAGCTGCGCGTTCTGCTATCGCGATCCGGCGCGGCTCGACCGCCTGTCACTCGGCCAGGTGCAGGCCGTGATGAGCGCCTTGCCGGTGCGCTCGGTCAATCTCGGCACCGGCGAGAACGGCATGCACCCGCAGTTTGCCGAGATGCTCGACTACCTGTGCCGACAGCCGATCAAGCTGACCATCACTTCGAACGGCTATTCGATCGAGGTGCTCGAAGACGCACAGGTCAGGGCATTCAAGGACGTGGAGTTCTCGCTAGATTATCCGACCGAGCGGGAGCAGGACGCGCAGCGCGGTCCCGGCAATTGGCGCCTCGTTCACGAGCAGGCCGCGCGCTGCTGTTCGCTCGGCGTGCCGGTGACCTTCATCGCCGTGATGATGCGATCGAATTTCGATCGCTTGGCGGAGATCGCCGAGATCGCCGGCGCATATGAGGCGCCGCTGCGCATCAACGTCTATCAGTCGGTGCGCACCGACCGCTTTGCGCTCACCTACGACGAATACTGGCGCGGATTCGAGATTCTGTTGGCGCGCACCGACGTGATCGCGATCGGCGAGCCGCTGGTGCGCGCATTCGCCGGCCTGCCGCCGCGGCGCGGCGGATGCGGTGTTGCCACGGTGCGGCTGACGCCGCGCGCGCGCGCGCAGCCGTGCGTCTATTGGCCGGGTGCGGGCGCCCCACTCGATCTGCTCGTCGATTTGGGCGCGGCGATCACCGACACCGAGCCGTTCGCGGGCGCTCGGTCGGTGCCGCCCGCCTGCGCGGGCTGCCGCCACGTTGCCGTGTGCGGCGGCGGCTGCGCCGGACGGCGGCACCTACTCGACGCGCTGGAGAGGCCGGATCCGTATTGCCCGGTGATCCGACGCGACGATCGGAAATTGACGATCACGCTTGCGGCAGGCCGTGACCTGCCCAAGCTCGAAAGCGCGTGCACGACCGTCGTCATGGCGCGCTGAGCTTGGCGCAAGCGGCCCCATATTCGGAAGGAGCAAACCATGAAACTTGCCATCCTGGCTGCTGCCGTCCTTGCCCCGATCATGTTCGC
>WNFF01001791.1_pt1 | contig 24901 bp, 24 predicted proteins | sample 5400441 | NCBI WGS metagenome assembly WNFF01 (sample SAMN13153345, study PRJNA577476) | soil metagenome | isolation source: 120 cm saprolite under Douglas fir tree site 2 hole 3 replicate 1 | place: USA:California | collected 2015-04-18
AAGCCACTGCCCAGCCCGCCGCCATCCTCCGCGGCCCGGCTGCTGAACGGATCGTGCTCTCCACGGAGTTGGATCCCTGGCTGCCGCTGCGTGCGCTCGCCGGGTACAGCGGTCTGAGCGTGCGGACACTCAGGGACTACATCAACGCCCCGCTGCAGGCCTTGCCGTGCTACCGGATCGGTGGCAAGGTGCTCGTCCGGCGAGGCGAGTTCGACGGCTGGATGGCCCAGCACAGATGGGTCGGCCCGCGCGGCATGGACGAGATCGTCGACGCGGTGATTGGCCCGAGCCGGGCCCGGAGGCGCTGATGGGTGTGACGGTCCGAGAGAAACCGAAGGGCTCTGGGGTCTGGTGGGTCTTCATCAGCCAGGCGGGCCAGCGTCGCTCCAAGCGCGTCGGCGTCGGGACGCGGGGGCGCAAGCTCGCCGAGGACGTGGCCGTGAAGATCCGGGCCCGCCTACTCGAGGGCGATCGCTCGATCCTCACCCCATCGCCGGAGCCGGAGGTGGCGCCGCTGTTCGCGGAGGCCGCTCAGCAGTGGCTCGCGCGCTACCGCTCGCTCTTCGGCGTGCGTGACTCGACGCTGGCCAATCGCCGGCTGTTCATCGAGCGCCACCTGGCGCCGTTCTTCGCCGGCCGCCGGGCCAGCGCGATCACCACGGAGCTGGTCGAGGACTTCATCGCGGCGAAGCGCGCGACGGGCGGCTCCAAGCGGGGCAAGGCCATGGCCGACTCCACGCTCAAGGTGAACCTGCCGACGCTGCGGATGATCCTCGACTACTGCGTCCGGCGGCAGTGGATGACCTCGAACCCGCCGCGCGGCGAGCCGCTGTGGCGCCCGACGCCCCGCTCCACCCAGCCGGACCCCTTCACGCAGCCCGAGCTGGCCGCGCTGGTGATGGCTGCGACGGTGATCGCGCCGGCGTGGGGGCTCATGGTCCGCGCCTGGGCGCAGTCCGGCATGCGCTCGGGCGAGTTGCGAGGGCTCCAGGGCCAGGATGTCGATCCGCGCACGGGGCTTGTCTCGATTCAGCGCACCCGCTCGCAACGCGCGACCGGCCCCACTAAGACGCTCCGTTCGGTGCGGCTTGCCGCGCTGACGCATCCTACCTGTGAGCCGACTGCGGCGTGGGAGCCTGGGGCCACGCCCGAGAGCCTCACGGTGGTGACCCGTCTGGCGCTGCTGGTCCACCTAGATCCGAGCGCGCCGCTCTTCGGCTCGCTCAAGCACCCTGGCCGGCCGATGGACGAGCGCGAACTCCACACGCTCTGGCGCCGCACGCTGGCCCGGGCAAAGGTTCGTCCTAGGCCGCCCGAGACGCTCCGGCACAGTTGCATCTCGATCCTGCTCAGCCGCAACGCGCCGCTGCTGGCCGTGGCCGCCCAAACCGGGCACTCAGCGAAGGTCATGCTGCAGGACTACGCCCGCTGGCTACCCCAGGCGCACCTGGCCGCACCCCCCGCGCACCCACGCGGGGTGGAGGCAACAGGCAAGTGAGCGAGATGGCGAACGATCGCACCGGTGTGGCATACTTCCCGCGTGATCTTTCAGCAGCTGCTGAACGAGGAGGCTGGCTGTCTCTCCTACCTGATCGGCTGCTCGCAGGCCGGCCAGGGCATCGTCGTCGATCCGGCGCGCGACCGGGTGGACGACTACGTGGCCCTGGCCCGACGCAAGGGGCTCACCGTCACCGGCATCGTCGAGACGCACGTCCACGCGGACCACATCTCGGGTAACCAGGCCCTGGCGGCCAAGACCGGGGCGCGCATCCACATCCACCCGGCCGCCAACGCGGCCTTCGCCCACGAGCCGATCGAGCACGGCCGGCAGCTGCGCGTGGGGAGCGTGGCCCTCGATGTCATCCATACGCCGGGCCACACCCCCGAGAGCATCTCGCTGCTGATCACCGATCTGAGCCGCGGCGCGGAGCCGTGGTTCGTGCTGACCGGGGACACGCTCTTCGTGGGCGACGTCGGCCGCCCGGACTTCGGCGGCGAGCAGGCCGCGGCCCGCCTCTACGCGAGCCTCACCGAGCGCCTGCTCCGCCTGCCCGACAGCGTGGAGGTCTATCCCGCGCACGGGGCCGGCTCGAGCTGCGGTCGCGCCATGTCGAGCAAGACCGCCACCACGATCGGCTTCGAGCGGCGCTTCAACACCGCCCTGCAGGCGAGCGGGGTCGACGACTTCGTGCGCCATCTGATGACCGGCCTGCCGCCCAAGCCACCGAACTTCGACCGGATCATCGCCCGCAACCGCGCGCAGGCCCTCGCCCCGAACGGGCCGCCGCGCCCGCTGTCGGCCGCGCAGACCCGCGAGGCCATCGACAAGGGCGCGTGCGTGCTCGACGTGCGCACCCCCGAGGAGTACGGGCAGGGCCACATCCCCGGGGCGATCCACGTGTGGATCGAGAGCCCGCAGTTCGCGAACCGGGCCGGGCTCTTCGTGCCGGCGGAAGCGCCGGTGGTGCTGGTGGTGTCGAGCCCCACCGATCTCGAGCGCGCGGTGCAGGGGCTCGGGCGAATCGGGCTCGACGCGATCGCGGGGCAGCTCCAGTGGGGCATGACCGAGTGGAAGAGCCAGGGCCTGGCGATGGAGGTGGTGCCCCAGATCTCGGTGCACGACCTCGCCACCATGAAGGAGGAGCAACCCGACCTGGTGGTGATCGACGTGCGCGAGCCCTTCGAGTGGGACGAGGGCCACATCGACGGCGCGCTCCACGTGCCGATGAGCGAGGCCCTCGCCCGGAAGGACCTGGTGCCGGCCGGACGCCCGAAGGCGGTGCTCTGCGCGGGTGGCCTGCGCTCGAGCACGGTGATCAGCGCGCTCAGCCGCGCCGGCCTCACGAACTGGTACAACGTCATCGGCGGGATGACCGCCTGGCAGAAGGGGGGATACAGCACGGTGAAGCGGGCCGCTCCATGAGTGACGCGAGCGGCTTCGACTATCCCGTGATGGCCCGGGCCCTGATCCTGGGCGACAAGGACACGGTGGCCCGCAAGACCCAGGAAGGTCTCGCCCTGGCGATGGACCCGAAGGATCTCATCTTCCGCGGGCTCATCCCGGGCATGGACGTGGTGGGCGAGAAGTTCCGACGCAACGAGTACTACGTGCCGCAGGTCCTCCTGTCGGCGCGGGCCATGTACGCGGGGCTCGACCTGCTCAAGCCGCTCATCACCCAGGCGGGAGGGGCCGGGCAGAACCTGGGGGTGGTGGTCATCGGCACCGCCCAGGGGGATCTGCACGACATCGGCAAGAACCTGGTGGCGATGATGCTGGAGGGCGCGGGCTTCAAGGTGATCAACCTCGGGCGGGACGTGGCGCCCGAGAAGTTCGTGGCCGCGGTGAAGGAGCACGACGCCCAGATCGTGGGCATCTCCGCGCTGATGACCACCACCATGCCGGCCATGAAGCGCACCATCGACGCGCTCGAGAAGGCGGGCCTGCGGGCGCAGGTCAAGGTGATGATCGGCGGCGCGCCGGTGAACCAGGCCTACGCGGACGAGATCGGCGCGGACGGCTACGCCAAGGACTCCACGATCGCGGTGGTGCGCGCCAAGGAGCTGCTCGGCGTGCCGGCGAACGCCTGATGGCGACGCGCCCCCGCGGCTGGGAGATCGTGGAGCGCGTCCGCGCGGGCGAGCGCCTGATCTTCGACGGCGGCTACGGCACCGCGCTCTTCGACGCGGGCCTCGGCAACGGCGACTGCCCGGAGCTGTGGAACGACACCCACCCCGACGTGGTGCGCGGCATCCACCGCGGCTACTTCGACGCGGGCTCCCAGCTGGTCGAGACCAATACCTTCGGGGGCACCGCGCTCAAGCTGCACGAGTACGACGAGCGGTACGGCCACGACATGGGCGCGCGGACCCGCGAGCTGAACGACAAGGGCGCGCGCCTGGCCCGCGCCGCCTGCCCGCCCGGCGGCTACGTGGCCGGCTCGATCGGGCCCACCAGCTACCTGCCGCTCGACTACGGGGTCGGCAAGAACGTGGCCACCGACGAGCAGTACTTCGAGACCTTCCGCGAGCAGGCGGAGGCGCTCGCGGCGGGCGGGGTGGACTGCTTCGCGGTCGAGACCATGATGTTCCCGCTGGAGGCGACCGCCGCGATCCGGGCCTGCAAGGCGGTGGTGGACCTGCCGGTGATGGCGACCATGTTCTTCCAGTACGAGGAGCTGCACGATCGCGACCGCACCATGTGGGGCGACAGCCCAGCCGACGTGGCCCGCCAGCTCCTCGCGGCGGGCGCCGACATCGTGGGGATGAACTGCGGGCGCGGCCCCGACCGCGCCATCGTGATCATCCGCGAGATGCGGCAGGTGACCGACGCGCCGCTCATCGCGTACCCGAACGCGGGCCTGCCGATCACCACCGGCGGGCACACCACCTACGAGCTCGGCCCGGAGGCGATGGCGAAGGACTACCCGGCCCTGCTCGACGCGGGGTGCAACATCGTGGGCGGCTGCTGCGGATCGAACCCGGAGCACATCCGCCTCATCGCCGACGTGGTGCGCTCCCGCCGCGCGCGGTGACCGCGGCCGCGTTCTCCCTCCTCTCCCGCGTCCCGGTCGTCCTCGAGGGGCTGCCGCTCTCCATCGACCGCGACGAGGTCCTGCGCTTCCAGGGCTACCAGAAGGGCGTCGACCTGCCCAGCCCGGTGGTGGTGGCCATCTTCGAGGAGGCGCTCGCGCTCGGGGAGCGCCTGATGGCCCCCCGCCTGGTCTACCGGGCGGTCCCGGTGGACGAGCGCGGCGCGGACCTGATCGCGGCGGGTGGCGAGCGGCTCGCCATCCCGCAGATCGGCCGGCTCTGGGGGCCGATCGAGGCGGTCGGGGCCGGCATCTGCACGGTGGGCGAGGCCATCGAGACCCGCGTGCGCGCCCTCTTCGACGCGCGCGAGTTCCCCCTCGCGGTGATGCTCGACAGCGTGGGCTCGGCCGCGGCCGAGAGCCTCGCCGAGTATGCCAACGACCTCCTCTGCCAAGCCGCCCTGCCGCAGGGGCTCAAGGTCACCAACCGGGTCAGCCCGGGCTACGCGGGCTGGGATACCGCCGAGCAGGCGCGACTCTTCCGGATCTGCCCGGGCGATCCGATCGGGGTGCGGCTCAACGAGGCGTGCTTCATGACCCCGACCAAGAGCATCAGCTGGCTGGTCGGGCTCGGGCCCGAGGCCCGGGTGGACCACTATTTCACCCAGTGCCGGCGCTGCTGGATGCGCGACTGCGCCTACCGCCGGGCCCCCGCCACCGTGACGGTGCACCGGCCCGGCGCAGGGGTGTGGTGATAGGCTGGAGGTCCGATGGGCGACAACGTGATCCTGGTGGGCTTCATGGGCGCGGGCAAATCCTCGGTGGGGCGGCTGCTCGCCCGCCGGATGGGCCGCTGCTTCGTCGAGACCGACGACATGATCACCGCGCGCGAGGGCCGCTCGATCCCCGAGATCTTCGCCGAGCGCGGGGAGGCGCACTTCCGCGCCCTGGAGGAGGAGACGGTGCGGCTGCTCGCGCTCAAGTCGGGTGACGTGATCGCCACCGGCGGCGGCCTCTACTGCCGCGAGGGCCGGCCCGAGGCCCTCCGCGCGATCGGCACCGTGGTGTGGCTCACCGGCAGCTTCGACGTGCTCTACGAGCGGGCGCGCCGGGTAGGCGAGCGGCCGATGCTGGCCGGGCGGACTCGCGACGAGGTCGCCGCCATCTATCACGCGCGCGAGACCTACTACCGCCAGGCCGATCTCACCGTCGACACCACCGACCGCAACACCGACCAGGTGGTTACCCAGGTCCTCCTCGCGCTGCGGCCCCATCTCTCTCTCTCCCCGCTGGGGAGAGGACCGGCTGAGGGAGACCGGTAGGCCGTGCCCTCTCCGCTCCTGACCCGCCTGGCCGAGGGCCCGCTCCTCTGCGACGGCGCCATGGGCACCATGCTCTACGCCCGCGGGGTGCCGCTCGACGCCTGCTTCGACGTGCTGAACCTCAACGAGCCCAAGATCGTGCAGTCGATCCACGCCGAGTACATCCAGGCGGGCTCGGACCTGATCGAGACCAACACCTTCGGGGCCAACCGCTTCAAGCTGGCGGCGCACGGCCTGCAGGCCCGGGTGCGCGAGATCAACCTGCGCGGGGCCAAGCTCGCCCGGGACGTGCGCGAGAGCATGGGCCGCGACGTGCTGGTGGTGGGCTCGATCGGGCCGCTCGGCAAGTACCTGGCCCCGCTCGGCAGCATCGAGCCCGAGGAGGCGCGGCTGGCCTTCCACGAGCAGGCGGAGGGGCTGCTCGAGGGCGGGGTCGACGCGTTCGTGATCGAGACGTTCTCCGATCTCACCGAGATGGGGCTCGCGGTGGAGGCGGTGCGGGCGCTCACCGATCTGCCGATCGTGGCCGAGGTGGCCTTCACCGACGACGGGGTGACGTTCACCGGGCGCTCCGCCGCCGAGGTCGTCCGCGCGCTCCGCGAGCTGCCGATCCAGGTGGTGGGGGCCAACTGCTCGGTCGGGTCGAGCGTGCTCTACGACATCCTCGAGCAGATGCTGCCCGAGGCCGGCGGCCTCCACCTGGTCATCCAGCCCAACGCGGGCCTGCCGAGCCGGGTGGGCGAGCGGCTCATGTACCTCTCGTCGCCCGGCTACATGGCCGACTACGGGGCGCGGATGATCGTGGCCGGCGCGCGGATGGTCGGCGGCTGCTGCGGCACGACTCCTCAGCACGTCCGGGCCATGCGAGAGGCCCTCGATCGCCTCGCCCCCCAGCGGAGCGCGGCCCGCGTCGAGCCGGTGCGCCGGGCCCGCGTGGAGGCGGCGGAGCCCACCGGGCTCGTCACCACCGCGCCGCCTACTCTGCTGGAGCGGCGGCTCGAGGCGCGCGAGTTCGCGGTCACCGTCGAGCTGGATCCGCCGCGGGGCCACAACATCGAAAAGCTGGTGCAGGGGGCGAAGCTGCTGAAGGAGCGCGGGGTCGAGATCGTCGACATCAACGACGGCTCGCTCGGGCGCGTGCGGATGTCGGTGCTGCCGACCGCGATGCTGATCCGCGACGCGAGCGGGCTCGACATCAACATGCACTTCACGTGTCGCGACCGGAACCTGATGGGCATCCAGGCCGATCTCCTCGGCGCGCACGCGGTCGACATCCGCAACATCCTCGCGATGACCGGCGACCCGCCGCGCGCCGGCGACTACGTCAACTCCACCGCGGTCTTCGACGTGGACGCGATCGGGCTGATCCGCGTCCTCGCGGGCATGAACCGCGGCCTCGACGCCACCGGCACCTCGATCGGGGAGCCCACGTCGTTCTGCGTGGGGGTGGCCCTGAACCCCGCCGCCGCCGAGCCCGCGCGCGAGATGGAGCGCTTCCTCGCCAAGGTCGAGGCGGGCGCGCGGTGGGTGCAGACCCAGCCGGTCTACGATCTCGAGGTGCTCGAGCGGTTCTTCGCCCGCACCCGATCGCCGATCCCGCTGCTGGTGGGCATCATGCCGCTCCATTCCTCCCGGCACGCCGAGTTCCTGCACAACGAGGTGCCGGGCATCACGGTGCCGGACGGCGTGCGGGCGCGGATGAAGGAGGCGGGCGAGCGCGGGCTGCGCGCCGGGATCGAGATGGCCCAGGGGCTGCTCCGCGACGTCCGCGCGCGCCACGCGGGCGCCTACCTGATGCCCTCCTTCGGGCGCTTCGAGGTCGTGGCCGAGGTGCTGGACGCCCTGCACTGACCATGGCGGCCATGTACGAGCTGGGCGCCTCCGAAGCCGCCCGGCGCATCCGCGCCGGTGCGCTCTCGCCGTCCAACCTGGTCGCGGCCTGTCTCAAGCGCGTCGACGCCACCGAGCCCGCGGTCGGGGCCTGGGTGCGGCTCGACCGCGACGCGGCCGCGCGGGTGGCGGTGCAGCGCGACATCGAAGCCCGCGAGGGCCGCTACATGGGCCCGCTGCACGGCGTGCCGATCGGGCTCAAGGACATCTTCGACGCCGCGGGGGTGCCGACTACCTCCGGCGCACCCGCGTGGGCCACGCGCACCCCGGCGCTCGACGCGACCGCGGTCGCTCGGCTGCGCGGTGCGGGGGCGGTGCCGATGGGCAAGCTCGTCACCACGCCCTTCGCGTTCCTCGACCCGAGTTCGACCCGCAATCCGTGGAATCCCGAGCACACGCCGGGTGGCTCCTCGAGCGGCCCGGCGGCGGCGGTGGCCGCGCGCATGGTGCCGCTGGCGCTCGGCTCCCAGACGGTGGGCTCGGTGCTGCGGCCCGCGGCCTACTGCGGGGTGGTCGGCCTCAAGCCGACCCACGGCCGCATCAGCGTGGCGGGCGTGCTGGCCCTGGCCGAGAGCCTCGACCACGTCGGGATCTTCGCCCGCTGCGTCGAGGACTGCGCGCTCGCCCTGTCGCTCCTGGCCGGGCTCGATCCGGCCGATCCGCACTCGAGCCCGCTGCCGCCCGAGCCCTATCTGGCCGCGCTCGCCGCGCCCGCGCCGCCGCGCATCGGCGTGCTGACCGGGCTCGTGGCGCAGGCCACGCCCGAGATGGCGAAGCACCTGGACGCGATCATGCGCGGGCTCGAGGGGGCGGGCGCTCGGCTCGTCGACGTGGACCTGCCCGACTCGTTCCCGGCGCTGCGCCGGGCGGGCGAGACGGTGCTGGCGGTCGAGGCCGCGCACGCGCACGCGCCGCTCTACGCCGCGCACGCGGCGGACTATCCGCCTCGCATCAAGGAGCTGATCGAGCGGGGCCACGCGGTCTCCGCGCTGCAGTACCTGGCGGCCCAGGATGCCCGCCGCCACGCGCGCGACGACCTAAACGCGGTGGCGACGCGCCACGACGTGCTGCTCGCCCCCACCATCGGCGCCCCCGCCCCGCGGGGGCTCGGGTCCACCGGCGACCCCGGCTTCTGCGCGCCGTTCACCTTCGCGGGCCTGCCCGCGATCTCTCTGCCGACCGGGGACGACCCGTCGGGTCTGCCGCTGGCGGTGCAGCTCGTCGGCCCGGCGTGGGGCGAGGCGCGGCTGCTCGCGGCCTCCGCCTGGTGCGAGCGCGTGATCCGCTTCGACGCGGGACCGTCGCTCTGAGCCGCGCGTGAAGATCGGGCGGCTCTTTCCCGACCTGCTGGCCACCCTGGGGGGTGTGGCCTCCTCGGAGGCCGGCTTCGTCCGGACGCTGAAGCGACTGGTGGCGCTCTCGGGTGCCCGGGCCGGTGCGCTGCGCTTCCGGCCGGGCGAGGCCGCTCCGGTAGACCTCGTGGTGGGCGCGCGGCCCGGCTCCGCGCTCGACGGCTGGCTCCGGGCCCGTCTGGATCCGCCGCGGCGGGGGGTGCGGCTCGAGAAGCCGGCCGCGACGCCGCCCGGACTGAAGGGGCGGGACCAGGTGGTGCTCGCCACCGCCCTGGGCGACCCGGCCCACCCGATGGGCGCCCTTGTCCTCCTCGGGCCGGGGGGGGCACGCGGCCTCACCCGGGAGACGCTTCCGCCGAGCTTTCCCCGCGAGTTCGGCCATGCCCTCGAGCACGTCTGGCGGCTGCGCCAGCGCACCATCCGGCTCGAGGTCATCAATCAGATCACCGCGCTCACCGGGACCACGCTCTCGCTCGAGCGCGTCTACGAGAAGGTCGCGGAGGCGGTGGCCCGGCTGATCCGGTTCGACGCGCTCGGGGTGACCCTGCTCGACCGCGAGCGTGGCGAATTCCGCGTGCTCGACGTGACCGCGCGCACCACGCTGCCCGAGGTCTTCGACTTCGGGATCCCCATCGCGGGCACCCTGACCGCGTGGGTGGCGAGCCAGCAGGCGCCCCGCCGCATCGACGACGCCACCACCGACCCGTCCATTCCCACCGTGAGCCGCGAGTTGTTCTCGCGGCGCGGCTTCCGATCGGCGATCCTGGCGCCGCTCCTCTCGCAAGGCCAGGCGATCGGCACCCTCAACGTCACCCACCGGGAGCCGGGCGCCTTCACCGACGCCGACGTCGAGGTGCTCACCGACGTGGCGCGGCCGCTCGCCTCGGCCATCGAGCATTCGCGCCTGCACGCGGAGACGACCCAGCGCGCGGAGGAGCTGGCCGCGCTCAACCGCACGAGCCAGCTCATCACCGCCCGCCTCGACCTGCCGTCGGTGCTCGAGACCATCAGCCGCTCCGTCACCGCGCTCATGGGCAGCACCGGCTGCGGCATCGGCCTGCTGAGCCCCGACCGGACCCTCATCGAGCAGGCCGCCGCGCACGGCTTCCGCACCCCGGAGTGGCGAAACCTCTCGGTCCGGGTCGGCGAGGGGATCATCGGGGTCGCCGCCTCGTCCGGGCGCGCGGGGCGCTCCGACGATCTTCATCGGGATCCCCGCTCGACCCGCCGCGACGTCGACGAGAAGGAGGGGATCCGTTCCCTCCTGAGCGTGCCGCTCCGGGTGGGGGGCCAGATCATCGGGGTGATCTCGGCCTTCTCGACCGCGCCGAGCGCCTTCGGCGACCGCCACCAGACCTTGCTCGAGAGCTTCGCGGATCAGGCCGGCATCGCCATCCAGAACGCGCGCCTCTTCGAGGAGGCGCAGCGGCGGACCCGGGAGACGCAGGCCCTGCTGCGGGCCGGGCACGCGGTGAACCAGAGCCTCGACGTGGGCGAGACGGTGCGGCTCATCCTGAACCAAGCGCGCGCGGTGCTCGAGGTGCAGTCGTGCGGGCTCTTCACGGTCGACGCGGCCACCGGTGACCTGATCGCCACCGCCAGCCTCGACCTGCCCGCCGAGGACCTGCCCGCGATCCGCCTGCAGGTGGGCGAGGGCATCACCGGGGCCGCGGTCAAGGAGCGGCGACCTACCCAGACCACCGATCTCTACCGCGATCCACGGGTGCGCTACCCGCAGTCCGGCCTGCGCTCGATGCTGGCCGCCCCGCTCATCGTGGGCGACCAGGCGATCGGGGCCCTCACCGTCCTGCGCTCCGACGTGCACCACTTCAGCGCCGAGGAGGAGTCGCTCGTGTCGGCCTTCGCCGACCAGGCCGCGATGGCGCTCGAGCACGCCCGTCTCTTCAGCTCGGTCCGCACCTACTCCGAGCGGCTCGAGGCCATGGTGGAGGCGCGCACCCACGAGCTGGACGAGCAGAAGCGCTTCGTGGAGGTGGTGCTCGAGACCCTGCCGCTCGGCCTCTTCGTGCTCGACGCGGAGCTGCGCGTGATCAGCGCCAATCGCGAAGGCGCCGCGCTGGTGCCGGTGGGGCCGACCGCGCGGCGCCCGTTCGCGGAGCTGATGCCCGCGGCCAAGGCGGAGGCGGTGCGCACCTTCCTGGAGGGCGCGGTCACGGCCCGCGAGGTTCAGCACGCCGAGCAGGAGCTGCCCGCGGGCGGCGAGACGCTCACCGTCCGTCTGACCGCCACCCCGCTGCGGGCCCCGCAGGCCACCCACGTCCTGGTGCTGGTGGAAGACATCACGCTCCAGAAGCGGCTGGAGCGCCAGATGCTGCTGACCGAGCGACTCACCACCGCCGGGCGGCTGGCCGCCGGCGTGGCTCACGAGCTGAACAACCCGCTCGCCACCATCGCGGGCTGCGCGGAGGCGCTCCGGGAGCGGGCCCAGGACCCGCATCTCCGAGATCTGGACGCGTTCAAGGATTTCCCCGGCTATCTCACCCTGATCGAGGAGGAGGCCTACCGGTGCAAGGAGATCACCGGGAGCCTGCTCCACTTCGTGCGCGATCCGGGCAGCCGCCGGGCTCCCACCGACCTGAACGTGCTGGTCGACAAGGTGCTAGGGCTGATCGGCCACCAGTCGCGGTACGCGCAGAGCCGGCTCGAGCGGCGGCCGGACGCCGAGCTGCCCGACGTGGTGGCCAACGAGGGCCAGCTCCGCCAGGTCTTCCTCGGGCTCGCGAGCAATGCGCTCGACGCGATGAACGGAAAGGGCACTCTGACCGTGACGACTCGACGGCGCAATGCGCGCGAGGTGGAGATCCGCTTCGAGGACCAGGGCCCCGGCATTCCCGAGCACGTGCTGCCGCGGGTCTTCGACCCGTTCTTCACCACCAAGCCGCCCGGGCAGGGCACCGGGCTCGGCCTCGCGATCGCGCAGGGTATCGTGGCCGACCACGAGGGACGGATCGAGGTGGACACCCGGGTGGGCGCGGGGACCACCTTCCGGGTCATCCTGCCGCTCCATCCCGGCGAGGCCGGGAAGGGAAAGCCGTGACCACCCCGATCCGGGTGCTGGTGGCCGACGACGAGAAGAACCTGCGCGAGCTCCTGGTGCGCGAGCTCAGCCGGAAAGGCCACGAGGCCATCGGGGTGGCCGACGGCCGCGCCGCGCTCGAGCACCTCAAGGAGGACGTCCCCGACGTCCTCCTCCTCGACATGAAGATGCCGAACGTGGAAGGCATCGAGGTGCTGCGCGAGCTGCAGGACTTCCCGGAGGCGCCCCAGGTCATCGTGATGACCGGCTTCCAGGAGGTGTCCACCGCGGTCGAGGCCATGAAGCTCGGAGCCTACGACTACCTGACCAAGCCGGCCCGCATCGAGGAGCTCGAGATCCTGATCCGCAAGGCGGCCGAGAAGGGCCGCCTCATGCGCCAGAACGTGGTGATGCGCTCCCAGCTCGACGAGCCGGGCTACCAGGGGATCATCACCGGGAGCTCCCGGATGGAGGAGGTGCTCCGCCTCATCGACCGGGTCGCCCCGACCGACTCGTCGGTGCTGGTACTGGGCGAGAGCGGGACGGGCAAGGAGCTCGTGGCGCGGGCCATCCACGACCGGTCCCCGCGCGCGCAGCAGGCGTTCGTGCCCATCCACTGCGGCGCACTCGCCCGCGAGGTGCTGGAGAGCGAGCTGTTCGGCCACGAGAAGGGGGCGTTCACCGGGGCGATCGCCACCAAGCCCGGGCTCATCGAGCTGGCCGACGGCGGCACCCTGTTCCTCGACGAGATCGGCGAGATGGAGCCGGAGAGCCAGGTGAAGCTGCTCCGGGTGCTCGAGTCGCACGCGTTCTTCCGGGTGGGCGGGACCCGGCGGCGCACGGTGGACATGCGGCTGGTCGCCGCGACCAACCGGGACCTCGCGGAGGCGATCAAGATCGGCGCGTTCCGCCAGGACCTGTTCTACCGCATCAACACGATCACGATCACGCTACCGCCCCTGCGCGAGCGCCGCGAGGACGTGCGGCGCCTGACCGAGCACTTCCTGGAGCAGAACGCGACCTACGGCCGCAAGCGCCTCTCCGACGCGGCGATGGAGAGTCTGGAGCGCTACGACTGGCCCGGCAATGTGCGCGAGCTGCAGCACGCGGTGCAGCGCGCGGTGATCCTGTCGCAGGGTGACCAGATCCAGCCCGCCGACCTGCCCGAGGAGATTCGCGGCGGCCGGGTCACGAGCGCGACGCCGGGAGGGAGTCTCGAGGACATGGAGCGCCAGCACATCATCTCGACCCTGCGCAGCGTGGGGGGGCACCGGGCCAAGGCGGCCACCGTGCTCCGCATCGACCCCAAGACCCTCTATCGCAAGATCCAGGCCTACGGCATCGTCCCCGACCTCTACCGGTGAGGTCGGGTTACGGGGCGGGGCGCGGGGCGAAGTCCTCCGGGCGCGGCGGTCGGAATCCGAGGTCGAAGGCGAGCCAGCAGAGCTTCGAGTAGGGATAGAAGAAGATCGGGGCGGCGATCATGCCCGCGATTCCCCCGTAGTAGAGGGCGTTCCACGGGGGGTTCGGGTAGGTCCAGAGCAGCACCGCGCCCAGGCCCAGTGCGAAGACGCCCTCCGCGAAGGTCATGTTGAAGACGATCGCGCCCAGGAAGTAATCCTCCTCCCCGCGGTCGAGCCGCAGGGCGCACTGCCGGCACGCCGGACGGATCCCGAACCACCGCACCGTGACCGGCCCGGCGCCGCAGTTGGGGCACCGCCGCCGCAGGGCCCGCGCAAACCGGAGGAGCATGCCTCCCATGTCAGACCGAAAGTATAGAACGCGCCGATAATTCGCCTTCGATACGATTGAGGCCAGGAGGAGCTCCCTATGCGCCGCCTGATTCTCCCGACGCTTGTCGTGCTGGCTGTCGCTTCTCCGGTCTCCGCCGACGGGGGGTGGGTGCTGTGGATCATGGGCGGAGACTCGCCCTGGGATTCCGTGAGCACCTTCGCGACGCGCGAGGAGTGCGCGGTGGCGATGCATCAGCAGGCGCAGGCACTCGAGAAGATGGGCCTGCGGGTCTCCGAAGAGGCCGGCGTCTCGTTCAACGGCGCCGATGCCGACCGAACCATGCGCGGCCAGTGCTTGGCCGAGAGCGTCGACCCCCGCACCAGCGCGGCCAAGTAGCGGTACTCGGCCGGCGGTTCACTCTCCCTGACGGTCGATACCCCGCCGGCTCGTCCCTCCCGCCCCTTTCAGTAGCCAGTCGATCGCCGCGGATGGGTCCGGACCGTCGGACGCCGCGTGCTCCCGCGCGATCGTTGGAGTCAGAGCGGGCGCCGCGCTCTCGGGCTGCGGCCCGGCCGCCGGAAGGCGCGCGGTCTTCTTCATCTCTTGCCTCTCTGCCGACGGAGGTGCGGAGACTGCCTTGGGGGTCTCGGTCTCTGCGCGTGGTGGTGTCGCGGAGACCCGTCCGGATGGCCGTGTGATCGTCTTGGCGGGCGACTGATGGTCGGGCCACTGGCGCGGCCAAACAAAAATCAGGGTCATGGCAAGGATCCCCAGGCCGGCGATTCCGGCGCAAACTCTGAGGAGGAAGCCGGTTTCTGGGGTCAGAAAGTTCCGCGCGATCACCCTGGCGGCTGCCGTCCCCCAGAAGCCCGCCAGAGCTGCGAGCAGACCGCGCACCAGGAGCGTCGTCGCACGAGCGGTCGCCCGCATCCTGATTGTCGACAACCCGTGGAGCCGGATCAGCAGGCTGACGAGCCCGGCCGTCGCGAAGACCGTGGCCTCGGGCACGCGCGCCAAGGGCCTTGCGGAGCGTATGAGCCACGTGCGCCCGAGGCGGAAGGACCCGATCGTCCTCGTGGACGCCAGGGCGGCCGAGGTCATCGAGGTCGACAGCCACGCGCGGCCCCGCGTGAGCCAGGCGCTGACCCTCGTGGTTCCATCGTGGGCCGCGACAATCGTCTCGCCCAACCAGCGTCGCAGCGCACCAGACGGTGCCAGCGGAAGATGGGAGGCCAGCGGTACCCGCGCCGACTCCCGTTCCTCCCGACAATCCGCGCACTCCCTCTCGTGGGCAATCCGCAGGGCCAGCTCGGTTACGCCGATCCGACCGCGGGAAGCGGTCGAAGACCCCTCCGGGGCGCTACGGCAAGTCATCGGCGGTGCTCGAGAGCGAACAGGGGAAGGGCATGGACAAAGACCCAGAAATCCAGCGCGATCACGGTTCCAACCGAGGACGTCATCTGCCCTCCCTCTACCGCCGCTCAGCCCTCTCCGTCAGTCGGCGTGAACGCGTACCTTACCACAACCGAGCCGGCCGCTGGGGCAGGGCTTCCACGCCGCTTGGCGTCACCTGATCGGGCAGGTTTCGCCGGCGGGCGTTCGGTGACTTACTCGAAGACGTGAAGCCACGCCGACACGCGCAGCTGAATGAGTGTCTCGATAACACCCAGCACCACGATACCTCGTCAGGCCAGCGGGGTGGGACCATGGGCGACAGAATAGCCTAGCCGATGCCGCGGGTGACTCCCGCACGTGACTGGGCTGTAGTAAGGTCGCTGCTGGCCGCCCCGCCCCTCCTAAACGATGCGGCCAAGTGAGGACTTGGTAGTGGACCGACGAGCGTTCATCGGCACCGTGGCGGGCGGTCTCGTCGCCGCGCCCCTCACCGCGGGGGCTCAGCAGCGGCCCAAGATCCCAGAGATCGGGTTCCTCACTGGAACCACTCCAGCCGGTGGCGCAGTGCTCGTCGAGGCATTCAGGCAGGGGATGCGGGAGCTTGGCTACGTTGAAGGGAAGACGTTCGTCTTGGAAGCTCGCTACGCCGAGGGCAAATCCGAAAGAGTTCCAGAGTTGGCGCGGAGCTGGTGGGCCGGAAGGTCGACGTGATCGTCGCGAGCACCGATGGGCCCATTGCAGCGGCCAAACGAGAGACCCGAACGATCCCGATCGTGATGACGAACAGCGCCGATCCGGTCGGGACCGGGTTCGTGGCAAGCCTGGCGCGCCCCGGCGGGAATGTCACGGGGCTCAGCACTCGTTCGGCGGATCTCAGTGGGAAGCGACTGGAGCTTCTGAGGGAGGTCGTCCCCGGGCTGTCTCGCGTGGCGTTCCTCTGGAACCCCGACGCCCGGGGCACCGTACTCGACTACAAAGAATCGGAGGCGGCGGCCACTTCGCTCCATCTTGAGCTTCAATCCATTGAAGTGTCGAGCGCCACGGACCTCGATCGCGCCTTCTCGACTGTGAGGAGTCAACGCGCGCAGGCGGTGATTGTGCCTCCGGGTAATCCCGCCGCGTTCGCGAACCGGATCGAGGTCGCCAGCTTCGCGCAGAGGAGTCGGCTGCCGTCCATGTATGGACTCAAGGAGTATGTGGATGCGGGCGGCCTCATATCCTATGGGCCGAGTCTTCGCGCCATGTACCGACGCGCTGCATACTTCGTGGACAAGATCCTCAAGGGCACCAAGTCCGCCGATCTTCCCATCGAGCGCCCGACGAAGTTCGAGCTGGCCATCAATCTCAAGACCGCCAAGGCCCTCGGCCTGACGATCCCGCCGTCGATCCTCCAGCGGGCGGATCAGGTGATTGAGTAGTGAGTGAGAATTTTCGGGGCTTCCTGGTCGGGCTGCTCGTGGCTGGAATCCTCCATGGTTGCTCGATATCACCAGCCCGGCAGGAGGAGATCCGCAAGGCATGGGAGGAGAGGGACGCCGAGAGGGCCGCCGAGCGGGCCCGTGAGTGCCAGCTGGCGGGACATTGTGGCAGCGGAGGCCCATGATCCGTTGACGGGCAAGGTAAGGCCTCAGTGGCTCGTCACCTGCTCCTGCGGCTGGACCCGGGAAGCCGTATCGGAGTGGGCCGCGAAGTCGATCAGCAAGCTGCACCCCCGGCTCGCCCAGATGGACGGGGCGCATATCACCCGCGTTGAGGGACCGGATGATCGCGCAGGCGAACGACAGCTCTCTCTCGTGTAGCGCGGTGCAGTGAAGCCGTCGAGTGCCAGCCGCCACGCCCGGCCTTTGCCCGAAGGGGAGGGGCCGCGCGCTACTTGACATCGAGACTCTTTCGGCGAACTCTCTGGAGCGCATCGCGCGACTCGGGGCAGGAGTTGGTTGTACCAGGGAGGGCGGCTCGTGGAGGACGAGTTTTCTGCAGGGGATCGTGAGGTGCTCTATCGCGTGATTGAGCGCCGCCGTGATGTACGGGCCTTCCGACCAGATCCCATTCCGTCCGAGACGCTCTACCGGATTCTCGCCGCCGCCCATCACTTCATCGTGATCCAGGACACCGGCACGAAGGCGCGGATCAAGGAGATCTTCCTGCGGGAGAATGAGAAGGCGGCGGCGCACTACTCCGGGCCGCGCGGGATGCTCTATCGATCACTGAAGCTCGAGGGAATTCAGGAGGCGCCGGTCAATCTGTGCGTCACCGCGGATCGGACTCGCTCAGGGCCGCATGTGCTCGGGCGCAACACCATCGTGGACACTGATCTCTACAGCACCTGCTGCGCGATCGAGAACCTGTGGCTCGCCGCGCGGGTGGAGGGGATTGGGGTCGGCTGGGTGAGCATTCTCACCATCGACGAGTTGCGGAAGGTTCTGTCTATTCCTGCGCACGTGGTGGTGGTCGCCTATCTATGCCTCGGGTATGCTCAGGAGTTCTTTGACGAACCGGAACTGCAACGCCGGAGGTGGGCAAGCCGCGTGCCGCTGGATCAGCTCGTGTACCGAGAGCGTTGGGGACAGTCCGCTTCCTGAAGCGGCGTCTCGACCAAGCCATCCGCCCGCAGGACCGGAATCACCTTTCCTGGCCGTGTCCGCACCGCTTGACGTAGGTCTCGACGCGGTACGCCTGCCAGGCGACGTGCCTGAGGTTTTTGACGCGGAACCCGCGAAACCGAGCGGCTACTTCGAGTCGGGATCGGGCGGCCCTGCTCGTCGGGCCAGCGGGGCGGGACCATGGTGGCGGCATCATAGCCGAAGAGCCAATTCGCCCACTGTTCTGGACGGCCAAGCGAAACCAGAGAACCACCAACATGGCGAGGATACCCACGATCTGGAATATCAGTCCCAGTCGAAGCCACACGACGCGGTTGACCGCCAGATCAACAAGCATGTCCTTCCCGGACAGGGGATCGCCGAGCGTGACGCGGAAGTGCCTCAATGGAACGACGGCAACGACAGCGAACACGAGGGACATGACCCAGCACAAGATGGGGCCCACATAGAGCAAGCGAAGCCACCAAGTCGCAATGGCGCTGACTTGCGCGAATGCGACGGCGGTGAAATATGCACCAGATAGGAATGTGGACAAGGAGATGATTTGGTTGCCGCCATCGACGATTCGCTCTGGAGCGCCCAGGATGATCTGTTTCTGAAGCTCGAGCCAGACGTCGGTCGCAACCGACGCAGTATTGTTCGGCTCGCGGGCGAGCTCTTGACCGGCTTCAGTCACGCCTTCGGCACCGGCTTGGACTCCTTGCCGCACACTGGGCAGAGGTTCCCACTGCGGCCGCTTATCGTTCCTCCAGCGAGTGCAGCCTGATATTCGGCCTGTGTTAGAGACTCGTGACACCGTGGGCACTCTCTCGTCATCGTTCCTCGGCCCTTTCTTCACAGATCGACACACTCGACTGTCTGGCTGTCTCCGTTCTGGAGCATGGCCCAGCCACCGGAATGAGGACAATAGCAGCTCAAGGTTGAGCGTGGCGCTTGGCGGAAGACTGTGGCCGGTCAGTTGAACCTAGAGCTTTTCGTCCAGCGTCCCCCGGCGCCCCGGTTGGATCCGGTTAGCCGCCGCGGCCCGCATCGCCGGGATCGCCGCCGTGGCGCCGGTGAGATCGAATCGGACGACCTGGAACTCGTCGCCTCGCAGCGGCACGGCGAATCCAATCCGGGTGCTCTTGATGATCGCGCCTGTGACGCTGTCAAAATTGGTGAAGACGTACCGATACACACCGGGCACCGCCGCGAGCAGACCATCACAATAGATTTCAAGCGAGTAGGACCCCGCATCGGCGTTGACGAGGACCGGGTACCGCGCGCCCGACTATCTGGCCTGGGCCAAGCTGCATCACAAGGACCATGTCACCGACGCCTCCCGGGTAGCGCTGCTCAGCACGGCATTCGGCGCGCTCCGGCTGGACGAGATCGCTCCGGCGGCGGTAGATGCCTTCCTCGCCAACCTCTTGGCCACGCGCCGCTCGAGCACCTGCAACCGCTACCGGACGCTGCTCCAAGCCATGCTCGAGTCTTCGATCGTGAGCGCCCCGGTGAGGAAATCGACGCAGCCACGGGAGCCGGCGCTGCTCACTCCGAAGTCTGGGCGCTCCCGGGTGGTGCCCATGAACTCGCTCCTGCGGGAGTTGCTGGTCGAGCGCGCGACGGAGCGGAAGCGCCTGGGCGATCGGCGCGAGAGCGTGTTCTCGGGTGCCCCGGCGCGCCCGGAGGAGTTCTTCCCCCGCGCCGTCGAGACGGCTCGGCTGGCACTCACCGAGGCCGGCAAGGACGCCACGCAGCTCGCCCGCTACACGTGGCATGCGAATCGCCACACCTGGGCCAGCCGCCTCGCCATGTGGCGGGCGTCGATGCGCGGACGATCATGGCGCTCGGCGGGTGGAGCAACCTGGGGATGCTGGCGCGCTACAGCCATCTCACGCCGGGTCATCTCCAGGCCGCGGTCGAGACCCTGGTGACCGCGCGGCTCGCCCCGCACTAGGCACGTCAGTTGAATCCAACCCACTGGTTCGACTCGTATAGAACAACACTTCGACTCGTATAGAACAACACAAGGGGGAGACATGATTCGCGTATTGACGATCGACGGGAATCGCAGCCGCGCCCAGAAGCTCGCCATGGAGTGTCTGGAGCACGGGGTAGCCGTGCGCATGGCGGAGTCGTTGTGCGAGGGCGTGCGCTACTTGCTGGATTCGCCGGTGTCGCTGGTGCTGGCGGAGGCGGGGATGCTGCGGATGGCCGGCCCGGACCAGGCGCGTCTGTTCGACGCGGTGGCTCCCGGCGTGCCGGTAGTGCTCGCGGTGGATGCCGGCACGCGGGTGGAGGATCGGGTGGAGCTGGAGCTGAAGGGCTTTCACGTGGTGAGTCGGCCCTTCGCGCTGCGGGATCTGCTCGCGAAGATCGAGCGGCCGGCCAAGGTCGCGCCGGCGCGCGGGGAAGCGCGGGCGCAGGTCGAGGCGCTGTGCCGGTAGAGGGCGCGATCATGGGCAAGCGCTGGGTGTTCGGAGTCCTGACCTTGGCGATCGCGGCCGGTCTGATCGGTCTGCTCGCCTTCACCGGCGAGTCGGTTCACCGCGTGGCTCCGCGGGCCGCGATCCATCGTGCCATTTCGAACACCACGCCGGAGGCACGGCCCGCCACCGAGCCGGAGATGGGACCAACCTACCAGGGCAACGGTCTGATGCTGACCTACTGAGGGCGCGCGCGCCGTGGCGGAGGCGGAGGTCCTGGTGTACACTCGGGACCGTTGCGCCGCCGCCGGCGGCGCCCTCGCCTCCGATATTGGCTCTTCCGAGTATTGGGGCGCGTACGAAGCGGAAGAGTGACCGAAGGAGAAACCACGATGGCTTCGAAACTGTACGTGGGGGGTCTGTCCTATTCCACGACCAGCGAGACGCTAAGGGAATACTTCGCGCAGTGCGGCACCGTGGAATCGGCTTCCGTGATCACGGACAAGTTCTCGGGCCAGTCCCGGGGGTTCGGGTTCGTCGAGATGGCCACCGCCGAGGAGGCGCAGCGCGCCATCTCCGAGCTGAACGGTAAGGATCTGGACGGCCGGAAGATCACCGTCAACGTCTCGAACCCGCGTACGCCGGGCTCGGGCGGCGGCCGCGGCCCCGGCGGGCCCCGCGGCGGCGGCGGGCGCGGCCCGGGTGGACCCCGCGGTGGCGGCGGGGATCGCGGCGCCTACGGTGTGCCGCCCTCGAAGAAGCCGTTCCGCTGGTAGCGCGCTAGACTCGCCGCCGAAAGAACTAAAGGGCGCGGTGATCGTCACCGCGCCCTTTCTCTGTCCTCCCCTTCCGCGGGCTCCTACAGGATGCGCTCATAGCGACCCAGGTCGTGGGCCGCGTCCATGAACCACTTCACGATCTCGGGATTCGACCGCGGCGGGATCTCGCACGAGGTGGAGAGGATGAAGCCGGACTGCCGGGCCGCGGTGTCGATGCAGCGACCCACCTCACCCTCGATCTGCTGCCGGGTCGCCTTCTCGAACATCGTCGCGTCGACGTTGCCGATGGCCACCGCGCGGCCCTTCGCCACCTGCACGAACCGCTCGAGCTGGTCCACGTGCAGGCTCGGATCCGACTGCTGGTCGAGATCGAACGAGATGGTGGTGAAGCCGCAGCCGATCAGGTCCTCGAAGATCGGGTAGGTGACGCCGCAGATGTGGGCGGTGACCCCCACCTTCTTGGCCTTGAAGTGATCCACCAGCTCCTTGTGGTACGGCGCGATGAATTCCCGGTAGTTGTCGGGAGAGACCAGGCTGATCGAGGCGGTGGGCTCCGAGAACGAGAGCCCGATCTTGGTCTTCGCGATCGCGTCGCCCCAGAGCTTGCAGAAGTCGGTGGTGAGCCGCATCAGATCGTGGATGAACTGCGGGTCCTCGAAGGTGTCGAGCAGCATCATCTCCGGGTTGCGCAGCAGCATCGCGATGGTCCACGGCCCCACCGCCACCGCGCCGGTGGCCGCGGGCGGCGCCGCCTTCACGAGGGCCTCGCACTGCTCGAGGAAGCCGGGCAGCCGCGCGGTCTTGTACGGATCCGGCATCGAGAGCTTCGCCAGATCCGCCTTGTCCTCGAGCAGGTGGGTCTCGATGGAGGGCACCACGTAGTCCGAGTACTTCACCCCGCAGCCGAAGGCTTCCGCCTCCTTGGCGAGATCGTTGTAGGCGAGGACCACGTCCGGCTGGTAGCGCTCGTAGTAGTTCATCATCGCGCTGATGGCCCGGGTCGGGCTCGTGCAGTACTCCTCGATGCTGAGCCCGTCGAGGGTCCCCGCGAAGGAGGCCACGATCGGGTAGACCGGCACCCGGTCAGAGAACGAGCGCTTGTAGGCGGCCACGACCCGGTCCCGGTTGGTCAGCGCGGTCTTGCCCTTCTCCGCGTCCCAGAGCTTGTTGACCTCCATGTAGCGCGGGGGCAGCTTGGCCTCGTACTCCATGAACTGGGTGATCGGGTAGCGGATACCCCCGTTGTGGGTGCCGCGCAGGCCCTCCACCATCTCCTCCATCCGCTCCCACGGGATCGAGAACGCCATCTCGTGATCCTGGGTCTGGCCGAAGATGCGGTCGCCCGAGCAGGGGAGGATGACCTGCGGCTCGCCGGTCTTCATGGTGGTCACGATGATGTCGGCGCACACCGCCCGGCCCTCGAAGGACGAGGTGAGCCGGCCGCCGCGCTTCCAGAGCGCGGCCTGGGTCAGGCGCATCACCTGGGCGGGGTTGGCGTAGACGCAGACCACGTGCGGCTCGAAGGTGGCGCGGTCGAGGGGGGCCACCAGCACGCAGTGGTACTCGCCGGGCGCGAACTTGTCGATGGCGGCCTCGGAGCGCTGGCCCGCCTCCTTGGTCTCGGTGTACATGCCCTCGCACAGGGTGCCCACGTTGTAGATGGGCAGCGGCTTGTCGAAGCCGATCGCGGTGATGCCGAGCGAGCAGATGTGATCCTCGCGGGTGAGGGCGATGGTCCAGCCGTAGCGGCGGGACATGTCGATGACCTGGCAGGTCATGGAGAGCTTCTTGAAGTCACGGGCGGGCCGCCGGGCGCGCTCGGGGATCGGCTCGTCGGCTCGGAGCATGCGGATGGCGACCGGGAAGGTCTGCGGCCTCAGGTAGGTCTGCAGCTCGCGGTCCGCCGTCTTCACGTCGATCATGAATGGTCTCCTCAGTGACGGAGGCTACGGGGGGCCTTCGGGGTTGTCAAGGGAGCGGGCCGCCCTCCGCTACAATAGGCGGTGCCATGGCGCGCGTTCGGATCATCCAGTGGCGTGACCTGCCGTCCCTCGTCGAGGCGGAGGAGGGGGGAGAGACGGTGCGCGTCCAGCTGTCCCAGCGGTTCCAGGACCTCATCGACGCGGTGGCGATGCGGGAAGGTGCCACCGAGAGCGAGGCCTACCTCGCGGGATGGGCTCCGGGACCCGAGAGCGACCGGCCGGGCGGGGCGCAGGCGGTGGCCCAGGCGGTCGCGGACGAGCTCGAGGCCGGGTTCCAGGACCTGGTCGTGCAGCGCTTCCTCGGCCCGCCGCGCTAGGGGGAGTTCGCCCCGGCGCCCGGCCCGGCGCTATAATCCGCCCAGCCAATGAAGGCCGCAGAGCTGGTGGTTGCCTGCTTCCTCCTGTTCGGGACCTGCCTCGTCTGGCCCCTGCTCGCCATCGCCAACCGGCCGGTGCTCGTGGCCGGGGTGCCCGCCCTGGTGCTCTATCTGTTCGCGGTGTGGACCGGGATGGTGGTGGTCCTGATCGCGTTGGCCCGGCGGCTCCGACCGCCCGAGGACGAGACGTGAGCGGCCTGTCGCCGACCGCGCTGCTCAGCATCGTCCTCGCCTACCTGGCCTTCCTCTTCCTGGTGGCCTCGGTCGCGGAGGCCCTCGCGCCGCGGCTCGGGCGCCCCCGTCTGCGGACCCTGACCTACGTGCTCGCCGCCTCCGTGTACTGCACGGCGTGGACGTTCTACGGCAGCGTCGGACTCGCGGCGAATCGCGGGCTCGAGTTCCTCACCATCTACCTGGGCCCCGCCTGCGTGGCCCTGCTCTGGCCGCTCCTGCTCCGCAAGCTGGTCCGGGTCTCCAAGGAGCAGCGCATCACCTCGGTCTCCGACTTCATCTCGAGCCGCTACGGCAAGTCCGCCGCGCTGGGCACCCTGGTGGCGGTGCTGGTGGTCTGCGGGATGATCCCGTACATCGCGCTGCAGCTGAAGGCGGTCTCCGCGTCGTTCAAGATGATCCTGCGCGAAGAGTCGGTGCTCGAGGTCTTCGATCCCACGCTGGTGGTGGCGGTGACCCTCGCCCTCTTCGGCATCCTGTTCGGGGCGCGGAACCTCGACTTCACCAAGCGCCAGACCGGTCTCATGACCGCGGTGGCGGTCGAGTCGGTGGTGAAGCTGGTCGCGTTCCTGCTGGTCGGCGTGTACGTGACCTGGGGGCTCTTCGGCGGCTTCGCGGACCTGTTCGGGCAGGCGGCCCGGCACCCGGAGTGGTCCAAGCTCCTGACCCTCGACCAGGCGACCACCGCGTCCTACCCACGGTGGACCGCGATGCTCCTGATCTCGATGCTGGCGGTGATGTTCCTCCCCCGGCAGTTCCACGTCCTCGTGGTCCAGAATCCGCGGGAGCGCGACGTGAATGCGGTCTCCTGGTCGTTCCCGCTCTACCTCCTGCTGATCAACGTGTTCGTGCTCCCCATCGCGTTCGCGGGCCTCATCGTGTTCCCGGACGCGCCGGCTCAGGCGGACGGCTTCATCCTGCGGCTGCCGCTCTTCTTCGACAACCAGCTCATCTCGGTGCTGGTGTTCCTGGGCGGCTTCTCGGCCGCCACCGCGATGATCGTGGTGGACTCCCTCGCGCTGTCGAAGATGATCACCAACGACATCATCCTGCCCATGCTCCTGCGCCAGCGGCGAATGGAGGACATCTACTGGATCACCCTCTTCTACACGCGCCTCGCCATGCTCGCGGTGGTGGCCCTGGGCTTTCTCTGGGCGCGGATGGAGCACGGGCAGTTGCTGCTGGTCGAGATGGGGCTGCTGTCGTTCATCGCGGTGGCCCAGTGCGGCCCCGCCATCCTGCTCGGGCTCTACTGGCGGCGC
>WNFF01000782.1_pt1 | contig 24876 bp, 25 predicted proteins | sample 5400441 | NCBI WGS metagenome assembly WNFF01 (sample SAMN13153345, study PRJNA577476) | soil metagenome | isolation source: 120 cm saprolite under Douglas fir tree site 2 hole 3 replicate 1 | place: USA:California | collected 2015-04-18
CCGCGACGTGCTCGCGCGCCTCCTCCACCGCCTTCTCCGCCTCCCAGCCGAAAGCGTGCGACCGGCTCGCCGCATTGCCGAACTGCTCGGTGAGGAAGGGAATCATCTTCTGCGCCACGCGCGGGTCGACCGGCGTGGTCGCCGAATAGTCGAGGTAGATCGGAAATTTCATTGCGCGCGCGTCCCGTTCAGGCCGATACCGCGGCTTCCTTGCCGCGTTTGTCCTGGAGCACGCTCACCGCGCTCTTGCGTGACGCCTGCTGCGCGACGAGGTCTGAGAGCTTCACCGAATCCAGGTACTCGTACATCTTGTCGTTGAGCTTCGCCCACAGGTCGTGGGTCATGCAGCGCTGCTCGTCGTGGCAGTTCTCCTTGCCGCCGCACTGCGTCGCGTCCAGCGGCTCGTCCACCGCAGTGATGATGTCCGCGACCGACACTCTTTCGAGACCGCGCGCGAGCGTGTAGCCTCCGCCGGGCCCGCGAACGCTGTCGACCAGCGTGTGACGCCGCAACTTGCCGAAGAGTTGTTCCAGATACGAGAGCGAAATGCTCTGCCGCTGGCTGATACCGGCGAGCGTCACCGGACCCTTGCCGCCGTGCATGGCGAGGTCCAGCATCGCGGTCACTGCGAATCGTCCTTTGGTCGTCAGTCTCATGGTTGCACCCTGAAGGGACTCCAAATACCCGATGAATTTGCTCAAGTATATCCAATCCCGAGGGAATTGATCAACTATTTGTTGACCACCTTGGGCCCCAGGCGAAGTTGCTTGTCTTCGCGCTCCGTCTGAAGGTCTTCAATCTGCTTCAGAATCAACTCGATACGCTTATCCATCTCAACGCTGTGATCGAGTAGGCCCTGCACCGCCTTGGCCACTGGGTCATCCTGCGCCTTGGAGGTCACGGCGTAGGCGGAGAATCCCAGCTTCGCCGCCTTCTCCTCGCGGGTCTTATCCTGCTCGTCGAGAATGATCCGCGCCGGGGTCCCCACCGCGGTCGCGCCCGCGGGAACGTCTTTCACGACCACGGCGTTCGAACCGATTTTCGCGCCCTCCCCGATGACGATGGGCCCGAGCACCTTCGCCCCCGCACCGATGACGACCCCCTGCTTGAGCGTCGGGTGGCGCTTGCCTTTGTTCCACGTAGTCCCGCCGAGCGTCACGCCGTGGTACAGAGTGCAGTCATCACCCAGCTCTGCGGTCTCGCCGATCACTACCCCCATGCCGTGGTCGATGAACACGCGGCGGCCGATTTTCGCGCCCGGATGAATCTCGATGCCGGTGAGAAAACGCGAGACGTGCGACACGAAGCGGGCGAACCAGCGCATCCTGATGCGCCACAGCCAGTGCGCCAGACGATGAATCAGGAGCGCGTGAAAACCGGGATAGCAGGTGATGACTTCCCAGGTCGAACGCGCCGCCGGGTCGCGTTCGAATACGCAGGCTATGTCTTCGCGAATTCGGGTAAACATCGGGATTCCAGAGACCGATGCCGGGCATTATCGGAAACCCTAGTGAATTGGTCAACTATTTCCTGGGTTCACCCCTGTCGTCCCAGGCCGCGAGCATGCCCCGCAGAATGTTGACCTCCACGGTCTCCAGCCGCGCCTTCGCGAACAGCCGACGCAAGCGATCCATGAGCTTGCGAGGGTGCCGCGGGTGCAGATAGCCGCTCGCGCACAGGCTGCGCTCCAGATGCGCAAAGAGTTTCTCGATCTCCTCGTGGGTCGCGTACCCCTTCTTCACGGGTACGGCGGGCGGCTCGAGCGCGGCCATGCGCAACTCGTAGGCGACCACCTGCACCGCTTGGGCGAGATTCAAGGAAGCGTATTCCGGATTGGCGGGAATGCGCGCAAGGGCGCTGCACCGCATGATTTCCTTGTTCGAGAGGCCCACGGTTTCGTTGCCGAAGACGATTGCGACCTCTTCCCCTCGTGCCGCGGTCAAGAGCTCGCGCGCCGCAGCGCGCGCATCGAGCAACGAATGCGACAGCCCGCGTGCACGCGCGCTCAAAGCCACGGAGTACGTCGTTCCGGCGAGCGCCTCCTCCAGACTCGCGCACGCGCGTGCGGACTCGAGGACATCGAGCGCGCCGGAGGCCATGGCCCGCGCCTCCGGATGGGGGAAGCACTTCGGCCGCACCAGGCGAAGCTGCGTGATGCCCATGGTTTTCATGGCGCGCGCCGCGGCGCCGATATTGCCGGGATGCGAAGGTCGCAGTAGAACGACGCGGATTCGAGACAGCGGGCCGCCGGCTTTCATACTAGAATCCCGCGTTCAGCGGCACTGCTCTTTTGAATTCCCGGACGAGAAAATGCACCCGATGCTCGGAATCGCGGTCAGGGCCGCGCGGCGGGCCGGCGCGATCATCAATCGCGCCGCGCGCGACGTGGATTTGCTGCCGGTAACACGCAAGCGGCACAACGATTTCGTCACCGAGGTCGACAAAGCCGCCGAGCAGGCGGTCATCGAGATACTGCACCGCGCCTATCCGGACCATGCGATTCTAGCAGAGGAGTCCGGCGCCTCCGCCGGGAAAGCGGGCGAGTCCGAGTACACCTGGATCATCGACCCGCTCGACGGTACCACCAATTTCATCCACGGCTTTCCCCAGTACGCGGTCTCGGTCGCCTTGCGGCACAAAGGCGTTCTCACGCAGGCCGTGATTTACGATCCGACCGACAACGAGTTGTTCACGGCGACGCGCGGCCGAGGCGCGTACCTGAACGAGCGGCGCATCCGCGTCTCCAAGCGCGTGCAACTCAGCGAGGCGCTGATCGGCACCGGTTTCCCCTTTCGCGATCTCCAGAGCCTCGATGAATATCTCGCCATGTTCCGCGAGTTCACGGTTCGCACCGCCGGCCTGCGCCGCGCGGGCGCCGCGGCCCTCGACATCGCCTACGTGGCCGCTGGAAGGCTCGACGGATTCTGGGAAATGGGCCTTTCGCCCTGGGACATGGCGGCAGGCGCCCTGCTCGTGCAGGAGGCCGGGGGCCTGGTCGGGGATTTTCGCGGCGACTCGGGCTACGTCGATTCGGGCCGCATCGTCTGCGGCAACCCGAAAATCTTCGCTCAAATGCTTCAAGTCATCGGGCCGCTTGCCGCGAAGTAGGCGTGGTTCCCCAGTCCATGCACCGCCTGCTCCGCATCCTCGTCGCGGGCTCGATCCTGTGGAGTCTGCCCGCCCACGGCGCCGAGCTGCGCATCGGCCTCGCCGCGGACGTGACCTCGATGGACCCGCACTTCCTCGGCATCGCGCCGAACATCAACATGGCCTGGCACGTGTTCGACGCGCTCACCCACGTGGACGAGGATGCGCGCCTCATTCCTGGCCTCGCTGTCTCGTGGCGGGCGGTCGACGCGACCACCTGGGAGTTCAGGCTGCGACGGGGCGTGCGCTTCCACGACGGGGCCGAGCTCACCGCGGAGGACGTGGTGTCCTCGATCGAGCGCACGCTCAAGGTGCCAAACGGCCAATTGGGAACCTTCACGCGGCGGATCATCGCAAAGGAAATCGTCGATCCCTACACTTTGCGGCTCAAGACCGCGACGCCCTACGCAATGGTGCCCTACGATCTCAATTCGGTGTTCATCGTTTCGAAGAAAGCCGCGGCCCGCTCGGGGCCGGAGGATTTCGACTCGGGCAGGGCGATGATCGGCACCGGTCCTTTCAGGTTCGTGCGCTTCGCGCGCGGCGACCGCGTCGAGCTCGCGCGCAACGACGACTATTGGGGAGCACAGGGTGGAAAAAGCGCGGCCTGGGAGAAAGTCGTTTTCCGCATCGTGCCCACCGATCCCGCGCGGCTCGCGGGCCTCCTCTCCGGAGAGCTCGACGCGATCGAGCAGGTTCCCACCGCGGACCTGCCGCGCGTCCGGCGCGACGCCCGACTGAACATCGCGCAGAAGGTCTCATGGCGCACGATTTTTTTCTATCTCGATCAGTACCGCGATCGCGCGCCCGGTCTTGCAGACAAGTCGGGCAGGCCGCTAACACGCAATCCCTTCCGCGACCTCCGGGTGCGGCGCGCGATCTCCAAAGCCATCAACCGGCCGGCGATCGCGGAGCGCCTTATGGACGGGGCGGCGATTCCAGCGTCGAATCTTGTCTCGCCGCCCGTGTTCGGCTACGCGCCGGACCTCGGGCCCGAGCCCTACGACCCGGAAGGCGCAACGCGCCTCCTCGCCGAAGCGGGATATCCGGACGGATTCGCGATGACGCTTTCCGCGACGAACAACCGCTACGTCAACGACGAACAGATCGCGCAGGCCGTGGCGCAGATGCTCGCGCGCGTCGGCGTCCTCGCGCGCGTCGAAGCCCTGCCGCTGAACGCGTATCTGCCCAAGGGGCGCAAGGGAGAATTCGCGTTTGCGATGTTCGGCTGGGGCTCGTTCTCGGGAGACCTCGCGCTGCGGGCGCTCGTCGCCACCGCCGATCCGGACAAGGGCTTCGGCACATTCAACTGGTCGGGTTACTCGAATCCGCGCGTCGACAAGCTGCTCGAACGCGCCTTTGCGAGCGTCGACGATAAGCGGCGCGAGGCGCTCGCGCGCGACGCGATGCGCCTTGCCATGGGGGACCACGCCGTGATCCCGCTGCACCACCAGGTCACCACCTGGGCGATGCGAAAACCGCTCTCGTACGCGCCGCGCACCGACGAATTCACCTTCGCGCACCGCTTCGAGATCCGTTAGGCGCGGATGCTTTCTCACATCGTTCGCCGCGTGGTGCAGAGTTTCGGGGTGCTCGCAGCGATGTCTCTGCTGGTGTTCGCCGGCGTATACGCCGTCGGCAACCCGGTGGACATCCTCGTCAACCCGCAGGCCGACCAGAACGAGATCGCGCGCGCCACCGCCGCGCTGGGCCTCGACCGGCCCCTCCTCGAGCAGTACTTCATCTTCATCAAGCACGCTGCAAGCGGAGACCTCGGGAGATCCTTCGCTTTCAACGTGCCGGCGATCGGCCTGATCCTCGAGCGCATGCCCGCGACGCTCGAGCTGGCGACCGCGGCGATGCTGATCGCGGTGCTGCTGGGAATCCCACTCGGGCTCTGGGCCGGCCTGAAGCCCCGATCCGCTGCCGGAAGGACCATCATGGCGGGCTCGATTCTGGGGTTCTCGCTTCCGACTTTCTGGGTCGGGCTTATGCTCATCCTCGTGTTCTCCGTGTGGCTCGGCTGGCTGCCGACCTCCGGCCGCGGACCGACCGTGAATCTCCTCGGGATCCCGGTGAGCTTTCTCACGGCGGAGGGCTTGCGCCACCTCGTCCTGCCCGCCGCAAACCTCGCGCTCTTCAATCTGTCGCTCGTCATCCGGCTGACGCGCTCGGGAACGCGCGAAGCGATTGAGCAGGACTACGTGCGTTTCGCCCGCGCCAAGGGCCTCACCGAGACCCGGATCGTGGGCGTGCACGTGCTCAGGAACGTCCTCGTTCCCGTCGTCACCGTGGTCGGCGTGGAGTTCGGTTCGGTGATCGCGTTTGCCGTCGTCACCGAGTCGATATTCGCGTGGCCGGGTATGGGCAAGCTCCTGATCGATTCGATCAACGTGCTCGACCGGCCGGTGATCGTCGGCTATCTGTGCATCGTCGTCGCGCTGTTCGTCGCGATCAACCTTTGCGTCGACCTCGCCTACGCGTGGCTCGATCCGCGGGTGCGGCTCGGGGAGGCACCGTGACGCTTACGCGGCAATTCGCCGCCGAGTTCGCAGCGAGCCGCGTTGCGCTTCTCGGCCTCGCGCTGCTTTCGCTGGTGCTGCTCGCTGCGCTGTTCGCGCCGTGGATCTCGCCGCAGAATCCCTACGATCTGTCGCGGCTCGAGCTGCTCGACTCGCGCCTGCCGCCGCTCGCGCGCTCGGCCGCGGGGGCGATCCACTGGCTGGGCACCGACGACCAGGGCCGCGACATGCTGTCCGCCATCCTCTACGGTCTTCGCACCAGCGTCGCCGTCGGCTTCGCGAGCACGATTCTGGGCCTTGCCATCGGCGTGAGCGTGGGCCTCGCGGCGGGCTGGTTCGGCGGGTGGCTCGACGCGCTCCTTATGCGCCTCGCGGACCTTCAGTTGTCCTTTCCGTCGATTCTTATCGCTCTCGTTCTGTTGGCGGTGCTCGGGCAGGGCCTGGACAAGATCATCGTCGCGCTGGTCGCAGTCCAATGGGCTTATTACGCCCGCACCGCACGCGCCGCCGCGCTCGTCGAGCGCAGGAAGGAATATATCGACGCCGCGGTCGCGTTGGCTTTTTCGAACACGCGCATCATTTTTCGTCACTTGCTGCCGAACTGTGCGCCGCCCATCATCGTTCTCGCGACGGTCCAGGTCGCGGCGGCGATCACGCTCGAAGCCACCCTCTCCTTCCTCGGCCTTGGGCTGCCGATCACCCAACCCTCGCTCGGACTGCTGATTTCCAACGGCTTCAACTACCTGCTCTCCGGCCACTACTGGATCAGCGTCTTCCCCGGAATCGCGCTCCTTGCAGTCATCGTCGGCATCAATCTGGTCGCAGACCGCCTGCGCGAGGTTCTGGATCCGCACAAGCCGCGTTGAGCCTTATACTTGTACTTGTAGCCGGCGCAAGACGCGAATCGGAAATTCGCGCGGCGCCGGCATTCGACACGTCGGAGGAGAGACCATGACAAGTCTGAAGAAAATCGCATTCGCCGCAGCGCTGCTCGCCGCGGCCGGTGCAGCCCCCGCGCAGGGACCCAAACCCCTGGAAGTGATCGCATTCGCCGGCGGCGGCAACTGGCCGATCTGGGCAGCGCAAGACAGGGACTTGTTCGCGAAGAACGGCGTCGCGGTGAAGCTCTCCTTCACGCCGAATTCCGTCGAGCAGATCCGCAACCTGGTGAACGGGACTTACGATCTCGGCACCACCGCGTACGACAACGTCGTCGCCTACCAGGAGGGACAAGGGGAGACCGAGCTGACTGCGCGGCCCGACCTGTTCGCCTTCATGGGAGGTAATTCGGGGTCGCTGCGCTTTGTCACCCAGCCTGACATCAAGACTTATGCTGCGCTGAAGGGGAAGACGCTCGGCGTGGATGCGGCGACCACCGGGTTCGCCTTCATCCTCTACAAGCTCGCGGCGATGAACGGCCTCGCTTTGTCCGATTACAAGATCGAGAAGCTCGGCGGAACGCCGGCGCGCGTGCAGGCGATGATGGAAGGCAAGATCGCCGGAACCATGATCAGCTCTCCGTCGGAAATATTGCCCGAGTCCAAAGGCTACACGCGGCTCGGCGATACGACGACGACCTTCGGTCCGTATCAGGCCTCGATCGGCGTGACGCGCCGCGCCTGGGCTGCCAAGAACGGAGAACAGCTCGTCGCCTTCATCCGCTCGTACGTCGCGGCGATGGACTGGTTGCAGCAGCCGGCGAACAAGGACGAGGCCGTTGCAATCTACATGAAGCACATCCCGAACGCCCCGCGCCCGGCGGCGCAGAAGGCCTACGAGGTGATGTTCGCGGAGAAGGAAGGCTTCCAGAAGAAGGCGAAGCTCGACGTCGAAGGCTGCCGCACGGTGCTGAAGCTGCGCAGCGAATTCGCCAAGCCTCGGAAAAATCTCACCGATCCGATGAAATACGTCGACGAGAGCTTCTACAGGAAAGCAACGCAGTAACGCTAGAGGAGACCCAAGACATGTCCATTGCGAAACCCGCGGTAAAAGCAGTCCTCGCAGCGGCTGCCATCGCCGGCCTTGCAGCCGGCTGCCAAACCACCGACCCCTATACCGGGGAAAAGAAGACGACGAGCACCACCTTCGGCGCGCTCATCGGCGCAGGCGCCGGCGCGGCGATCGGAATGATTTCCGGCCATGACGCCAAGCAGCGCAGGCAGCGCGCGCTCGTCGGCGCAGGCGTCGGCGCGCTCGCCGGCGGCGCGGTCGGCAACTACATGGACCGGCAGGAAAGCGAGCTGCGGGCGTTGATGCGCGACAGCGGCGTAACGGTCACCCGCAAGGGCGAGGACATCGTCCTCAACATGCCCGGCAACATCACTTTCCGCACTGGCAGCGCCGACTTGAACGCCCAGTTCTTCAAGGTGCTCGACGGCGTCGCGCAAGTGGCAAAGAAATACGACAAGACCATCATCGAGATCGCGGGCCACACCGACAACGTCGGCGGCGCGGATTTCAACAAGCAGCTCTCCCAGCGCCGCGCGAGCGCCGTCGCCCAATACCTGCAGAGCCGCGGCGTGAGCGAACCGCGCATCATCACCGCCGCGGGCGGCGAGGATCACCCGATCGCGAGCAACTCGACCGAGCAGGGCCGCGCCGCGAACCGGCGGGTCGAGGTGACGCTCGCGCCGCTGAAGGAAGGCTGAACCGGCGAGATCTATTCGTACAGCCCGGCGCGCGCCTTGCCGCGGAACACGCGGTAGGCGAACGCGGTATAGGCGATGAGCAACGGCAGCACGATCACGACGCCGACGAGCATGAACTTGAGCGCGGACGGGTGCGAAGCCGCTTCCCAGAGGGTCATGCGGTCCATCACCACGTAGGGAAACAGGCTGTAGGCGAGCCCGGCGAAGGCGAGCGCGAAAATCGCCACCGAGGCCGCAAACGGCATCCAGTCCCATTCGCGTTCGCCTCGCCGCAAGCGGCCGGTGGTGGCCCAGACCAGCCAGCCCGCCGCCAGCGTCGCGAGCGGCAGCAGCATCAGCACGAGCGTGCGCGGAAAATCGAACCATTTCGCGTAGACGGTCTGGCTCACCAGCGGCGTGGCAAGACTCACCAGCGAGACCCCGAGCGCGACCCAGATCAAACCCCAGCGCGCCCAGGCGAGCGCCTTCTTCTGCAGCGGGCCCTCGGTCCTGAAGATCAACCAGGTCGAGCCGAGCAGCACATAGCCTCCGCACAGCGACGCGCCCACCAGCATCGCGAATACGTAATAGCCGAATCCGGAGTGAAACCCGGTGATATAGCGGCCGAGCATCAGACCTTGCGCGAACGAAGCGAGGAAGGAACCGAACCAGAACAGCCAGTTCCACAGCTCGCGGTGCCAGCCTTCGGCCTTGACGCGGAACTCGAAGGCCACCCCGCGCACCATGAGCCCGATCAGCATCGCCGCGACCGGCAGGTACAGCGCTCCGAGCACGATGCCGTGCGCCATGGGGAAAGCGACCAGCAGCAGGCCGACGCCCAGCACGAGCCAGGTCTCGTTCGCGTCCCAGAACGGCCCGATCGAAGCGACCATCAGCTCCTGCTCATGCGCATCGGCCGCGGGCATCAGCATGCCGACGCCCAGATCGTAGCCGTCGAGCACGACGTACAAGAGGATCGCCAATCCCATAAGGGCCGCAAAAACGAGGGGCAGGTCCAGGCTCATGCGTATGCGCCTTTGCCGGCGAGATGGGTCAGTACCACCAGGTAGGCGATCAGCATCACTGTATACGTAATGACGTAGCCGGTGAGGCTCGCGCCGAGCTGCGCGCCGACGGCACCGCCCACGGCGTCGGCGGTCTTGAGTATTCCGGTGACGAGCCAGGGCTGCCTGCCGATTTCGGTGACGAGCCAGCCGGCGAGCGTCGCGATCCAACCGGCGAAGGTAAGGCCCGAGAAGGCCCACAGCATCCAGCGGCGCGGCAGCGCGCCTTTGCGCGTCGCCCACACGCCCGTCCAGGCGGCGAGCAGCATCAGCACGCCCATCCCGACCATCGCGCGGAACGCGAAGAACACCGGCGCCACCGGGGCGGTGTTCGGCGCGAAGGCATCGATGCCTTTCAGCTCGGCGTTTGCGTCGTGCTTCAGGATCAGGCTCGCAACCTTTGGCATTTCAATAGCGAAATCGTTGCGGCGCTTTTCGTCGTCCGGGATGGCGAAAAGGACGAGCGGCACGCCCTGCTCCGTCTTCCAGATCGCCTCGATCGCCGCGATCTTCGCCGGCTGGTGCTCGAGCGTATTCAGGCCGTGTTGGTCGCCGGCGAACATCTGCAGGGGCGCGAGCACCGCGGCGAGCACGAGCCCGGTGCGCAGGGTTTTGCGCGCCGAGGTGTCTTCGCCCGCGCGGAGCAGGCGCCACGCCGAGAGTCCGGCGATCACGAAGGATGCGGTGAGGCCGGAGGCGAGCAGCATGTGGGTAAAGCGGTACGGAAACGAAGGGTTAAAGATCACCTGCCACCAGTTGCCGGCGATGATCTGGCCGCCGTCGATCACATGGCCGGCCGGGGTCTGCATCCACGAGTTGAGCGCGAGGATCCAGAACGCCGAGATCGTCGTGCCGATCGCGACCATTGCCGAGGAGAAGATATGCACCCAGCCCGGCACGCGGTTCATGCCGAAGAGCATCACTCCGAGAAAGGTCGCTTCCAGGAAAAACGCCGTCAGCACCTCGTAGGCGAGGAGCGGCCCGGCGATATTGCCGACTTTCTGCATGTATCCCGGCCAGTTGGTGCCGAACTGGAACGACATGGTGATGCCGCTCACCACGCCCATCGCGAAAGAAAGCGCGAACACCTTGGTCCACAGCTTGTAGGTCGCGAGCCACGCGGGATCGTCCGAGCGCGCGTACCGAATCCGGAAGTAGAGCAGGATCCACCCGAGCGCGATGGTGAGGCTCGGGAACAGGATATGAAACGCGATATTCAGCCCGAACTGCGCGCGGGCGAGGAGCAGGACGTCCGAGTGGTCCATGGGTGCACTATCATACTTCGCCCGGCGACCCCCCCCTTCACCACCTGCCTGCGGCAGCTAGAGCGGAATCTCCATGACCGCCCGCCGCTTGTCCGCGGCTATGCTCACTTCCAGGCGTCCCCGTTCCTGGTAAAGATGCGTCAAGCGCTTGCGCACGCCGTCAAGATCGCCTCCGGGGGAAAGCTGCGCTTCCGCCAGGTCGCTCTCCACTGAAATGCCCAGTGCGCCCTCGCGCCGCCGCACCCTCAGCTCCAGGCGCACCGCCGGCCGCCCATCGAGCGCCCAGCGCACCAGGGGCAGCATCAGCATCGCCGGCATCGGCGCTTCCCGCGCCGCCGGCTCCGCCCCCATCTCCACGTCCGGTCCCGACGCCGAGAGCAGCTCCCTCACCGCCAGGTAAGCGCGCACGTGTTCGAGCTCCCTCGCCACGGTGGACGTTGCGACGGATTCGGCCGGCAGCGCCGCGCGCAGGAAGCCGATCAGGGCATCGAGGGCCCCCTCTCCGGAACGGATGCTTCCCGCATAGGCGCGGTCCACCGCAAGCAGCACGTCGAACAGGAGGTCCGGGTCGACCCTCGCCTGCATCGCGCGCAGGTCACCCTCGAGCACGGAGCGCCCGGCGGCGAGCGCCGCCACGCCCACCGCATGCAGATCCTCGGTGGCACGCCGCCTGGCTTCGAGCATCGCGTACAAGGCGATCAGCATCAGCGACCACGTAGCGGCGCCGGCAAAACGATAGGCGATGCGATGAAGATCGCTGGAGTAAATGACCATTTCAGCCTCTTCGAACGGCAGGCCGAGCGGCCGGATCAGGAGTTGAGTCACCGCCTCCATGATCAGGGTCCCCGCAGCCGCCGCTACGAGCACCGCGATCGCCATCCGCGGCCCCGGGCCGAGAACGCCGGCGAGCCGGTTCTCCGCGGCGATGACGCTGAGCATCGCCGTCAGACCGATTACAAAACACGCGATGACCTCGCCGACCACGGCGCCGGAATGCGATCCGGGTTCCACGGCGAGCTTGAACAGTAGCCCGGAGAGGGGAACCGCGGCGCAGAAGGCGAGAACGATGCACAGGTGACGCCTGCCGAACCCGCCGAACCAGCCGCGGCTCGCCGGGATGGCGCCCGGGGCAGTGAGCACGCTGCTCATGGTCGCTGCTCGCCGCGGGTCCACGGCAGCATGATGGTAGCGACGACGCCACGCGGCGAATTGGCTTCGAAGCGCAGCGTTGCCCGCTCCCCGTATTGCGCGGCGAGCCGCGCCCGTATGTTGGCCAGCCCTACGCCCGAGCCGGACGCGCCGGCGAATCCGTGCCCGGTATCGGCGACCGAGAGCACGAGCGTTTCGCCGTCGCGGGCGGCCGCGACCCGGATCGCGCCGCCTTCGGCGAGCGGCCCGATGCCGTGCTTGATCGCATTCTCGACGAGGGTCGCGAGCATCATCGACGGAACACGGGCCTCGAGCAGCGGTGCCGGCACGTCATTCGAGCTCTCCAGCCGCGCGCCCATGCGGATCTTCTGCACGCCAAGGAAAGCCGATACGAGCTCGATCTCGTCGGCGAGAGAAACGTCGTGGTCGCGCATCCTCGGCAGCGCGGCGCGCAGGTACCGGGCAAGCTGAGCGAGCATGGCGCGCCCCGCGCCGGCGTCGCTCTGGCAGAGGCGGCGCACGTTGGAAAGAGTATTGAACAGGAAATGCGGCTCGATCTGCGCCTGTAGCAGGCACAGCCGCGTCTCGAGCTGCTGCTTCTCGAGCGCCGCGCGCTGCAGCTCGGCGGCGTTGACCTGCTCGCGCACCGCTCGGGTGTGCAGATAGAAAACGTAGCCCGCGACCAGCGCCGCCGCCGGAATGAACCAGCTGATGAACGCGCTGACGATGAACGCCGGTCCGTCCGCGGCGGGCGTCGCCCCGATCGCATAACGAGTGACGGAGGCGACCAGGCAGCCGGCCACCGCCGCGGCGACAGCGAGGAACGGGTTCAACCTGCCGGCGCGCCCTGCCGCGTTCAGAACGACCAGCGCCGTGATCAGCACCGTGACGCCCATCACCATGAATATGGGGATGCGGATCAGCCAGACCAGCACCATCTCGCGGCCGCTGCCGAACACGCCCATATGAGGGGAGAGCATCGATTCCAGGGAGGTCAGCGCGCAAAAGGCCAATACCAATGCCAGCGCGCTCCACGACAGTCCGTCGATCAGCGCGGGAGTCTGCCTACATTTGGCGGAAGCGATGGGCATAGGCGTCACTGACGATGAGCAGCTCGTCCCGGCGCTTCAGGCGCACCTGGGCGCGGCCTCGCAGGTCGCGCACCACGCCGGCGATGGCGTGAACGTTGACGATGGTCGAACGATGAATCTGCCAGAAGGAGGAAGGATCCAGCTCGTCGCAAAGCTCCTTGATGGGCTTGCGGATCAGCGATTCCTCCGCGGCGGTGACCACCCGCGTGTACTTGCTGTCGGCCTGGAAATAACACACGTCATCCACGGTGATGACGCGCACCGCCGGGCCGTGCGACGCGTTGATCCAGCGCAGGAAGCGGCGCTGCGGGGCGCCGAGCTCGCGCAGCAGCCCTTCGATCGCCGGCGCGGGCCTGCCGACGCGCTCCTTGAGGCGCGCCACGGTCGTGGCGAGCCGGGCCGCATCGGCGGGCTTGAGCACGTAGTCCGCCGCGCCCTCCTCGAACGCGGCCAGGGTGTGTTGATCGTACGCCGTCACGAACACGATGTGGCAGCGGCCGCTCACCTGCCGCGCCACCTCCAGACCGGTGAGCCCCGGCATCTGGATGTCGAGGAACAGTACGTCGGGCGCATGCGCTTCGACCTCCCGCAGGGTCGCGATGCCATCGCCGGTCTGCGCGACGATGTCGAGCTCAGGCCAGAGCGAGCCAAGCAGCTCCGCGAGCTCCTCGCGCAGCAGCGGCTCGTCCTCGGCGATGATGGCGCGTGGTGTGGGCACGTCGTTCCGGCCGCTATGTTCGCATGCGGCGAGCGCCGTTGCCAGTCGGAGCGCATGGCAGCCCGCAAGGCGTCAGAGCGCCTTGGGAGCCGGGCAATTCTGGCTCGCGATGGTCTGGTTTGCCGGGAGATCCTGCCTTTTGGCGGTGATGACGACGACGTGTAAGGGCTGCTGCTGCGACAGCAGCTCCCGCTCGGCGGCGTCGACCATTGCCGAGTTCACCGCCATCAGGGCCGCGGCATTCACGGCGATTGCGACGCCCAGCGCCATCAGACAATTTCCGCGTTTCATGGCAGATTCCCCTTTCATCGACGCGTACACATTAAGAATCGTGAGTACGCCCCGCAACGGCCATGCGACGAAACGCCCTTCCGCGTGAACGAAAGGCTTCCTTGGCCGACGAACGCGCCGGTGCGCCCGGGCGATACCCGCATCGCATGGGCGCGGCGAGCGCGTCCGCGCTTGACTTGGCTTGCTTGGCGACTGCATGATCTAGCGCAGCGGCCGTTGCGACTCGCCCGGGGCCAGCAACTTTAAGGGGGAGACCAGAATGAGACTCAAACACTCCGCTTACTTAGTCGTCGCGATTTCTCTGGCTTTGTGCGGCTGCGTGCAAATGCAGAAGGACGTTGCAGGGGGAGCGGCGGGAAGCAAGAAAGTCGAAGTAAGAGTCGAGAACGGGAAAATCGTGATCCCCGAGGACCCTGTGGTCGTGACGCGGGACATAGGGGCGATCATATGGAATTTGCCTCCGAAAAGTACTTATCTGTTCCCCCGCGACGGCATCGTGATCGACCCCGGCAACTTTTCGCCCTGTGCCCCCACCGAAGGGGGAAAGAGCTTCATGTGCGTGAAGAGAGGCCACAAGCTCGGATACTACAAGTACATCGTCAACGTCAACGATGGCTCGAAACCGCTGGATCCTCTGCCATTGCCGCCTCTCGATCCATGGGTCGACAATCAATGAGATCAGGCAGCGCCGCCCTGCACCGCCTCACGTACTGAAGCGAAGATCCCGGACTCGGGCCAGCGCCAGGCCAAGCTCGGAATCGGGCCCCGCGCCGATCGCGGCGGCCAGCGACTTCGCCTCGGCGAGAGCGCCCTTGGCGGCGTCGAGATCGCCGGCAAGGTGAGCGGCTTCGGCCCGACCGCAAAGCAGCACGCCGAGGCTCAGTCGATCGGACATCGCGCGCAGCAGAGCCTCGCCGGTATCGAGGCAGGTGCGCGCCTCGTCGAACCGGGCCTGGCGGGCGTGGAGCGGACCGAGATAGCCGAGCACCTGACCCTCGGAGCGCCGATCGCCCAGCTCGCGGGCCACGGCGAGCGCTGCCTCGTAGCGGGTCCGGGCTTCGGCGGGCTGACCGAGAGAGTCGTAGACAATTCCCTGGTTGCACAGCACGACGCATTCGGTGCGGACGTGCCCGATTTCCCGGACTACGACCAGCGCCGCCTCGAGTTGCTTGCCGGCCTCTTCCATCCTTCCTAGCAGCTGGTAAATAAGGCCGAGATTGCAGAGCGCGTTGCCTTCGAATTTCCGGTCCCCCAGCTCGCGCGCCACGACTAGCCCTGCCTCGAGATGGGCGCGGGCGTCATCGAGTCTCCCCTCGCTGAAGTGCAGGCCGCCGAGATTGCCGAGGAGGCCCCCCTCCCAGCGCCGGTCCCCGATTCCGCGGGCAATTGCGAGCGCAGCCTCCCAGTGCGCTCGGGATTCTTCGAACCGGCCCAGATGCTTCTCCAGCGTGCCAAGGTCATTGAGCACCATGCACTCCAGGGCCCGATCTGCAAGCTCGCGAGCGAGCGCCAGGGCCTGCGCGTGAAAAGCGCGGGCTTCCTCCATGCGCCCGTCTCTCCGGTGAAGATCGGCTAATTTGGCGAGCACGTGCGCCCCGCACCTCGCATCCTGCGCCTCGCGCGCGAGGAGGAGCGCTGCCTCGAGATGCGTTCGGGCTTCCGCGACTCTGCCGGAGGCGTCGAGCGCGCTGCCCGAAATCCTTTCCGCTATTGCGCGCTCCGTCTTCCCCAACCCTGGCGTGCCGCTCACTACCGAAGCGAGGTCCACGCCCACACTGAACGGCCCGCGCAAATTGAGCGCCGCCCAGGCGCCCTCCAGCGCGCCCGCGGATTCTGCCGCGGCCCCCCGCGCCGCCGCCCTCCGGCACGCCGCCACCAGGTTGTCGATTTCCACGCAGGCGCCCTCCACTGCGCGCTTCTCGCCGAGCCCCGAAAAGTACCCACTGTGCCGTGCCTCGGCGGCGGCGAGCGCCGAAGGGCCGCTCCCGGAAAAGCGACCTTCCGTGCGCAAGTGCTCCGACGCGTACTCCTTGACGCTCACCAGCATGTCGAACCGCCCGTCGCTCACCTGCCTTACGAAGGACTTGTCCAGCAGCGATTGAACCGTGTCGACGGTCCAGGGCGCATTCTCGTATCCGGAGAGGTCCAGCACGGCCTCGGCGGACTCCATCGTGAACCCGCCCTCGAACACCGAGAGCTGCGCCAGCGCCGCCTTGTCGGCGAGCGACAACAGATCCCAGGACCAGTCGAAGGTCGAGCGCAGCGTCGCCTGCCGGTCACGACGCCCGCCGGTCGACGACAGCAGCTTGAAGCGCTCGCTCATGCGCGAGAGGAGCGTTCTCGGCGGCATCACGCGCACTCGCGCTGCGGCCAGTTCGATCGCCAGCGGCAGGCACTCGAGCAGCTTCACCAGTGGAGCGACGGCCGCCCTATCCTCTTCCGTCGGCTGGAAGTCGCGCTTCGCCGACTCCGCCCGCAGCACGAACAGCGCCCCGGCGTCGGCGGCCGGCAGCGGCGCAAGCGCGAGGGTCTCTTCCCCCGCGAGTCCCAGCACCTCGCGCGTGGTCACCGCGAAGCGTGCCTCTGTCGCGCGCTTGAGCCATCTCCCCAGCGTTTCCTCGGCGTAGCGCGACACCTGCTCGAAGTTGTCGAGAATGACCAGACATCGGCCGCGCGCCGCGATGGCATTGCCGAGCTGGGCGACCGGTTCCTCCTTGCCCAGCGGAACGGCGAGCGCCTCGGCGACGGCGTATACAATGCCGCCCGGGCTGCGGGCCTGCGACAAATCGCAGAACCAGACACCCCCGGGGAAGTCTCCGAGCCAGCTCCAACCGAACCGCGTGACCAGCCGCGTCTTGCCCGTGCCGCCGATCCCCAGCACCGATACGAGACGCGCGCCGGCGTCGAGGCGGCGCGCCAATTCGACCAGGGTCTCGCGGCGGCCCACGAAGGAATCGAGCTCGGCGGGCAGGCTGTGTTTGATGTTCCGGGCCGGCAACCACAGGTCGCCCTCGCGCACTACGCGATAGCCCTTGGCTGCATCGGGGGGCGGGACGAACGGTGCGTCGGCCTCGCCGACCTCGAAGAGCTCCATCGGCTCCGCAATGCCTTTCATGCGCCAGTGACCGTGCGACTCGATTCGCAGCGTGATGTCCCCGAGCGCGTTTCGCGCGTCGGCGGACAGAAGTGTCTGCCCCCCGCTCGCGATCGCCATCACGCGCGCCGCCACCGCCTTGGCCGCGCCCTCGACCTCGAGCGGCTTGGCGCCTCGCGCCACGTCCGACCGGCTGTTCTCGCGCAGAATGACGGGGCCGACATGCACCCCGGCACGCGCCTTCAGCGGCGGATCGAGCTTGGCAACGGCGCGTTGGTACGCCATCGCGTAGGCCACTGCGTCGGCGGCCGCTTCAAAGAGCAGCAGCATTCCGTCGGTCTTGTCGATTTCGCGTCCGCGCCGGACTGGCAGGAGATCGCGGGCGAGACGATCGTGAGCGGCCCACAGCGCGGCCAGTTCGGCCTCACCGAGCCTCTCCGATAGCTGTGTGCTGTCGACCACGTCGGTCAGGAGCAGCGCTCGAACCTCGCTCATGCGTCGGCGCGCTCCTCCCCGCGCTTCATATCAGTGATAATTCCCGCCCTGAGGGGCGTAGGTTTTTGAGCCACATTCCACCTCCGATGAGCGGCCTATACTGTCACCTACCCTGCATGAGGCGTCAAATTTTGCAGCCGCCACTTACAACGGAAAAGCAGTAGAAAAAGGACGTAAATGTCCGAGGCCTCTCCTTAGGGGAGCACCATGCGAGTCGGCATTCTCGGTTCAGGCTTGATGGGCGCCAAGCTCGGAACGATCTTCGCCCGTGCCGGACACGAAGTGGTCTTCAGCTATGCCCGCAGCGAGCAGAAGCTCAAGCAGCTTGCACGGAAGGCCGGAGGCAAGGCGCGGGCGGGCACGCCGCGCGAGGCCGCGCAGGGCGCGGATGCGTTATTGCTGGCCGTGCACTGGTTGCGGTTCGACGATGTTCTGAAACAGGCGGGCGACCTGTCGGGAAAGGTCGTCGTGACCTGCTCGCTGCCGATGAACGGGGACAACACCGAGCTCGTCGTGGCCCATACCTCGTCGGGCGCGGAGGAGCTGGCGAAAAGGATTCCCAAAGCTCGCGTCGTGGCGGCATTCGGGACCGTCCCGAGCGAAGTGTTCTTCGACGTCTATGAAGCGCGGCGCAAGGCGAAGCGGCCGAGCCTCGTGTACTGCGGCGACGACCGGCGCGGCAAGGAAGCGGCAGCCGGCCTGATCCGCGACGTCGGCTTCGATCCGGTGGACGCCGGGCCTTTGCGGATCGCCCGCTATACCGAGCCGTTCACGATGCTCATCGCCCAGCTCGCTTACGAAGGCGCGGGAGGTCCGGAACTGGCGTATCGTTTCGAGCGGTTCAAAAAATAGGAGACGACATGCCCGAGCTTGCCGAATGGGAAAGCTTCTACGTCATCGTCGGCGGGGGCGCAGCTGCCCTGATCGGCCTGCAGTTCGTCGTCCTGACGCTGATCGCAGAAAAACCGCAACTGAACGCGCCGGAGGCCGGCGCCGCGTTCGCTACGCCGACGATCGTCCATTTCAGCACCGTGTTGCTCATCGCGGCGGTTCTGCGCGTTCCCTGGCAAGGCGTCGCCGCCGCGTCTACGCTCTGGGGGCTCGTGGGCTTGAGCGGCGCGGCGTACACCGTCCTCGTGGCGCGGCGCGTCCGGCGGCAGAGGTCGTACCGGCCCGATCTCGAGGACTGGCTGTTTCATTCCCTGTTGCCGTTGACCGTGTACGCGGTGCTCGCGCTCTCGTCGCTCGCCGCGCACGCTCACGCCCACGAATCCTTGATCGCCGTCGGCGCGGCGACCCTGCTGCTGCTCTTCATCGGCATCCACAACGCCTGGGACGCCGTTTCCTACTTCGTGTTCGTGAGGATGCGGAACGCGAAGGACGTGGAATCGCCGAAGGAGTGAATTCATCCGAGCGCTTCGCGCGCGGCGCGCACGCCGCTTCTCAGGGCGGCGGCGACGGTGCCGGCTTCTTCGCTCTCGGTGGCCTCGCCGGCGAAGAACACCGTCCCGCCGAGCGGCGCCGCCAGCTCTTCGCGAGCGCCTATGCCGTCGACCAGCACGTAGCTGTATGCGCCGCGCGAATACGGATCCTGCATCCAGTCCTTGACGTAGGCCGCCGCGAGGAGCTCGCGCTGGCCGTTGCCGAAGATCGATTCGACCGAGGCGAGCGCCGCGTCGATGAGCTTGCGGGCCGACGAGCCCGTCAGCCGCGCCGCCTTCGGTCCGCCCGCCCACGCCGTGAGCAGCGGCGCACGCATCGGCAGCGGTGTCCAGCACGTGGGGAACGGCGCGCCCGCGGAATGGAAGAAGGCGACGCCGGGCGCGCGCTTTTCCCAGAACGGACGGTGAAAGCGCATCGCCACCCTGACGACGGGCCCGGAGGCGAGCTTGCGCAGCGCGCCGCCCTTTTCCAGAAAACGCAGCGGCCCAGCCTGCAACACCCCGAGGGGCAGCGTGACGATCGCGCGTTTCGCTCGCACCGTAAAGCGCTCGCCGAGGAACCTGCCGCTCACGCTGACCGCGCCCCGCTTCCATTGGACGTCGCTCACCCGGGCACCGAGGCTCAGCTCGCCGCCGTTTGCGACGATCCTGTTCGCCAGCCAGCCGAGCAACGCGCCGTAGCCCCCTTTAGGCCGGGGCTGCGAGGCGCCGAGCTCGCCGCCGCTCCATTCCTCCGCGATCGAGCGCGCGCTCACGCGCCGCGGATCGGCCGCATCGAACCCTTCGACCATCATGCGCGCGAAGTCCCTGGTCCTCGCCGGCAGCCGCAGTCGTGCGAGAAAGGCGGCGAACGAGAGGTCGCGCTCGAGGTCGACCGCGAGCTCGGCCGCGCGCTGCGCCTCCATGAATGCGTCGATGCGGCGCAGGCGCCCTTGGTCGAGAAAGCGCTGCTCGCGCACCGAATCGACGGCGCCCAGGCCCGCTCTCTTGAGCAGCGCATGCGTGAGCTTCGCCTCGCCATGGACGAACTCGGCGCCGAGCTCGACGGGGATCTGCAGGCCGGGCATGCGTCGCGTCCAGCAGCGCCCGCCGACGCGCTCGCGCGCTTCGAGGACCAACACGCGGCGGCCTTTGCGTGCGAGCTCGTCGGCCGCCGCGAGTCCGGCGGCGCCCGCGCCGATCACGATGACATCCGCAGACTGCGTCGTAGCTCCCAAATAGAGGCGCTAGAGTAGCAGAAGCGGGAGCGGTGTCCTCATCGGCATCCACAACGACTGGGACGCGATCGCCTACCTTGTATTTAGGGCGAGGCCCACCCGTACAGCCTGGTGTACCCCGCCACGTACGCCATCCCCAGCAAGATCAGCGTTACGATGCCCAGCGCATGGGGCTTGCCGAAACCGCCGTGCTGGAAGATCCCGAAGGCAGTCAGGCAGGTGAGAACGGTCATGATCACATAGAGTTTTCCGACTACGTTTCTCGGAGAAATTTCCCTGTCCCGAATCAGGGCAATGAGTCCAGTGGTCACGGCAATCAGGCTGACTACGGTATGAGCTACTCCGAGCGGCGTCAATCCGTAGAACATGTCGATCTCCTTTGGACGGCCTTTTTGACGTCCAGTCAGTTGGCTCCCTTCATTTCGCGAAAGGTCTTAGGCACGTTGATCTGCGAGTGAACCCACGAATAAATCCGGTAGCCGCTGTATTGCTTCATGCTTTCGCTCAGGCGCTGCACCGTTTGTTCCTCTGAGAGTCCTTGCGCCACGGATGCCGCAACTTGTTTCTTCAATTCTTCGAGATAGTGGATAGGGGATTCAATCGCGCTCACGTCCGTGGGTTCACCATGGCCAGGCACGATGATCGCATCTTTGGGGAGCATGCCGAGAAGCTTTATCAACGTCGCCAATGCAGCGTCCAGTTTCCCATCCAGGAGCCACGGTAGAGACGGTCCGCCCGATATGATCGGGTTGCCGGTATAGAGGACTTTTTCGTTCGGCAGCCAGACGAAAAGATCTCCCTCGGTCTGGGCGAACCCTAAGTGCATGATCTGCACGCGCCTGCCACCGAGATCGACATCAATGTTTGCGCCATCGTGTAGCAGAATTTGCGCGCGCTGCGGCTTGAGTTCGTCCATTCCCTGGTTGCTGCCGAAATACTGTTTCATGAAGGCCACATCCTCGGTGAAATGGCCCTGGATGTACGTCTGCGTGTTGACGTGTTGGATAAACCGAACGCCCTTGGGGAAGAACTGGTTGCCGTAGGAATGATCGCCGTGGTAACTGGTATTCACCACATAAAGAATCGGCTTACTTGTTTTCTCGCGCACAAGTGCAAGTACTTGGTTTGCTAGCCGACGGTTCAGCATGCTCTCCACCACGAGGACGCCGTTGTTCCCTACGACAAATCCACCCGAGGTGGCCACCGGAATGCCTGCCGCGTTTTTCGCGTGCGCGTCATCTGGACAGATCGCATAGACGCCAGGTGCGAGTTCTTTGGGTATCAGCACGACGTTCGACGCGGTCCAGACCAATTTGGGGTCTTCGGGTGTCCTGGTTTTGGCAGCTCTTGCCGCCGCTGGGTCATTCGATCCCTGGGCAGTCGCCAGCGGACAGAGCACCGAGAATCCGGCGCATGCAAACGCGAACAGCAAGTATCGCTTCATTGCGCTACTCCTTATTAGTCACCAGTCGAGCCTGGTCGATCAAGAGGTTCCGGTCGGCTCCTCACCCGTCAATACGAAAACGCGCGCTCATTTCGCGAGAAACTCCGCGACGAGCTTGACGGTCGCCTGGGGATTTTCTTCCATGATCCAGTGCCCGGAATTTGGAACAATGCCACCGGTGACATTGGTGGCGACGAAGCGCAAATCATCCGCCATTGCCGTGCCGAAGGATTTCTCCGCGCCGACGGCGAACACCGGCATCGTGATCTTGCCGCCTTGGGCGAGCAGCGCCTTGTTGTCAATGGCGTCCTGGCTGAATGCGCCGAACTGCTCGAACGCGTCGTGCATGGCATGCGACCGGGCGTACAGTTTGGCGTAGTGGCTGCGGGTCTCTTCGTCGATTTTCTTCGGGTCCGCCGACAGTTCGTTCCAGAAGCGGTCGAGATAGATGCGCTCGCGTCCCTTCACCAGCCGCTCCACGTCGGGTCCCCGGAAGTTGAAGTGCCAGAGCACCGGGCTGCGAATGATATTGTCCCAGTCTCCGATGCCGGGGAGCGGCGCATCGATCACGACCCAGCGCGTGATGCGCGCCGGGTACTGCGCCGCGAGCGCGTAACCCACCATATTGCCGATGTCGTGGGTCACGAGATCCGCCGCCTGCACCTTGAGCGCATCCATGACACCGGCGATATCGACAGCCTGGTTCTTCTTCGTATAGCCCGTATCCGGATGGGCGGACAAGCCCATGCCGCGGAGATCCGGCACGATGACCGTGTGGTCCTTGACGAGCACCTTCGCCAGCGGCGCCCACATGTCGCCCGTGTCTCCGAAGCCGTGTAGCAGGACGACCGCCGGCCCCTTCCCTCCGACACGAACATGAAGACGGGTGCCGTTGGTTTGCACCATCTGCGTGCGGAATCCCGCCGGAAAGGACTCGATCCGCGCGAGGGCGGGCGTGGTCAAAGCGGTCGCAACGGCAACGGGTACGCCTGCAAGCAGCGTTCGGCCCAGCAACCCAAAACGAGCGACTCGTGCGATCGTATCCATATGGTGATCTCCACTCTGAGTGAGGAAAAATTGCAAACGAAGATACCAGTGAAGCCCACTTACAAGAAGGCATAAAATGTGTTCTACTCATTCAGTTTTTGTGAATACTGGCGGGGCATGGACCGACTGCGCGCTTTTGAGGTTTTCGTGACTGTCGTGGCGAAGAAGAGCTTCGCGCGCGCGGCGGAGGCGCTCAACACATCGCCGGCAAACGTAACCCGCTATGTGAAAGACCTCGAGTCGCATCTCGGCACTCGCCTTCTCAACCGCAGCCCGCGCAAGCTGTCGCTGACCGAGACCGGCAAGGCGCTCTACGAGCGCGGAAAAATCATCGTCGACGAGGTTGCCGAAGTGGAGGCCCTCACCTCGTCCTCCACCGTGGTGCCTCGGGGGCGGCTGCGAATCAATGCCCCACTCAGTTTTGGAATCCGGCATCTTGCGCCGCTGTGGCCCAAGTTCATGGAGAAATATCCCAACGTGGACCTCGACGTAGATTTGATCGACCGGGTCATCGACATCGTCGAGGAAGGGTACGACATGACGGTCCGCGTTTCGCGCGGTGGCTCAGCTTCCGTCGTCGCTCGTAAGCTCGCGACGTCGCGCCACATAGTGTGCGCGTCGCCCGCTTATCTTCTCCGCCACGGCCGTCCCGATTCTCCAGCAGATCTGACGAAGCACATCTGCATCGGTTACAGCTACGCGCCGCATGCAGAAGAGTGGCGATTCACCGATGACAGAGGCAAGACACACGACGTAAAAATCAGCATCGGTATGCAATCGAACAATTGTGACACGGTGCGTGCAGCGGCCCTCGCCGGTCGGGGAATAATCTTGCAGCCCACGTTCATGATTGGTGACGATGTGCGTAAGGGTCGGCTGGAACCGCTACTTTCGGAGTATCACCTACCAGATGCTGAAGTGCTGGCCGTTTATCCGACCGGTCGCCATTTGAGCGCGAAGGTGCGCGTGATGGTGGATTTCCTGATCGACGCATTTAAGGGGATCCCGCCTTGGGATCGCCAGGCGAGTAGCAGAGAACCGGCGGAAGTCGACTTGATACGCGCTTAGTAGTCTGCTTTGCCGTTCCGAGCCACGCCGACGAAATCCTCATGCGCTCGCTCAAATCCGAGCTCCCGCCTCGTCGGGGCGCGAACAGCTACGAAACGCTGGATATTCCGACGTCGATCGCGTGGTCAGCGTTTTGTCAGTCTATTCGAGAGTTCGCGCGCTCAATCGAATATTTTCCCCAGGACGTCTCTCTGAAATTGCGCCACCCAAGTCGAGCCGTCCCCGATCGGATACTCATTTTGCTTGCCGGTGGATTTTCGCGTGATCGTGACGAATCCGGTGAGCCCGAATATTTCGTCGCTCTGCGGGTCCGTGGTGTCGGTTTCCACCAGATCGAAGTCCTCCGCGGAAAGGTTGAATCGCGCGAGGACCTTGTGAAAATCTTCCATTTCGCCGGGCTCGATCAGCTTCATGCTCGCTCCTATACAGCGACTTCGCGGATGACTTCAATTAGCACAGTCTGACAGGTCGTTGCTCCATTCTGCCTGAGGTGACTTGCAAGACCCTAGCGCCTACTGCAACATGTCTGCGGCAACGCCACAGGGACTGACAAGCGAGATGGAACGGCGAAATTTCGCAACTCCAAGCAATAGCGTCGGAAATCAAACACCGTCGCCAGATCTTCCGGGTACCACGGCCATGATGCAGCAATACCTGCGCATCAAGGCGCAGCACCCCGACATGCTGCTCTTCTACCGCATGGGCGATTTCTACGAGATGTTCTACGACGACGCCGAGCGCGCCTCGCGCCTGCTCGATCTCACGCTCACCACCCGCGGCGCCTCGGCGGGCGCGCCGATCAAGATGGCGGGGGTGCCTTATCACGCGGTGGACCAATACCTCGCGAAGCTGGTGCGAATCGGCGAGTCGGTGGCGATCTGCGAGCAGATCGGCGACCCCGCGACTTCGAAAGGACCGGTCGATCGGCAGGTGACGCGCATCGTCACGCCGGGGACGCTCACCGATTCGGAACTGCTGGAGGAGAAATCGGACAACATCCTGCTTGCGCTGGCACGAACCAAGGGCGCGGTGGGCCTCGCGTGGCTCAATCTCGCGAGCGGCGATCTCCGCGTCACCGAGATCGCGCCGCATCTTCTCGAGAATGAGCTGCGCCGCGTCGGTCCGGCGGAAATCCTGGCAGCCGAGGGCACGACGCTGGCCGGATTCGCGGTGACCAGGCTGCCCGAATGGCACT